>Ga0316583_10000025_pt1 | contig 28450 bp, 20 predicted proteins | sample J_170502JBrBrA_D_FD_204513 | JGI IMG/M metagenome (GOLD analysis project Ga0316583, IMG submission 204513) | Rhizosphere microbial communities from salt marsh grasses in Alabama, United States - J_170502JBrBrA | ecosystem: Host-associated > Plants > Roots > Rhizosphere | place: USA: Alabama... | reverse complement strand
AGCGGATCGATGGCGAATAGTGACCTCTTCGGCAATGATGTCCATGCCCACGCCTTCAATGCGTGTGGGAGTACCGATGAAATACTCATCGACCACATCACTGCTGAGACCCAATGCTTCGAAAATCTGAGCGCCACGATAACTATGGATGGTGGAAATACCCATCTTAGAAAGAATCTTGACAATCCCCTTCACGCTGGCTTTGATATATTTCTCGGTCGCCGTTTGATAATCTGTGCCGGTGATCAAGCCGCGATCGACGATGTCGGCAATCGTCTCAAAAGCGAGATAAGGATTAATGGCCGAAGCGCCGTATCCCAGTAGAACCGCGAATTGGTGGGTTTCGCGCGGTTCGCCTGATTCAACGATGAGGCTGACGCGCGTTCTTGTCCCTTCTTTAATAAGATGATGGTGCAAAGCGGCAGTTGCCAGCAAAGCGGGGATGGCCGCGTTTTCATGGTCAATACCGCGATCGGAAAGGATGAACAGGTTGACGCCCTCGGCAACGGATGCACTGGCCTGCAAGCAAAGGTTTTCCAGGCTGCGTTCCAATCCAGCAGATCCTTCTTTAACCGGGTACAGAATGGGCAGGGTCATCGCCTTGAAACCTTCAAGTTGGATATCACGCAGACGGGACACATCATCATTGCCTAAAATGGGCACGGGTACGTTGATTTGATTGGCATCTTGAGGTGTTGTATCCAGGAGATTGCTCTCTGATCCAAGCAGGATTTCCGTACCCGTGACAATTTCCTCGCGAATGGCATCAATGGGTGGGTTGGTCACCTGGGCGAAAAGCTGGCGGAAGTAATTGTAAAGCGGCTGAGGTTTATTTGACAGCACCGCCAGCGGCGTATCATCGCCCATTGAGCCGATTGGTTCGACTCCATTCTTAGCCATGGGAGCCAGAATCATGCGTAAATCTTCAAACGTATAACCAAAAGCCCGCTGGCGCTGCAAGACGGTCTCCTGGGATGGTGGCACTTCCTTACGACGCAGGGGTAAATCACTGAGCTCGATCATGTTGCTGTCCAACCACTGCCGGTATGGAAAAGCGCCGGCCATTTCATGCTTGAGCTCATCGTCGCTGATGATACGGCCCTGCGTGGTGTCGACCAGGAACATGCGGCCGGGTTGAAGGCGGCCTTTGATGGCCACATTCTCCGGTGGAATATCCAGCACACCAACTTCGGAGGCCATAACTACAAGGTCATCTTTTGTGACATAGTAACGCGACGGCCGTAAACCATTACGATCGAGTACCGCGCCGACGACATTGCCGTCAGTAAAGGCGATGGAAGCCGGGCCGTCCCAGGGCTCCATTAAAGCGCTGTAATATTGGTAAAAGGCGCGCCGTTCATCGCTCATTGTGGTATGGCGCGACCAGGGCTCGGGAATCATCATCATGATCACCAGCGGCAAGGGCCGCCCGGCCAGGGTCAGGAATTCCAGAGCGTTATCGAAATCGGCTGAATCACTGCCGTCATCATGGATAACGGGCAGCATGCGCTGCAAGTCGTCGCCGAAGAGATCCGATTGTAATGTCGCCTGGCGCGCAAGCATCCAGTTCTTGTTGCCGCGAATGGTATTAATTTCGCCATTATGATTAATATAACGGTTAGGATGGGCGCGTTCCCAGCTGGGAAAGGTATTGGTTGAAAAACGAGAATGAAGAAGAGCGATGGCTGATTTGAAATCCGGGTCGGAAAGATCAGGATAAAATTGATCGATCTGGTCAGCCAGCAGCATACCTTTATATACGAGGGTTTTGTAGGACAGGCTGGCCACGTAAAAGTTCCGGCAGCCATCCTCTTCTTGATTGTAACGAATCGCTTTCTCGGCCAGCTTGCGAATGACGTAAAGCTTGCGTTCAAAAGCCATGTCATCGGGGATCTCTGCACTGCGCTGGATGAATACCTGGCGGATGAAAGGTTGGCTGGCAACGGCCGTGGCGCCCAATGAACTATTATCGGTGGGAACGGTCCGCCAGCCGAGGAGGGTCTGACCTTCTTCGGTTACGATCTGGGCAAATCGATCCTCACAACGACGACGATCTGCTTCGTCCTGGGGTAAAAAGACCATGCCCACACCATATCGACCGGGAGCCGGTAAGCTAAATCCTGCGGCTGGGTTCAATGACGGTCCCCCGGCGGCACACATTTTGGTCAGAAACTCATGGGGAGTCTGTACAAGAATCCCTGCGCCATCGCCGGTATTGGGCTCTGCACCTGCAGCGCCGCGATGATTCATGTTTTCCAGCGCAGTAAGCGCATGGCGCACAATCAAGTGCGAGCGACGACCTTGCATATCGGCTACAAATCCAGTTCCGCACGCATCGTGCTCAAACCTGGAATCGTAAAGGCCTTGTCTTTCCGGTATCATCGTTTTCTGCTTTGTATGGCGCATTTCTATCATTTTGCTCTCCGATAACAGTTTGGAAAAGTTCCTTCCCAGTCGATGAGGTCGGGCAATTGAGACGCCAGACCTTTTTCTGTTTAGTTTAGATGCGAAAACCACACCTGATCCTTCGGGCGTCCATACATTATATGGGGCAGGGATGGGGGGAGTGAAGGGACAGAATCACAGAACTTGCCAATATTAGGTTGTAAAAAATGTACAGATAAGAGGCAATTTACGTTCAGTTTAATGACATTCGGTGCCAATTACATCAGCGGGTCAGGCATTATCACCAAAACAGAGGACTGATATTTTGTTAAATATGATGGGTTGACCAGTTGGATTTTCCGTATTAATCTAATGGTCATATTCGCCAAAAAAATATTTAAAAAGGCCAAGACGCCTCCTGCTTATGTCGAAAGACCATTGCAGAAGGCGTCTTTTTCTTTTCCGAGTGGCAGAAAATAAAAGGAGATATCATGACAAAAAATATCAGAAACATACGTCGATTTTTAAACATTGCCGTGATTCTTGGCCTGTTCTTGTTCTCAACGGGCACGGTCTTCGCTCAAGAAGCGGACGCGGTCGTCAGCCCGGTTGATACCGTTTGGGTATTGTTTGCCGCCTTCCTGGTCTTTTTTATGCAGGCAGGCTTTGGCTTTTTGGAAGCAGGATTTGTTCGTTCGAAAAATGTCGTCAACATCATGGCCGAAAACCTGATGGACACGACGATGACCACAGTAGGTTTTATTATTCTTGGTTTTGGCCTGATGTTCGGCGTGGGAAATATGTTCTTCGGCACAGAATGGTTTGGCCTACAAGGCATTCCCGATGTATATCCGGGCCTGACAATCCCTACCCTGGCTTTCTTTTTCTTTCAGTTTGCATTTTGCGCCGCCGCTTCAACGATCGCCTCCGGTCTCATGGCCGAGCGCACCGATTTCAAAGCGGACCTGGCTTACAGCTTTTTCGTCGGCTTAATCATTTATCCGATCTTTGGCCACTGGGTTTGGGGCGGCGGTTGGCTAGCGGAAATGGGCTACGTTGACTTCGCCGGTTCATCCGTCGTCCACCTTGTCGGCGCCCTGGTTGGTCTTGCAGGAACGATTATGCTGGGCAAACGCAAGGATAAAAAATGGGGTCTCGCTGTCCGTGGTCACAATATCACTCTGGCAGCATTAGGAACATTTATTCTATGGCTGGGCTGGTTCGGTTTCAATCCCGGAAGCCAGCTGGCGGCCGATCCCTTCGACATTTCGCTAATCGTTGTCACCACCGATTTTGCAGCAACTACCGGCGCGATTGTAGCTATGTTCCTGGCCTATGCCTATGAACGCAAGTGGGATGTAAGTATGGCTTTTAACGGCGCCTTGGGCGGCCTAGTAGCCATTACGGCTCCAACGGCCTTCGTCACACCTATGGCTGCGTTACTCATCGGCGCTATCGCCGGAGGTATCACCTTCTACGGCGTCGGTTTGATGGAGAAGATCAAGATAGACGACCCGGTCGGCGCTTTCCCGGTACACGGTCTCAACGGCATCTTCGGTGTCCTGGCCGTAGCGATATGGGGCACGAATGGCCTGGGTATTCTCCATGGCGGGAGCATCAGCCAATTGGGCGTTCAGGCTCTGGGCATTGTCGCCTGTATCGCCTGGACATTACCGATGGCCTTCGCGATGTTCTACGTGATTAAGAAGACAATTGGTCTGCGTGTCGCGCCTGAAGTGGAAGAAATCGGCATTGATATCCCCTATCACGGCATTGAATCCTATCCGGAATGGGAATCCAGCGATGAAATCTCTGTTCCATCTGATATGGAACCCATCCCCGCAGCCGGCGATTAGGAATGATTTATCAAAATTTATTACTGGGAGCAATTTATGAAATAGAGCTGACCACAGCGTAACTGTTCGCCCACGAAAAGTAGCAAGCCTATTTATCAGGCAAATTTGAGACAAGCCGGCCAAAGCTGGCTTGTCTCTAACGATTGTATTACTAATAAACACTATTAATTTATTGAGAAAGGAGAAAATCAATAATGAAAACCCCTAGCGATGTCATGGCCTATATTAAGGAAAATGACATTCAGATTGTCGATGTCAAATTCACAGATGTCTTTGGACAATGGCAGCATTTTTCAATGCCGGTCGAAGAATTCACTGAAGAAAACGCTTTTGAAGATGGTATGGGTTTTGATGGCTCTTCTATTCGTGGCTTCCAGAGCATTGAATCCAGCGATATGATTTTGCTGGCCGATCCGGAAACGGCCGTTATCGACCCGATCTGCGAAATGCCCACCTTAAGTCTCGTTTGCAGCATTTTCGATCCCATCACCCGCGAGCCCTATTCGCGCGACCCGCGCTATGTGGCCAAAAAGGCTGCCGAATACTTAACGTCAACCGGCATAGCAGATACGGCTTATTTTGGCCCGGAAGCGGAATTCTTCGTTTTCGATCAAGTTCGCTATTCCGCCGGTGAGTACTCATCCGCCTATCAGGTGGACAGCGTCGAAGGTCCCTGGAATTCCGATATCTTTGGTTTCGGCCATTCCGTACCCCATAAACGCGGCTACTTCCCGGTGGCGCCGTTCGATACGCTGCAAGACCTGCGTTCGGAAATGGTGCGCGTGTTGATTGATTCCGGTGTCAATGTTGAAGTACACCATCACGAGGTAGGAACCGCGGGCCAATGCGAAATTGACATGAAATATGGTCCCCTGGTAAAAATGGCCGACAATGTGCAAATGTACAAATATATCGTCAAGAACGTTGCTAAAGCAGCGGGTAAGACAGTCACATTTATGCCCAAGCCGATTTACGCCGACAATGGCTCCGGTATGCACACGCACCAAAGCCTGTGGAAAGACGGCCAGCCGCTCTTTGCCGGCGATGGCTATGCCGGTGTAAGCGAAATGGCGCTGTACTACATTGGCGGCATCTTGAAACACATTAATTCCCTTCTGGCGATCGTCGCCCCGACAACCAATTCTTACCGCCGCCTGGTGCCTGGGTATGAGGCTCCTGTGGTGGTCGCCTATTCCGCACGTAACCGTTCGGCCGCAGTGCGTATCCCGATGTATTCGCATTCACCAAAGGCAAAACGTATCGAGTTCCGCTGCCCCGATCCGGCAGCTAACCCGTACCTCGCTTTCGCGGCGATGTTGATGGCCGGTCTCGACGGCATTAAGAACAAGATCGATCCAGGCGAAGCGGCCGATATGGACCTTTTCGAGGAAGAAAATATCGACAAAGTCACGATGACAGTCGGTAAGTTAAATGAATCTCTGGATGAATTGGAAGCAGATAATGACTACCTGCTGGAAGGCGGCGTCTTTACCCCCGATCTCCTGGAAGCTTATATCAGCTATAAGCGCGCTCAGGAAGTTGGTCCTGTCAGCCTGCGGCCGCATCCGTACGAATTCTTGCTGTATTACGGGATTTAGCAGCGGTTAGCGGTCAGCTTACGGCAGTCAGCAATCAGCTTTCAGCTTTAATGTGACGGCTGTTTATCATTAAACAAAAGGTCCTTTCCATTTTTGGGAAGGGCCTTTTTCTATTAAGTATGTTTTCGTACCAGCCGATAACTGACAGCTGATGGCTGATGGCTATCGTCTGACAACTGCTATAATTACACCATGCCACGAGGAATGAAATCATTTACGCAACCCAGAGCTTTAACGGCTTTGCGCGAGATCGTACGCAGTTTAAGTGGAGCTTGGGATCTTGATTCGACGCTCGATTTGATTGCACGCAAAACGACCGAGGTAATGGGTGTGGACAGCTGCTCGATCTATTTGCTCGATCCCGACGGCCGAACGCTGCGCCTGCAAGCTTCAACAGGGCTGGCTAAACGGGCTGTCGGCCGTTCTACGCTGGATATTGGCGAAGGAATGACGGGGTATGCCGTAGCTCATAATCGGCCGATTCTCGCCGCGGACGCCAGGAGCAATCCCCATTTCAAATGGGTAGAAGAAGCAGAAGAGCGTGGTTTTACCTCTCTACTGGCCGTCCCCCTTGTGATCGATCAGGAACCTATAGGCGCGCTGAATGTACAAACCACTACGCCCTATCATTTTGCGCCGGCCGAGGTGGAACTGGTTTCGATGATTGGCGATCTGGCCGCGAGCAGCCTAGCCAGGGCACAGCTCTATGACCGCCAGCGGCGGCAGATCGAAGAACTGCGCACCCTGGCCCAGGTGAGCGAGATGGTAACCTCGCCTCTTTTCATTGATGATATGCTGGATATCGTCAGCGAAATGGCCGCACAGATCATGGATGTGACGACCGTTCAGGTGTATTTAATTGACGATACACCTAACTCAGTACAGCGCCATACAGGAATATCGAACAAAAATGCCCCAAGTCCACACTTCCCCATTGGCAGGGGCGTGGCTGGTCGTGTTGCAGCCAGCGGCGAGGCGATCTATGTAGCTGATATTCGTAAGGCGCCGGAAGTGGAAGATAGAGATATGGCGATCGATATGGGGCTGGTTTCTTTATTATCCGTGCCCCTGAGCGTACGCGAACGGGTAATCGGCGTTTTGAATTGTTTTTCTGACAGCAAGCGCGAGTTTACAGACGACGAACGCACCGTTCTGCTGACATTGGCCAACCAAACGGCGCTGGCTATCGAGAATGCACAGTTGATCACCAACACGGCCGTTGTGCGTGAAATGCATCATCGCATTAAGAATAATTTACAAACCGTAGCCATGTTGATGCAAATGCAGGTCTACGAAACAGACTCGCAGGACACGCGTCACGCGCTGGAAATGAACATCCACCGCGTGCAAAGTATCGCTTCGGTGCATGAAGTGCTCTCCGAACGAGGCTTTCGCCTGGTGAATGTAAAAGAAGTCCTGGAACAAATAACGAGAATGACGGCCGATTCGATGGTCAATCCAGGACAACAAATCACGCTCAGCGTCAATGGCCAGGCGTTGCAGCTGCCCAGCAAAGCGGCCACGGCGCTGGCATTGGTTTGTAATGAACTGGTGCAAAATGCGCTTGAACATGCCTTCGGAGATCAGGCGGAGGGAGTCATTGATATTTCGTTGGGGCATTCACCGGATGAATACATCATCCTCGTACGCGACAACGGGCAGGGTTTTGATGAAAATTTCAAAAAAGGCTTAGGGTTGGAAATCGCGGGAACACTGGTGGAGGACGATTTAAACGGCCGGATCAAATTTAACCACCTACCCCAGGGCACGGAAATCAGCATCCGCTTCCCCCGCGAAATCGAATCAGATCGCCAATAAACTTAACCTCAATCCAACCCTTCAAGCATTGAATACAACTTGTTATCGCGATATTTGGCTTGTCATATGATTATGATGCGGCTATTGTTATGAGAACCGCTTACTATTAAATTTATCATCGGGAACTCTTCAAGATCGCATGAGAATTCTAATCGCCGAGGACGAATCGATTATCCGCATGGGGCTGAAGTAGATGCTGCAAGAAATGGGGCACGAGGTTTATGCGGCCGTAAACGGCCGTGAGGCGCTGGAAATGGCCCGTCGCCATAACCCCGACCTGGCGATCCTCGATATTAAGATGCCCTACACAGACGGCCTGCAAGCAGCAAAGGTACTATCGCGTACACAGCCGATGCCTATTTTGCTGCTGACCGCTTTCAGCCAGCAGGACCTGGTCAAAAAAGCGGCTGATCTGCCCATCCAGAGTTATCTCGTCAAACCAATCAAATCTGACGAACTGGCCGCGGCGATTACCGTGGCCAACAAACGCTTCCTGGAAATGCAAAGCCTGGCCCTGGAAAATGAACGCCTGCAAGAACAACTGGAAATGCGCAAACTTATCGATCGCGCCAAAGGCAAGTTGATGCAGGGAGGGCTGAGCGAAGAAGAAGCCTATCTAGCTATCCAGCGCCAGGCGCGCAGCAACCGGCAGTCGATTAGAGAGGCAACGCTTGCCATCTTGGAGGGATAGAAGACTGGAGAAAGGTGGCAGGACTGCAAAGCTGCAATGGATGGCAATCTGCCAGGTAAATCGAACAGCTTAAGTAAAAAAGACCCCACACGGAATTTTGCCGGTGGGGTCTTTATGGTTTTATGAGATGAGATACCAGGCATCGCCAAAAGCGATTCGGCGGTGCCAAGCACTTTTATTTACGCATTGTCTATACTTTCTTCGATTTGTTCAACGGGTGCAGGCATACTTTCCAATTTAGTGAAGGTTAATTGATCACCTTCTTCATCGACATCGATATGCACGCGATCTCCTGGCTTAAACTCACCCTTGAGCAAGCGCACAGAAAGCGGGCTTTCAACGAAACGTTGGATGGCGCGCTTCAACGGCCGTGCGCCGAAGTCTTCGTCATATCCCTGTTCCGCCAGCCAACGTTTAGCCTCATCGGTGAGTTCAATCGTCAGTTCGCCCTGCTCGGCCAGGCGGGCCTGGACATCGTGCATCTGCAAATTAACGATTTCTACAACATCTTCTTGGCTCAACGGCTCAAAAATGATGATCTCATCGATGCGGTTGATGAACTCGGGACGGAAGGTCTTCTTCAAAGCATCATCAATGCGCTTGTGATCGGCCGCTTCGTCTTTGTCATGACCGCCCATGAAACCAAGCGCGCCGGATCGTTTCACAAAGGAAGTACCAACATTGCTGGTCATGACGATGACCGTATTGCGGAAGTTGACCACGCGCCCTTGACCATCGGTGAGACGGCCGTCGTCAAGCAGCTGCAAGAGCGCGTTCCACACATCGGGATGGGCCTTTTCAATCTCGTCAAAAAGGACCACAGAATAAGGCCGGCGGCGAACCTGTTCGGTTAGCTGGCCGCCCTGTTCATAGCCAATGTATCCGGGAGGCGCGCCAAAGAGACGGCTTACCGTATGCTGCTCGCGGAACTCACTCATATCAACGCGGATCAAGGCATCTTCATCATCGAAGAGAAATTCGGCCATGGCCTTGGCTAGTTCCGTCTTACCCACGCCTGAGCTGCCCAAAAAGATGAAAGAACCAATCGGCCGTCTGGGATCACTCAATCCAGATCGGCTGCGACGAATGGCGTCAGAAAGGACTTCAATAGCCCTGTTCTGGCCGACGATTCGCTCGTGAAGACGCTCTTCCATATTGAGTAGTTTGTCAGCTTCAGTTTCCATCATCTGCGTCACCGGGATGCCGGTCCAATTGGCCACAACCTCAGCGATATCATTGGCATCGACCGTTTCATCAAGTTGGTGGTCGGACTGCCACGCAGCATGGTGCTCAGCAAACTCCGTTTCCAGGCGTAATCGTTCAGCCCGGTGTTGTGCGGCGCGCTCGTAATCCCGAACAGTGTGCGCCTCCTCTTCATCCAGGGCTAACTGATCAATCTCCTGCTTCATCGCCTTAAGTTCGGGCGGCAGTGTATAAAGGGCAACACGTAATTTGGCCGCCGCTTCATCCATCAGGTCAATAGCCTTATCCGGCAGATGGCGATCCGTTACATAACGGTAAGAAAGCTTAGCCGCGGCCACAAGAGCTTCATCGGAGTAAGAGACTTTATGATGGGCTTCGTAACGCGCCTGCAAGCCCCGCAGCATCTCGATTGTATCCTCAACGGATGGTTCATCGACAAACACGGGTGCGAAACGACGTTCTAAAGCACTGTCACGCTCGATATACTGCCGGTATTCATCCAATGTCGTCGCGCCGACAGCCTGAAGTTCACCACGAGAGAGAGCCGGCTTCAACATATTGCTGGCATCCATCGCGCCTTGCGCTGAACCGGCGCCAACGACAGTATGCAGCTCATCAATAAAGAGAATGATTTCACCCTGAGCGCGCTGAATCTCTTCCATCGCCGCTTTAAGCCGTTCTTCGAACTCGCCGCGGAAACGACTGCCGGCGATCATGGCACCCAAGTCCAGGGCTACAACACGCTTATTGAGCAGGTTTTCCGGCACGTCATTGGTCGTGATCTTGATGGCCAAACCTTCAACAATAGCCGTTTTTCCAACGCCGGCCTCGCCAATCAACACCGGATTATTCTTAGTACGCCGGCTCAAGACCTGGATAATGCGCAGTATCTCATTATCACGGCCGATAACGGGATCAAGCCTGCCTTCGCGGGCCATCTGCGTCAGGTCACGGCTGTACTTCTCAAGCGTCCTATAGCGGCTTTCCGCCTGGCGATCGGTTACTTTCTGACCGCCGCGCAGGCTCTGGATCGCGCTCATCACCCGATCCCGCGTGGCGCCGAACTCCTGTAATATCCGCGCTGATGGTGTATTTCTTTCGCCCAAGATAGCCAGGAAGATATGTTCGGTGGAAATAAATTCATCTTTAAGCGCATTCGCCTCCCGTTGGGCTAATTCCAAGACGGTGCGAATACGCGGCGTATAAAAAATCTGTCCAACTCCACCGCCATAGACGGAAACTTTGGGGCTGGCTCGCAGATCTTCATCGAGACGATCTTTCATTTCCAGAACATCAACCGACAGTTCTCCAAGAATCTGGTTAACAGCGCCGTCTTCCTGCTCCAAAATGGCCAACAGCAGATGCTCGGTATCTACCTGCGTGTGGCCGTAACGCTGTACAATTTCATAGGCACGCGCCGCTGCATCTTGGGCGCGTTCTGTAAATCGATCAAATCGCATAGTTTATTTTTCCTCGTTTGGCTAAAGTTCACCCTGATTCTAAAGTTTGTAGCAAGGGGTACACCTGATCAGGCAACATTCCATAGTGCTGCAAAGATCAGAGGAGAGCTTTTTATCCAAAGTAACTGCCCGTAGTTTAGTCAACAATGATTGGATTCGTGTAAGAATTGGCGACCTGGGGGTAAAAATGCCGGTTTTCTCATAATAGACGTGATCCCTCGCTCTCATCAAAACCATCTCCCCAGGCTAATATCTTCAAGGGCGTGATCTCTACTAATTGCCATTTTTCGCTGTCGTCATAGCGAAAATCCCACTCATATTTATTGAAAAAGTATTCGGCTAATTTATCGATTTGTTCTCGGGAGGCGACATGCGCCTCTCCCTCGATGATAATCACATTGAGCGGGTCGGTCAGCGACAGCGCCACATTCTGATTTGTGCGCATATTGGCGAATTTCTGCGTCCCTGAACCGGTGCAGACATAGATCTTTTCGTCTAGCCAAACAAACCATAATGGCGCCAGATGAGGGCGGCCATCGTAACGCACCGTGGCCATCCATATTTCCGATTCTCTTCCAAGTCGGGCTTCCATAGCCCGCCAACGCGCGGGATTACGTCGCCTCATAGCCTCCTGTTAAACACACCATTGACGCAGATGCTCCGGGTTCCGGTCATATCGGCCGTACGCTTAATATAGCATCATTATGTCATTATACTAGAGGCTGTCTAATCTGGCAGTTTCTAATGTCGAATTCTCCCAGAGAATTTCAACGAATGGGAACTCTTCACCCAGGGCATGCTTGGCCAAAGGCCCAAGGGTACCCATATCGGCCGAGGTAAATAAATGAACCGAACCGCTTTGCGCCGGGGAAGCTTCCAATCCTAATTGAGCCAGGACACGACCAACCTGGCGTGCTACGGCGGGGGCCGGATCAATGATCGTTATCGGATTACCGCTTTTTATTTCTGTTACCTCTTCAATGAGTGGTAGAACCAGGGGATAATGAGTACAGCCCAGAACGAGCGTATCGATTCCTGCTTGCAGCATTGGTTGAAGGACTCCTTGCAGCAAGTCGGCCGTTTCCAATGCTTCTAAGCGTCCCTGTTCAATCAGATCAACCAGTCCCACACAAGGATCTTCATAAACTACAACTTCCTCGGCGAAACGGATCATGAGCGAACTATAACGCGGGCTGGCGAAGGTCGCCGGTGTGGCCAGGACTCCAACCTTACCCGTTTTAGTCATCATTGCCGCTGGTTTGACCGCCGGTTCCATGCCTACAATCGGAACTTGGGGAAATGTTTCGCGCAGATAATTAAGCGCTGCAGCGGAGGCCGTATTACAGGCTACAACGATGACTTTAGCTCCTCGATCGATCAAAAAACGGGTAATTTCTTCGCTGTAGTGTTGAATATCGGCGATCTTTTGCGAACCATAAGGAACATGCGCCTGGTCGGCGAAATACAGGAGGTTTTCGTATGGATATTCTTTTCGTAAATGACGTAAAACGGATAAGCCGCCCACGCCGGAATCAAATACACCGATCGCCCCGTTAACTGATTTCATCCTCTATTTAGTCTGCTGTTAGTCCCACATTATTTCTAACAATCGGTTTTTCATTATTCTTCTTGTCTGAGAACTAATAAACAGTATTGGCAGAAGCTTCGACCAGTGAGACGAAAAGTTTGTGCATAGCCGGGTCAACGTTCACCAGGTTTTCGGGGTGCCACTGCACGCCAACAGCAAAGGGATGGCCTTCGATTTCAACTCCTTCAACAAGCCCATCGGGTGCTGTGGCTGATACGGTGAGTTCCGGCGCCAGGTCACGCAAGCCCTGGTGGTGCAGGCTGTTCACAGAGGTCACTTCACTATTTAGAATAGCTGCCAATCGCGAACCTTTACGAAGCTGGACAGTATGCGGCCGATCTGTTCGCATGCCTTCGCCGTTATAATCGTGGCGGATAGCGCCCGGCATCTGCGAGGCAAGGTCTTCCCACATCGTACCACCGAGGGCTACATTGAGAACCTGGTGGCCGCGGCAAATAGCTAGGAAGGGTTTTTCGGTTTTGACGGCTTTCCGCGCCAGGTTGATTTCCACCCGGTCGCGATCATCATCAATGCCCCGCACCAATTCATGAGGCGACCCGCGGTAAGCTTCGGGATCGATATCGCCGCCACCCGGCAGGATAAGTCCATTGACACGCTCTAGAATCGCAAATAAATCATCCGTATCCAGGCCCAGGGGAATCAGAAGCGGAATACCACCAGCCCCTGCGACGGCGTCAACATAAGAACGCATCAATCCATAAAGAGGGGCACCGGAATCTTCGGCAATTTTGCGATAAGTTGTCAATCCAATCAAGGGTCGTTTTGAGTCATTTGAAGAAAGAGTTGGTGAATTAGCCATATTAACCTGTTAAACCAATGAGTGCTCAATTTCCTAAACGAAAACAGGGCGATAAGCTGCCGCTCATCACCCTGATTGTTTCGCGATCAGGCCTACGGCCCAATTCAACACGCAGCAGTAAACACTGCGAACTGTATGTCTTAGTTGTTATAAATTCGTTTTTCGCGCAAACGAGCCGACTTACCCGTACGTCCCCGCATATAATAAAGTTTGGCGCGCCGTACATGCGCATGGCGATGCACTTCGATTTTTTCGATGCGTGGTGATCGCAGCAGGAAAGTACGCTCCACACCGATGCCATTAGAGGCGATACGCCGGACGGTGAAATTCCGATTATTGCCGCTGTTCCGCAAACGAATCACGATACCGCGAACAACCTGCACACGTTCATTCCGCTCGCCAACATTGATTCGTAGATGAACGGTTACATTGTCTCCAATGTGTAACTGCGGATGTTCCGCATTATCTTCGTTATCAAAAGCCTTTAACAATACGTCTGACATGACCTACTCTCCAAACGCGGGAACCGCAACCCGCTATCCCTCACACCAATAACTTCGCGGTAAAAAAGATTCCGGGTAATTTTTAACCTGGAACCCAATAAATTTATTAATTATCTTTATTTAAGGTCGTAATTTGCATTGCGATTGCAAAAAGAGAGCCCGCTTTGCGGGCACGAATGAAGACTATAACACGCAACGACCTTCGAGGCAACAAATTTAGGATTCGCTTGCCAGTTTCTCAGCTAACAAAAGAAGGGCATTAAATAGTCCATACAAGAAAAGCCCCGACCAACTAGGCGAGGCTTTTAATTCAAAATAAAGGGAAGTTTAATTACTAGGCTTTCTTCAGAACAGGCAGGCCGTTCTTACTTTCGCTGACGACGTACCCTTCTGGAACCGCGTCCAATGCGCCATCCTTAACCTCTTTGGAAAAGAAGTAAAGAGTCCGTTTAGAGCCATTTTTCAAAGTCGTCTCACGGCCGTGTAGATAATAGGTGTTTCCCTTTGAGTTTGTATGTGCGTAAGCCATTTCAATTCTCCTTTGCTTTTTCCTTGATCCCCTGGGTGTTTTCACCATACCCTCTCAAGGCATCAAGCATTATTGTCTGATCAATGTCCTGGCGATACTAGAACATTTGATTATATAAGGCAAAATTTTCCCCTGTAAATTAGTCTGTTATGAGTGCTCCGCGCTTTGACGGGCCATTTTGGCACTGTTATACTCAAGTCTTACTTATTTATAGATAAAGGTCACAGCCAGATGACCTTCTTAAGAGGATTACAAAGGAAATGGCAGAAAAAGACAAACTGGTATCACAAGAGGAAGACTTCAACGAATGGTACAACACGCTCGTTGTCAAAGCCGATCTGGCAACTTATGGACCGGTCCGCGGCACGATGATCGTCAAGCCCTATGGTTGGAGCTTATGGGAAAATTGCCAGGCGGCTCTGGACCGGCGTTTTAAAGCCACGGGGGTCGAAAATGCCGGATTTCCGATGTTTATCCCCATGAGTTTCTTAGCAAAAGAGGCTAAGCATGTTGAAGGCTTTGCCCCAGAGCTGGCCGTCGTCACGATTGGCGGGGGCAAAGAACTGGCTGAGCCGTTAGTTGTCCGCCCGACATCAGAAACGATCATCGGCCATGCCTACGCGGATTGGATCCAGAGCTATCGTGATCTGCCGATCTTAATTAATCTTTGGAACAGTGTTGTTCGCTGGGAAATGCGCACAAAACTCTTCCTACGCACGCTCGAATTTTATTGGCAGGAAGGACATACAGCCCATGCCACGGCCGAAGAAGCGGCTGAACGAACGCGCATGATGCTTGATGCCTATGCGGACTTTGCGATCAACGAGGCGGCCATTCCCGTAATCCCCGGCCATAAATCGGAGATGGAGCGCTTCCCCGGCGCCAATGATACGCAAACCATTGAAGCGATGATGGGCGACGGCAAGTCGCTGCAGTCGGGCACGTCCCACAATCTGGGTGATAATTTCGCCCGCGCCTTCGATATCCAATATCTGGATGCCAACAACGAACTCCAATACTGTTTTACAACCTCTTTTGGCTTGAGCACGCGCTTCATCGGGGCGATCATCATGGTGCATGGCGACGACCAGGGTTTGGTGCTGCCGCCAAGACTGGCGCCGATCCAAACCGTAATTGTGCCCATCTTCCGCAAAGAAGAGGAAAAATCTTCGGTTATGGAGGCAGTTGAACGGGTCAAGGGCGAATTGGAAGCGGTAGGCATACGCGTCAAGGTTGATGATCGAGAAAATTTGAGTCCAGGCTTTAAGTTCAACGATTGGGAATTACGCGGTGTGCCTACGCGCGTCGAAATCGGTCCGCGCGATGTGGAAAAGAACTCGGTAGCCCTGGCCCGGCGTGATATTCCCGGCCGTGACGGGAAAAAATTTGTTTCTCAAGATGGAATCGCCCAAACCGTCAGTGACCTGCTTGAGAAAATCCAGCAAAACTTACTGGATAAAGCGACGAGATTCCGCGACGAGCATACTCACGACGTCGAAAACTACGAAGATTTCAAGAAAGCCATAGAAGGCGGCTTCGCGCGAGTATGGTGGGCCGGGGATAATGAGGATGAGCTGCAGGTCAAGGAGGAGACGAGAGCTACCATGCGCTGTATCCCCTTTGACCAGCCAGGTGGAACCGGCACATGCTTCTACACCGGCAAGCAGGCAACTCGGATCGCAATTTTCGGCCGTGCTTATTAGCGGAACCAGCATAGTCAAGCGGAACAAATGGAAAGCGTTACCGCTTCGCTGATCGACCTGCTTTTTCTTTTTATGGCAGCCATGGTGATGGTGGCTGTTGTCGTGGCCATTCTCCTTATGATCTACGGTCTTTTCTTCAAAAATAAGGATTGACAACAAACAGGAAATCCTATGAGACTTTCACGTGCCTTCGGAAAGACATTACGCGAAGCTCCGGCAGATGCGGAGTTGATTAACCACCAGCTCCTAATCCGCGCTAATTTCGTACGCCCGGTAAGCTCCGGTATCTACACTTTTATGCCGCTCGGCCTTCGCGTGCTGCGCAATATTCAGCGCATCATGGAAGAAGAGATGGATGCGATCGGTGGCCAGGAAATGTTGATGCCTAACCTGCACCCGGCCGATTTGTGGCAGGCGTCGGGGCGTTGGTACAGCGTCGATGTACTGATGAAACTGGAGGGTTACGGCGGCCGTGCTTACTGTCTTTCCCCTACCCATGAAGAGATCGTGGTCAACCTGGCTCTGAGTGAAATCGAAAGCTACCGTGATCTACCGCAGGTTGTTTATCACATAAGCAAGAAGTTTCGCGATGAGGCTCGTCCGCGCGGTGGCATGCTACGCCTGCGCGAGTTTGTGATGAAAGATGCCTACAGCCTGGATACCAGCCCCGAAGCGCTGGACGTTTTTTATCCCCATATGGTGCAGGCCTACTTTAATATCTTTAACCGCTGCGGCGTGGATGCTCTGGCGGTCAATGCTGATGTGGGAGCGATGGGGGGTAAGGCGTCGCAGGAGTTCGTCGTTCCACACGATCAGGGTGAGGATTTGTTTATTCGCTGCGACAATTGCGATTACGCGGCCAATGTAGAGGCGGCAGAATTCGTGCGTGAAGGGGCTGCACCCAAAATACTGGATGAGATGCAAAAGCTGGCCACGCCCAACTGCCAGACTATCGCCGATGTAGCTGCTTACGTTGGCGTGCCGGTAGAGCAAACGATCAAGGCTGTTTTTTACTGGTGGTACCCGTGGGGAGAGGTTGAAGCGAACGGCCGCGTAGTTTTCGGCCTGGTACGCGGCGATTTGGAAGTCAATGAAGTTAAGTTGGCCAATGCTCTTGGCGGCGGCGAGCTGCGGGCGGCAACGGCATTCGAGATCGAAGATGCCGGTGCCGTACCTGGTTATGCTTCACCTGCCGGTCTGCAAGTGGCCGCGGAACTGGGTGAGCAAGGCATCCTGGTGATCGCCGACCCCTCCATTGAAAATGGGGGCAATTTTGTCATCGGCGCGAATGATACCGGCTATCACTTTAGCGGTGCCAATTATCCCCGAGACTTCGCGGTCACGAGGATCGCCGATATCGCCCAGGCCGATACCGGCCACCAATGCGCGAAGTGCGGCGGCCGTCTGGAAGCAAAACGGGCCATTGAGGCGGGGCACTGCTTCAAGTTAGGAACACGCTACAGCAAGGCCATTAATGCGACTTACCTGGACGAAAACGGGGCACAGCAGTTCATTTTTATGGGCTCCTACGGCATCGGCCTGGATCGCCTGATGGCCACTATCGTAGAGCTGCATCATGATCAGGACGGTATCATCTGGCCGGACAGCGTAGCCCCTTATCAGATCCACCTCATGCATCTCGGCAAGGGAGATGACGTGATCGAGGCCGCGGAAAACCTCTACAGCGAACTTCAAGAGACGGGCTTTGAAGTCCTTTTCGATGACCGCAATCTTAATGCGGGGGTTAAATTCAAAGACGCCGATCTGATGGGCATCCCCTGGCGGATCGCTGTCGGCGCGCGCGGGCTGGCCGAAGGGGCTGTTGAGGTGAAACGGCGCGATCAAGCCGAGCGCTCTCTTATTCTACTGCCTGAACTACAGGAATATTTGCTTGAACACGGGCCATAATAAAAGCTCAATCACCATTTAGCGCCATAGAGGATTAAAGCCAAAGTACGCTCTGGATCCCTGGTGGCGAAGGGAGTGAGACGAATTTCCTTTCAATATCTCTCTTCGACCAATGAAACTAATTCGCTGAGGTTTTCCAGCAAGGAACACTCTTTAACCTGACTTACCGTGGCAAAGCCGGCGATGACGCCCATGAAGGGTACGCCGGCGGCCTGGGCCATCAAATAATCTTCGCGAGCGTCGCCAACGAAGAGCGCCTGTTCTGGTTGTAGGGTTAATTCCTCCAGGGCAATTAGCAAACCTTCGGGATCGGGCTTGGGTCTGGAGACGTTATCCCCGGTGACTAAAACCTGAAAATATTCACGAATTCCCGTGGATGTCAGGTCGCGCAAGACACGACCACGAGAGCCGGATGTGACCAGGCCGAGGCTATATTCGTCTCTTAACGACTCCAGCAACGGCCGTACTTCAGGAAAAAGCTGCGGTTTGTGCTTGCGCGCCTCGGCCAGCCATATATTGTCGGCCTCCTCATATTTATCTTGCGGTATACCGAACGCTTCATACACAGACAACCAATTTGGCGAATAGGTCTGTTTGTATAATTCGGGCGTGACTTCGACGTCAAAGTGGGCCAGAGTCACTTTAAAAGCTTCATAATGAGCAGGGAAGGAATCAAGCAGTGTGCCATCAAAATCAAAAAGGATGGCTTTAATTTTTGTGGGCGAGGAATTCATAACCAGGACTTACTCTTAAGAAAAGAGGCGCACGTTTTAACAATAAAACCTGCGCCTCGTTGTTAGTTAATAGTTGCAGCTACAAGTTATAACAAATCGGAAACCGTTTCGCGTTCCTTGCGCAGCTCGTTTAGGGTTGCCTGAATTTTTTCCTGGGCAAAATCGCTAAGCGGCAAATCCTGGACAATACTATAACTGCCCTGTCCGTCATTGGTTAACGGGAAGGAGAAGATTAGACCTTCGTCAATGCCGTAGCTGCCATCGGAGGGTATAGCAGCAGAGAACCAATTCCCTTCCTCCGTCTTGTTAATGAAACTGTTCATCTGGTCGATAATGGCAACAGAGGCTGACATGGCTGAGGATTTACCTCGTGCCTGGATGATTTCCCCACCTCGTTTTTGGACGTTGGTAATAAATTGATCGCGCAGCCAGTCATGATCACTTATCACGTCAAAAGCGGGTTTACCGTTTATCAATGCATTTTCGGCATCCGGGTATTGAGTCGCGCTGTGGTTGCCCCAAATGGTGACATTGCTGACGTCATTGACGGTAACGCCCGCTTTGAGCGCCAGCTGAGCATAAGCGCGATTTTGGTCGAGCCTGGTTAACGCGCTAAAACGCTCCTGAGGGACGTCGGGAGCGTTGTTCATGGCGATCAAGGCGTTCGTGTTAGCAGGGTTACCAACAACTACTATGCGAACATTATCTGCCGCACGCTCATTAATCGCCTGACCCTGGCCCGTAAAAATTGGGCCATTATCACGAATTAAATCGCCGCGTTCCATTCCTCTACTGCGTGGCTTTGCGCCAACCATCAGTATCCAGTTAGCGCCATCAAATGCTACTTTGGGATCATCAGTGACGACTACATTACCTAAGAATGGGAACGCGCTGTCATTCAATTCCATGACAACACCTTCCAAAGCGGGCAAGGCAGGCGTGATCTCTAAAAGCTGCAAATCCACTTTCGTATCCGGGTCAAACACCCTCCCTTGGACAAGACATGGCAGCAGGGCATATCCGATCTGACCTGCCGCCCCGGTGACAGCAACTTTTACAGTCTTTGACATAGTGTATTCTCCTTTAACTAAATTGATTTGCAGCAAACCCTGGATTGAGCAGTCGCGATACTGGCTTGAAAATGCTCAACCTATCTATTGGGTTTTCAAATTGTTAAATAAACAAATGGGTGTGTAAGAATTATGCGCCAATTCCATCTAAAACGCTACCAGGACTCATCGAATTTCGCTGTCGAAGGGCTTCGTAAAGGACAAGCGCCGTGGAGACGGAAAGATTCAGGCTGTCCACTTCTCCGGCCATGGGAATACGCACCAGGACATCGGCCGCGTCCAGCCATTCAGGACCAAGACCTGATGATTCACTACCCATAATAATGGCCGTTGGTCCGGAGTAAGACACATCGGTATAAATCTCTTGTGCATCCGGCGTCGTGGCAACGATTGTGACGTGATTCCGGCGCAGCCAAGTGACAGCCTCCTCCCTGATTGTAGTCACCACGGGCACGGTAAAAAATGCGCCTAGACTGGCACGAATAACATTGGGATTGTGGATATCGGTACCTTCGCCTTCTGTACCAGTGAGCAGCAGGGCATCCAGACCGGCGGCATCGGCCGTACGCAAAACAGCGCCCAGGTTGCCAGGCTTCTCTGCACCATCTACTACCGCTAAGAGGGGATTTTCTGCAGCAGGTAGATCATCCAATGTTCGCCTTGTGTAAGGGATAACAAGCAGGATGCCGCCGCCCCCGCTGCGGTAGGCCATCTTATCGTAAACATCCGGCGTCACTTCAAAAAGTTGGGTTTGACTGCCGGAAGCCAATTGGTTTAATTGGCCAATCAAGCTTTGTGATCCGGCTGCTTCTAGATAGTCTGAACAAACGAAGGCTTCGACAGGTACAAAGCCTTTTTGTAAGGCTAAAGCTGCCTCGCGCACCCCTTCGACTACGGTCCGGCCAAGCTGGTCGCGATGGCGGCGATTGCTCAGGCGTACAAGGTTTTTGACATGTGGATTTTGTAAACTTGTGATGAACTGGGAAGTGGGCATACCTTATTCACGTACCAAGGTCCGAATCAAAACCTCTTCGAGTTTCACGAGAGAAGAATTTGTTCGCCCAGGTGATCGAGTAAAATGACAAACCTGTCCGCATCTAGCCCGTCGACGCCTAATGGCCGGTCGACGGGATCGTGACAGTCCGAACCACCTGTTTCGATTAAGCCATACTCGGCCGCCCAGCCGGTGATCAAGTCGCGATGTTCCTGTACATGGCCGGGATAGTAAACTTCCAGACCATCGAGACCCAGCAGATCTTCATCCAAAAACTCAGGCATCAGCTTTTCGACGATTTCAACGGGCGGCAGCACCTCGCGATAAAGGCTTTCTCCCGGATAGGAACCGGCGGCAGGATGGGCGAAGACACGCACAAGCTGCGGGTATTTCTTGAGCAACGGCGTCAGCTGGAAAGGCTCAATGCCCGATGGGACATAGGAAACACTGTCGTTACCGATCAACATATTGATCTGTTCTCTGTCCAGGCCATGATTCTCTTTCAGCGCCTCGGCAAAATGGCGGCGCGTGACGTTGGGCGCGTACGCTTCTATTTCCTCGGCCGTCAGATCGCGTTCTAACAAAGGGCTGATTCCTCGCGGACCAAATTCCTCATTGATAGCCTGTACACGTGCCCGAACAAGTCCGGCGCCGCGCCCCTGGGAAAGGATATCCGTGGCAATTTGGCGAAATTCTTCATCCTTTAATAGATCGCGGGGAATATAGAGCAAGTAATGCAGCGTACCGGTGAAGTAAGGCCGGCGAAAACGCAGCGACACTTCAACACCAGGCACGACGTGGATCCCAATCTCTTTACCGGCAGCCAGTGCTTCATCCAGGCCGGCCAGGGTATCGTGATCGGTCACGCCAACGGCCGTTAAACCCAGGTCATGCCCCTTCTTGACCAATTCAGTAGGTGCATATTCACCATCGGAAGCTGTTGTATGATTGTGTAAGTCAGCAACAAAATTTAAAGACATAATAAACCTTTTATAAAGAGAAGGGTGCAAGTATTTAACCTGCACCCCCTCATTAATCACTCAACAAATTAGTTTCAGTATTCATCCTAATAGCGCAAGATAGCACCGATGCGGCCGGCTGCTTCAAGGTCCGGGTTATCACTAATAACCTCTACATGGCCACCCTGAGCAAGTGTATAGGCAACGGCCGAATCGATCACATCCGTGACTTCTTGCAGCTCCTGATCGCTCAATGGGCTGCGAGCAAGATTAGCGACCACAAAACCATTGTCATCCTGCACATAGCCAGGAACACGCAGCCCGTCGCTGATGATCAAGGTAGCTACGCGCTTATCAGACACGGCTTGCAGGGTGTCATCCAGCCCGGTGATGCCTTTCGCCCCTCTGGCATCGCCGGCGATCATGGATTCAACCAGCTTTTGCTCCCGTTCAGTATTATAGTCACGCAGCATGGTTAATGTCTGATCGCGAACTTCATGCTCGCCGGCAGTCATGTCCATCGCAAATGTTCCAGCGATGCGGCTTTGTAATTGTTTGGTTAGCAGTTCGCGATATTGGGCGACATTCTCGGCCGTACCGCCGATGAAAAGGCGGCGAATAGGCTTATTAGAAAAGAAACGGCTTGCAGCGGCGGCTGAGTCACGCATATTACGCTGCACGACTTCTTCTTCATGGCGGCTGCCGCCCTGAGCACCGCGTGCTCCTCCGCGCATGCCGACAGATGAAGAGCTGCTGCCTTTCTTTAGATGGCGTACATCTTCGCCCATAACGCCTTCGCTCTCCAGTAGCTCGCCGAGATGAAATTCAAAATAGCGAGCGCCAACACGGTCAACAAGGATAACGCCATAATAAGCGTAATGATCCAACAAATGGGCTAGTGGTTTTACATAGGGCTTTCGGCCGACGCGCACCCGGTTGCGAAAAGAGACGGCGACTGGGAATGCGCGGAAGTAATCGCGAGTGACGGCAGAGAACAAAGCCAGACCCGGTTTTGTCCAATCATAACTATGATCCAGATAACGCTCGATGATTTCGGCATCATCACCATAGGTTCCGTTCAATTCGCGGAGCATCCCACGTACCTGGAGCTTAATAGTTTCGGCGGTTTGTTGAGAACAGTCTGTATCAAGGTAGACACTGACAACGCCTTCTCCATTGGCATTATAATTTATCAGATCTTGAAGTTGATCCTGTGTGAACATGCATACCTCCAAAGCTACTTACTGAGAGCCGTACTTGTGGGTATTTACCGTCTGATTCGCCCCCATAAACGGCTCAAGCGATAAGATAATTCGGACAATGGTTGTCGCCAACAACCCTATTGTCCGGACAAATACTGACGTGGGGAACAGCTTACGGCCGTTCTCCAAGCGTCAAGGGAATCAATTTTTCTTCGCCATCGCGCAGGACGGTCAAATCCACCGTCTGCCCGACCTCCGTCTCAAAAACAAGGTAAGCAATCAAATCATCTGAACTGAGAACTTCATTGCCATCTACGGCAACGATCAGATCCCCCCCAGGACCATTCGCGCCGATCAGGCTGGCAGCTGCAGCGGGTGAATTTTCAGTCACTTCCGTGACATATGCGCCGGTGGCCTGTTTTAGATCGAGTTGTTCCTGGAGATCGAGATTAAGCGTGAGCATTCGTACCCCTATGTAGGGATAAACGTAAACGCCATCAGCAATGAGCTGCGGCACAATCTGTCTCACGGCATTGACGGGGATCGAAAAACCAACACCGGAGTTCGTCCCGGTCCTTGTTGAAATGGCGCTGTTAACGCCGACTACTTCGCCGGCGAGATTAAGCAAGGGCCCACCGGAATTACCAGGATTTATCGCGGCATCGGTCTGAATCACCTCTGGTAATGAATAACGCCCTCCTCCCTCGGCAATTCTTTGTGACTCTAATGTACGACCAAGACCACTAATTATCCCTACAGACATAGAGCCCGCTTCACCAAAGGGATTGCCGATAGCAATAACGAACTGGCCAACTTTTAGATTATTAGAATCGCCCAGGGAAATCGGCACGATCCCATCCGGCAGTTCATCAACTTTGAGCACACCCAGGTCACTATCTACATCTGCGCCAACCAATTCTGCGCTGTGGTGTGACCCATCGGCGAAGACAACTTCAAAAGAGTCGCCTTCGACGACAACATGATTGTTTGTAACGATGTATCCTTCACGATCGAAAACAAAACCACTTCCCGTGCCTAACGGTAACGATGTGCCTTCTAAGTCATCGAATACAAAAATATGCACAACCGCGGGATTGATCCGCCTGTAAATATCTATCAGCTGGTCTTCCAGGGTCTGATCCATAGTGACAGCCTGTTCGTTAGTTACCGTAGGCAGCGGCTCAGCCGTCTCCGGCGTCTCTGTCTGCTGCGGTAATTGGGCGACCACCGTGGCTACGACGGAATTAACAAGCGCATCCTGATCAATTATCGGTTCCTGGTTGAGAGTACTGGCAGGTTCCTGACAAGCGGTTAAGAAAAGAAGAATGATTGTAAAAAGAACTACAGTTGGACTAAGAAAAATCCGATTCATATGTTAATGAAAACTCCAACAAGGCCAAACAGGAATATTAACTGCCGCTTTACCCCCTTAGGGTATTTAAATTACCTGCCGGCTAATAGCAAATTTCAAATCCAATAACCTGATCCCCAGTGGTAGACAAAAAACTCACCAGGGTTCTTTGCGAGTTTATTTATTGACACGATATGGGTAGTCTGAACAGAGAGAGCTTCGCCGGCTTGCAAAGACCGAGCGAATAGATTAAGGGCGTGTTTCCCTTTTTTGTCATCAATGCGTTCTATTACGCTTTGAACTATAAAGTCCCTAAATTGTCTTTGTGATGACATCCTCATCATTCATCTGTTAACGGGTCACCCGAAGCGACCGGTTAAAACAATTGTAAAATCGTGGTAAGGCTACTGTCAAGAAGCTAATAGTATTTTTAAGTATCGCAAACGTAGAAATTTCGTAAAAAAGAAGTGCAGAATCATAAATGATCCTGCACTTCATAATTGGTCCTAACTAGATCTCTTCAGATCAATAGAGGAACATGGGTTTACCCAACACAGAACGGACCTTGGGCAGGTAATGCTTGGAATCATACAACTCGTCAACATCAACGCGTTTGACGCCGCTGGTGACGGTGCTCATGGGGATGTGCGTGTAGGTTCCATCGCGCAATGCGACCATTCTGCCGCTGGATCCGCTGGTAATCAAATCCATGGCCAGGTGAGCGTAATTGGATCCGACCATCAGGTCTAGAGCATCCGGCGCACCTGAACGCATCAGATAAGCGACGCGTTGAATAATGATATTTTCACCAGTGAGGTCTTTTAGGGCCTGGCCGGTGATTTCGCCAATCCCGCCCAATTTTCGATGGCCATAAGCATCCGCCTCACCAAACTCAACGACTTTTCCGCCGACCATGTGAGCCCCTTCACTGATAGTAACCATGCAGTAATTGCTGGGGTTCGAGTTTTTGTCTTTTATCACAAACTCAGCCAGTATCTCCGGATCAAATGGCACCTCAGAAATGATGGCGCGATCGACGCCGGCCAGGTAAGAGCTGATAAGACTGGTCTCGCCCGAATTACGGCCGAATAACTCAATGACGGCAATACGCTCGTGTGAACCCGCGCTTGTCCGCAGTTGGTTAATCAGATGGACACTACGCGTGACGGCCGTGCTAAAGCCAATGCAGTAATCCGTACCATACACATCGTTGTCCATTGTCTTAGGAATAGCCACAACGGGTATACCTTCACTGTGCAGACGTTCTCCATAACTGAGTGTATCGTCTCCACCAATGGGGATTAGGACATCAATGCCTAGATATTCCAGGTTACTCATCACATGGGGTGTAAAATCACGTAGACTTTTGTCCTGGGCTTCCGCATCAAGATGCTCCGGATCGAGTAGAAAGTCAGGTACATCATTGGGCCGGACACGACCGGGATGCGTGCGGCTTGTATGTAAGAACGTGCCGCCTGTGCGATCCACCGTCCGCACTTTCTGTTTATCCAAAGGGATAATAAACTTATGTGTTTCAGGGTCATCACGGTTGTACCATAACAACCCGCCCCATCCACGCCGGATGCCAACTATTTCGTGCCCTTCATCCACGGCACGATTGACAACGGCTTTAATACAAGGGTTTAGGCCGGGTACATCACCGCCCCCAGTCAAAATACCGATTTTCATTAACTAAATCCTCCAGTAATTAATATTACTCGCGCGGAATCAATAAGCGATACAGTGTGAAATAGAATTTTGGAAAACCAGCCATGCCGGAATGGGAAAGGCTCAGGCTTCGCTGGTCATAATAAACAAAGGCTTCATCTCAAAACTTTTATATTGCGGACGTAAGCGATCCTTATTGTAGAAGCTCTCAACGTCAACAACCTTGCTGGTGCTAGTCACAACATCTATGGGCATATTATCGTAACGGCCGTTTTTGAGGACCACCAAACGGCCGTGAATGCCGTCCAGGATGAGATCGAGGGCAAGATTTCCATAAGCCATGGGTACGATAGAATCAATCGCATCAGGATCACCCGAACGGACAAGATAACTCAATTTTTGGTAAATGGTATTAATACGCCGTCCGTTATTATATTTCGGTGACAGCTCCCTCAACTTCGCGGAGACAATCTCGCCAATGCCGCCAAGCTTCATATGTCCATAGGCATCTTCCTCCGCATCCTGAAAGACCATTTTGCCACCCTCAAACATGGCGCCTTCGGAGACCAGGACAACAGAATAGCGGCTTGGGTTTTTGCTGCGGTCTTCTGTCAGCAGTCCAGTCAACTTCTCGATATCAAATTCGTATTCCGGGATAACGCAGCGATTGGCAGCGCCGGCCATAGTCGGCAGCATAGCCGTAAAACCTGCATAACGGCCGAAAACTTCCAGGACGAGGAACCGTTCATGCGATCCGGCCGAGGTTCGCAGGCGGTTTGTCATCTCAATAATGCGCGTGACACAGGTGCTAAAACCGATGCAGTAATCCGTCCCTGGAACATCATTGTCCATGGTTTTGGGAATTGCCACAACCTTCATCCCTTCCTGGTAAAGCCGCACACCGTAGCTCAGTGTATCATCACCGCCAATTGGAATCAGGTAATCGACGCCCAGCCAATCCAAGTTCTTGAGCACTTCCGGAGTTAAGTCATTAACTTCATCCGTATACTCGTTTTGCAGGTGAAGAGGAACATCTTCCTTGAGCACATTACTGGGTTTAGTTCGCGAACTGTGCAGAAAGGTCCCACCTGTACGCCCGGCTTTGTTAACTATTTCATCAGATAATTCAGTGTAGCAGCTGGTATTGTCCGCATTTTTATCCCGGATAATCTCCACTGCGCCTGCCCAACCGCGACGAATGCCGATGACCTTATAACCCTCACGCAAGGCGCGAATTGTGACAGCGCGAATTGCCGGATTCAAACCCGGCACATCACCGCCACCCGTCAAAATAGCGATCACTCCTTTGGTGTTATTCACGCTTGCCATTTCAATATCTCCTTACTTCAATCCAATATGTTTTAATTCTTGCGGCACGGCTTGGGCCATGAGAGCAACGATATCCCTTAGCGACATCCACCACTGATCTTTAGGCCTGCTGTGCTCGATGTCCAGCAGCCTGGGAATATCTCTAAAATCAGTAAATCTTATCTTACCCTGCAGCTGACCGACACAGGCGCTGACATAATCACCATCACCAATCTGCTTTTCAAGGTAATCGATACTGTCCGCTACCAGGCGCGTGGCGTAAATGCGATCGAATGGTGATGGATCACCACCTTGCTGCATATGACCCAGGATCGCCTGCCGAACATCATATAAGTCACCACCCTCTTCCTCAAAAAGCGCATGCATAAATGAAGTGGAATAAATTTCATTGGCCATCTCGTTGCGGATCAGTAAACCAAGACGCTTACCGCGTTTAAAACCGACATCGAGACGCTCAACGTCATATGCCATGTCAGTCAATGAAACCCCTTCTTCATGAAGGTATGCGCGTTCTGCTCCGGTTGCCATGGCGCCCATGAGGGCCAAGTATCCACAATAATGGCCCATCACCTCCACAACGAAGACCCGTTTCGAGGCTACGGCCGATTGCTTGATGCGGTCTACAGCCCAGACAATGCTGTTTAAGGCCGAGTCTGCACCGACACTCAGTTCGGTCGCCGGCAAATTGTTATTGATTGTCGCCGGAATACAAACCATCGGGATATCAAAAGCAGAGAAATTCGAACGCTGGGCAAAAATATCGAGCATCGATAAATAACCCGACCAACCTCCGATCAAGATAAGGCCCTCGATCTGGTGCTCTTCCAAAGTCTTGGCGATGGCGTAATAATCGCGGCCCAGTGGCCGGTAACGATTCGTTCCCAGTTCGGCTCCACCCATCGAGGCAAAACCGGCAACGCTCATCCAATCCATTTCTTCGATTTCACCATTTACCAAACCACGAAAGCCGTTTTGTACGCCAAACATTGTGTGGCCGCGATCGGTTCCCAGACGTACAGCGGCGCGCACAGCCGTATTCATGCCCGGTGAGGGGCCGCCGCCATGCATAATGGCGATACGC
>Ga0316583_10000024_pt1 | contig 28471 bp, 23 predicted proteins | sample J_170502JBrBrA_D_FD_204513 | JGI IMG/M metagenome (GOLD analysis project Ga0316583, IMG submission 204513) | Rhizosphere microbial communities from salt marsh grasses in Alabama, United States - J_170502JBrBrA | ecosystem: Host-associated > Plants > Roots > Rhizosphere | place: USA: Alabama... | reverse complement strand
GCAACGGCTGGCGCCGAACCAGCGCCGAGAGGAGCAGGAGGGCCAGAGGAACGGAGAGCTCCCCAGGCCGCACCGCCATGTAGCGGAAGAGGACGTTCGGGACCGCCAGGAAGAAGACCAGCGGCCAGAGGAACGCGCTCAGGAAGCGGTGACGAAAGGCGAGCCACGCCACCAGGAGGAGGCTCGTCACCGTCACGACGACCGCCGCCACGCGGATGGCCTCTGCGGGGTCGTGAAAGGCCGCGAAGGGGAGCAGCAGAACGTGGAACCCCCACCACAGGTCCGCCTTCTGCGTGGCGATGGCCGAGAAGGCGGTCCATGGAAAGGAGGTGTAGAAGATCGAGGTCGCCGCGTACAGGCGCGCGTGCCCGACGTGATAGAACGAGTCGGGGTCGGCAACGCGGGGGTAGAGGAGCCAGTGGAAGGCCAGCGCCACGCCCGCGGCCAGGAGCACCGCGACGACCGCCTCGCGGAAGCGGGACGTCACGGCGTGCACGGACGTGTGGGGCGCATGTGCCAAGATGCCGGCCATCCGCCGCGAGCGGCAAGGAGGGAGGGCCGCCGGCTTCACCTGCCGCGCCGCCGCCGGGTCGTCGTTCGCCGTGGAGGTGATGACGAACACGCGACCCCGGCGGGTCCGGGCCTGTGGGCACCGCCGGGGCTTCCGGCCCCCTTGAACCTCACGTAACGTAAGGTTCTATCATGGCGGGTGGCTCGGGACGAAGAGGTGGCGCCGGGGCCGATCCAGGGCGTGCGGGTTCCCGGGCCGGCACGGAGAACCACGGAGTGGACCATGGATGCGAGAGCCACCCTCAAGGTGGGCGAGCTGGCCAGGCGCACGGGGCTGACCGTGCGCACCCTGCACCACTACGACGAGATCGGCCTGCTGTCGCCTTCGCGGCGGACGCCGTCGGGACACCGGCTGTACGCGCTGGCCGAGGTGAGGCGTCTCCAGCAGATCGCGTCCCTGCGCCAGGTGGGCCTCTCCCTCGACGACATCCGGCGGTGCCTCGATCGCCCGGAGTACACCCTGGAGCAGGTTCTGGAGGTGCAGATCCGACGGCTCCGTGACGAGCTGGCTCGCCAGCAGCGCGTGTTGGCGGAGCTGGAGCGTCTGCGCGCTCACGTGCGGGACGAGCCGGAGGACGTCTCCCTGGACGAGCTCACCCGGAGCGTGCAGGCCACCGTGGACTACGGGAAGTACTACACCCCCGAGCAGCTGGAGCGGATCAGCCGTCGGGGCGCCGAGCTCGGCCCGGAGCGCATCCGGCAGTCGCAGCTCGAGTGGAAGGAGCTCTTCGAGGCCTTCGAGGGCGCCATGGACCAGCGTCTGGATCCGGCGTGTGACGAGGTCCAGGCGTTGGGGCGGCGCGCCCTGGCCCTGGTGCGGGAGTTCACCGGCGGCGACGAGGGGATACGGGCGTCGCTGGCGCGCATGTACGAGGGGGAGGGCGGCGAGCGGGTGATGGCCCGACAGGGCCAACCCCTCAGGAAGGGGCTGTGGGACTACTACATGAAGGCCGTGAAGGTGGCGGGCCGCTCCGGCAGATCGTGACCGGAGGAGGCGGACGATCCATGCCGACCCGGGCGACGGGCGGCACCCCCCGCGTCGGCGCCGAGAATCCTCCGGGGCCGAATCTGGCTCTCTCCCCTGGACGGGGCAGAGTCCCCGATGGCTGGTTTCTCTTGGAGGAAACGATGTTCGCGAAGATCTTTCCGCATAACGAGCATGTCGCCGACCGCGTCATCCGGGTGATCCTGGGGCTCGTCCTCTTGAGCCTGGTCTTCTTCGGTCCCCGGACCGCATGGGGCTGGGTGGGCCTCCTCCCGTTGGTGACGGGGCTCGTGGGCGACTGCCCCCTCTACACCGTGTTGGGGACGAGCACATGCCCTCGGAATGAGCGAGCCTGACGATCGGAGACTTCTTCTGGAAGCGTCGCTGGGAGACCGCGGCGCGTTCGAGCGCTTCGTCCAGAGACACGAGGCGGCGGTCTTCCGGCTGCTGAGGAGCTCCGCCGCCGACGAGGCCGATGCCGAGGATGCCCTCCAGGAGGCCTTCGTGGCCGCCTGGAAGGGAGCCGGCTCGTACCGGGGCGGAGCCTCCGCGCGCGGGTGGATCCTCACCATCGCCCGGAACGCGCTGCGTCGCAGCCGTCGCCGGCGCGTGGGGGAACCCTCCACGTTCGAGCCGCTGGAAGAGCTGGGCCTCCAGGCGGGGTGGGGACGCGACGACACCCTGGAGGGGCTGGCCCGCCGACAAGTGCTCGACCGGGCGATGCAGATGCTGGGAGAGGAGGAGCGCGAGGTGCTGGTGCTCAGAGAGCTGGAGGATCTCCCCGGCGAGGACGTGGCCGAGATGCTGGGCATCACGGTGGCGGCGATGAAGAGCCGTCTGCACAGGGCACGCCTCAGGTTCCTGGCCGCGCTCCGGGAGGTGACGGATGAGTGACCTCGATCGGGAGGTGGCCGGCATCCGGTGCCGCGAGGTGCTGAAGCTGCTGTCCAGCTACCTTGACGGAGACCTCACCGAAGCGGAGGCCCGGCGCATCGACGATCACCTAAGGGAATGCGACCGCTGCGAGCACTTCGGGGGACGCTTCAGCGAGGCGGTGGCGGCCCTCCGTCACGAGCTGTCGCGAGCGGCACCGCTGGACCCGGAGGTGGCCCGCCGGCTGCGGGCGCGCCTTTCGGACGTGTAGGCGGAACGATGTCGCGACGGGCGGAGGTGGTATCCCGCGCCGTCGCGGAGTCCCCCCGTGGGGGCGTCACCCCCGGCGGAACGGTGTCGCGACGGGCCGAGGTGGTGTCCCGCGCCGTCGCGGAGTCCGCCTGTGAGGGCGCCACACCCTGCGGTGCCGTCGGCGGCGCGGCAGGCGCCGCCACCACGGAGATGCTTCCCGTGGCCAGGTTCACGCGCAGGGGAGTGCGCAGCAGGGCCTGGTCGGTGGGAAGGCGCACGTCCGGCGTCAGGTCCGCGGGCCGGGAGAAGGCGTCGGCGCCCAGGAGCGCGGTGGGCTGATAGATCCGCTCCACCAGGGCCATGTCCAGGGCGGTGTCCACGGGGTTCACCCTGAAGTCCAGCTCCACCAACGTGTCGGGGATGCCCCAGTACTCGAGCTGTGAGGGGGCCGGGGCCGGGGGCGGCGGCGTCGCTCCCGGTGTCGTCGTCGCCGGTGTCGACGCCGGCGGGAGGGGCTGACCGTTCACCCCCACGAGCCTCGCCTCCAGGGGCGGGGGGAGCTTGAAGAGCATCATCTCGGCACCGGCGAGGGACCGCGCGCCCAGGCGGACATGGCGGATGCCGTCCACCGTGGAGTCGCTCAGCACCGCCACCTGGGGAAGTGGTGCCTGCACCGGCTGCGCCGGCGCCGTGTCCAACGACAGGGGCCCCGCGAGGAACGCGTCGAAGGAGCGCGGCGCCCCGAAGGCCCCGGAGAGGCCCGCGTGCTGGCGTGCCCAACCGCGGGCCGGATCGGGAGTGCTGTCCACACGAGCGCCGGAGCGGGTCGTGTCCGTCGCCCACCACGCCTGGCCGGTGCCCCGGTCCATGGCATAGAGGAGGGTGGAGGGCTCCGGGCGCGTCGCCGAGGGCTTGGCCTGGAGCACGCCCACCGCCAGGCACGCGCCGCCCAGGACCAGCGCCGTCACGGGAGCCCACCAGGCGTTGGGCTCGCGCAGGGCGTCCAGGAGGGGCAGGACGACGAGCAGCGCCGTCACCATCATCATCCCCAGGTACATGGCGATGCGGATGCTCCCGGCCATCCAGGTGAGCTCGGTCAGGGGCACGAGGACCACCGACGCGGGAACGGCCAGCACCAGCAGCACGATCCACGTCACGATGCCGGGACGGTCGCCGGGGAGAAGCGTCGCCACGAGCACGCCGAGGACGGCGGCGAGGGCGGGCCACTGCACGTCGACGGCTCCCGCCGGCGCCAGGAACGTCATCACCGTCGCGGCGATCACGGGCAGGAGCACGGCGCCGAGAGCGAGCTCCGAGAGGGAGAGCTTCCGCCTCGCCACCGAGAAGAGCGTCGTCACGAGGAAGAGGGCGGCACCCAGGAGCGCGAGGACGTACCACCCCTCGCTGTGATAGGCGCTGCCCACCAACCCGCCCAGCTCGGGGTGGAATCGGGGCAGCCAGCGAACGAGGCCGTACCCCGCGCCACCGGCCAGGAGGGTGGCCACCACGGCCACGGCGAGGCCCACGCCGATGCCGCCGAGGGTTCCCCCCTTGCGAAGCACGATGAGGAACGAGAGGGCGGTGAGGAGGAGGATCACCACGGTGATGGGGATGATCCACGACGTCGAGTACACCAGGAGACCGAGGACCGGCACGCTGACGTACACCACGTTCGGCGCGTTCACGGTGGCCAGGTCGGCGTTGCCGAGCTGCCGGAGCATGCTCAGCGCGTTCACCCCTTCGTGCTGGAGCGTGCCCTCGGAGAGGTTCTCCGGCGTGTCGAAGGCTTCGTGGTAGACGTGCGCCCGGGCGATGGCGGCGAAGTTCAGCCCCTGACGGCCCGCCTCCTTGAAGATCGAGAAGTCGGTGTCGTTGGGGAGCTTCTCGTAGACCAGCGGTGACAGCGAGTTGGCGAAGGCGTCGGGGTCTCCGGCGGCGAGCTGGCGGACGATCCACCCGTCGTCGGCGCCCGTCTGGAACATGATGGAGGGGCCGCCCGCGCCTCGCATCTCGAGGTTGATCACGACCTTGACGTCGGACATCCAGGGATCCTGGTGCACGAAGGCGCGGGCACCCATGAGGCCGAGCTCCTCGGCGTCGGAGAGGAGCACGATGACGTCGTTCTTCAGCGGCGGCCCGGCCTTCAGAGCGCGCACCGCCTCCAGCACCGCCACCACGCCGGCGCCGTCGTCGGCGGCGGCATGGGACAGGCCGGCCCCGTCGTAGTGGGCGTCGATGAGCACCGCGCCCGTCGACGCGGTTCCGGGGATGCGCGCCAGGATGTTGCGCACGGTGGCGCCGCGGATCACGCCCGAGCGGAGACGGATCAGGGAGGTCGCGGTCTCCACCGAGGGATCCAGCCCCAGCTCCCGGAGGCGGCTCACCAGGTACTCGCGCACGCGGGCGTGCTCCGTCGAGCCGACGGGATGGGCCTGGCGGGCGATCTCCACCAGGCTCGACATGGCCCGGGCGGACGAGAAGGCCGTGTCCGGCGCGTTGGCGGGCACCGGGCTGGGCACGGCGCGGTAGGAGCTGGACAGGAAGCCGACCGCGGCCAGGAGCACGAACGTCACCGGGCCCTTCCAGCGGGTCGGCGGCGCGGCGTCCAGGCGGCGCGGCGGCCGCTCCCGCGGCTCGGCGGGAGCTCCGGGCTCTTTCCGAGTCGCCTTCCCCTTTCCCTTCGGCTTCGCCGGGGGTGGCGCGCCGGCCGGGGGCTCGGGAGCCTTCCCGGACTCGCCCAGGAGCGCTGCGCGCTCGTCGGGCGAGAGCTCCGGCTCGGACTCCTTACCGTACTTCTCCTTGTCATCGTCGGTGATGCCGAGCTCGTCGTCCGACGGCAGCTCGGGAACCTTGTAGTCGCTCATGGACGGCGCCCTGCCAGCGCTCTCACCACGTCGTCGATTGCGTCACGCACCCGGGCCGACGGGAGTCCCGAGCCGTTGGAGAGGATGGAGAAGACAATCTCGCGGCCGTCATCCCCTACGAGATACCCCGAAAGAGAGTTGACATTGGAGATGGTTCCGGTCTTTGCAAAGAGCCTGCCCTCGAGTTCGGGAAGGCGGTCCTCCAGGGTGGCGCCCTCTTCCGAGGGCTGGGCCAGCGCGTCGCGGAACCGCTCACCGTAGGGTTGGGCCTCCATGTAGCGGAGGATACTCACCAAGGCCCTGGGAGTCACCAGGTCGGAAGACGAGAGCCCCGAGCCGTCCCGGACCACCAGGTCCAGGGAGTCCACGCCGACATCGTCCTGGAGGAACTGCTTCACGACCTTGATGCCCTCCGGCCAGCTCCCCCGCGCCCCGCGCACGGCCCCCAGCGTCCGGATGAGCTGCTCGGCCATCCAGTTCTGGCTCGGGGCCAGAATTGCCTGGACGATGTCGGACAGGGGCGGAGAGACCAGCGTGGCCACCAGGGTGGCGGCCGGGCACGACGACATCTCGTTCGCCGCGCAGCCCCGGCCCAGCGACACGCCGGGGTCCCAGACCACGGACCACCCCCCGTCCACCTCGACTCCCTGCTCTCCCAGGATGCGGTGGAGCGCCGCCGTGGCCTGACGCACCGGATCGCGGAGGGCGACGGACGTCGTGTCGGTGGCGCCTGCCCGGACCTGCCCCTCCAGCACCAGCCTGCGCGACTCGGGAAGGTAGGCGCCGCGGATGCGCGTGGTGGAGTCGGCGGGTGCCGTGACCACCTGGGAGACCACGAAGCCGGCGGTCCCGGTGGGGCTCCAGGTCAGGGTGGGTGCCTGGGCCGGCGTGGGCGCCCCCAGGGCGCGGACGTGGAGCACGCCGTCGTCGATGGCGAACGCGCCACCCGTGGCGGCGTAGGCGGCCCCCAGATCCTCGGCTTCCCAGGTCGGTCCGACGCTGGTGGAATCCCAGGCCGACGCGTCCACCACCAGCGCTCCCGTCACGTGCCGCACGCCGGCTCCCAGAACACTGTCCGCCAGCGCGGCCAGCGCATCCTCGCCCGACGGCCAGAAGGGTCGGCAGAGCGTCGGGTCGCCAGTGCCCACCAGCACCAGGTTCCCGTCCAAAACGCCGTCCTCCTCCGTGCCCGTTCCCCAGAGCGCCGTCCGGTACCGGTAGTCCGGGCCCAATAGCGCCAGCGCCGCGGACGTGACCAGGAGCTTCTCGTTCGACGCCGGCACGAACTTCCGGCGGGCGTTGCGCTCGTAGAGGGTCCGCCCCGTGGCGGCGTCCACCGCCAGGACGCCGAAGTGCATCTGGTCGAAGGGCGGCGTGTCCAGGATGCGGTCGACATCGCGGCTCAGGGCCCCTCGGGGGGTGGTGGGGACGGGGGCCGGAGCGCGCCGCGGAGGAGGGCTCGCCACGGGAGGGATGGGAGCGGGCGCACGCCGCTGAGCGGGGTTCTCCACGGGATGGACAGGGACCGGGGCGGGTGCCGCGCTCGACGTCGCACAGCTCGCGTGCGCGGCAGCCAGAAGCAATGCCGCCAGCACCTTCCACTCGCCGGAGCGGTGGCGGCGGGCCCTTCGGCGTGGGAAGAGGGCGGACTGGACGAAGGCCGTTCCTCCGTGGCTCGTCACCTCGCTGGGCGTGTGTCCGGTCTCCCGCTTCATGGCCCGGCCCAGCGCGTTGGCCGACGAATAGCCCAGCGCATAGGCGGTCTCCTCGACGGTCTTGTGGTCCCGGGCCAGGCACGCCCCGGCGAGGAGGAGTCGGCCCCAGACCAGAACGCGCCGGGCCTCGGGCAGCCCGTCGGCACGGAGGGCCACGCCCAGAGCCCGCCGGGAACGCCCCATGGCCGCAGCGAAGGCCGCGACGTCGGGGGCCTCCCGGGCGTGCTCCACGGCCCAGGCGACCGCGTCGGCGCCGAAGGCTCCGTGGCGGCCCTGAAGGGCGGAGCGCACGCGCTCCGCACGGGCGAAGCAGAGCGCCCGTTCCACGGCGTGGCGGATACCGCCATGGTCGGCGTGACCGACGGGCGGCCGCGCGAGCACGATGCCGCCCACGCCGATGCGGCCGAAGCGGAAGAGCTCGGGGTCACCCCGAGCCACGTCGGCGTGGGCGACGATGGCGATGCCGGGATGCGCCTGGCGGATGCGCCTGATCTCCGCCACGGCCTCTTCCCGGCCGGGCGAGTCGGCGTCGACGATGCACCCATCCAGAGGCTCCGCTGCGAGGAGTCGCTCCAGGCCCGACCACGAATGAGCGAGCGCGACCTGGTGCTCACCGCCGAGAGCGTCGCACAGCCGAGCTTCAGCCCTTGGATCGGGCTCTAATACCGCCAGATACGCCAATGATGTACCCAGCTCCAGCCGAGAAGCGGGCCCGTCGGGGGGAAACCGCGAAGATGGACGAGGGCGTTCGGATCGGCAAGCGCGTGGACGGGCGGGAACGAGCTACGCTTCGATGGGCTCCAGCGTCACCGCCGTCCCGTAGCAGAGCATCTCGGCGGTTCCCTTCATCATCTCCACCGTCTGGAAGCGCACCATGATGATGGCGTCGGCCCCCAGGGCCTCCGCTTCCTCGATCATGCGGTCGATGGACTGCTCCCGGGCCTCCGCGGCCATCTTCGTGTACTCGCGGATCTCACCGCCCGCGAGATTGCGCAGCAGGGCCATGATGTCGCGGCCGACGTTGCGGGCGCGGACCGTGTTGCCGCGAACCAGGCCGAGGGTGGACTTCACGCGCATCCCGGGGATCTCCCAGGTCGTGACAACGATCATCGGTACACGTCCCTGTAGGGGTCGGTGAGCCAGTCACGGTACCGATCCCAGATCACGCTGGCCAGAAGCAGGATCATGCCGATGACCACGGCCCCGATGGCCAGCTTCTCCCACGGATCCACGGGGGACCGCGTGAACACGAAGATCCCGTACGCGATCCACGCAACGGTGCCCACCACCACCAGGATCCAGCCGATGGGCCGCGCGAGGTTGTCGTTCACGGCGTCCCAGACGGAATGCTCGTGGGTGACGGGCTGGAAGCTGAGGTCCTGGAAGTCACCCTTGAGGGACCTGAAGATCGCGACCTCGCGGCTCAGCTCGGTGGACGCCGATATCTCGGCCTCGACGCGAGTGTGCTCCTCCGGCGGCAGCTCGCCGTCGAGGAAGCGCATCAGGTCTTCGTGAGTGACTCGTTCCGGCACGTCTCGCTACTCCTCGGAAAAGCCCGCGCCCATCTCTTCCAACGCCTCCTTGAGAGCCCGCCGCGCATGGAAGAGCCGGCTGGCCACGGTGCCCTCCGGAATATCGAGGATCCGGGCGATCTCGTTGTATCGAAAGCCCTGCAGCTCCTTCAGCACGAGAACCTCCCGATGCTCTTCATCGATGCGCTCGAGAGCGCGCCAGAGGAGCTCCCGCGCGGCGGACCGCTGGCGATGTCGCTCCGGGCTCCTGTTCGCGTCGGCGGGCCGGAGCTCGAGCTTCTCATCCAGGACCTCCATCTTGAACCTCGCCTGTCGGCTGCGAAGCATGTCCCGGCAGTGGTTCCTCAGAATCTGGAAGAACCACGGCCCGAAGGGGCGGCGCAGGTCGAACCGGTGGAACGACTCGTAGGTCTTGACGAAGGCCTCCTGGAGCGCGTCTCTGGCGTCCTCGAGGTTGCCCAACATGGCCACCGCGAGTCGGAGCCCCGCCGGCTCGTACGCCCGTACCAACGGTTCGTAGAACCGGGCGTCACCAGCCTTGCACTTGCGGATCAGCTCCTTCTCGATATCCGGCTGCAACCCTGCTCCTTCCTGTGAGACCGCCTACGAAGGTCCGAGGCAATTTCTTCACCAGAGGGGCGGATGTCCACGCAATTCTCCGCTCAGTGGCGGGCCGCGAAGTCCAGGACCCACCGGAGCGCCCCGAGCGCCATCAAGGCGAAGCCCTCGGCGCGGGACACGCGCCACCCCGTGCGCATCACGAGGAAGACGATCCCCACCATGGCGGTGAGCGCCAGGAGAGAGGCCCGCGCCGCGGGGTCCAGCGCCATGGGATGGGCGATTCCCGCCACCCCCAGCACGCCGAGCACGTTGAAGATGTCGCTGCCGATCACGTTGCCCGCGCTCAGCGCCGTGTGGCCGCGGGCCACTCCCGCCAGCGTGGTGGCCAGCTCCGGCACCGACGTACCGGCCGCCACGACGGTGACGCCGATGACCCACTCGCTCACGCCGAAGGCGCGGGCGAGGGCGGTGGCGGAGCCGATGAGGAAGTGCGACGCCACACCCACCAGGGCCAGGCCGAACACCAGCAGGCACCCGTCTCGCCAGGGTTTGACGCTGGGCACACCCACCTCTCCCGGCGCCGGCGTGGTCACCGGCCGCACCTCGTGCCTGGTCCTCCAGACGAGCGAGAGGTAGGCCCCCAGCAGGGTCAGGAGGATCACGCCGTCCAGCTTGCCCAGGTGCAGGTCGAGGGCCACCAGGAGGTACAGGACCACGGTGGCGCCCACGAGGACCAGGGCATCCCTCCAGACCAGCAGCGAATCGGTGGGGATGGCGCGGAAGAGCGCGGCGCTCCCCAGGATGAAGCCCAGATTGAAGATGTTCGATCCGACGACGTTGCCCACGGAGATGGCGCTCTGCCCCTCGAACGCCGCCACGAGGGTGACACCGAACTCCGGAGCGGACGTGCCGAGGGCGACCACGGTGAGGCCCACCACCAGCTCGGAGACGCCGGCACGGTGAGCGAGGCAGGACGCGGAATCCACTACATACTTGGCCCCCACGGCGATGCCGAGGAAGGTGAGCAGCACGATGAAGCCGTTGGCCCAGACGGGAAGTGTGGCCATGTCGTGGTTCGCCGGGGGCTGCGGAGGGCACCGTGAAAGCTAGCGCCAAGCCCGGGCTTCGATCTACCGGAGCCCTGCGTCTTCGGAGCGGACCGAGGCGGGACGGAAATGTCCCCCGTCCTCCGGGGCGGGCTGCCGTGGCCGTCCCGGTTTCCCCTGCGCGATATTACTTTGCTGCCCGCACAGCCACCCTGCCGACGGAGAACGTTGATCCAGGCCAAGACCCCCCGGCGTGACGCCTCGCAGCCGAGCCTCGCCCAGGCAAGAACAGAGGCGGCAAGGCTCCGCCGTGAGATCGAGCGCCACGCGCACCTCTATCATGTGGAGGACCGCCCCGAGATCTCCGACGAGGCGTACGACGCGCTCTTCCGGCGTCTTCAGGAGCTGGAGCGGATCCACCCGGAGCTCCTCACGCCCGACTCGCCGACGCAGCGGGTGGGCGGCGAGCCGTTGGAGCGCTTCGAGACCGTGGCGCACACCGCCCCTATGCTGTCCCTGGACTCCACGCAGGACGCCGACGAGGTGCGCCGGTTCGACGAGCGCGTGCGCAAGGCGCTGGGCGAGGAGCGGCCCACGTACGTCCTCGAGCCCAAGCTGGACGGGGCGTCCATCGAGCTGGTGTACGAGGACGGCGTGCTCGTGCGTGCGGTCACCCGCGGCAACGGCAGGGAGGGCGAGGGCGTCACCGAGAACGTACGCACCATCCCCACGGTGCCACTTCGCCTGCGCACGGAGGAACGCGCCGCACCGGCCTTCGTGGCGCTGCGGGGCGAGGTCATGATGTACATCTCCGACTTCGAGGCCTTCAACGCCCGCCTGGTGGAGACGGACCAGGAGCCGTACGCGTCGCCCCGGAACTCCGCGGCGGGGAGCATCCGCCAGCTCGACCCGCGCATCACCGCGTCGCGGAAGCTCGACGTGCTGGTCTACGACGTCCTCGAGGTGCGGGGCGAGACCTTCGCCACCGACACCGAAGGCGTCGACGCCATCCGGGAGTGGGGCTTCACGACCCCGCCTCGGCTGGAGACCGCCGCCACGGTGGAGGAGATCCTCGCCTACCACGCAGAGTTCGACGCAAAGCGGGACGAGCTGGACTACGAGATCGACGGAGTGGTCATCAAGCTGGACGACCTGGCGGCCCGTGCCCGCATGGGCACCACGTCGCACCACCCACGGTGGGCGCTCGCCTACAAGTTCGAGCCCCGCAAGGAGGTCACGCGCATCGAGAAGATCGCGGTCTCGGTGGGCCGGACAGGCGTGCTCACGCCCGTGGCGCTCCTGAGACCGGTGGTGGTGGGCGGCGTCACCATCTCCAGGGCATCGCTGCACAACCGCGAGGAGCTCAAGCGCAAGGACATCCGCGAGGGGGACACCGTCCGCATCCAGCGCGCGGGGGACGTCATTCCCCAGGTGGTGGAGGTGCTGCACCAGGAGGCGGAGCGCTCCGGCCCCTTCGAGATGCCCACCGAGTGTCCCGCGTGCGGCACGCCGGTGGTCCAGGACGGGCCGCGCACCGTGTGTCCGAACCGGTTCGGATGCCCGGCACAGCTCAAGGGGCGCATCGTCCACTTCGGCGCCCGGGAGGCGTTGGACATCGAGGGGCTGGGTGAGGAGACGGCGAAGCTCCTCGTGGACCGCGGGCTGGTGCAGGGGCTGGCCGACCTGTTCGACCTGAAGCGCGACCAGCTCATGGAGCTGGAGGGCTTCGCCGAGAAGTCGGCGACGAACCTGGTGAACGCCATCGCCTCGAGGAAGGAGCCGGAGCTCCGCCGATTCCTCATCGCCCTGGGGGTGCCGGAGGTGGGTGTCGCGGTGGCCCGGGACCTGGCCGCCCACTTCGGGAAGCTGGCCGCCGTCCGCGCGGCGGACGCGGAGACCCTGGAGGGGGTGGCCGGCATCGGCCCGAAGATGTCGGCCGCCATCACGTCGTTCTTCCGCGACGCGCGCAACGCGGCGGCCATCGACGCCATTCTGGCCCATGGCGTGGAGCCGGAGGAGACGGAGCCCGCGCTGGTGCCGGCGGAAGGGGCCGACGCCGGGGCGGCCGTCTTCACGGGCACCATCCCCATCCCCCGCTCCCGGGCGGAGGAGATCTGGCGGAGCGTGGGCGGACGGGTGGTGGCGTCGGTGAGCGGCAAGACCGACCTCGTCGTGGCCGGAGAGAACGCCGGCTCCAAGCTGGAGAAGGCGGAGGAGCTAGGCGTCCCTGTGATCTCCTTCGCGGACTTCGTGCGCAGGGTGGAGGATCTCGGCGGATCCGTGCCCGATGCCGACGAGCCTCCTCCGGGGGGATCCCGCGCTGCACCTTCCCGGGGCTCGGCAAGCGCCGCCGATCCGGAGTCGCCGGAGGGCTGATGGAGAACCTCGACGTCGCCCGCACGCTGGAGGAGCTCGCCGATCTCCTCGAGATCCAGGGGGCCAATCCCTTCCGGATCCGCGCCTATCGCAACGCGGTCAACACCGTGGAGAGCCTGAGCCGCCCACTCCGCGACATGGTGGACGCCGGCGAGGACCTCACCGAGCTGCCGGCGGTGGGCAAGGAGATCGCGGGGCACATCACGGAGCTGCTGACCAAGGGCAACCTCACCCGCCTGGACGAGGTCGCCGCCGAGTTCCCGCGCACGCTGGTGGAGCTCATGCGCCTGGACGGCGTGGGCCCCAAGAAGGCGCGTAAACTGTTCACAGAGCTGGACGTGCGCACCGTGGATGATCTCCAGGCGGCGCTGGAGGCCGGCAGGGTCGAGGCCCTGGAGGGCTTCGGCAAGAAGAGCGCCCAGAAGATCCTGCACGCGATAGAGGAGCACCGTCGCCACGTCGGCCGCTTCCTCCTGGACGACGTGGAACAGCTCCTCGCGGGAGTGCGCGCGCACATGGAGTCCGCGCCCGGGGTGAAGCGCCTGGAGGTCGCAGGGAGCCTGCGCCGGCGCAAGGAGACCATCGGAGACGTGGATCTCCTGGCCGAGTGCGAGGGGGACGGCACCGACGTCGTGGCCCACTTCGTCGCGTTTCCGGGTGCCGCGCGCGTGGAGGCGGCCGGGGGCACCAAGGGCAACATCGTGCTTCCCTCGGGCCTGTCCATCGACCTGCGCGTGATTCCGCACCGCTCCTTCGGCGCCGCGCTCCAGTACTTCTCGGGCTCGAAGGAGCACAACGTCGCGGTGCGGACCCACGCAGTTCGCCAGGGGCTGAGGGTGAACGAGTGGGGCGTCTTCCGCGTGCCCGACGGCGTCGATCCCGGGACCCTGGGCAAGGAGGACGGCGAGCGTCTGGCGGGGGAGGACGAAGCAGGCGTGTACGCGGCCCTGGGCATGGCCTGGGTGCCGCCGGAGCTCCGGGAGAACCGGGGCGAGGTTGAGGCGGCGCTGTCGGGAGGGCTACCACGGCTGGTGGACGTGGAGGACATCCGCGGCGACCTGCAGATGCACTCGACCTGGAGCGACGGCAAGGTCTCCGTCGAGGAGATGGCGCTCGCGTGCCGGGAGCGTGGGTACGAGTACATGGCCATCACGGACCACAGCCAGGCCATGGCCATGGTTCAGGGTCTCACGCCGGAGCGGGCGCGGGCGCAGTGGCAGGAGATCGAGGACGTGCGCCGGAGCGTGGAAGGCATCGCCATTCTGCGCAGCGCCGAGGTGGATATCCTCAAGGATGGCGGCCTCGACCTGCCGGACGACATTCTGGAGGGACTGGACGTAGTGGTCGTTTCCGTCCACTCCTTTATGGATCAGGACAAGAAGACCATGACCGATCGGGTGCTCGAGGCCATCCGGCATCCGGAGGTGGACGTTCTCGCGCATCCCACGGGGAGGCTGCTGAATCGGAGGGAAGCCTTCGAGCTCGACGTGGAGGCGGTGCTGGAGGCCGCCGCGGAGCTCGACGTGGCCCTGGAGCTGAACGCGAACCCGAACCGGCTGGACCTGAGTGACGTGCACGTACATCGGGCCAAGGAGCTCGGCGTCAAGGTGGTGGTGAGCACCGACGCCCATTCACCCCGGGGGCTGGACTACATGCGCTTCGGGGTGGACCAGGCCCGGCGCGGGTGGCTGGAGGCTCGGGACGTGCTGAACACGATGTCGCTGGCGGAGCTCAGGACGTGGCTCGCGAGACGGTCGGCGTGAAGGGCGAGACCGGGTGACTGGCCTCGTCATCGATGTCGTCCTTCTGGTGGCCGGCATCGGCGTCCTCTACTTCGGCGCCGAGTGGCTCGTGCGCGGCTCCGCCAGGCTCGCGGGCTCCCTGGGCGTGAGCCCCATCGTGGTGGGCCTCACGGTGGTGTCCTTCGGCACGTCGGCGCCCGAGCTCGTGGTGAGCACCATGGCCGCGCTGCGCGGCAACCCGGACCTGGCCCTCGGCAACGTTCTCGGATCGAACCTGGCCAACATCGGCCTGATCCTCGGGGTGGCCGCCCTCATCCGGCCACTGGAGGTGGCCGCCCGGGTGGTGTGGCGCGAGATGCCCCTCATGCTGGCCATCACCGCGGGGCTCTATCTGCTGGCGTCGGACTCCATGCTCTCCCGGGGGGACGGGGTCATCCTGCTCCTCGCGCTGGTGGCGTACCTCGTCTTCGTGTTCCAGTCGGTGGAGGCCGAGGCGCCGGAGATCCTGGGCGAGTACGAGGAGTTCATGAAGGCGTCCGCCGAGGTCGAGACCAGGATCCACCTCTCCGACGTGGGTCTCATCGTCGTCGGGTGCACGGGCCTGGTGGTGGGCGGCTACGCCATCGTAAGGGGCGCGGTGGCCATAGCCGCCGCGCTGGGCGTCTCCCAGATGATCATCGGCCTCACGGTGGTGGCGGTGGGCACGTCCCTCCCGGAGCTGGCGACGTCCGTGGTGGCGACCGTGCGCAAGGAAGCCGACATAGCTGTGGGAAACGTCATCGGGTCGAACATCTTCAACATCGCCGGCATCCTGGGCGTGGCTTCCGTCATCCAGCCCATGCACGTGCCCTCCGCGGTGCTGCGCCACGAGATCCCCGCCGTCCTGGGCATGTCCATTCTCCTGCTCCCGCTGCTGCGCACGGGATGGAGGATCCAGCGGTGGGAGGGAGCCCTCCTGCTGGTATGCTACGTCACGCTGGGCGCGTGGCTGTTGTGAGCGACGCTCGAGACCCCGGGCCGCGGCTCGTCCTACTTCTTCAGCGTGAACGGTCTTCCCAGCGCTCGGCTCACCGCCGCTTCCAGGACCTCGTCCCTGCCGGCGCGGATCCCGGCGAGGGTCGGGGTGACCTCGAGATCGGGAATGATGCCGACGCGCTGCGTGGGCTTCTCGTCAGGATAGAAGACGCCGATCCCGCTGATCATGGTGCGCAGGCCACCCGGCAGGGGAATGGCAGACACGTTGCCGTCGGCGCCCGCGGTCGTGCTGCCCACCACGAGGGCTCCGGCCGCCCTGAACGCCATGGTCGTATACTCGGCCTGACTCTGGGAGACCGCGTCCACCAGGACCACGACCTTCCCCGGGAAGTGCGGCCGAAGGGGCTGGAGAAGCACGGGCTCGGTCCACTCGAAGGCACCGGGGTTCGACATGTCGCCGTGAGTGAAGCGGGCGAAGGGCGTGGGCTCGGTCACGAGATGACCGCCGAGGGTGAAGACGACGAACTCGTCGGGGTAGTTGCGAATGTCGATCACCAGCACCTTCGCGTCGGCCGCCTGGCGGAGATAGTCGTCCATGTCCGCGTTCTTCACGGCTGAGAGCTTCAGGTACGCCACCTCCGGCGTGAGCATCCGGAACGCCGGACCTGCGAGGTCGTGGGTCATGCCCGCCCTCACGTCCATGCTGTCGTGCGGGACCCGCCGGGCGGTCACGTCGAAGGCGCCGCTCGCACGACGCCCCCGTATGCGTACGGGCCCCTCCGGCCCCGCGGTCAAGGCGCGGCCCATGTCCCGTAGCCTGGCCGACTCGTTGGAGTCCGCGTAGTAGGGCCGCCATGCGGCGACGAGGGAGTCGATGGGGATTCCGTCGATGGCCTCGATGACGTCGCCGACCTGGAGGCCGGTGGCCGGCCCGAGGGTGGGTTGGGCGTACCCCGTCACCACGGCCTTGCCCTGGACGAAGCGCACGATGACGGGGAGTTGCGCGGAGCCTCGCGGGGGTCGAACCGCGATGTCGCTCCACAGGTTCGCGTGGGTGTCGTGGATCCGCGCGATGAGCCGCATCATGGTCATCCGGTACGCGTCGTGGTCGGCGGCGGCCATGAGGCGCGGCACGAAGTCGGCCAGCACCCCGTCCCAGTCCTCGCCGACGATGTCTCGATTGGGATACCAGTACTCGACGATGTTCCAGAGGCGGTACAGGGCCAGCAGCCGGAACCCGGCGTCGGGGGTGCTCATGTGCGCATAGGCCGCCTCGGTGCCGAAGTCCGGATTCCCCACACCCCTGTTCAAGGACACGTAGTACTGCTCGGGTTCCGTCGAGCGACGGTCGTAGATGAGCTCGAGTCGGTGGCTCAACTCGGTGCCCAGCGCACGCGTGTCGTGGATCCATGCGACATCCGGCAGCAGGTATGCGCCGGTGGGCGACGTCGCACACGGAGCGCACGGCGGCGGGTCACCGAGTCTGGCCAGCCATTCAGCCATGGCTCGATCGGCCGCCGCGCCGTCGGGCGCCCGGAGGACGGCGGGCATGACCCTGAAGAGCTCATAGTCCCAGTTGACGTCACCCGCGACGACACGGGGATGACTGTATTTGACGAACCCCCAGACCTTGCCCAGGAGGGTCAGATTCCGGACCTGTGTCGCCGAGAGGGACTGCGTGTGGATCCCCGAGCCGGAGTCGAAGGCGGTGTCCAGCTCCACGGGGCTCGGCACGCGCGGCGGCGCGTCCCCGATGGGCCTCCCGTCCACGAGCAGATCCAGGTCGTCCGCCCACACGTCTCCCCCTCCCGCCAGAAGAGCGCCGAGAAAGAGGGTCCGGGCACGCCGGTCCAGAGGAAGCTGGATCCGGTATTCGGTCCACCCGGTGGTCCCCGCCAGGTGTCTGCCCTGCATGTTGTCGAACTGGAGGCCGACGCTTCCTCCGTCCTCGCGCAGCCAGAGGCCGGCGAAGCCGGTGACGTCATCGGTCTTCAGCCAGCCCCGGAGCTCGAGGGTCTTCCCCGAGAAGGTCACGGGCAGCGACATCGACAGAATCGCGGCTCCACCGCCAGGGGAGTCTGTGGGCGAGCGCACCAGGTGTGCCGCATAGCGTCCCCCGTGGACGACGGTGGAGTCCAGCAACACCGTGTGGGGCGTTGCGTTCCAGCCCACGAGTCGGCCCTCGGGACCGGACGACTCGAAGGTCCACGCGCCGTGGTGGTCCGCCTGCGCGGCAATCCGGGAGGGGATCACGCAGGCGAAGACGCAGAAGATGGCGGACGCGCGCAGCAGCTTCATCTCACCCCTCCCGAACCGATGTTTCGCCTAACCCATGGAGGCACAATAGGCGTGAATGGATGCGAGGCAAGCGGACGGACTACACCTTCTCCAGCGCTTGCTCCAGGTCGGCGATGAGATCGTCGGGGTGCTCGATGCCCACGCTGATGCGCACCATGGACGGGGTAATCCCGATGTGCATCCGATCCTCGGGGGGCACGTCGGCATGGGTCATGGTGCCGGGGTGCTCCGCGAGGCTCTCGGTTCCGCCCAGGCTCACCGCCAGCTTGATGAGCTTGAGGGCATTGAGCAGCCGGAAGGCTTCGGCCTCGCCGCCGCGCACCTCGAATGAGATCATGGCACCCGGGCCCACGCACTGCTTCCGGTAGATCTCGAACTGCGGGTCTCCCTCCTCCAGATGCCCCAGATAGTGCACGCGTTCCACCTTGGGGTGGTCCGCCAGAAAGTCGGCCACGTAGCGCGCGTTCTTCATCTCGCTGGTCATGCGCAGCTTGAGCGTTTCCAGGCTGCGCAGGAGGAGCCAGCTCGTCCACGGCCCGGCCATGGTTCCGAATATGGTGCGCGTCACCTTGACCGGCTCGACGAGCTCCGTGGGCCCCAGGCATCCGCCGGCGATGAGGTCCGAGTGCCCGCCCACGTACTTCGTCAGCGAGTACAGCACCAGATCCGCGCCCAGCTTGAGCGGATGCTGGAAGAGCGGTCCCAGGAACGTGTTGTCCACCACCAGCAGGGCGCGCCGCTCGTCGTCGCCGCTTTCGGCGGCGATGCGGGCGCACGCCTCGATGTCCATGAGCACGTTGGTGGGGTTGGCGGGCGTCTCCACGAAGATCATGCGCAGGCGCTTCCGCCTGTCACCTTCCCCCAGGACGCGCTCCAGCCCCTCGATGCCCTCGACGGCGGGGAAGCCCACGGCCTCGATCCCGAACTGTGGAAGCACCTCGTGGAAGAGATACTCGGTGCCTCCGTAGACGGGCTCGGGAAAGACCAGCACGTCGCGGGGACGCAGGAACGTGAAGACCGTCGTCGAGATTGCGGCCATCCCGCTCTCGAAGACCGCCGCCTCTTCGGCGCAGTCCCAGACGGTGAGACGGTCCTCGAGGATCTCGAGGCCGGGGTTGTTGAGGCGGGAGTAGATGAGCCCGGACATCTCCGCCGGCTTCTTCTCGCGCAGCCCGTACGCGACCTCGAAGAAGGCCTTGCCGGCCTCGGCGGACTCGAAGACGAAGGTGGAGGTCTGGAAGATGGGGGGCTTCGCGGCCCCCTCCGACCATTCGGGGGCGTACCCGTAGCTCATCATGAGGCTCTCGGGCTTCACCTCGTGGTCGCCGATGTGCTTCTTCTTCTCCTTGTCCCACATGGGGAGGTACCTGGGTTAGCCGGGCGCGTGACCGCGGACCACCGCCGCGACGGCTGGAACGGCGGGGGCCCGTTTGTGGCGCGGGAGGTGCCTGAAAGCTAACGTTTGGGCCCATGCTATCCATCGACTTGAGCGGCAAGCGCGCGTTCGTGGCGGGCGTCGGCGAGGACAGCGGGTACGGGTGGGCCATCGTGCGGGCGCTGTCGCGAGCCGGCGCGTCCGTCTGCCTGGGCACCTGGCCGCCCATGCTGAAGATCCTCACCAAGAGCCTCGAGCGGGGGCGCCTCGACACGGCGCTCCCCGAGGGCGGCGAGATCTCCTTCGAGAAGATCTACCCGTTGGACGCCGCCTTCGACACGCCCGACGAAGTCCCCGACGACGTGCGCACCGACAAGCGCTACGTGGACCTGAGCGGGTACACCATCCAAGAGGTCGCGGACCAGCTCCGTACCGACTGGGGCGAGCCGTGCCTGGACGTCGTGGTCCACTCCCTGGCCAACGGCCCGGAGGTGCACAAGCCCCTGGTGGACACCAGCCGGGCCGGCTACCTCGCCGCGGTGAGCGCCAGCGCGTACTCCCTGGTGAGCCTGGTCCAGCGCTTCGGGCCGCTCATGCGGCCGGGGGGCGCGGTGGTGTCCCTCAGCTATCTGGCCGCCGAGCGCGCGGTGCCGGGCTACGGCGGGGGCATGAGCTCGGCCAAGGCGGCGCTGGAGGCCGACACCCGGCTGCTGGCATACGAGGCGGGCCGGCGGTGGGGGATCCGGGTCAACGTCATCAGCGCGGGTCCACTGGCGAGCCGCGCGGCCAAGGCCATCGGCCTCATCGACAGGATGGTCTCGTACTACGCCGTCAACTCGGCCTTGCCCGGGGTGCAGACGCCGGACGACGTGGGTGCGACGGCGGCATTCCTGTGCTCCCCGCTGGCGGCGGGCATCAGCGGCGAGACGCTCCACGTGGACCTGGGGTACCACGCCATGGGCATGGCGGTGGGCTCCTCCCCGGAGCCGGAGTAGCCCGGCTACGGACCCGCCGCGGGCCCGCGCCCCCACGATGAGCCGAACTACTCTGGGCCAGCGACTTCCCGAGATCCGGGTCCCGCCTCCCGGACCGGCTTCGCGTGCCCTGGCCCGCCGCCTTCAGGAGGTGGAGTCGCGCAACGTCACGCAGATCACCGCCACGTGGCCGGTGTTCTGGGAAGAGGCGCGCGGCGCCAACGTTCGCGACGCCGACGGCAACGTGTACCTGGACCTGACCGGCGCCTTCGGCGTCGCCCTCCTGGGCCACGCGCACCCCGCCGTGGTCGAGGCGGTGCGCGCGCAGGCGGAGCGCCTCGTCCACGGCATGGGGGACGTGCACCCCCCGTCCGTGAAGGTGGAGCTGCTGGAGCGCCTGGCGGCCTTCGCGCCCTGGGACCACGCCCGGGCGGTGCTCTCGTCCACCGGGTCCGAGGCGGTGGAGACCGCCCTCAAGACCGCGCTCGTAGCCACCGGCAGGCCCGGCATCCTCGCGTTCGAGGGGGGCTACCACGGGCTCACCCTGGGCGCCCTGGCCGCCACCGCCCGGGGGCGCTTCCGCGACCCGTTCGTGTCCCGGCTCTACCGAGGGGTCGCGTTCGCTCCGTTCCCCGACCCCGTGCGGGACGGGGCCGAGGCCTCGGGCCGGGCCCTGGCCCGGGTGGAGGAGATCCTGGCGCGCGGGGCGCCCGCGCCCGACGGCTCCGTCCACCCCATCGGAGCCGTGCTGGTGGAGCCCGTGCAGGGGCGGGGCGGGGGGCGGGTGGCGCCGGACGGCTTCATGGGCCGGCTCTCCGAGCTGGCCGTCGACGCGGGGGCGCTGGTCATCGCCGATGAGGTGCTCACGGGAGTGGGCCGTTGCGCCGCCCTCCTGGCCTCCACGCGGGTGGGGCTCCGTCCCGACCTGATCTGCCTGGGCAAGGCGCTGGGTGGAGGGCTCCCGGTGAGCGCCTGCGTGGGAGCGGCCCGGGTCATGGACGCATGGCCCGAGAGCGACGGCGAGGCGCTCCACACCAGCACGTTCCTGGGCCATCCGCTGGCGTGCGCCGCGGCGCTGGCGGTGCTGGATGCGGTGGAGGCCGAGGGCGTGGTGGGGCGCGCCCGCAGGTTGGGGGACAGGCTCGTCACCGAGTTGCGCCGGGCGCTCCGGGGCGTCGAGGGCATCGCCGACGTGCGCGGGCTCGGTCTCCTGGTGGGGATCGAGCTGGCACGCGAGCCCGGCCTGGATCCGTCGACGGGGGCGGCGGCGCGGGCGGCGCGGGCGGCGCTGGCGGAGGGCGTGCTCGTGCTGCCCTCGGGGGATCACGGCCACGTGCTGGAGCTGACCCCTCCGGTAGACCTCACCGAGGCACAGCTGGCGCACGGGGTGGAGGTGGTGGCGAGGGCGGTGCGGGGTGCGGCGTGACGGGGCCCGCTCCCGTGCTCCTCGTACCCGGATGGGCCGGGAGCGCGCGCCTGCTCGCGCCCCTGCGCAGGCGACTCGTCGAGGCGGGTTGGTCCGAGGGCCACGTGATGGCGCTGGACTTCACCGATCCCAAGGGGAGCAACCGCGACCACGCCCTGGAGATCTCCGCGGCGGTGGACGTCCTGCTGGAGCGCGCCGGCGCACAACGCGTCGACATCGTGGCGCACTCCATGGGAGGGTTGTCCACGAGGCTCTACCTGGACCACGGGGGCGCGGTGCGCGTGCGGCGTGCGGTGTTCATCGCGACGCCCCATCGGGGAACCTACGCGGCTTATCTCGCTCTCGGGCGCGGCCGCCGGGAGATGATCCCGGGAAGCGCGCTGCTGCGAGAGCTCGGCGGGAAGCCACCCGTCCCGCCCGGCGTGGAGGCCATGACCATCCGCACGCCGGTGGAGGTTCACATCCTGCCTCACGCCAGCGCCGTCCTTCCGGGGATACGCGACGTGCGCGTATGCTGTCCCACCCACCGGGGCTTGCTGGCGAGCAGAAACGCGTTCCGGGTGATACATCGCTTTCTGGCGGAGGGTGAGGCCGCCGCAACGGAGAGGCCGTGAACGGGAACGGAAGCTGGGCAGCCGTGCTGTTCGACCTGGACGGGACGCTTGCCGATACCGTGCAGCTCATCCTGCACTGCTACCGGCACACCATGCGAACGCACCTCGGTCGCGAGCTACCGGACGAGCGCTGGCTCGCCACCATAGGCACGCCCCTGCGAGACCAGCTGCGGGACTTCGCCCGGGACGAGGACGAGGCGGCCCGCATGCTGGAGACGTACGTGACCTACCAGCGCGGCATCCACGATCGGTGGGTGAGCGCGTTTCCGGGGGCCGCGGACGTGGTGGGCACGCTCAAGTCCCAGGGCATCGCCGTGGGGGTGGTGACCAGCAAGAGGCGGGAGATGGCCCTGAGGACGCTGGACCGGTGCGGCCTCGAAGGCCGGTACGACGTCCTGGTGGCGTTCGACGACGTGGAGCGCGGCAAGCCGGACCCGCAGCCGGTTCTGCGGGCCCTGAGCAGCCTGGGGATCCAGGACCAGGCGGATCGCACGCTCATGGTGGGAGATTCGCCGTGGGACATCCGCGCCGGGCGTCGGGCGGGCACGCGCACCGCGGCGGCGCTGTGGGGGCCCTACGACCGGGCGGATCTGGAAGGGGAGCGTCCGGACTACTGGCTCGAGGAGCTGCGGGGTGTTCTGGCTCTGACTCAGTGAGCCGACGTGGCGAAGTCGATCTGCTCGGCGAGGGCCAGGTCCTTCTCGGTGATTCCCTGGGCGCTGTGCGTCGAGAGCGTCAGAAGGACGCGATCGTACCGTACGTCGATGTCCGGATGGTGCCGCATGTCGTCCGCCAGGGTGGCCACCCGGTTCACGAACACGATGGCGTTCCGGAACGAGGAGAACTTGAACTCCTTCACCAGAGCCCGCCCCTTCCGCCTCCACCCCGCCCTCATCTTCATCCAACCCAGGATGGACTCTCGGTCCAGACTCTCCGCCATGTGCACCACCTCATGCATTCTCATGGTCTCCCCATGCCCCGTGGACGAGGGACGAGGTGACGCAGCGCCGCCTTGCCCCGCGATCCAACGCTCCAGCAACCCAACCAGTCCCGAGGACACGCCGGGGGCCGAGGTTGTTGAGCGATAGGTTCAATGTTGACGAGTCAAGCGCTGCACCGCCGGCGGTCACGCGAGTAGGGGTGACGGGCCTCCGCGCGGGCACCTTGCGCGAGGGGTTGACCCTCTCCCGCGGGCCTTCATAGAATTGGGGCCCTCCTGCATCCGGAAGGCCCTGCCCCCATCGTCTAGCGGTCGAGGATATCTGGTTCTCAGCCAGAAGACCGGGGTTCGAGTCCCCGTGGGGGTACTGAAGGATCTGGGCGCGGGGTCCGGGCATCCCGAGACCCCGTGCCAACGGGTCGCTTAGCTCAGTTGGTAGAGCGCCACGTTCACATCGTGGAAGTCGCAGGTTCGAGTCCTGCAGCGACCATGGCGATTTGCGTAAGTTATTGAGGCCCAACGTCTTAGGCGTTGTGGCCTCAATTGTTTAGATGTGGAAGATCGCGATCGAAGGTCGTCGCAAATCATTGTGTAGACGGTGCTTACGGCCGGTTCCACAGGTTGCGACTCGGCGCTGGTGGACCATGCGCAGCGTGTGCGGTGGACGGCGTCATGCGTCCGACGAGCGGTCAGCCGCGTAACGGGGCCTCTTCCGGTGGTTGGAGTGCCCGAGGTTCTGGTCCCTTCCCGACAGGGTCTCGTTGCCCGTGCCGCCTGAGGGGAATCGTTGGAAGGCGTGCTCGCCCGGATTCAGGCAAGGTGCCCGCAAGAAGTTGACTCGACCGGGGGGGCTTCCGCGAGTCAGCACCGTTGCCCGACCGCCCTCGGGATTGCCGAAGATTGCCCCTCGCCCTACTGTGGGGCATCTCCTATTGCTTGTCTATAGGACTGCACATGTCCGGACGCAAGCTCGATCTCCTGCAGGGCACCCTCGACCTCATCGTGCTCAAGCTGCTGCGCGCAGGCCGCGCGAACGGGTGGCAGCTCACCCAGTCGATTCAGGCGACGACGCGCGGCGTGCTGGACGTGAACTACGGCTCGCTCTATCCGGCGCTGCGCAGGCTGGAGGCACGCGGCCTGGTGAAGGCAGAGTGGGGAGTGTCGGAGAACAATCGTCGGGCCCGCTACTACGAGCTGACCGCCACCGGCCGCAAGCAGCTCGCCGTCGAGCGCGACGCCTGGGAGCGCTTCGCCGCTGCCCTCGGCGCCATCCTCGAGGCGGAATAGGCGCGGAGGATCATGGCCATGCTGCGCGGATGGCTGGTGCGGTTGCGGGGCCTGGTAGCGGCCCGTCAGGAGAGGCGGGAGCTAGAGGAGGAGCTGCGCTACCACCTAGACGCCGAGACGGAGCGCAACATGGCGGCTGGGATGGCCGAAGAGGAGGCGCGCACCGCCGCGCGCCGCGCCATGGGCGACCTGCTGGTGGCGCGGGAGCGCGCCCGCGAGGCGTACGGCTGGACGTGGCTGGACCACCTGGGCCAGGACCTGCGCTCCGCCGTGCGGGGGCTCCTGCGCGACCGGGGCGTCTCCGCGTTCGTCATCGTGACGCTGGCGTTGGGGCTCGGGGCCACGGCGGCGGTGTTCTCGCTGGCGGATCAGCTCTTCCTGCGCCCACCGGAGGGGGTCGTCAACCCCGGAGGCGTGCGCCGGCTCTATATGAGGACGCATTTCACGCAGGACCAATCGCCGGTCATCCAGCCCTGGGTCTGGTGCGCGGCGGCAACCGCCGTCGACTCGGCCATCGCGCCGCGTGCGCGCACGACCGAATATGTTGCGCCGGACACGGTACTCATGGGTCGGGCCGGCGCTTCGGGCTACGTGAACGCCTCGTACGTCTCCTTGGGCTACTTCCGATTCCTCGGGATCCGGGCGGCGTGGGGACGGTTCTTCGCCGCGGACGAGAACCGGATGGACCGGCCGGAGGACGCGCACGTGGCAGTGCTGAGCTACGCCCTCTGGCAGCAACGCTTCGGCGGCGACTCCACAATCCTCGGGCGCGTGGTGGAGCTCGGGCACCGGGAGTTCACGATCATCGGCGTGGCCCAGCGCGGATTTTCCGGAACCGACCTGGACGCCGCCGACGTGTGGATGCCGCTAGCGAGCGTCCCCCCTCCTCCGGCAGGTGGCGAGTGGTACCGGAACTGGCGTGCTGGAGGGCCACGCCTCGTCCTTCTCGTGCGGGCGGACACGGGCACCAGCGACGCGTGGATCGCCGCCGTCGCCACCGCCGTCTATCGACGGGGCGAGAAGGCCAACGTGGACGTCGAGCCCGACACGACCGCGACCGCCCTCACCGGACCCATCCTCGCATCGCTGGGACCGTCGCTGACACCCGCTCCGGACGTCGCCATCACGTGGCGCCTCATCGGCGTGGCCCTCATCGTCCTGCTGGTCGCGTGCGCCAACGTGGCCAACCTCCTCCTCCTCCGCGGTGTGAAGCGCCGACGCGAGATCGCGGTGCGCTCGGCCCTGGGGATCCCGCGGGGCAGGCTCATCCGGCAGCTCCTCGCGGAGAGCGTCCTCCTCGCGGCAGCGGGAGGCGTGGCGGCGCTGCTCATGGCTTTGTGGGCGGGCAGGGTGCTCCGCGCCATGCTCCTCCCGACGGTCCACTGGGCCTCCGGCGGCGTCCTTGACCATCGGCTCTTCGTCTTCGGGGGAGCCTTGACCCTGGCCGTCGGCGTCGCCGCGGGCGTGGCGCCGGCGCTCCGCGCGAGCCGCCCGGACCTCACCGAGGCCCTCAAGAGCGGGGCCCGCAATGGCGGAGGCGCCCGCTCGCGGCTCCGCACCGGCCTGATGCTGACGCAGGTCTCCCTCTCGGTCCTCCTCCTCGTGGGCGCCGGCCTGTTCGTGCGCAGCCTCCGGAACGTCCGCGGCATCGACCTCGGCTACGAGATGAACCGCCTGGCCATGGGGTATGTGCTCTGGCTCACGCCGGACGGCGCCTACGACGGCGCGTACGCGTGGAAGCACTCCCGGGCCATCGGGGAGACCATGACGCAGGTCGCCGCGCGCCTCTCGCGCCAGCCGGGGGTGGAGAGCGCGGCGGCGGCCTCGTACATGCCGATGCGGGGCTACGCCATGATGAGGTGGTTCCTCGAGGACGGTCGTGCCGTGCCGAGGCTCGCCAATTACGATCCCGACGCAATGTCGGTCGCGCCGGGCTACTTCCGGACCACCGGCCTGAAGCTCCTTCGCGGACGCACCTTCGACGACGGGGACCGCAAGGGAGCCCCGGCCGTGGTCATCGTCGACGAGACGGCCGCTCGCCTTTACTGGCCCGGGAAGGATCCCCTGGGGCAGTGCCTGAGGCCCGGACTGCCGACGCCCTCGTCGTGCATGACGGTGGTGGGCGTCACGGAGGACGCGCACCTCCAGAACGTCATCGAGGCGCCGCGCGTCGAGATCTACATGCCCCTGGCTCAGTTCCCCATGGGCGCAGCCAGCGTGATCGCGCGGGCCGCGCCCGGCGAGATCGGGACGGCGACCGCCGCGATCCGACGCGCCCTCCGCGAAGCCTTTCCCGACGCGGAGCCTCCGTACGTGACGACGGGCGCCGACCTCATCGGCGGCCAGTACCGGCCGTGGGAGACCGGCACCGCGCTCTTCGGCGTGCTTGGCCTCCTAGCCCTGCTGGTGGCGGCCGTAGGCGTGTATAGCGTGGTGGCGTACTCCGTGAGTCAGCGCACCCACGAAATGGGCGTGCGCATGGCCCTCGGCGCCCGCATGCGCGAGGTCGCGGCGCTCGTGCTGGGTCGGAGCCTGGTGGTCCTCACCGCCGGCGTGCTCATGGGAGTCGGTCTGGCCCTGGCCCTGGGCCGGCTGGTGGCGTCGCTGCTGTACGGCGTGTCAGCGCACGACCCGCTGGTCATGGTGACTGTCGCGCTCGTGCTCCTGGCCGTAGGGCTCCTCGCCAGCGTGGTGCCGGCCTGGCGTGCCGCCCGGGTTGACCCCGTGAAAGCGCTGGGCGTGGAGTGATATGAATTCAACTGGGATCAGGCGCCACTCCTCCCAGGAGATGTGCCGGCCGTCGATGCGACCGATGGCACAGAGCCCCAACCTGTGGAACCCAAGGTGTGGATACCCTCCCCCGATTTCAGCCCTTGGAGAGGCCCGACGCCCTCGACCACCGTTGAAGAGCGGCCAAGGGCGGGCTTCAACCGGAATCACCCGGAATCATCGCGATGCGACCGCAGTCCTGCAGCGACCATACTACTTCGTAAGTGATTGCGCCCCAACGGCTTAGGCTGTTGGGGCGTTTTGCGTACTGGGCATCGGTGCCTCCCGTCCGTTCCTGAGAGCGTTGCGGCAGAGGGGGTTCGGCCCGTTCTGGTTGCCGCAGGGCCGAAACCCGCGGCGACCACCGACGAGAGCGGCTGCCTCCGACGTCGCCATGCATTCGGCGCCGACACCGAGGACTGCATCGCCGCGCAAGCGGCTCCCGCCCCATCCCCTTGTCTATCTATGCATGGCTGGCCAGCTTCCTGAAGCAAAGATGCTCTAGGTATTTCAAGACGGGAGGCGCACGTGCCGGCGAGTGATCGACAGAAGCTGCTTCACGGTGCGTTGGACACGCTCATCCTCAGGACGCTCTCCCACGGTCCCCGGCACGGCTATGCGATCGCGCGCTGGCTGGAGGAGCGCACGGGCAACGCCATTCGCGTGGAGGAGGGCTCGCTCTACCCGGCCCTGTATCGCCTCGAGAAGAAGGGGCTGCTCTCGTCGGAGTGGGGCGTCTCCGAGCTCGAGCGACGCGCGAAGTTCTACCGTCTTACGGCGCGCGGAAGAAAGCGCCTGGAGGCCGAGACCGAGGAGTGGCTCCGATTCAGCCGGGCCGTGACGGCCGTGCTCGGGCCGCAGTGACGTCTGGTGGAGCGACGTCCGGCACGTAAGCAGATCGTGCGGCCTCGGGTCGAGCGGGAGGTGGACGAGGAGTTCGCCTTCCACGTCGACATGCGCGTCCGCGAGCTGATCGCCAGGGGGATGGCACCGGACGAGGCGCGAGCCGAGGCGCTCCGCGGCTTTGGGGACGTGGGGCGGGTGAAGGTCCGCCTGCGACGCCTGGGACGGAGAAGGGACGAGGCGACGCGCAGGCGCCAGTGGTGGGAGGACGCTCGGCAGGATCTGGTCTTCGCGCTCCGGCAGTTGCGACGTGCGCCCTTGTTCGCGTTGATGGCCATCCTCGCGCTCGCTCTCGGCATCGGCGCCAACACGGCCGTCTTCTCGGTGGTAGACGCGGTGTTGTTGAAACCGCTCCCCTTCGCGAACCCCGGCCGATTGGTCTTTGTCGGGATGG
>Ga0316583_10000023_pt1 | contig 28562 bp, 25 predicted proteins | sample J_170502JBrBrA_D_FD_204513 | JGI IMG/M metagenome (GOLD analysis project Ga0316583, IMG submission 204513) | Rhizosphere microbial communities from salt marsh grasses in Alabama, United States - J_170502JBrBrA | ecosystem: Host-associated > Plants > Roots > Rhizosphere | place: USA: Alabama... | reverse complement strand
CCTGCCTGCTGTTCCGGCTGACGCCCGAGGAAGCTCTGGCGGGGATGACCCGCGTGGCCGCCCGCGTGCTGGGCCTCGAGGACGAGATCGGCACCCTGGAGGTGGGCAAGCGCGCGGACATGGCGGTGTGGGACGTGGCCCACCCTGCCGAGCTGGCCTACTGGATGGGCGGCGCGCCGTGCCGTTCGGTGATACGCGACGGGACGGCGCTCAGCGCACGATGAGGACGACGGCGGCCAGGACGGCCACCGTTACGAGAAGCAGCTTGTTGCTGGACGAGGGCCCCAGGGCCGACACCGGCCGGCTCCAGACGAGGACCACCCCGCAGCCGTCGAGGTTGTGGAACCGAATCTGGGGCGGACCGGAGCCGCGATAGAACTCGATGCCCTCGATCTCCGAGATGGGCATCATGTCGTCGGGCTTGACGCGGCTGCCGTCCCAGAAGACCGCGGGCGAGCAGTGCCGTCCCAGCGCGGCGATGTGCGGGGCCTCCCTCTTCATGAACTGGGCGTACGTCCACAGGTCCATGGGCGCGAGGTCGGCGCGCGTGTAGATCCTGCCGATGTTCGCCGCCCGGAAGGGCTTGATCCGCTCGAAGTACTCGTGGAGGTCGCGCTCCCGCAGCCCGTGGGCACGACCGACCACGACGATGGAGTCGAGCTGCACCGCCTTCACCGTCAGCTGGAGCTCGACCACCACCGACTCGGTGGGCCCCACGTCCACCTTAGCTCCGGCGATGCTGTCGTATCCCAGCCGTGACGCGTGCACCCGGTAGGTGCCCGATGCCGGGAGGGGCAACGCGAAGCGCCCCGACTGGTCGGTGAGGACCGGCCCGTGAACGCGTCCCGCGGAATCCACGACGGCGACGGCGGCGCCGTCGATGGCCGAGCCGCTGTCCTTATCGACGACGCGCCCCACGACCATCTGCGCGGTCGCAGGGCGGGAAATCGCCAGAAGAGCCAGCAGGAGGCAGGCCTCTCCCGGGGTCGGAAACCTCAAGGGCCGCGGGACATCAGCCGCCGCCGTGCCGGCCGCGGCGCGGTGCGGCCCTGCTCACGCTGCCCCCGCTGCTGCGGCGCGGAGCGGAGGCCCTGGGCGCCCGGACCCGGGGTGCCGCGCTGCCGGCCCGGGATCGAGGACTCGGTGACGGGCGAGGAGCCCAGCCGCGGCTCGGAGTCGCCCGCGTCGGTGCCGGCCGGGTCGCTCGCGTCGGTGTCGGGCGGGTCGCCCGCGGGGCGACGGAGCGAGTGCCCGAGGGCCGGGACCGCTGCCAAGTGCCGGGGGAGGGTTGGTTCCGCGGTGCGCTACGCACCCTGGGCCGAGCCTGTGGCTCGCCGACGCGGGACGACCCCGTCGAGAACCGCGACGAAGGCGTCGTCGACCCGGCGCGGCTGGAGCCGGCGGGGATGGACCGCCCGTACCCCGCCGACCCCGGCACGCCCCTCACCGGCGCGCGGCCGACGCGCTCGGATCTGGGAAGCCGGTCCGTGGGCCGGCGAATACGGGCTGCTGGACGTGCGGCCGGAGCTCCACCGGAGGGCCGCCCACTGACGGACGGCGTGCCCGTCGCGAAGGCCCATCCACCGACGGACCGTGCGGAGCCCCCCGACGTCCGTCCGACGGCGGCCGGCGCTCTTCCGGAAGGCCGGGCGTTGCCGGACGGCGCGGCGCGGCCGGAAGGCCTGCCGCTCGTGGCGGGTACGGCTCTTCCGGAAGGCCTGCCGTTGCCGGACGGCGCGGCGCGGCCGGGAGGCCTGCCGCTCGTGGCGGGTACGGCTCTTCCGGAAGGCCTGCCGTTGCCGGACGGTACGGCCACGCGTGGAGCTCCGGTGCGGGGATCCGCGATCCGTCCTCCGCTGGTGGGGCTCCTCGTGGCACCACGAGGCTGCGCGACGCGCCCCGAAGTCCCTGAGCCGCTCACGCCGCTCCTGGGGCCCGCGTCACCCCTCACCGTGCCCGGGTCCCCCCAGCCGGGAACACCCAGGGGATTGCCCTGCACCACCGGGGCGCGGGGATCCCGCGTCGGAGCGGGAACCGCAGCCGTGGTCGTGGTCCCCCGCCGGTGCGCGGTGCGCCCGGTGTTCCCGCCCGTGGGGTTCTCGACGTAGGTGGGACCGTGGCGCACAAGCGGGGACGGCCGGTACACGCCCCAACCACCGTGCCGGCCTCCGGCGTACACCACGCGCGTTCCGCCGTAGCCGTAGTAGCCGCGTCCCCAGCCGGCACGCGCACCCCACGTGTTCCAGTACCCGGCCCAGGGGTCATAGGACCAATAGGGGCCCCACGGCGTCGCGAAGGGGTCCGCCATGTATACGGAGAGGGTCGGGCCGTACCAACTCGAGAAGCCGAACCCGAACCCGAAGCCGAACCGCCAGGGGCGGTAGGCGGGATAGCCCCACGGCGTCCCCCACATGGGCGCGAAGGCGACGCAGTCGCCGTCCCAGGGGTCCCAGTAGGGATCCCAGTACGAATCCCAGCAACTCGCGTTCCCATACCCATACCCGTACCCGGGATGGCCTCGATACCCCCGCTGCCATCCGTCGTAGGTGTCGGAGTAGATCCCGTACGGGCTGCCGTAGGAATGGGCCCAGTTGAGTCCGAGGGAGAGGCCGAAGAACATGCTGCCCGGGGCCAGGGCTCCACCGCCGAAGCCGAACCCGACGCCATCGAACAGGGAACCTGCGCCGACGGAGGCCACGAAGCGGGTCTGAGCCTGAGCGTCGCGAGCCGGCAGAGCCAGGGCGGCGGCGAGGATCAGCGTCATTGAGCACGACGTCACGTTACGCACGGTGTCCTCCCTTCGACTGCGACTGGTTCGAAATCTAGGCAGGTGCACGCCTCGTGCCAGGGCCCCGGCTTGTGGAAAACCGCTCTATGGCGCCATTTGCGGAAGATCGACGGATGTACGGCCGCGTGGCGGTGTCACGCAGGGGTGACACCACGCCGCCCCGTCGGGACACGCAGGAGGGGTGAAGCTGCGGCCCCGGCGGGGTCCTCCGGAAACCCGGGGAGCGCTGAGGCGTATCAGTGAGCATCGCATCGTCCCGGTGCCCCATATGGCGGTTCCCGGGAGGAGCGAACGGGCACGGAAGAGGGGGGTTCCCGGAAGAGCGCCTTGCCGTTTGGCGCAAAACGGTGAAGATTCCAGAGTCCGTCGGCGCGTGAAGCGTCGTTGTACAGCGGCCCACCCGGCCAGCTGACCGGACAGTTCCCGCTCGACTTCCGAGCCCGGAGTTCATTCTCCCGAAGGCCGTACGCTGGTGTATCCGCGCCGCGACGCCCTTTCCCGGTAACATGGGTTCAGACGTGCCCGAATCGCCCGACATGCAGACAGGCGAGAGCGACAAGTCCAAAGGACGGCGTGGTGGCAGACACCGCCGCCGTGGACGGCGCCCGCGCCGGCGGTCCCACGACCGCACAGACGGCAACAACGCAGGCAACGGCAACAACGAGGATTTCCCTCCGCTGACCGAAGACCCGGAGCAGCTCGAGGCGGAATCCCGGCCGTTGGGCCTCCTCGAGGTGCTGAACAGCGGCTCCGGCTTCATCCGCCGGCGCGAGTCCAGCTACACACCCGGCAGAGACGACATCTACGTCGGCTCACGCATCGTCCAGAAGTTCGGCCTCCGCACGGGGGACGAGCTCATGGGCGTGGTGAGCAACCAGGTGCGGAACGGGAAGAGCGCTCCGCTGGCGTACCTGGCCCGGGTGAACGACAAGGTGCCGGACGACCTCAAGCGCCGTCCCGAGTTCCAGAGGCTGAGCGCGATGCACCCGGACTCCCAGCTCGTGCTGGAGTGCGGTCGCACCGTGCGCGGACAACCCGACTACACCAACCGGGTCATCGACTTGTTCTGTCCCTTCGGAAAGGGGCAGCGGGCGATGATCGTGGCGCCGGCCAAGGCGGGGAAGACGACGGTCCTGCAGGCGGTGGCCGAGGGGATCGTCACCAACAACCCGGAGTGCCACCTGCTGATCCTGCTCGTGGACGAGCGTCCCGAGGAGGTCACGGAGATGGAGGCGTGCGGCTTCGGAGAGGTCATCGCCTCCACCTTCGATCGCTCGGCGGAGCGCCACACCCAGGTGGCGGAGATGACGCTGGAGAGGGCGCGCAGGCGGGTGGAGCAGGGTGAGGACGTGGTCATCATCCTCGACTCCATCACCCGGCTGGCACGGGCCCACAACACGGTGGAGGAGGGGAGCGGACGGACGCTCTCCGGCGGGCTGGACGCCCAGTCGCTGGAAAAGCCCAAGCGTTTCCTGGGGAGCGCCCGCAAGATCGCGCCGGACCAGGGGGGCGGGTCCCTCACCATCATCGCCACGGCGCTGGTGGACACCGGGTCGCGCATGGACCAGGTGATCTTCGAGGAGTTCAAGGGCACGGGCAACAGCGAGCTGGTGCTGTCGCGGGAGCTGGCGGACAAGCGCATCTATCCGGCCATCGACCTGAACAGCTCCGCCACCCGGAAGGAAGAGCTCCTCCTGGACGACGACGCGCTCTGGCTCTCGCGGGCCATGCGCCGACAGCTCGCCGGGGTGGGTCCCACCGACGGCATGAACGAGCTCCTGAACATCATGCGGAAGACCCGGACGAACCAGGACCTCATCGCCTGGGCGAGGCAGCAGGGCTGACGGCGGTCAGACGCCGGAGGGCATCGCCTCCGGCACTCTTGCCGTGTCGGCTCCCGAAGGCACGGCCGGCGCCGCCGTCGCGGAGTCTTCGGGCGCGTCGGGGTCGGCGCCCTTCTCGACGAGAGCCTTCAGCGTCGCCAGGTCGTTCTGCAGCTGGGCGCCCTGGACCCTCTTCATGGCCCGCGCCCAATAGCCCATGAGAGGGTTGTGCCCGAAGTCCCCCTTCTCGCGCCACGTGAGCAGGGTGCGGCCATCGTGCTCGTGGAGCAGGAGGGTCCCGTCGGTGCGCATCGTCCCTCTCTGGACCTCCACGCGGTAGCGCACCACCCGGGGAGCGTCGGCCTCCACCACCTCGAAGTGCCCGTCGCCCACGTTCGGATCGTTCCAGGACATGGTGGCGCCGACGCCGTGGGCGGGACCCGCCATGACGAGCCCGGAGTCCGGCCAGTCGGGAGTCCACCGGGTCCAGGCCCGCGGTGAATCGAGCCAGGGGAAGACCGCCTGCGCGGGCGCGTCGATCTCGGCAGAACGCTCGGTGCTCCAGGTGCCCGGAAGCAGGAATCCCACCACCAGGACGAGCACGAGGAGCCCGGCGAGGCCGCCGAGGACCACTGCTCCCAGTCCGAACGGGGGCGTGCGCGCGCTCACCGGCCCTCCGGAGCCGGGCGGTGGGCCTCCACGTCGCGCACGATGGGCTCGAGCACCTTCCAGACGTTGTGGGCCACGATGCGCTCTCCCTCCGCGTTGGGGTGGATGCCGTCGGCCTGGTTGAGCGCGCGCACGCCGCCGACGCCCTGGAGCAGGAAGGGAATCAAAGCGGTGTGCCGTTCCCGCGCCACCCGGGGAAACACGGCGCGGAACGCCCGGGTGTACGCCGCGCCCAGGTTCGGCGGAGCCTCCATGCCCGCCAGGACGATTCGAGCATGTGGGTAGTGGGCCCGGGTGCTGTCGATGATGGCCAGGAGGTTCCGCTGGGTGGCCCGGGGGTCCTGACCCCGGAGGCCGTCGTTGGCGCCGAGCTCCAGGACCAGGATGTCGAGGGGGTCCTTGAGCACCCAGCCGATGCGGCTCAGGCCGTCGGCGCTGGTGGCCCCGGAGACGCCGGCGTTCACCGTACGGATGGGCAGGCCGGCGGAGTCCGCCAGTTCCGCCACGCGTGAGACGTAGGTATCCTCCGTGCGGACCAGCCCAAGGCCGGCCGTGAGGCTCGTGCCCAGGAACACCACCATGGGCCGCGAGTCAACGGGGGAGGGGCGCGCGGTGTCCCCTGCCGACGGAGAGGCCGGCGCCGGCTGCGACGCCACGGGCGGTGCGGAAGCGTTGGCCCCGGCACGTGTCGCGCCGCCGCCGTTTCCCCCGGCGCCGGCCCCACTGCAGGCGGTCAGGACCAGGCATGAGCTCAGGAGGAATCGCGACGTCATGATGATCGTGGCCCAGGGCCTCGAGAAGACATATACGAGCGGCGGCAGGCCCCTCCCCGTCCTGCGCGACATCGATCTGGAGGTGGCGCCGGAGTCCTTCGTGGCGGTCGTCGGACCGTCGGGGAGTGGCAAGACGACGCTCCTCGGACTGCTGGCCGGACTCGACGTGCCCTCCGCCGGCCGGGTGGTGCTTGACGGGCAGGACCTGTTCGCTCTTACCGAAGACGAGCGTGCGGGGTTTCGTGCCGAGCGCGTGGGCTTCGTGTTCCAGACCTTCCATCTGCTGCCCACCCTCACCGCGCTGGAGAACGTGTTGGTTCCCCTCGAGCTCCGCGGCGGCGGCCGGGGCCTCCGGTCCCGGGCGACGGAGCTGCTGGATCACGTCGGCCTGGGAGACCGCATGCACCACTACCCGGCTCAGCTCTCCGGCGGCGAGCAGCAGCGGGTCGCTCTCGCCCGGGCCTTCGCCAACCAACCCCGGATCCTGTTCGCCGACGAGCCCACGGGGAACCTCGATCAGGAGACCGGGGCGGCCATCGTGGCCATGCTCGAGGAGCTGAACCGCGAGGCCCGGACCACCCTGGTGATGGTCACCCACGACCAAGCGTTGGCGGAGCGCGCCCACCGGATCGTGCGCCTGGCGGGAGGATGCATCGTGGCGGACGAGGAGGCCGGCGCTCCCGCGCCGTCCGCCGACGGTACCGACTCCGCGGCCCCCCGTCCGTGAAGCTCGGCTTCGCACTCCGCCTGGCCGTCCGGGAGAGCCGCCACGGCTTCCGGAGGGTGGGGGTCTACATGGCTGCCATCACCCTGGGCGTGGCGGCTCTGGTGGCCATCCACTCCTTCCGTGACGACGTGGCACGCTCCGTACAGGAGGAGGCGGACGTCCTCATGGGCGCGGATGCGCGCTTCGAGGCGAATCGACCCCTGCCCGACTCGGTGACCCACATCATCGACTCCCTGTCGGCGGCCGGCGTGGACGTGTCCCGGGTCACCACGACGCTCTCCATGGTGCTCGCCCCGAAGAGCGGCGACGTGCGTCTCCTCCAGGTGCAGGCGCTGCAGGGCGGCTTCCCCTTCTACGGCGAGGTCGAGACCACCCCGGCCCATTCCTGGGGACGGCACGCCCGTGAGGGGGTGGCCCTGGTGGATCCCGCGGTGCTCACGCAGCTCCAGATCTCCCTGGGCGACACGCTCGCGGTGGGACGGGTGCGGGTGCCGGTGGTGGCCACGGTGGAGAACACCCCCACCGACCTGGGCTATCAGACCGCGGTGGGTCCCCGCGTGTACGTGTCTCAGGCGACCCTCGACTCCGCCGGACTCCTCGGGTTCGGCAGCCTCGCCCGCTACGCCGTGTACCTCCGCATGCCCGACGAAGGCGCCAGGCACGCCCTGCGTCAGCGCTACTCGAGCGTGCTGCGGGCCACCGACGTGAGCTTCCGCCTGGCGGAGGACCAGGCACACCGGCTCTCGAACTCGATCCGGTTCCTCGGGCGCTTTCTCGGACTCGTGGGCCTGGGCGCCCTCCTCCTGGGCGGCATCGGCGTGGCCTCCGCCGTCCAGGTATACGTGCGTGAGCGCCGCCCGGCGGTGGCGGTGTTGCGCTGCCTGGGCGCCGACCAGTGGACGGTGTTCGCCGCCTATGTCGTGCAGGCGGCGGCGCTGGGGCTCATCGGCTCGGGCGTGGGCGTGGCGCTGGGGGCGGCGACGCAGCGTGTGCTCCCGGTGCTCCTGGCGGGCGTCCTGCCGGTGCCGGTGAGCACGCGCTTCTCGCCGGCTGCCGCCGCGGCGGGCGTGGGCATCGGCGTGTGGGTGGCGGTGGTCTTCGCCTTCATTCCATTGCTGGAGATCAAGGACGTACCGCCGCTACAAGCGCTGCGACAGGACTTCGAGCCGCCCCGCCGCCGCCGCGACCCGTGGCGCATTGGCGCGTACAGTGCGCTCCTGGCGAGCGTCTTCCTCCTGTGTGGCGTAGAGGCCCCGGAGACCAGCGTGGGGCTCGTCTTCGCCGTGGCCCTGCTGGTCACCGTGGCCCTGCTGGCGGCCGTGGCGTGGGGGCTCACGCGCCTCACGCGTCGCTTCTTCCCCACCCGGGCATCGTATCCGGTGCGCCAGGGTGTCTCGAACCTGTTCCGGCCGCACAACCAGACGCTTTCCGTGACCCTGGCGCTGGGCTTCGGTGCGTTCGTGGTGGGCACGGTCATGCAGGTCGAAGGGAGCCTCCTGGACGACCTCACGGTGTCCTTCGGGCAAGGGCGTCCGAACGTGCTCCTCTTCGACGTCCAGAAGGACCAGGTGGACAGCCTGCGCACTCTGTTGCCGGCCTCCGCCCGCGCTGGATTGGAGGTCACGCCCCTCATCATGTCGCGGATCACGGCCATCGACGGGCGCACGCCCGCGGAGCTCCGCTCGGATTCCATGATCCCAAGGGAGGAGCGTCCGCGACGCTGGGCGCTCAGGCGGGAGTATCGCAATACGTACCGGGCCAAGCTCGGCAGCGCGGAAACGCTGGTGGCCGGACGCTGGTGGGACGGCACGCCAGCGGCGGGTGACAGCGGTCGGGCCGTGAGCGCCGGAGACCTCGTGCCGGTATCGCTGGAGGAGGGCATCGCACAGGATCTGAAGGTGGGCCTGGGAGACACCATCTCCTGGAACGTGGGCGGCATGCCGGTGGAGTCGGTGGTCACCAGCATCCGGCACGTGGAGTGGAGCCGGCTCCAGCCGAACTTCTTCGCCATCTTCAAGCCCGGCTACATCGACGACGCACCTCAGACCATCATCATGCTGGCACGCATCCCCGACCCCACTCGGCGGGCGGACTTCCAGCGAGCTCTGGTGCACGTGTTCCCCAACGTGTCGGCGCTGGACTTCTCCCGGGTCCAGGAGGCCATCGACAGCGTGCTCTCCCGGGTGCGCACGGCGGTGACCTTCCTCGCACTGTTCAGCGCGCTGGCCGGCATCCTGGTGCTGGTGGGGGCGCTGGCGACGTCACGCCTGCAGCGGACGCGTGAGGGCGCGCTCCTCAAGACCCTGGGTGCACGGCGTACGCAGGTGCTCACCGTGCTCTTCACCGAATATCTGGCCCTGGGCACGCTGGCCACGGCGGCGGGGCTGGCGCTGGCGTGGATCGCCTCGGCGATCATGGTGCCTCACGTGTTCCAGGTGACCTTCCACACGCATCCGGTGCCGCTGCTGGTGATCTGGGGAGCGGTGGCGGGACTCACTCTGGCCGTGGGGCTCGCGGGATCCCGAGGGCTTCTCCGCCGGCCTCCGCTGGCGGTGCTGCGGGAGGTGCCGGAGTAGGGAAGGGGGGCAGGGACGTCGCGCCGCTACGCCGTTTCCGAAGCGTGCGCCTCGAGGACTTCGGGGGGAACCTCGAGAACGGTGTCGTTGCGGCACGCGTCACACGTCAGGGTGTGCGGATTCCTGAGACGCCCGGGGCGCACGTGGAGCTCGGCGCCGCACCGTGGGCACGTCCCCTCGAGTCCCGTAAGGGTGAAGTGCCACTTCCAGCGGCGGCGTGCCAGGAAGAAGCCCCCGCCCAGGACCGCGAGGACCCAGGGAGCGTGGGGCGGGATCACGCCCACCATGGGGACCAACACCAGCGTGACGAGGACGATGGGGACCGAGCCGCGGAGCCGCCACGCCCTGGAGCGGGGGAGCAGGTGGACGCGTGCGGAGGTGGGATCGAAGCCGAAGAGCGTGACATGCGCCTCGGCCTCGAAGGTGCCGTCGAGGTCGGGATCTGGAGTGGGATCTGGCACGATGTTCGGTCGGAGGGAGCGACGGCGACGTGCAGGCCATCGCGGCGTCAGGAGCCCAAATGTATGCTCCCCGACGCGTCGGTTCCACGCCCCGTGAAGCGCGGGGCAAGCCTACTGCTGTAGTCTTTCCGGCCGCGGGACGCTTGACACGGGGCGAGGCGGCACGAGCATTCGAGCTTGGGGAACGGGGCCCCAAAGCGGCCTTCGAACCGAGCTTCCTTCCAGGCAAGATCGAGCCCAGTGACCGACACTTCGACGACGGCTCCGGAACGGGCCGTGCTGTCGCGGGAGCTCAGCGAGCTCCTCGTCGAGCTTTCCATCGGCGTGCACCGCCACGCGATGTATCCCGCGGGGCATCCGTCGCTGGCCCCCGTTGTGGACAACGTCCTGGGACGTCTCACCGGGATTCTCGAGGAACGAGGAACGCTGCGCATCGGCGTCGCGCGGCGTCAGCTCCTGGTGGAGGGGGTGGTCACCGACCAGAAGCACCCCGTCCTCGCCGACCTGGCGGGTCGCATCCATGACCACCAGCTCGGAGCCGTGTCGTTCGACAGGGGAGTGACCGCCACGGACGTCGCGGGTCTTCTGCACGCGCTGGCGAGCGACAGCGAGCACGGCGGAACCCCCCTCGGATTCCTGCCCCCGGAGGAGTTCCCGCACTGGGAGCGTGCCCGCCTCCACAGGCGGGGTTACGAGCATCTCGAGATCAGCGGGGAAGTCGGTGGGGAGCGCGCCGGCACGGAGCCCGCCACACTGCTCTGGCTCGGGTTGGCACGGGCGGCCCTGATGTCGGAAGAGCTTCCGGACACCGGCCCGGACGTCGCCACCCTCGCCCGGCGCATAGCCGGACACCTTGGGGAGTCGGGGTATGCCCAGGCCGTCGCCGGCCATCTCCTCCGGCTCGCGGAGGGGCTGAAGGGCGCCGGCGGCAGCGAGGCAGAGGAGGCCCGCAGGCGCGTGTCCGAGCTCCTGAACGAGCTCGACGACGACACCCTGAGCAGGCTGGTGAGCGTCGCCGGGAGCCCGGCGCAGCGGAAGCGCTTCTTGCTGGATGCCAGCCAGACCCTTGCCGCGGACGCCGTGATGAAGGTCCTGCGCGCGGCCGCCGCGTCGTCCGCGCAGACCATCTCCCACTCCATGACCCGCCTGCTCACGAAGCTCGCCGCGCACGCGGCGCAGGGAAGCGACACGGTGCGGTCCCAGGCCGATGCCGCCCTCAGGGAGAACATCGAGGCGCTCATCGAGGGATGGGAGCTCGAAGACCCCAACCCCGACGCGTACACCAACGTCCTGGACTCCATGTCCCGCGCGGCGCCGCTCTTCCAGGAATCCGACTCCCGGGACCAGCGTCTGTCGGGTGCGGACCGCCTCGTCCAGATGGCTCTCGAGGTGGATGCGTATGGGCCCATCGTGGGGAAGGCGCTCTCCGACATCCTGGAGGAGGCCGGCGCCAGGGCGCTCCTGGCCATGCTGCGGGAGGCTCCCGAAGGCAGCGAGGTCGGGGAGCGGATCCGCAGTCGGCTCACGAGCCCCTCCCTGTTCCGGCACCTGGTGGGCTCGGGGCGCGTCGACGCCGAGTCCCTGCGGATCCTCATCGAGCGTATGGGCTCCGCGGCGGTGGACCCTCTCCTGGACGTGCTGGCGGATTCCGACTCGCGCTCCGTGCGGCGCCTGGTCTTCGACGCGCTGGTTGGCATGGGTCCGTTCGTGGCGCAGCGCGCCGTGGAGCGCCTCCAGGACGGCCGCTGGTTCGTGCTCCGCAACATGCTCTCCCTCCTCCAGCGTCTGCAGTACGTCCCCGACGGCTTCGACGCCCAGAAGCTCATGGAGCACCCCGATCCTCGGGTGCGTAGGGAGGCTCTTCCCCTGGCGCTGCGAAAGCCGGGCGTGCGCGAGCGGGTGTTGGTTGCGGCCCTGGCCGACGACGACGAGCGCATGGTGCGCATCGCCTTGCTGGAGGTGCAGGATCAGGTTCCGGATCCGGTGGTTCCCACCCTGGTGAACCGCGTCGTGCGGGCCGAAGCACGGGCCGCGGAGATCCGTGCTCTCGGGGCCCGGGTCCTGGGACGGGTGCGCTCGCCACTGGCGGTCAGCGCCCTCCTCGATCTCGTCACCTCGGGCAAGACCCTCTTCGGGAGGATGCGCATGGCCGCGCCGTCCCCTGCCGTGTTGGCGGCGCTGCGGACCCTCGCCGAAGCGTGGTCCGACGACGCCGATGCCCAGGAGGTGCTCCGCATGGCCCAACGGTCCAGGGACCCGGAGGTCCGCAGCGCCGTGCGTGCCGAGGGTGGAGGCCCGACATGAGCGCCGAGGTGGACTTCCTGACGGGAATGGCCCAGGCCATCTCCACGATGACGCTCTACGAGGACGGGCATCCCGCCCGCGAACGGGCCATCGACCGCGCCTACGCCGCGCTCACCGATCTCCAGGACGAGAGCGTCACGCGGGCCTTTACGTTCCTGGGCGACGAGATCGTGATGGATAGCCGACCGCTCCGGGAGCTCAAGCACTGGGATTGGGGGGGACGCCTCGCCGGCGTAGGCATCCAGCGCCTGGAGCTCACCGGTCGGGTCACCCGCGAGGACTTCGATGCCTTCCTGGAGGAAGCGTTCAACCGGCTCACGGGTGCGATGGTGAGCTCCGCGGCCGTGCGCCAGGGTCGGCCCACGAACATCCGTTACGGCGAGGTCGGTCTCAGGGGAAGGGACGAGGCGGAGGGCACCGCCGGCGAGGCGGTATCGCTGGCCACGTTGGGATACTCCCTGGAGGAGGAGATCCAGGCCATCGAGTGGCTCCACGCCGAGCTCAAGGACGAGCGCCAGCTCCACCTCCTCGAGGCGGAGGGGATCGTGCGATCCCTCTCCGTGGCGATGCACGGCGACCGGGCCTTCCTCATTCCCATGCTGCGCCTGAAGGAATTCGACCAGTATACAGTGACCCACACACTGAACGTGGCGGTGCTCACCATGGCTCTCGCCGAGTACCTGGGGCTCGGTCCCCGGGAGGTGCGCGGCTTCGGGATCGCGGGGCTCCTCCACGACCTCGGCAAGGTGAGGGTGCCCCTGGAGATCCTGAACAAGCCGGGGAAGCTCTCGGAGCAGGAGCGTCTGGTCATCGAGACCCACCCCGTCGAAGGCGCGCGGATCATCCTCCAGACCGAGGAGCACCTGGACCTCGCCGCCGTCGTCGCGTACGAGCACCACATCCGCATCGACGGAGGGGGCTACCCGGGGCTCCGCTATCCGCGGTCCTGCCACCAGGCCAGCAACCTGGTGCACGTGTGCGACGTCTTCGACGCGCTGAGAACGCACCGGCCGTACCGGGAGGCGTGGCCCACCGAGCGGGCCCTGGGCATCATCGAGGAAGGAGCGGGACCCGAGTTCGATGCCGACATCGCCCGGGCCTTCGTCACGATGATGCGCCAGTGGGAGGACCGCGTTACCGAGGTGGGCACCGACGATCCCGAGCTGCGGCTGGGCGGACGGAAGGAGCCGGAAGCGAGCGCCGAAGCTCCCTAGCCCCGGAAGGCCCTCAGCCTGCGCCCCGCCTCGCGCAGCGTCTCCACGCGCTTGCAGAACGCGAAGCGCACCATGGTGCCACCGCGCTCCGGCACGCTGAAGAAGCTCGAGCCCGGCACGGAAGCCACTCCGCCTTCCCGCGTGAGGCGTTTGGCGAAGGTGGTGTCGTCCTCGTCGCTCAGGGAAGAGAAGTCGGCGAGCACGTAATACGCGCCCTGGGGCGGCCGGCACCGGAAGCCCGCCTCCTGGAGCGCCGACACCAGCACGTCGCGCCGCTCGATGTAGTCGGAGATCATCCCCTGGTAGTAGGCTTCGTCCAGATCGTCGAGCCCGGTGGCGCACGCCTCCTGGAGAGGGGCCGGGGCGCCTACGGTGAGGAAGTCGTGGACCTTGCGGATGGCCGCGGTGAGGTCGGGTGGGGCCACGATGGTGCCCACGCGCCAGCCGGTGACGGAGAACGTCTTGGAGAGCCCGCTCACCGTGATGGTGCGGTCGCGCATCCCGGGGAGCGTGGCGAGGGGAACGTGCCTTCCTTCGTAGAGGATGTGCTCGTAGATCTCGTCGGTGACGGCGAGGACGTCGTGCTCCCTGCACACCGAGGCGACGGCCTCGAGCTCGTCGGCGTCGAAGACTCGGCCCGTCGGGTTGTTGGGCGTGTTCAGCACGATGGCCCTGGTCCGCGGGGTGACGAGGGCGCGGAGCCGCTCGGGATCGAGACGGTAGTCCGGCGCCTCCAGCGTGAGGAACACCGGGCGCGCGTCGGAGATGACGGCATCGGGGCCGTAGTTCTCGTAGAACGGTTCGGGGACGATGACCTCGTCGCCGGGGTTCACCACGGCCAGCATCACCGAAGCCATGGCCTCGGTGGCGCCGCACGTGATCGTGACCTCCCGCTCGGCGTCCACCTCCATGCCGTACCTGCGCCCATACTTCCGCACGAGGGCTTCCCGCAGGCGGGGCGCGCCCCACGTGATGGCATACTGGTTCACGTCGTCCCGGACGGCCCTGCACGCGGCTTCCTTGATGAGCGTCGGGGCGGGGAAGTCCGGAAATCCCTGTGCCAGGTTGATGGCGTCGTGCTCCCGGGCGACGCGGGTCATCTCCCGGATCACGGACTCGGTGAAGGTGTGCGTGCGGCGTGCGCTGCGAGGCGATGCGGATGTCATGGCGGGGGTGCGCTCACGTTTTCGCGGACGGTCGAGCGACCCATGATGTCCGTCGGGGGATGTCGCGGCAACGGTTGCGGCCGTGGCGTCCGCCTACCGGGGGGTTTAGGATACGGCCGTCTTCCAGTCCCGAAGGACACCCGGCGCGGACCCGCGCCCCACCCAAGGAGTGTCGGTGCGATACGGTCTCGGCAGCCTCGTCCTGGCCGGCGCGATGGCCGCGACGGCGGTTCCCGGTGTCGCCGCGGCCCAGTCCTCCCCTCTGGTGGTCGAGGTTCGGGGCGGCGCTTCCATGGCGCTCGCACACTTCAGGACCGGTACCCGCGTGGGTGAAGGTGCGCGCTCGGGGCCGTCGCTGGCGGTGACCTTCATCTTCTCGGGAGAGGGGCGGCGGAGCACCTACGTGGGCTTCAGCCAGGAGCGCTTCGCGTGTGCGGCGGCGGGATGCCCGGCAGGGCGTCCCTTCATCGCCACGGGGTTCGACGCCGGCTTCCGGGTCAGCCTGTGCACACGTTGCTCGGTCAGCCCCTGGCTCCGCCTGGGAGGCCTCACCACCCGTGTGGAATCGCCCGGCGTCCCCGGCAGCCCCACCGGGGTCTCCAGGCTGGCTTTCGGCGGGGAGGCCGGCTTCGGCGTCTACCTGGGCGCCTGGCGCTCGGTGGCCCTAGACCCCGGCCTCCGCTTCGCGGCGGTGAACACCCGGCTGCCCGGGGGATCCCTCTTGCGCATGAGGTACGCGGTCCTGGACCTCGGTCTGGTTCTCGCGTTCTGACCCGCCGGCGGCTCGGAGCCTCCGCCACCGGCGCCACCTCTGGGCACGTGGGCCGGCCTCACCGACCGGGTGTTTGGAGCCTCGCCCGCCGTCCGGGTATCGCAGCGGTCCTGGGGGATCCGGACAGGCGCACGCAGTTGCGACCGTCCCGCTTTGCCTGATACAGGGCGTCATCGGCGGCCGCGAGGAGATCGTCCGGGGAGCGCATGCCGGGGTGGTAGGAGGCCGCTCCCGCGCTGACGGTGAGACTCCCACGGTCCAGGTGGGCGGCTTCGAGAGCCATGCGGATCCGGTCGGCGAAGATGACCGCCCCTTCGGCATCGCTGGCGGTGAGCACGGAGAGGAACTCCTCCCCTCCGAAGCGAGCGGACAGGTCCGCGCGGCGGGTGGTCCTCCCCAGGATGTCGGCGAAGGCCCGGAGAGCCTCGTCTCCGACCGGGTGGCCGTGCTGGTCGTTGTACTCCTTGAAGTGGTCCAGGTCGAAGATGACCGCCGAGAGCGTGCGCCCCCGCTGGGCCGCCGCGAACTCATTCTCCAGGAAGAGGCGAGCCTGGCGCCGGTTGGGGAGCCCCGTGAGCAGATCGGTGAAGGCCATGTCCTCGACCACCGCGCGTTGCTGATGCAAGGCTTCCGCCAGCCACCCGATGCCCAGGACGATGAGCACATACGCGGCCACGACGCCCAGGAGAGTGCCGGGCACGGGCGCTCCCAGCCACAGCACCACCGCCTGTGTGACCGACAGCGTCGCCATGCCGGCCGCCAGCGCGGTGGCCGCTCCTTTCCATCCCCGGTGGTAGGCCAGGAGGAACGCCGGTATCACCATGGTAAGCCAGAGGAGCGCACCGTACTCGCCCAGACGCGCCGGGAACACGAGAGCTCCCAGAACGGGGACGGCCAGGGCCCCTACCGATATCGCCAGGGCCCGGAAGGGGACGACGCGCGCGGGCAGAGCGAGAGACATCGTGACACCAACTTGCCGGGTCCGCGGGAGAGGGGTCAAGAACTTACGGAGCGGGGGGGCAGGAGCTCGAGTGCGTCACGGATGAGGGGGGAGCGCGTACATACGCACAACGTGGGAGTCCCCGGGGTGGGCGACGGGGAGGAGAGGGGCGGGGCAGGGCAATACGACTAGATAGATAGTTGACGCTTCGGGGCGTCCGACGATAGACTCTACGAAGATTATCGTAGGAGGACCCGGAATGCTCGGCCTCTGGATCGCGTCGATCACCCTCGTGGGCGTTCTTCTGGCAGCCGCTGCCCACCTCCTCGAGCGCCTGGCGCGGGCTCGTCGGCGGTGGCTGTGGAGTGTTGCCATGGTGGCGGGGCCGCTTCTCGCGGTGCTGGACGCCGTCCTCGGAAGCGTCCTGCCGCGCACGGCGAGCGCCGACGTGGCCTTCGGCCCCGGGGTTCCCATCTGGGATGCGGCCCTGCACGGCCTGTCCTTCGCCGCCACCGCGGCGCCCGCCCGGGCCCTGGAGGGTGTGCTGGCAGGTGCCTGGGCACTGGCGACCGTAGCCTTGGTGACCGTCCTCGCCGGCGGGGCTTCACTCGTTCGCCGGCGGCGACGGTCCTGGACACCCGCCGTGGTGGACGGAGTCCCCGTCCTCGTCTCCGCTGGGTTCGGACCCGCGGTCATCGGCGTGCGCCACCCGGCCATCGTGCTTCCGCCCTGGGTGCTGCAGCTGCCGCCGGAGGAGCGTGCGCTGATCCTGGCGCACGAGGAGGAACACCGGCGCCGGGGCGATCCCCGCCTGTTGGCCGCCGCCTTCGCCTTCGCGGTGGCCCTGCCGTGGAACCTCCCGGGCTGGTGGGCCCTCTTCCGGCTTCGGGATGCCGTGGAGACCGACTGCGATGCCCGTGTGCTCGCGAAGCACTCCGCGAGCCGGAACCGATACGCACGTCTGCTCTTCGAGGTGGGAAGCCGGAGCTTCGGCACCGTGCCCCTGGGGGCGGGCTTCGGAGAGCGGGTCTCGTCCCTCGAGAGGAGGATCAGGGAGATGCTCAACGTACGCGCAGCAAGGAAGCGGCTCGTCTTGCAGGCGATGGTGGCGGCGGTGCTCGTGGTAGCCGCGTGCACCATGAACGTGATGGGCGTGAACATGAAGAAGCAGAACACCCAGGAGCAGAGCACGGTGACGGCACACGACGCGGCGCTGCAGAGCGCACCGACGTTCACGCCCTTCACGGTGGCGCCCAGGATCCTGAACCGCGACGAGATCAGGACGGCCCTGCAGCGCGACTACCCTCCGCTCCTCCGCGACGCGGGCATCGGCGGGACGGTGAAGGTCTACTTCTTCATCGATGCCCAGGGCCAGGTTCAGAATGTCCGCATCGACAAGAGCTCAGGGCACCCGGCACTGGACGAGGCGGCCCTGAACGTCGGCCGCGCCATGCGGTTCTCTCCGGCCCTGAACAGGGACGAGAAGGTCCCCGTCTGGGTGTCCTTCCCCATCACGTTCGCGGTGGACTAGTCGAGGCGCCCGGGCGCGGTGAAGCAGCCTGAAAGAGACGGCTGACCGGGCGGCTGGGCACACCGGGCCTGCCCATCCCGAGAATCCAGGAGAGGTGGCCCGCGGGCTGACCGACCTCCCCAGCCGGGACTCCGTGCCATAGGTTGTCAGCACTTTCCCGACTACCCGGATGGGAAGCCATGCTCCGTAACGCCCTCCTGTGGGCCTCGTCGAACCCGTACCTGTCGGAGCGTCTGCCGCGCGCCCGCTTCGTCCAGCGTGCCACGCGGCGCTTCCTGCCCGGCGAGCGCCTGGAGGATGCCCTGGGCGAGGCGCGACGGCTCCAGGGAGAGGGCACCGCCACCACCGTCACGCTCCTGGGCGAGAACGTCGCCACGCCGGCGGACGCCGACGCGGTGGCCGAGCACTACCTGGCGGCCATGGAGACCATCCGGGAGGAGGGTCTCGACACCGAGATCTCGGTGAAGCTCACGCAGCTCGGCCTCGACCAGGACCTAGCCGCCACCCGCCATCGCCTGGACCGCCTGGTGCGGGGATGCGATCCGGGAGCGCTGGTCTGGCTGGACATGGAGTCCTCCGCCTGCGTGGACCGGACGCTGGAGATCTTCCGCGCGGTACGGGAGGATCACCAGAACGTCGGCGTCTGCCTGCAGGCGTACCTCCAGCGTACGAAGGCAGACCTGGAGAAGCTGCTTCCGCTGCACCCCGCCATCCGTCTGGTGAAGGGGGCCTACAAGGAGCCGCCGGACGTGGCCTTCCCACGCAAGGCCGACGTGGACCAGAACTACATCCGGCTCACGTCGATGCTCATGCGGGCCCGCAAGGAGGGCAGGGCGGGGCGGCCGGTCATCGGGACCCACGACTCCCGGATGGTGGGGGAGGCGAACCGCATGGCTCACGAGCTGGGGCTCGCCAAGGACGCATACGAGATCGCCATGCTGTACGGCATCCGTACCGCCGAGCAGGAGCGCCTGGTGCGCAGCGGCTACACGTTGCGGGTGCTCGTCTCGTACGGGAGCCACTGGTTCCCGTGGTACATGCGGCGGCTGGCGGAGCGTCCGGCGAACGTGTGGTTCGTCCTGAGGCAGCTCGTCCGATAGTGGTGCGCCCCCCGTCACGGGCCGGCGCGGAGCCCTTCGACCAGGACCCCCGTCGCTGGTGGATCCTCGCCCTGGTGTCCCTGGGCCTCCTCTTCGGCATGTCCGCCTGGTTCACCGCCAGCGCGGTGGCGCCGGAGCTCCGCGTACGCTGGGCCCTTACGTCGGACGAGGTGGGATGGCTCACCACGGTGGTGCAGCTGGGCTTCGTGACTGGAACGGCCACCGCCGCCCTCCTCAACCTCGCCGACATCGTGCCGTCCAGGTTCTACTTCCCCGCGTGCGCGGTGCTGGCCGCCCTGGCCAATGCGGCCCTCATCGTCGTGCCGGGGTACGGCCTCGCGCTGGTGGGACGCTTCTTCACCGGCTTCTTCCTGGCGGGCGTCTATCCCCCCGGCATGAAGATGATCGCCACCTGGTTCCGCAGCGCCCGGGGCCTGGCCATCGGCACGGTGGTGGGGGCGCTCACGGTGGGGAAGGCCACGCCCTATCTGCTCAAGGCCATTGGTGGCCCGGGCATCGCGCCGGTGGTGGGCGGCGCGTCGCTGGCCGGGGCGACGGCGGGGTTCCTCGTCCTGGCCGCATACCGTGACGGCCCCTACCCCTTCGGCCGGCGCCCCTTTTCCTGGGGGCTCGTCACGCGCATCCTCCGGCATCGGGAGACCATGCTCGCCACCGGGGGATATCTCGGCCACATGTGGGAGCTGTACGCCATGTGGACGTGGGTGCCGGCTTTCCTGCTGGCGTCGGCAGCGGGGCGGGGGCCCTCGGCGGGGGTGGTGGAGGCGGTGGCGTTCGGTGCCATCGCGGCAGGGGGCGTGGGCTGCGTGTGGGGTGGGGTGGCCGCGGACCGCATCGGCCGGCACCGGGTGGTGAAGGGCGCGATGACGGCCAGCGGTGTGTGCTCCCTGGGCGTGGGCCTCCTCTTCCACGCACCCTTCTGGGTGCTGGCCGTAGCCACCTGGGTGTGGGGTTTCTTCGTGGTGGCGGATTCGGCGCAGTTCAGCGCGTTGGTCACCGAGGTGGCTCCCACCGACGGCGTGGGCACCGCGCTCACTCTGCAGACCTCCATGGGGTTCCTCCTGACCATGGTCACGATCCAGGGGATCCCCCATCTCGTGGACGCTTTCGGATGGCCCTGGGCCTTCCCGCTCCTCGCGCTTGGGCCCGCCGCGGGCATCGCGAGCATCCGCAGGCTTCAGCATCCGCGAGGTTCTCGACACATTCAAGGATGAGCCGCGCCTCACTCCGCCGCGTGGGCACGCCGCTGGTGGCTGCCGTCGTTCTCGCGGTGGCGCTCTTCCTGCTCCACCGGGAGCTCCGCGGATACACCTTTCTCCAGATATGGCACGCGACAAGAACACTGCCAATGTCGCGGATCCTGGAGGGGGCGGGGTTCACGCTGCTCAGCTACGTCGCCCTCACCGGCTACGACTGGCTGGCAGTCCGACACGCCCGCGTGCAGGTGCCTTATCGGCGTGTGGCCTTCGCGTCGTTCCTGGGCTACGCGTTCAGCCAGGCACTGGGGTTTCCGTTGGTCACGGGAATCTCCCCGCGCTACAGACTCTACTCCTCCTGGGGTGTCGAGGCACCGGACATCGCCCGGATCGTCGCGTTCTACTCCAGCACGTTCTGGATCGGGCTGCTGGCCCTGGGAGGCGTCGCCTTCCTCGTCGAGGCGCCCACGCTGCCATCGTTCGTTCACGGCCTCGGCGCTACCGCCCGACCTCTGGGGGCGATCTTCACGGCGCTGGCCGTGGCCTATCTGGTGTGGTGCAAGGTCGGGCGGACGGGCATTCGCATAGGGCGTTGGACGCTGGGGATTCCGTCCTTCGGCACCGGGGTGCGACAGATCCTCGTGGCCTCGGCGGACTGGATATTCGCGGCGGCGGTCCTGTACATGCTCCTGCCCTCCAGACTCGACATAGGCTTCGCCAGCTTCCTGGGGACGTTCCTGCTGGCACAGATCATCGGGCTCGCGAGCCACGTGCCCGGCGGACTCGGCGTCTTCGAGGTCGTTCTCCTCGCATCTCTCCCCCAGCACCCCGCACGCGGCGCTCTCATCGCCTCTCTGGTGGCCTACCGTGCCGTCTACTATCTGATGCCTCTGGCGCTCGCCGCGGTGTCCCTCGGGGTGTACGAGTTCCGGCAGCGCAGGCAGGCGGTGCACCGAGCGCTCTCTGCGGTGGGCTCGGGGGCGTCCAGCGCCACCCCCCTCGTGCTCTCGGGGTTGGTCTTCGTCGCGGGCGGCCTCCTGCTGGCCACGGGCGCCATCCCGTCCAGGGGACGTATGGCGTGGCTGGGCTCCACCCCTCCGCTGGCGCTCCTGGAGGCGTCGCACTTCCTGAGCAGCCTGGTGGGGGCGTCCCTGCTCATCCTCGCGTGGGGGCTGGCCCGCCGCCTCGACGGAGCCTTCCACGCCACCCTCGCGCTCCTCGGCGTCGGCGCCGTGCTGTCGGCCATGCGCACCGGCGGCCTGCTGACCGCGCTCGTGCTCCTGCTGGCGCTGTTGGCGCTGGCGCCCACCCGCAAGGAGTTCTTCCGGCGCTCGGCCCTGCTGGCGGAGCCGGTCTCCCAGGAGTGGGTCTTCGGGGTCGTGGCCGTGCTCCTGGCCACGGCGTGGCTCGGGTTCTTCGCATACAGGGACGTGGCCTACTCCGGGGACCTCTGGTGGCGCTTCGCCCTGCACGGTGACGCTCCCCGCTTCCTGCGGGGGTCGGTGGGGGCCGCTGGCGTGCTGCTGGTGTTCGCCATCGCGCGGCTCATCCGCCCGCCGGAGCCCGAGGAGGCCGTGGCGCCGGCGGAGCCTCCGGAGGCGGTGGCGGAGATCGTGGACCGGAGCCCGCGCAGCTACGCGCACCTCGCGTTTCTCGGAGACAAGAGCTTCGTGCTCTCGGAGAGCGGGCGATCCTTCCTCATGTTCGGGGTGGAGGCCCGGAGCTGGGTGGCCATGGGCGACCCCGTCGGTGACCCGGAGGACTTCCCCGAGCTGGTCTGGGAGCTGCGCACGCGGGCCATGCGTCACGGAGGGTGGCCGGTCTTCTACCAGGTACGCCCGGAGTTCCTCCCCCTGTACGTGGACGCGGGCCTCACGCTCGTGAAGCTGGGGGAGGAGGCCGTGGTGGACACGGAGACGTTCAGCCTGGAGGGACGCCGGCGCTCCGGGCTGCGGCAGACGTTGCGCCGCGTGGAGCGGAGCGGGGGCGTGTTCGAGGTGCTCCCGGCCGCCGGCACCCGGGAAGCCATCGGGCGACTCCGCGAGGTCTCCGACTCGTGGCTGGCGGGAAAGAACACGCACGAGAAGGGCTTCTCCCTGGGCTTCTTCACGGAGCGCTACGTGGAGCGTTTCCCGGTGGCGGTGATCCGGGTGGAGGGAGAGATCGTCGCTTTCGCCAACGTGTGGTTGAGCGCGGAAGGCGAGGAGCTCAGCGTCGACCTCATGCGCTACCATCCCGACAAGGCGCCCGCCGACTCCATGGAGTACCTCTTCACGAAGATGATCCTGTGGGGGCAGGAGCACGGGTACGGGCGCTTCAGCCTGGGCACGGCCCCCCTGTCCGGCCTGGAAGGCGGACCCCTGGCGCCCCTGTGGGCGAGGTTGGGCGCCGCGCTGTTCAGGTACGGAGAGCACTTCTACAACTTCCAGGGCCTGCGGGCCTACAAGGCCAAGTTCGATCCACGGTGGGAGCCCCGGTACCTCGCCTCGCCCGGCGGCCTCGCGCTTCCCCGGGTCCTGGGCAACGTCGCCGCTCTGGTCTCCGGCAGCCTGCGAGGCGCCCTGGCACGCTGAAGAGGCCGCGCCGGCCCCGGCTCCGAAGGAAGTCCCATCTGCGCATTCCCGGATCCCGCTCCGGCGAGCACACTCGTCGTATGCGCGTTCTCCCGCTGAGCAACCCGGCTCGAGGTGGCCGCCCCGCGGCCGCCCGACCCTCCCCGAGGGCTATGGCCCTGAGCATCCTGTTGGCCGCCATCGCGGCCCTGGGTGTCCTGGGGGCAGCCTCCGGGGATCCCGGGCTGCCGAGTCGGTGGGCGTATCGTGCGGTCATCCGAGTCCGGGGCGGAGCCTTCATCTCGTTCCCCGGCGCGGTTCTCCAGTCGGGCTTCTCCGACTGCGGGCCAGCTGCGCTGGCCACCCTTCTCGTCACGCTGGGCGGGGACCCTCCGCCTGTGGACTCCATCGGGCTGCTCGCCGGAACCGGTGCAGGAGGCACCACCTTCGGCGGGCTCGCCCGGGCGGCACGCCTCCTGGGCGTGCCCAACGATCTCCGCAGGCTCGTCCCCGCCGCCATGGAAAGCCTGCCCTCACCGGTCATCGCCTGGGTGGACCGAGGTCATTTCGTCACCGTCGTCCCGGACACCGGACGTGCCGTCCTCGTCCTCGACCCGGAGGTGGGCCCCTACCGGATTCCGGTGGGGCGCCTCCGCCGCTACTGGCAGGGAGAGGCGCTGGTTCCCAGGTCGCCTCGCGCGAAGGCGGAGGCGACTCCATCCAACGTCTCGCGAAGAAGGGGAGGAAGAGCATGAGACACACACGAGCGAAGCGGTGGGCCCTTGCGCTCGGGCTGACGACGATGGTCGTCATGAGCGCGAACGCGGCTCCTGTGACGGGCGGCGGGGTGCTGGCGACCCTCTCGGGGTCGGGTCCCGTCAGCCTGACCGCGATGCTGATCTGTGGCACCTGCGTCGGAGCCGGCATCGGCATGTTGCTCACGGACACGTGGATGGCGGCCCTGAGCACCATGGGTTCGTGGAAGTGGGTGGGGATCTGCGGCGGGGCGTGCGCGGTCGCATTGGGGTTGAAATGAGCGCCCGTGCGATCCCGGTCGCCGTCCTCCTGCTGGGGGTGGCGCTCGCTGCGGCGTCCGGGATCATGCCCGTGGCGGGTGCACCGATGGGCATCGCCGCTCTCGTCGGTGCGGGGTTGGCGGAGAAGCTGCTGTGCATTTCCTGCGTGGCGGCGCTCACGCTGCTGGCGGTCAGTGCCACGCCTGCGGCCCTCCTGGTGATGATCAGCGAGAACCCCGAAGCAGCCGCGACCTGCATCGCGATATGCTACATCGTCGCGACGACCTAGCCATCCGGCGGCGGGGAGGGCTTCGGCCCTCCCCGCCGTACCGGGAAGGAGCGCGGCCCGCCATGCGCAGGTGGATGGCGGTGCTGTCCCTCGTGCTCATGTTCGGTGGCGGAGGAGTGGGGACGGCGGTTCTCCTTCGACATCAGCGGACGATCCTGTCCGGGCCCCCGACCCCATTCCGTCCGGGCTCCCTCGCGGGCGTGGGGCCCGACGGCCGGCCGATGCGGTTGCCGGAACGTTCGTCGGTCGTGCTCTACGTCAGCGAGGGATGCGCGTTCTGCAGGGCGGAGTTGCGTGCCTGGTCCCAACTCCTCGCCGCGGACCCGGGCAGGCCTGCGCCGTGGATCGTCTTGGCTCCGGGCACCGACGTCCAGGACGCCCGAGCCCTGACGAAAGCCTTTCCCGGACATTGGATGGCGGACCGCACCGGCGCTGTGGCTCGCAGCCTGCGGGTCGCGGCGGTGCCCATGGCCGTGGTGTTGGACTCCTCCGGTGCCGTGGTGGAGGTGCACGTGGGGATGTCCTCGCCGGAACGGCTCGCACACCTGGCCGCGCTCACCGGCCCAACTCCAAGGAGGAGGCCATGACATCGACGATGCACGGTGCGCCCCCCGACGACGCCGAGACGGACGGCGCGCGGCCCATGCGCGTCCCGTTCCCGAGGGTGGGACTCCTCTTCCCGACGCCCGAGCTCATCCGCACCCGGGCGCCGATCCTCGCGCCGACCTTGATGACCGCGTTCGTCGTGGCGGTCACGGTGGCCGGCACGGTGCCCCTGGTACGTGCGGCCTACGCCGCCCGTCCCGAGATGCTCCTGGCCGCCGTCACGAGCCTGTGGGCCATGGCCGCCCTCTCCCCCCTTGCCGCCCTGCTGAAGGGCGTCGCCCTCGGAGGCGTGGCCTGGTCGGTCATGGTCCTCACCGGGGTGCAGGTCCGCTATCGCACGATGGCCAGCGCGGTCATCTACGGACAGGTGATCCTGGGGCTTCAGGGCGCGTGGATCACCGCCCTCCTCTGGATGCGTGGACTGGGGGCTGTGCGCCAACCGGCGGACCTGATCCTGCCGACGGGTCTGGACGTCCTGTTTTCCGACCCGTCCTCGGCACTGGGTGCCGTCGCCCGGGGTGTGACACCCTTCTACTGCGCGTGGTTCGTGTTCCTGACGGTGATCTTCGCGCGCGCCGCACATCGAGGCTGGTGGCGGGCAGCGCTCGCCGCCTTCGGCGCCTGGACCTTGGGAACGGGGCTGGGCGTGGTGCGCGCCCTGATGGTCTGATGGCGGAACGAGCAGCGGTGGAGCTGAGAGAGCTGAGCGTGCGGTATCCGCACTTCATCCTGGGCCCTCTGACGTTGACGATCTCGGCAGGGGAACGCGTCGCTCTGGTGGGCCCCAACGGCGCCGGGAAGAGCACGACCCTTCGAGCGGTGGCGGGCCTCGTGCCGCGATACGCCGGCAGCGCAACCGTGGAGGGTCGCGAGGTGCGCGACGTCGGACCTCGGGTGAGGGCCCGGGTCGGCGTGCTTCCGGAGCGCCTCCTCGGGTTCGGGTGGATCACGGTCGCCGAGCACCTGGAGCTGCTCGCGTCCTTCTACCCCACCTGGGACCCGGCGTACGCCGACGAGCTGCGTACCCGCCTCGATCTCCCTGCCGACACGAAGCTCGCCAACCTCTCCAAGGGGATGCAGGTGAAGCTCTCCCTGGTGGCCGCGGAGAGCTTTCGCCCTCCGATCCTCCTCCTGGACGAGCCGACCTCGGGAATCGACCCCGTGATGCGCGGCGACATCCTCCGGCTCATCAGCGAGTGTACGGCGGCGGAGGAAGGTCGCACGGTGCTCTTCTCCAGCCACATCCTCGAGGATGTCGAGGAGGTGGCGGAGCGCGTGATCCTACTTCGGGGCGGACGCGTGCTCGGCGACCTGGGGCGAGACGAGCTGAGAGCGGAGGCGGGTGCGGGTACCCTCTCGAAGGCCCTCTACCGGAGGCTCACCGATGCGTGACTCGGCGCTGCGATCGCTCGTGATCCTGGAGCTCCGCCGGGTGGAACGCCCGCTGCGCAGGACGCTGGGGCTCGCCGCCGGTGCGGCCGTCGCCATCACGATTCTCGGGTTGGCCACGCCGGGGCGGATGGCCTTCATCCTCCTCGTACTGGGGATGACCGCTCTCTCGGCCCCCGTCATGGGCGTCGTAAAGGACAAGCTCGACGGCGGCCTGGAGTTCCTGGTCACCCTGCCGGTGGACCGCTCCCTGCTCGCGGCCGCGCGGCTCGGGGCGGGGTGCATCCTCTCGGTAGCGGGGGGCCTCTGTCTGAGCGCCGGGCTCTGGCTGTTCGCGCGCCAGTCTCTGCGGGTGACGCCCTCGTCCTCGCTGGCGGTGGGGGTATTCGTCGTCGTCACGGTGGGTGCGGCGCTCTCCGTGGGGCTGGGTATAGGCGTGAGCCTGCGGATGCAGGCGTCCCGGTTCGCGAACCTCCTGTTCGGGGGCTTCCTGGTGGCCCTCCTCGCCGGGGAGGTGACGCGGCGCGCGCTCCCGGGGGGTACCACCATGTTGCTGCGCGTGCTGGCGGAGCCGTGGTTCCCCCGGGCGTTGGCCGTCGCCCTCGGCCTTCTCGTGGGAACCGCGACTTGGCTCGCCTACTGGCTCTCGCGGACGGGTCTCGAGCGCTTCAGGCCGGAGCGGGACGAACCGACCTGGTGAGTGAGGTAGGGGACGGCGGCCCGCGCGGGCCGACTCGGCGCGCTCAGGCGGAGCCGCGCGAGAGCCCGCGAGGGCGCACCACCCCCTCCGCCATGGACAGCGTTCCGTCCACCACGAGGGCGAGGAGCGCCGCGGGAATGGCACCCGAGAGGATCATGTGCGTGTCGGACAGGGCGAGACCGGCCACGATGGGATCGCCGAGGCCGCCGGCTCCGATGAACGCCGCCAGCGTGGCGGTGCCCACGTCGATGACCGCGGCCGTCCGGATCCCGGCCATGATGACCGGAGCCGCGAGCGGGAGCCGCACCCTCGTGAGGACCTGCGCGTCGGTCATGCCCAGTGCTCGTGCCGCGTCTACCGCCACCGGGTCGACATCCCGCACCCCCGAGTATGTGTTCCGAACGATGGGGTAGAGCGAGTACAGGAAGAGGGCCACCACCGCCGGCCCGACACCGATCCCCAGGATGGGGATCATGAACGCCAGCAGCGCGATGGAGGGCACGGTCTGGAGCAGCCCCACCGCACGGATGGCTCCCTCGGCGGAGCGGCGTACGCGCTCGAGCCAGAGGCCCAGGGGCACCGCCACGAGAATACCCCCTCCGAGGGAGAGGACCACGAGGAGCAGATGGCGAAGCGTCTGCCGGAAGGTGGCGTGGCGGTGGGACCAGAGGTAGGCCGGAAGGGAGCCGGCGGAAGGTGCCTCGGGCACGGTTGCGGTGCCGACACCTCCCGGGCCTCCGGAGGCCGCCGCGGCCGGGGGCGGGCCCACCGTGTCGGGCACGAGGCCCAGGGAAGCCAGGGCGTCGTGGGCCACCACCGCCACGTCCTCGCCGTCCACCTCCACGCGACGGTTGAGAGCGCGCATATGCGCCTCGTCCAGCATTCCTCCGAGCTCGGAGAGCGCCGCCACGGCGTCCGGGCGATCCTCGGCGAGGTGGCGGCTCACCAGGGGTGCCGCGTCGTAGGGGGGGAAGAAGTGCTTGTCGTCCCGGAGGACCACCAGGTTGTAACGGGCGATCTGGCCGTCCGTGCCGTATCCGTCTATGACGTCCACCTCGCCGGAGGCCAGGGCCTGGTACTTCACGGACTGGAGCAGGGCCCGCGTCTGGCCCATGTGCAGCCCGTAGGCCTTCTCCAGACCGGGGAGGCCGTCGGCCCGGCCGAGGAAGTCCGGGCTGAAGCCCCCCACCAGGCGCCGTGATACGCGCGCGAGATCGGAGATGGTCGCCAGGTGGAGGGAGTCGGCGGTGGCCCGGCGCACCGCGATGGCGGTGGTGTTCTGGAAGCCGAGGGGCGGGAGCCAACGCACACCCCACCGCGCACGGAACTCCATGGATACGCGCCGGAAGGCCTCGCCACCGGTGGAGGGCGGCTTCTCGCCGAGGATCGCGACCAGCCCGGTGCCCGTGTACTCCGGGTACACGTCGATGTCGCCCGCCCGGAGGGCCGCAAACGCGATGGCCGTGGCGCCCAGGCCCAGGCGACGCCGCACGGCGATGCCCCGGGCGTCGAGGATCTGCGCGAACATCTCCGCCAGGATGTACGACTCCGCGAAGGGCTTCGAAGCCACCACGACAGGTGCCCGCTCCGCGGGAGCCGAGTCGTCGAGAGCGGCTCCGGCTTCCGGGGGAGGGCCGGCCGTCGGCAAGTGCCGGGGTGGCGGGCCGGACGCGAAGCCGGTCATCGCCAGCAACGGGGTACCGAGCAGCAGGGCCGCCAGGCCGGGGGCCTTCCTCGGACGCACCCTCACGTGACCCCTGCCTTCTCGAGGAGCTCCGCCACGTAGGGCGTCGCCGGCTTCGCCAGGAGCTCCTCGGGCGAAGCCACCTGGTCGATGCGGCCCGCCCGCATCACGGCGATGCGCCGACCCAGGAGGAAGGCCTCGCGGAGGTCGTGCGTGACCAGGAGAAGGGTGACCCCCAGGCTCACCACCACACGGGCGAACGCTACCT
>Ga0316583_10000021_pt1 | contig 29938 bp, 28 predicted proteins | sample J_170502JBrBrA_D_FD_204513 | JGI IMG/M metagenome (GOLD analysis project Ga0316583, IMG submission 204513) | Rhizosphere microbial communities from salt marsh grasses in Alabama, United States - J_170502JBrBrA | ecosystem: Host-associated > Plants > Roots > Rhizosphere | place: USA: Alabama... | reverse complement strand
CGGTTAGCCCACGCGGGGAAGCGCCCGGATACCGTCCCGCCCTTTCTCGACCAGGCGGGGGACGAGCTCCTCCATGGGAAGGTCACGATGGAAGACGAAGTCCAGGAGCACCGGCAAGTTCACCCCGCACACGACGGCACCCTGGTCCGCTTCCCGGCACCCGGCGAAGGCCGCCATGCCGCAGCTCCCCGAGAGCAGGTCGGCGAAGACCACCACGGGCCCTTCACGGGCCAGCTCCTGAATGGACGCCTTGAGCTGCTGCGGGCTGCGCCCCTCGTTGGAGATGGGCACCAGGGCGTCGGCGACCCCTCCGGCGATGCGACGCACCGCATCGATGAGGCCGTCGGCCATGGATCCGTGCGCCACCACCAGGCCCCGCACCCCGTGAGGCGCCGAAACCCCCGGGGCGGCGGAAGGCTCCACCGCCCCTGCGGTGCCGCGGGTGGTGGAGCCGCCGTCACTCATAGTCCTGCTCCAGGTACTCGCGGATGGGCTTCATGCGCTCCTGAATGCGGCGCTCGAAGGCCTCCGCGGAGTCGATCCCCGAGTACTTCAGGAGGTGGTTCATGGCCACGACCTCGGAGACCACCGTGATGTTCTTGCCGGGGTTGAGGGGCACGGTGACCCGGGGCAGCCGGACGCCCAGGATCTCGATCTCGTCCCGTTCGAGGCCGGTCCGGCTGTAGGTGCGGTCCTGGTTCCAGAGCTCGAGCTGCACCACGACCTCGATGCGCTTCTGCTGGCGGGTGGCGCGCACGCCGAAGAGCGCGGATATGTCGATGATGCCGATACCGCGGATCTCCATGTGATGACGCTGGAGCTCGTGTCCCCTCCCGATGAGGACATCGTTGCCCCTGCGCGACACGAGCACGAGGTCGTCGGCGACCAGTCGATGGCCCCGCTCCACCAGGTCGAGGACGCACTCGCTCTTGCCCACGCCGCTCTCGCCCACGAACAACAGACCCACTCCGTACACGTCCGCCAGGGAGCCGTGCAGGCTCGTGCTGGGGGCCAGGACCTCCTCCAGGTACGGCTTGACGCGCTGGTAGAGGTCCTTCGTGGTGAGGTGGCTGAGGATCACCGGAACCCCTCGGCTCCGGGCAACCTCCAGGAAGAACTCGGGCACGTCCTGTCCCTTCGAGACGAACACCGCCGGGATCTCGAACGCGAAGAGCTCCCCGAGGTTCTCCCGCGCTTCCTCGACCGGAAGGGAAGCCAGGTACGTCATCTCGGTCTCGCCGAAGACCCACATGCGTCCCAGCGGGACACGGTCGGTGAAGCCCGACAAGGCCAGGCCGGGGCCGGACACGTCCGCGTCGAAGGCGCGACGGTCGAGGGACACGCCGGGTGTCAGCAACTCCAGGCCCAGCGCATCGCTCTTCGCGTCCAGGATCTCCTGGATCGTGATGCTCTTGCCGCTGTGCGAGTTGGAGCGGGAGGGGTCCGGGCTCACGGGATGAAGGCTATCCTTGCTGGTCTACTCGCTGCTCATGCGCTCGGCGGCGCGGGGACCCTGGTGGTCCCTCGCCTGGGAGCGCTGACGTCGCAGGATGCTCCGCAGGCGGTCGACGACCTTGTCCAGGGCGCTCCGGAACTCCTCGCCCTCTCCCCGGGCGATGACGGGCTCACCGCCGTGCACGGAGAGTATGACCTCGACGCTCCGGACCCGCTTTACTTCCTCATAGATTGCGTCCGCAGAGGCGATCCGTGGGTCATACTTCGCCAGGCGGGCGATCTGCTCCTCTGTTCGGGTGCGCACGGAATCGGGGATCTGACAGTGACGTGCCGCGACTTGGACTCTCAAGCTGCGCCTCCGGCATCGAGCGGAACCGTACGTGATATCAAGTTAGCCGGGCCACGAACCGCCGACCACCCGGATCAGGAAGCGCTCCATGGCCTCGGCAGACGTCTCCCATGAATACCCCTCTGCGAAGGAACGAGCCCCCGCGCCCAACCGGTCCCGCAGCCCGGGATCGCCCAGGACGCGCTCCAGCCCGTCCGCCAGCGCGTCGACGTTCCCGTGAGGCACCAGGAGCCCGGTGAGGCCGTCCACCACCGAATCCCGGAGGCCCGGCGCGTCGCTGGCGACGGTGGGGGTGCCGCAGGCGGCCGCCTCCATGTTGGCGATCCCCCACCCCTCCTTGGGGGACGTGAGCACGTGCACCCAGCTCCGCCGGAAGAGGTCGGCCTTCTCGGCGTCGGACACGAACCCCAGGAACTCGACGTGGTCCGTGACCCCGAGCTGGGTCGCCAGCCTCCGCAGCACCGGGAGGTGGTCGCCCTTTCCCGCCACGAGCAATCGCACCCGGCGGCCGCGGCGCACGAGAGCGTCCAGCGCCCGGAGCACCAGATCCACGCGCTTGTAGCGCTTCACCCGGCCCATGTAGAGCATGGTGGGGATCTCGAAGCGCTGGGCGGCCGGCCCCGGGCGGTACGCCCCCAGGTCGATGCCGTTGGGCACGATGTCGATGCGCTCCGCCGACATCCCGCGGGCGGCCAGATCGTCCCGGGTGCTCTCGGATACCGCCACGGTCGGCGTATGCCGGAAGACCCGGGGCACGGGCCGCTCCATCAGCCAGGTAGCGGTGGCCAGAGGGAGGGAGGCCTCCCGGAAGGCGGTGCCGCCGAACAGGTGGTGCACCACGAGAGCCACGGGAACCCGTGTCCACCACGGAGTGAAGAGCGGGACCTTGTTGAGATCCTCCACCACCACGTCCCAGGGTGTGGCGGCGAGATGCGTCCGGTAGTATCGCGGGGCCGCCAGGGAGAACGTGTAGCGTCGGCCGGCGCGGTGCACGGAGATCCCGTCCAGCTCGGCGGTGGGGGCGCATCCCGCCCAACCGGAGGCCAGGAGGGTGACCTGGTGGCCCGCGCCGGCCAGGCGCCCGAAGATCTCGTGGAGATGGGCCTCGGCGCCGCCGGCCTGGGGGTTCTCGCGGTCCTGCCAGTTCACCACGAGGATCCGCAACGGGGAGCGCCCGCCGCCGCCGGCAGGACTCACGCCCGGGGACCGGCCTGCGCCTTGTAGAGCGCGTCGAGGACCCCGTTCACGAAGCGGGGGGAGTCCGGCCCACCGTACATCTCCGCCAGCCGGATGGCCTCCTGGATGGACACCTTGGGGGGAACCTCTTCCACGAACAGGATCTCCGTAGCCGCCACGCGCACGATGGCGCGGTCGATGGTGGACAGGCGCTCCAGACGCCAATTCTCCAGCGCCTTCTGCAGGGCGCGGTCCACGGCCTCCGCGTTCTCCTCCAGGAGGGTGAGGACCTGGCGCACGTAGGGGAGCCGGCGGGGGGAAAGGCGCCGGGTGGCGGTTGTCGCCGCCAGCGACTCGCGCAGGGTTCCCTCCCGGCCACAGGCCTCCCAGCGGTAGTGGATCTGCAGCATCCACGCGCGGGCTCGGCTCCGGTCGATGCGCTCACGCTTCCCGAGGCCCTTACTCTCCGTCACCGCGTCTCCAGGCCGCGGTAGAGGGCCACCATCTGCAGGGCGCTGAGCGCCGCCTCGTAACCCTTGTTGCCGGGGCCCTCGGCGGCCCGGGCCAGGGCCTGGGCCCGGTCGTCGGTGGTCAGGACACCGAAAGCCACCGGCGCCTTCGAGCCCCGCGCCACGGCGCCGAGACCCCGATTGGCTTCGGCGCTGACATACTCGAAGTGCGGGGTCTCGCCGCGGATCACACATCCCAGGGCCACGACGGCGTCGTGGCGTCCCGCCTCGACGACCCGGGCGGCTGCCTGGGGAAGCTCCCACGCGCCGGGCACACGGTACACGTCCACGTCTCCCTCGGCGGCTCCGTGCGTGCGCAGGCACGCCAGCGCACCCTCCAGGAGGCGTTCGGTGACGTCCCCGTTGAAGCGGGCCACGAGCACGGCGACCCTCACGCCGGCGGCGTCGACGGACCCGCTCGACCGCTCGGCATGGCTTCCCTCGGAGCTCACAGGATGTGCCCCAGCTTCGTCTTCTTGGTGGCCAGGTACTTGTGGTTGTGCTCGCCCGGCTTGACGGTGAGCGGCTCCCTCCCGGTGATCTCGATGTCGTACCCCTCCAGGCCGACGATCTTCCGGGGATTGTTGGTGAGCAGCCGGATGGAGTGGAGGCCCAGGTCCAGGAGGATCTGGGCACCGATCCCGTAGTCCCGCAGATCGGGCTTGAAGCCCAGCCGCTCGTTGGCCTCCACGGTGTCCATGCCCTCGTCCTGCAGGGCGTAGGCCTTGAGCTTGTTCCCCAGGCCGATGCCGCGCCCCTCCTGCCGCAGGTAGACCACCGCGCCCGCCCCCTCCTCCTCGATGCGCCTCATGGCCGCGGCGAGCTGCTCGCCGCAATCGCAGCGCAGCGACCCGAACACGTCCCCGGTCATGCACTCGGAGTGCATGCGCACCAGGACGTTCCCCTTCCCCGAGATGTCGCCCTTCACCAGGGCGAGGTGCTCCCGTTGGTCCACGATGCTCTCGTACCCGATGACCTTGAACTCGCCCATCTTCGTGGGCAGGTCCGCCTCGGCGACGCGGCGCACCAGGCGGGTCTTGGTGAGGCGGTAGGCTACGAGCTGCGCCACGGTGATGAAGCGCAGGCCGTGCTCCTCGGCGAAGACCTCGAGCTGGGGGCGGCGCGCCATGGTGCCGTCGGGGTTCAGGATCTCGCAGATCACCCCCATGGGCGTGAGTCCCGCCAGGCGCGCCAGGTCCACGCTGGCCTCGGTCTGGCCGACGCGACGCAGCACGCCGCCCGGCTTGGCCCGGAGCGCCATCATGTGACCCGGACGGCGCAGATCCGTGGGCCGCGTCCGCGGATCGAGGACGACCTGGACGGTCTTGGCGCGGTCGTGGGCGCTGATGCCGGTGGTCACCCCGAAGCGCCGGTGCGCGTCCACCGAGATGGTGAACGCCGTTCCCTGGGGGTCGGTGTTCGCCTCGGTCATGAGCGGGAGGTCGAGCTCGTCGGCGCGCTCCTGCGTCATGGTCACGCAGATGAGGCCCCGGCCGTGCATCGTCATGAAGTTGATGTGCTCCGGCGTCACCTCCGCGGCCGCCATGACCAGGTCCCCCTCGTTCTCACGGTCCTCATCGTCGGCGACGATCACCATCCGCCCCTGGCGGATGTCCTCGATGGCGTCCTCGACGCGGTCGAAGGGCATGGTGTGATTCCTTCCTCAGGAACTGTTCCGAATCATGGATCGGGCCGTGACGGAGCACGTTGCCCCTGCGACCGGAGCGCCACGACCCGACATGTTGAAGGGTGCCAAGAAAGTCCCGGCGGCGCCACATCGGAGCGTGCCTGCCCCCGGAATGCGAGCCCTCCGCCCGGCCCTGGAATGGAGGGAGCTCATGCCTCCACCTGTGGCGTGTCGGAAGGGTCCCCCTGCTCGGTGGGGTCCGGAGAACCCCGCACCGAGAGGATCCTGCCCACGTACTTGCCGATGAGGTCTCCTTCCACGTTCACCGGGTCGCCCACCTCCAGGCTTCCCAGGTCCGTGTGCCGGTACGTGAAGGGGATGATGCCGATGCGCACGCCCGATGCGCCCACGAAATCGCTCACCGTGAGGCTGACCCCGTTGAGGGTCAGGGAGCCGTGGAGAACCGTGGTCCCGAGGACGTCGACCGGGAGGCGGAAGTCCATGAGCCAGAACTCCCCATCCTTTCGAACCTGCTCGAGGTGACCGATGCCATCTACGTGTCCCTGCACGAGATGGCCGTCCAGCCTGTCCCCCATCTTGAGGGCCCGCTCCAGGTTCACCGGGGTGTCCGGCGCGTAGCGTCCCGCGATGGTCCGGTCCAGCGTCGTGCCGATGACGTCCACGCTGAAGCCCTCGGGCTCCGTCCCGGTGACCGTGAGGCACGCGCCGTCCACCGCCACGGAGTCCCCCGGGGCGAGCTCCGAGGCGAACGCCGGCGCCTCGATGACGAAGCGCCGCGTGGTCTCCAGGTCTGCGGTCCGGGCCACGCGGCCCATGGCCTCGATGATTCCCGTGAACATCAGGGCGTCTCCCCCCTGTCCAGTACGATCAGCGTGTCCCGCCCGTGGAGGACGGGAGCAAGAACGGGCAGGAAGCTCCTCCAATCAAACGCATCGGCGTCGGGCGGGAAGGCCCTCACCCCCGACGCGCCCAGCGTGAAGGGCGCCAGGAACAGGTAGAGCCGGTGCGCGCGCCCCTCCCCGAGGAGCGAGGCGGCCAGCCGGGGGCCTCCCTCGCACAGGATGGAGCCGACCCCCATCTCGCGGCACGCCGCCAGCACGGCGCCCAGGTCGAGGCCTCCTCCCCCGCCCGCGCTCACGGGGACCGCATGCACGTGGGCTCCGGCTCCCTCCAACCGGGCCACGTGCTCCTCCGGCGCGCCCTTTCGCGTGAAGACGTGCACCGGGATCTGGGCGGCCTCCTCCAGGAGCGCGGCCGTGGACGGCAGGGAGCCCTCGGAGTCGAGGACGATGCGTCTCGGGACCACCCTCCCCGCTGGAGCCAGACGGACCGTCAGGCGGGGATCGTCGATGCGCGCCGTCCCTGCGCCCACCATCACGGCATCGAACCCGGAGCGCAGGCGATGAACCTCGCGTTCCGCTTCCTGGCCTGTGATGCGGGTGCGCACCCCTGGAGCCGCGGCGACACACCCGTCCAGGGTGAGGGCGAGCTTCAGGGCCACCCACGGCGACTCCCCGTGCGCGGCATGAAAGAACGCCGGATTCTCGGCACGTCCCTCCAAGGGGCTCCACACCGGCCCGGTGACCTCGACGCCGGCGCGGCGCAGAGTATCGGCGCCCCCGGAGGACTCCACCCCGGGGTCCGCCACGCCGTACACCACCCGGCGGACACCCGCGGCCACCAGGGCCTGGGCGCACGGCGGCGTCTTTCCCTCGTGGTTGCACGGCTCGAGGCTGACGTATGCCGTGGCACCCCTCGCCAGGGAACGTGCCGACTCCAGCGCCACCACCTCCGCATGGGGACCACCGAACTCCCGATGGTATCCTTCGGCTACCACGCGCCCGTCGCGCACCAGCACGCACCCCACCATGGGGTTGGGATGGACCCTGCCCCACCCCCGGCGTGCGAGCTGCCGGGCCCGCTCGAGGTGGTCGACGTCGGCCTGGGACACGTGCGCGGTCATCAGAACGTCAGGCGCAGCGCCAGGCTCCCGAAGAGTGTCCCCGCAGCCGGGTCGAAGTTGGAGCCCTGCTGCCCCGCCACCGCGGAGAACCCGTGGGCCCAGCCCGCTTCGGTGGAGACCTGGAGGATGAGGAAGTTGAGGGACAGGCCGCCGAAGATCAGGGAGCGGCTCTGGTCGTAGCTGTTGTCGGTGGCGGAGATGACGGTGCCCGTGACCTCCCTCTGCTGGAGGGTGGCGCGGCCCGAGTACCAGTCTTTTCCCACTCCGGCCAGCACGCCCACGCCCAGAAGGTCCTTCCCCACGGTCGCCCGCAACGAGGTCACGCTGGGTGCCAGCTCGACGCCTCCCCACGGCCCCGTCGCGCTCCCCAGGCGCACGGTCCCGAAGCTCCGGTGGGACACCGACACCGCGACGCCCGGCAGGGTGAACGACTCGCGGAAGACGCCGACGCGGACTCCCAGGGTGAGCGCCGCCTCGTGTCCGTCGAAGCCCTCTCCCGATGGGAGGAAGAGCACGCTGGTGCTTCCGAAGGCGTCCAGGGAGAGCACCCCTCCCACCGTGGGGACGATGGAGAACCCGTCGAAGACCCCCACCGCCACACCGGCCTCCAGGGTGGGGATGACGAAGGTGGTCTTCCGCGGAAGCTCGGTTCCCGCGTCGAAGAGATCGGGAAGCGCCACGTTCGCGAAGGCGAGGCGGAGATCGCCGGACACGTGCGGGGTGCTCTTCAGCCGGTGTCCGAGGGTGCTCGCGCTCCCCGCCACCTCGGACCCGAGGCCCGCCATGAGGCCCACGTGGCCCTGCAGGGAACGCGCCGTGATGGCGAGCTCCATGCACTTCGCCACCGACCCGCCCACGGCCGTGCACTTGGCGGTCAGCCCCTCGACGCTCTGGGCGCTCGCCGTCGGCACCAGAGCCAGGAGGCCCATGATGGACGCCACCAGGGCGGCGCACGGGGCCCGCATGGGGTGCGGGGTCATCGGCGGTATCGGACTCCGGCGCCGCTCTCCACGGCGCCGATGACGTGGACGGCCACGCCTCCGGCCTCGATGGCCCGGGCCGCTGCCTCGGCGTCCGAGGGGCGCACGACGACAACCATGCCGATTCCCATGTTGAAGACCCGGTCCATCTCCTGTCGCTCTACCTTGCCCGCCTCCTGAAGCGCCCGAAAGACCGGTGGCACCTCCCAGGCGCCACGGTCCAGCACGGCGCCCACGCCATCGGGCAGGATTCGAGGCAGGTTGCCCGGGATGCCACCCCCTGTGATATGCGCCAGGCCCCGCAAAGTGCCCGCCTCCAGAAGGGGCCAGAGGGGCTTCAGGTAGCTGCGATGGACGGTGAGCAGCTCCTCCGCGACGGTCCGTCCCGTCCCCGGGAGCTCGTCGTGCACGTCGAGTCCCAGAACGTCGAAGACGATGCTCCGGGCCAGGGTGTAGCCGTTGGTGTGCAGCCCGCTGGATGCCAGCCCCAGCACGACATCGCCCGGAAGGATGTCCCGGCCGTCGAGGATGCGCTCGCGCTCGACCACGCCCACGATGAAGCCCGCCAGATCGTACTCGCCGGGGGCGTAGAAGTCGGCCATCTGCGCGGTCTCGCCGCCGAGCAGAGCACACCCGTTCGCGGCACACGCCGCCGCCACGCCCCCGACGACGTCCGCCACCACGGCCTCGTCCATGCCGCCCGCGGCCAGATAGTCCAGGAAGAAGAGCGGCCGGGCGCCCTGTACCAGGATGTCGTTGACGCAGTGGTTCACGAGGCACTGGCCCACGGTGTCGTGGCGGCCGGCGGCGAAGGCGACCTTGAGCTTCGTGCCCACCCCGTCCGCGGAGGAGACCAGAACGGGGTGCGACAGCCCGTCGGGGACCTGGTAGAGGCCGCCGAAGAGCCCCAGCTCCGACAAGGTGAAGCGGTCGCGGGTGGCGGCCACCAGGGCCTTCAGGCGCTGCTTCGTGCGGTCGGCGGCGTCGAGATCCACCCCGACGTCGCGATAGCTGAGGGTCTCGTCAGGCACGCCGTGCGACCTCTTCCCGCGTCCGGAAGGCGGTCATCTCCCGAAACTCCTCGACCCGGCGGGCGACTTCCTCGGCGTCCAGGGCACGGAAGCGGTCGATGCTGAAGTCCTCCACGGCGAAGGAGCCCATGGTGGAGCCGTAGACCATGGCGCGGCGGAGGTCCTCCGGCGCCAGGGAGCCCGTGGAGGCGAGGTAGCCCATGAAGCCGCCGGCGAAGGCGTCACCGGCACCGGTGGGATCGAAGACCACCTCCAGAGGATACCCGGGGGCGAAGAACGCCCATCCGTCGGCGAAGAGAATGGCTCCGTGCTCGCCCTTCTTCACCACCACGATCTCGGGTCCTCTCTCACGGATCCAGCGCGACGCCTTCAGCAGGTTGGGCTCGTCGGCGAGCTGGCGCGCCTCGGCGTCGTTGACCATGAGGATGCGCACCCGCTCGAGAAGGGACACGAGCTCCTTCCGGTTGCCCTCGATCCAGTAGTTCATGGTGTCGCACGCCACCACCTCCGGAGCCTCGACCTGGTCCAGCACCTGGTGCTGGAGGGTGGGGTCGATGTTGCCAAGGAAGACGTAGCGCGCCGACCGGAACGCCTCGGGAATCTTCGGCTCGAAGGAGGCGAAGACGCCCAGACGCGTCTCCAGGGTGTCCCGGGAGTTCAGGTCGTAGTGATAGCGCCCGGCCCAGAAGAAGCTCTCCCCTTTCCTCCGCTCGATCCCCGACAGGTCGGCTCCGCGGCCCTTCAGGAAGTCCAGATCGTCGAAGGGGTAGTCGTCGCCCACCACGCCCACGATCTGCACGGGGTCGAAGAAAGTCGCCGCCGCCGAGAAGAAGACGGCGGAGCCGCCGAGCACCCGGTCGGCCTTGCCGAAGGGGGTTTCCACCGAGTCCAGGGCCACGCTTCCGACGCAGAGAATCGACATGGAGTGCCGAGGTACGGGGGTCAGGCGGGCTCGTCGGCCTCGGCGCGGTCCATGCGCCGGGGTGCCTCGATGCCCAGGAGTGTGAGGCCGTTGTTCAGGACGATCTGCACGGCGCGGGTGAGGACGAGACGCGCGGTGCGGAGATCGGGGTCGTCGGTGAGGACGGCAAGCTCGGGATTCCTCGCGGGATTCCCCGCGTGGTACCACGAGTTGGCCGCGCCCGCGGTCTGCTCCAGGTAGTCGCACACGAGATGGGGCGCGGCCTGCGCGGCCGCGCGCTCCACGGTCTCCGGGAACTCCCCCAGTCGCTTGATGAGCTCGCGCTCGTGGTCGTGGGAGAGGAGCGAGAGGTCGGCGTCCCGGCCCCCCGCGGAGCCCGGGGACACGTCCTCCGGATCCATGCCGGCCTTGGCGAAGATAGAGCACATGCGCGCGTGGGCGTATTGCACCTTGTAGACCGGGTTCTTCTCCGATTGGTCCAGGGCCACATCCAGATCGAAGACCACATGCGCGTCGGGCTTGCGCATGAGCAGGAAGTAGCGTGCCACGTCCACACCCACCAGCTCGTACAGCTCCCGGAGCGTGGTGTACGACCCGGCGCGCTTCGAGAACTTCACCTCGCGGCCGTCGCGCTCGACCCGCACCATCTGGTGCAGAACGTACTCGGGGTACCCTTCGGGAAGTCCCAGAGCTTGCAGCCCGGCCCGCACCCGCGGCACGGTGCCGTGGTGGTCCGAGCCCTGGACGTTGATGACGCGATGGTACCCGCGATTCCACTTGCCCACGTGGTACGCCACGTCCGGCAGGAAGTAGGTGGGCGCTCCGTTGGAGCGGATCATCACCCGGTCCTTCTGGTCGCCGAACTCCGTGGTGCGGAGCCATACCGCGCCGTCACGCTCGTACACGAAACCGGCATCGCGGAGCGCTTGCACCGTCCTCTCCACGCCACCGTCCACGTACAGGGAGGACTCCAGGTAGTACTCGTCGAAGCGCACCCGGAAGTCGGCCAGGTCACGGTCCTGCTCCTCGCGGATGACCTTCACGGCGAACACGCGCATGGCGTCCAGCGCCTCGGCGGAATCGTCTCCCACCCAGCGCTCGCCCACCTCGGCGGCGAAGGCCTCGGCGATGTCCGAGACGTACGCACCGTGATAGCCCCCCTCGGGGACCTCCGCCGCGCGGCCGAAGCGCTCTTGATACCGGGCCCAGACGCTCCGGGCCAGGTTCTCGATCTGTGCGCCGGCGTCGTTGTAGTAGTACTCCCGATGGACCTTCCATCCCGTGCGGTCCAGGAGCGACGCGATGACGTCGCCCAGTGCCGCCTGGCGTCCATGCCCCAGGTGCAGCGGCCCCGTGGGGTTGGCGGACACGAACTCCACCATGACCCGCTCACCGCCCCCCGCGTCACCGCGGCCGTACGACTCCCCGGCCCGGACGATGTCGTCCAGCACCGACGCCACCGCCCCCGACGTGAGGCGGAAGTTCAGGAAGCCCGGGCCCGCCACCTCCACCGCCGAGACCCCGGCGGCGGCCAGGTCGAGGCGGTTCGCGATCTCCTCCGCGATCTGGCGCGGAGGCCTCTTCAGGCTCTTCGCCAGGGTCATGGCCACGTTGGTGGCCAGGTCTCCGTGGTCCGGGTCGCGCGGCCGCTCCAGGCCCACCACGGGCTCGGCGACCCCCATCTCCCTCAGGAGCGACTCCAGGGCGGACCGGATGGCTTCGAGGGCCATGGTGGCCGGAGGCTCCTACGAGTCCTTGGGCTTCGCGGCGGGCTTCGGGTCGGCCTTCCCGGAGCTCTTCGGTGCGTCCCTGGACGCTGCGGCCGGCTCCTTGGACGGAGTCGCCTTCCCCTTCTCGTTCGAGGACTTCTCCTTGTACTCCTTGCTGCGGTGGTCGGTGATGTAGAAGCCCTCGCCCTTGAAGAGGAATCCTGCGCCGGCCGAGATCATCCGCTCGGCGGACTCCCCACATTCAGGGCACGTAGCGCCGGGCTCTTCCGAGATGCGCTGGAACACCTCGAATTCGTGCCCCCGGGGGCAGCGGTATTCGTACGTGGGCATGAGCGTGAATGAAGGATTGAACGGTTCGGGCCGTCGAGCCCTTGAAGCCCAAAAAGCTAACGGACGCTTCGCTGACGGACTACCGTACACTGCGCCACGCCACACTACGGATCGTACGTTCCCCACTCCGACCGCAGCGCGTCGCTGATCTCTCCGAGCGTCGCCATGGCCTTCACCGCGGCGATGATGGGGGGCATGAGGTTCGTCTCCCCCCGGGCGGCCTCCCGCACGGCATCGAGGGTCCGGCGCACCGGGGCGTCGTCCCTGCGGCGGCGCAAAGCGGCGAGCCTCTCACGCTGGCCGCGCTCCAGCCGCGAGTAGTCGGGCTGCCCGATGCGCGGCGGTCCCTCCTCCTCGGTGTGCACGTTCACGCCCACCACCGGCCGCTCGCCGGACTCGATCTCGCGCTGGAAACGGTACGCCGCCCGGTGGATCTCGTCCTGCATGTACTCCAGTGCCGCCGAGGCTCCGCCGAGCTCGTCGATGCGCCCGAGGTATTCCCGGGCGCGGGCCTCGATCTCGTCGGTGAGGGCCTCCACGTACCACGATCCCCCCAGTGGGTCCACTGTCCGGGTGACGCCGGACTCCGCCGCGATGATCTGCTGGGTACGCAGCGCCAGCTTCGCCGACTCCTCCGTGGGGAGCGCCAGGGCCTCGTCGTAGGAGTTCGTGTGCAGCGACTGGGTGCCTCCCAGGGTCGCCGCCAGCGCCTGCACGGTGACGCGCACCACGTTGTTCAGCGGCTGTTGGGCGGTGAGGGTGGAGCCGCCGGTCTGCGTGTGGAAGCGCAGTCGGGACGAGGCGTCCGAGGCGCCGAAGCGCTCCCGCATGAGGTGCGCCCACAGGCGGCGGGCGGCGCGGAACTTGGCCACCTCCTCCAGGAGGTCGTTGTGCGCGGCGAAGAAGAACGAGAGCCGGGGGGCGAAGGTCTCCAGATCGATGCCCCGGGCCAGCGCGCGCTCCACGTACTCGAGCCCGTTCGCGAACGTGAAGGCCACCTCCTGCGGCGCTGTGGAGCCCGCCTCGCGGATGTGGTAGCCGGAGATGGACACCGGGTTCCAGCGCGGCAACTCGCGGGAGCAGAACGCCACGATGTCGGCGATGAGCCGCAGGCTGTGCGCCACCGGGTAGATGTACGTGCCCCGTGCCACGTACTCCTTGAGCACGTCGTTCTGTACCGTGCCCGCGAGGGCGGTGCGGGACACACCCTGCTCATCGCCCACGGCGATGTAGAGCGCCAGCAGGATCGCCGCCGTGGAGTTGATGGTCATGGACGTGGACACCTCGTCCAGGCGGATCTCCCGGAGGAGGACACGCATGTCCTCCAGCGAGTCCACGGCGACGCCCACGCGGCCGACCTCGCCGTCCGCCATGGCAGCATCGGAGTCGTAGCCCATCTGCGTGGGCAGGTCGAAGGCTACCGAGAGCCCGGTCTGGCCCCGCTCCAGGAGGTAGCGGAAGCGCTCGTTGGTCTCCTCCGCCGTTCCGAAGCCCGCGTACTGGCGCATGGTCCACACGCGACCCCGGTACATGTCTGGATGAATGCCCCGGGTGAAGGGGAAGGCCCCGGGCTCATCCGGCCCCTCCCCCGCCGCCGCGGGGCCGTCGGTCCGGGAGGGATCCCGAGCCACCGGACCGTACACGCGGGCGGTGGGGATCCCGCTGTCGGTGAGGAAGCGCCGGTCGGCGCTCATGCCTCCTCCTTCCCGGTGCCCTCCGGGGCGCGGAAGTCCACGAGCACCTGGTCCTTCTCCACCGCCTGGCCCGTCTCCACGTGGACGCGGGCCACCACCCCGGCCGCCTCGGCCCGGAGCTCGTTCTCCATCTTCATCGCCTCCACGATGACCAGTCCCCGACCCACCTCCACCGTGTCGCCTTCGGCCACCTCGACCTTCACCACGAGGCCGGGCATGGGGGCACGCACCGGCCGCGGACCTGCCGGCCCCGAGCCGGAGCCGGTCATCTCGCGAATGGCCCGGGTGCGTTCGTCCACGGGCTCCGCGGCGAGGCGGCGGCCGCGCAGGTAGAGGTCCCAGCCCCCGCCGTCGGCGCGCGTCGCCACCAGCCGGTACGACGCCCCGTCGAGCAGCAGGCTGTGCACGTCGGTGCCGCTCACGTGGGCGAGATCGGCGGCGGCGCGGGTGCCGTCCACGGTCACGCCCTCGGCGCCGATCTCCACCTCGAAGGTTCGCTCCCTCACGGCGACATGGTAGCGCATCAGGCTTTCTCCCCGGGATCTCCTCGCCGTGTGAAGATGGCCACGGTCTCCACGTGGGCGGTCTGGGGGAAGAGGTCGAAGCAACGCACATCGGCCAGGACGTACGTGTCGGCGAGGCGTGCGGCGTCCCGAGCGAGAGTCGCGGGGTCGCAGCTGACGTAGATGAGCCGAGGCGCCGGCACCGCCGCGAGCATGGGGGGAACTCGCTCGTCGAGGCCCGTGCGCGGCGGATTCACGATGACCAGATCGGCGGGGAGGCACGCGCTCAGGCGCTCCTCCACACGCCCTTCCACCACCGAAAACCCGGCGGGCGCCCCGTGCCGGGCCGCCGCGCAGGCCTCGGCGTCCGACTCGATGCCCTGCACCCGCCAACCGGCCCGGGCCAGCGCGCGGCCATGCACGCCGACGCCGCAGAAGGCGTCCACCGCGCGCAACGTTCCGGCGGCGCCCGCCAGGGCCCGGTCGAGGACGTGGCGGCCCAGCTCGTCCGCGGCCTCGCGGTTCACCTGCACGAAGGCCCGGCCCCCCAGCGGCACGCGCTCGGCACCCACCACCTCCTCGGCGGGGGTGCCGGCCACCAGGAGCGCCGGACCCCCCTGGGGCTGGTGCCAGAGCGCCCGGCATCCGGGGATCCGTTCCAGGAGATCGCCGGGCTCCCACCCCGGCGCGCCCCCACGCACGAGCACCACCACACCCCCGTCCACGCTCCTCAGCGTGATGCGCAGATCCCCGGGCGCGGGAAGACGCTCCGCGGCCCGACCCCACGCCTCCCGGAGCCCCGACCAGGCCTGGAGAATCGGCCTCTCCGCCAGGAGGCACTCGTCTCTCACCTCCACCACTCTGTCGGGGCGCTCCAGCGCGTGGAAGCCCGCCACCACCCTGCCCCCACGCAGACGGCGGAGGATGAACGTCACCCGGTTGCGGTACCCCCACACCAGCGGGGACCGCTGCACCTCGGGAACGGACACGTCCACCCCCCCGATGCGCGCCAGGGCGTCGGCGACGAAGCGGCCCTTCCACGTGAGCTGGGTCGCATAGCCGACGTGCTGGAGCGTGCACCCCCCGCACGAGTCGTAAAGGGGGCAGGGCGGCGTCTCCCGCTGGGAGCTGGACGTTTCCACCCCCACCAGCGTCCCCGCGGCCCAGCGACGGTGGATCCGCTCCACGGCGACCTCCACGTCGTCTCCGGGGGCCGTGCGGTGGACGAACACGACGCGGCCGTCGGGAAGCTCGGCCACGCCCGCGCCATTGGACGCCAGGGACCGCACGTGGACCACAACCCGCTGGCCCGCCGCCACCGCGTCCGCCACGCTCACGCGTCGGTCCAGGGTCGGCCGCCCCGCCGCCACGCCGAGGGCGTCGTCGATCCAGGCCCCTGCGAGGCGGTTATGCGCGGCGTTCGGTGGCGCTGTCGGTCCTCGTCCTCGAGAAGGGCCGCCGCCACCGCCGCGGCCCGGAGGACCTCCTCGTCCCCCCCGCCGTTCAGCAGGTCGGGGTGCTCCTCGACGTAGCGGATGCTCAGGGCTCCCTGGCGGAAGTCCGGCTCGTCCATGACGCGGCGGTGGAAGGGCGCGCTCGTGTCCACGCCCCGGACCACCAGCTCGTCCAGTGCCCGCGCCATGCGCGCGATGGCGGCCCCGCGGGTGGGGGCGTACACGATGAGCTTCGCCAGCAGCGGGTCGTAGTGCAGGGAGACCTCGAAGCCCGCCTGGATGCCTCCGTCCCAGCGAACTCCGGGGCCCGAAGGGACCTGAAGGTGCGTCACCGTCCCGGTGGACGGGAGGAAGCCCCGATAGGGATCCTCCGAGGTGATGCGGCACTCGATGGCGTGTCCCTTGAGGGTGACGTCCTCCTGGGTGAAGGAGAGGGCCTCCCCGGACGCGATCCGGAGCTGCCATGCCACCAGGTCCAGCCCGGTGACCAGCTCCGTCACCGGGTGCTCGACCTGGATGCGGGTGTTCATCTCCAGGAAGAAGAAGGCCCCGTCCTGGTACAGGAACTCCACCGTGCCGGCCCCCACGTACCCCACGGCCTCCCCCGCCCGCGCCGCCGCTTGGCCCATGGCGGCGCGCAGCTCCGGTGTCAGGGCGGGAGAAGGGCACTCCTCCACCAGCTTCTGGTGCCGTCGCTGGATGGAGCACTCGCGCTCCCCGAGGTGCACGACGTGGCCCTGGGTGTCCCCGAGGATCTGGATCTCGACGTGACGTGGGCGGTCCAGGTACCGCTCCAGGTACACCGATCCGTCGCCGAAGGCCGCCAGCGCCTCCCGGCGGGCGGCGTCGAAGGAGCGCGGGAGCTCTTCCGGCTCCACCACCACGCGCATCCCCTTCCCGCCCCCACCCGCCGCGGCCTTGAGGAGGACCGGATACCCGATCTCCTCGGCCGCCGCCAGGGCGGCGTCGGCGTCGGCCACGGGATCCACGAGGCCGGGCACGATGGGGACGCCCGCGTCGCGCATGCGGCGGCGCGCCTCGGTCTTGTCGCCCATGGCCTGGATGGTCTCCGGCGTGGGGCCCACGAAGACGAGGCCGGCGTCGCGCACGGCGGCGGCGAAGTGGGCGCGCTCGGCCAGGAAGCCGTACCCCGGGTGGACGGCTTCCACACCGGCGGCGCGGGCCACGCCCAGGAGGCGCTCCACGCTCAGGTAGCTCTGGCTGGAGGAGGCCGGGCCCAGGCGGTAGGCCGCGTCGGCCTCGAGCACGTGGGGGGCGAGGCGGTCCGGCTCGGAGTACACCGCCACCGACCGGATGCCTAGCTCACGGGCAGCGCGCACGATGCGTACGGCGATCTCGCCGCGGTTGGCGATGAGAAGGGAGCGGATCATCGATTCAGGGCGGGCGAACCTCGGACGGCGCGGTGACTTCCGGCTGCGGCGCGGAAGTTAGAGAGGGCGCCACACGCGGGAAACCCCGGAGTGCCGGAGGGGAGCCCGACGGTGAACGCGGACGCACCCGGGCGGGGCAAGACGAAGAGAGGCGGAGACCTCGCGGCCCCCGCCCCACCGTGCGCCGACTTCACGCGCCCGCGGACCCCGCCCGTCCTCAGCCGCCCAGGTGGCCTTTGACGTCCAGGGCCTTCCCCTTGCGGATGATGTGGAAGTCGATGGGCTCGTTGCTGGAGTAGCTGGCCAGGATGCGCCGGGCGCGGACGGGATTCTCGGCCTCGCGACCGCCGATCCGAAGGATTACGTCGCCGGGTCTGAGCCCCGTGGTGGAGTTGGATTCCACGTCGGACACGAGCACGCCCTGATCGGTCTTGAAGTACGACGCGAGCCCGGGATTCAGCTTGATGAGCCGAAGCCCGCCGATGCACTCGTCGCTGCGGCTCAGGATCTCCAGGTCGCTGTCGCTGTTGCCGGGGCAGCGCCAGGAGGAGGCGTTGCTGGTGTCTCCGCTCGAGATCCGCAGCCTCCCGTTCTTGCCCGGCACGAAGATGCGCCACTGCCGATCCCGTTCCCCCAGGCTGTCGAGGTGCTCGCGCAGGGCGTGCATCCGGTCCTGGAAGATCCGTCCCTCGAGGCCCGGCAGGGAGCCGACGGTTGCCCAGGAGGACAGGTCGCGGGTGCGCACCGTCACCGTGTGGGCCGTGCCGTCCCTCAGATATCCCACCGGCACCCGGGCGTTCGGATCGAGACCGTGGACGATGCTCAGGAGCCGCTGCACGGGAAGGGACTCGTTCCTGTCGAAGCTCTTCTCCACGGTGGGATCCAGCTTCGCGGAGAGGCTCTTGCCGTCCACGCTGGTGATGATGTCACCCCGACGGATGCCAACCGAGTCCGCGGGCCCGTTCTCCAATACCGACTGGACGACCGCGCCCTCGGCGTCGTCGGCCGCATCCTGCGTGACGCTCACCGTGATGCCCAGACGGGCCCGGGCGGCGGGCTGCGCGAAGGCGCCCACCATGACGTCGCCCGGGCCGGGGACCCTCAGGCATGTGCAGTTCGGGAGGTCCTTGCCGCTGCTGTCCACGCACCGGCAGTCGGCACGTGGCGATCCGGGGGCACTCTGCTGCGCCGACGTGCCCGCCGGGGCTGCGGCCACCATCGCGGCCAGGAGCGCCCCACCGGCCAGGGCGCTCAGGCTCCGACCCATCGTCTTCATCTTCGTCTCTCCACGGGATGGTGTTTCTCTGCCTGCCCATCCCATGGGATGCTCCGCCGGCCGCTCCGGGTTGTCCTGCGACAGTCGTAGCGGAATCCGCTACAGGGGGATGTTCCCGTGCTTCTTCCGGGGGATCTCGTCCCGCTTGTTGCGGAGCATGTCCAGCGCGGAGATCAGCCGCGGACGGGTCTCGCGGGGATCGATGACGTCGTCGACGTAGCCGCGGGCCGCCGCGATGTACGGGTGCGCCAGCAGGTCGCGGTATTCCTGGATGTGGGCCTCGGTGACGGCCTCCGGGCTGTCGGCCTCGGCGATCTCCTTGCGGAACAGGATCTCCACCGCGCCCTTGGGACCCATGACCGCGATCTCGGCCTGCGGCCATGCCAGGTTCATGTCCCCACGGATATGCTTGGAGTTCATGACATCGTAGGCCCCGCCGTACGCCTTGCGGGTGATGACCGTGACCTTGGGGACGGTGGCCTCGCTGAACGCGTACAGCAGCTTCGCGCCGTGGCGAATGATGCCGCCGTGCTCTTGGGCCACGCCGGGCAGAAAGCCCGGAACATCCTCGAACACCACGAGGGGGATGTTGAAGGCGTCGCAGAAGCGCACGAAGCGGGCCCCCTTGTCCGAGGCGTCGATGTCCAGCACCCCGGCCAGGACCGACGGCTGATTGGCCACGATGCCCACCGCGTGGCCGCCCAGGTGGGCGAAGCCCACGAGGATGTTGCCGGCGAACTGACGGTGCACCTCGTAGAAGCTGCCGTCGTCCACCACGGCGCCGATGACATCCCGCATGTCATAGGGGCGATTTGGGTTATCCGGTACGACCTCGAGTAGCTTCTCGCTCTGTCGGTCGGAGGGATCGGTGCTCGGGAGGCTGGGTGGAAGCTCGGTGTTGTTCTGCGGGAGGAAGTGGAAGAGCTGCCGCACGGAGGCCATGCACTCGGGCTCCGAGTCGCACGCGAAGTGCGCGACGCCGGACTTCGTGGCGTGCACGTCCGCCCCGCCCAGCCCCTCCATGTCGATGTCCTCGTGGGTCACCGTCTTCACCACGTTCGGGCCGGTGACGAACATGTAGCTGGTACCCCTCACCATGTAGATGAAGTCCGTGATGGCCGGCGAGTAGACGGCGCCGCCGGCGCAGGGGCCCAGAACCACGCTGATCTGGGGGATGACCCCCGAGGCCAGCGTGTTGCGCAGGAAGATGTCCGCATACCCTCCCAGGCTCACCACGCCCTCCTGGATCCGGGCTCCGCCGGAGTCGTTGAGCCCCACCAGCGGCGCGCCGTTCTTGAGGGCGAGCTCCTGGAGCTTCACGATCTTCTCGGCGTGGGTCTCCGAAAGGGAGCCGCCGAACACGGTGAAATCCTGGCTGAACAGGTAGACCAGGCGTCCGTGGATGGTGGCGTACCCCGTCACCACGCCGTCGCCCAGGATCTTCTGATCGTCGAGGCCGAAGTCGGTGGAGCGGTGGGTGACGAAGCGGTCGAGCTCGACGAAGGAGCCCTCGTCCACCAGGAGCTCGATGCGCTCGCGTGCGGAGAGCTTGCCCCGGGCGTGCTGCGCCGCGATGCGCTTCTCTCCCCCACCCTGCTCCGACTCCCGTCTCAGGTCCTCGAGTCGCTTCAGCTTGTCGTGGATGGACATGGTGCGGACTCCGCGGGGTGGCTGGTGCTCCTAGAAGACGACGGGGATGAAGGCTCCGTGCTCGATGCGCACCACCTCGGTGCGCCGGACCACGCGGCCGTCCTCGACCGAGAGGATTCCGGTTGCACCCTGGACATCGTGCACGTGCTCCAGGGCCGCCGCCACCTCCGCGGGGGTCCGGGCCCCGTCCTTGGCCGCCTCCAGAAGCAGGATGGCGGCGTCGTACCCCAGCGCGGGCACAGGGCTGACGAGGGAGCGCTGGAAGTGCTCCTCGTAGGCCTTCTTGAAGCGCTCGTATCCCGGCGACCCCGGGCCCGCGCTCACGGGCATCGTGGCGATGACGCCGTCGGTGTGCCGGAACGGGATGCTGCTGAGCACGTCGGGATCGGTCCACCCTGAGGTGCCGAGGACCTGGATGCCGAGGGTGTCCAACCCGAAGAAGGTGACCTGCGGCGCCACCAGCTCCACGTCTCCCGGGGAGAGAGGCAGGAAGAGCGCCACGGGGTCAAGGGAATCGGGGTTCACATGAAGGGTGTCGTCCGGGGGGAGCTTGGCCCGCAGCGAGTCGATCTCCGCGCCTCTCAGGGCCTGCTGGGCGGCTTTAAGGGGCCCGCCGAAGCTGGTCTCGCCCGGGTCGTACTCGAATCGGCCCGCCAGCGGGACTCCGTCGGTCTGGAGCGCGGCCTCGAAGGCATCGGCCTCCTGAGAGGACTCCGCGGAGCGCGAGTTGACCACCGCCACGCGCTTGAAGCCCTGCTGGGCCGCGTAGTCGGCCATGGAGGCCGCCGCCCGGGGGTCGGCTCCCGACAGCGAGAAGACCCCGGTCCCCGAGGCCACCCGCGCGGTGGGCGAGATGAGGGCGAGCTCCCCCATCCGACCGGCCGCGGCGGCGGCGAGATCACCCTGCTCCAGAAACCCGACGGCGCCCAGGGCTCCGTCGGCCTCGAGCTCCTGCACCTGGCTGGCGGCGACGGTGGGATCGCCGGCGTCGTCGCGGGACACCACGGTCACCTGCGCCGACGGCCCCAGGTAGGACGCGGCCGCGACCTCGACGCCCTCCGCGATGAGCTTCGCGTAGTCGCGGAAGGCCGGGGATCCGCTCAAGGGCAGCACGCTCCCCAGGCGCACGTCGAGGGCCGCGGTGGGGGTGCCAGCGGCCGTATCGGGGGCGGCCGCTTCCGTCGGGGGAGCTTCCGGCGCGGCTCCACTGGCTCCGGGACTCGGCGCGGCGGTCGTTCCCCCGGGCCTGGGCCCGGCGGGCTGACAGGCCCCCAGGAGTGCGGCCAGGATGAGGAAACGCCCGGACACGCTGAGCGCCCGGGCGATCCGACGGAATCGGCTCATCGTTCCTGCCTCAGCCGGAGAGGGCGGGAAGGGGGCATCAGCCCTCCTTTTCCGCCTCGGCCTCCGCGTCGGTAGCCACGCCCTCATCCGCGCCACCCTCCTCTTCTGCTTCTGCTTCTTCTTCGTGCGTGTCCGTCTCCTCGGCGTCCCCTTCCTCGGCCGCCGCCGCAACGGGCTGCTCGGCGGCGGGTTCCTCTTCAGCCGCCTCCTCCGCGGCGGGCTCCTCGGCAGCCTCCTCGTCCGCGGCGGGCTCTTCGGCAGCCGCCTCCTCCGCGGCGGGCTCCTCGGCAGCCTCCTCCTCGGCGGCAGGCTCCTCGGCAACCGCCTCGTCCGCGGCGGGCTCTTCGGCAGCCTTGGCTTCCCGGGTGCCCTCCTCGCCTCCCTCCTCCTGGCTGCCACCACCCTCGGCGGCCAGGAGCGCGGCCTGCATGGCGTCGATCTCCTCCTGGGATTTCCGCTTGGGCTTGGTGGTGACCTCGAGGACGATGCGCCGGTTGGCGCTGTCGGACTCGATGACCCGGAGGTCCACGGCATCGCCGGCCCCGTAGTACTCCATGAGGCGGGTGGCGTCATCCACCCCGGAGTGCGAGGCCGGCACGAAGCCCTCGATGTCGTCGCCCAGGTCCACCACCACGCCCTTGTCCTGCACACGGGCGACGTGACCCTCGGGCTCGACGCCCGGAGCGAAGCGCTCGGAGATCTGCGGCCAGGGATCGTCCTGGAGCTGCTTGACGCCCAGCGAAATGCGCTTGTTCTGCGCGTCCACGTCCAGGACCATCACCTCCACGTCCTGGCCCTTCTGCACGACCTCGGACGGGTGCTCGACCCGCTTCGTCCAGCTCATGTCCGAGACGTGGACCAGGCCGTCGATGCCGGGCTCGATCTCCACGAAGGCGCCGAAGGACGTCAGGTTGCGCACCACTCCGGTGAGCTTGGTCCCGGTGGGGTACTTCACCGGGAGCGCCAGCCACGGATCCTCCTCGATCTGCTTCATGCCGAGAGAGATCTTCTCGTCGTCGGGATCCACCTTCAGGACCACCGCTTCGATCTCCTCGCCGATGGAGACGATCTTCGACGGGTGCCGCACGTTGCGTGTCCAGCTCATCTCGGAGATGTGCACCAGCCCCTCGACGCCCTTCTCGAGCTCCACGAAGGCGCCGTAGTTGGTGATGGACACCACTTTGCCGCGGACGCGGGAGCCCACGGGGTACTTCTTGTCGATGTCCGTCCAGGGGTACGGGAGGAGCTGCTTGAGGCCCAGCGAGATGCGCTCGCGGTTCCAGTCGATGTCCAGGACCTTCACGTCCAGCCCCTTGCCGATCTCCACCACCTCCGAGGGATGACCCACCCGGCCCCACGACATGTCGGTGATGTGGAGCAGACCGTCCAGCCCGCCCAGGTCGATGAAGGCGCCGAAGTCGGTGATGTTCTTCACCACCCCCTCGCGGACCTGGCCCACCAGGAGCTCCTTCACCAGCGTCTCGCGCTTCTTCTCGCGCTCGGCCTCCAGGATCACGCGCCGGGACACGACGATGTTCCGCCGCCGCTTGTTGAGCTTGATGATCTTGAACTTGTACGTCTCGCCGATGAGGTCCTCGATGTTGGGGACCCGGCGCAGCGCGATCTGCGAGCCCGGCAGGAAGGCGTCCACGCCCATGAGGTCGACGGTCACGCCGCCCTTGATCTTGCGCATGAGCGTGCCCTTCACCGGGCGGTCGGCCTCGTGGGCTTCTTTGATCTTCTCCCAGACGCGCAGGAAGTCGGCCTTCTTCTTGGACAGGACCACGACGCCGTCGTCGTCCTCCAGGCTCTCCAGCAGGACCTCGACCTCCTGGCCCGCCTCCGGCGGCTCCTTGAACTCGTCGAGGGCGACGGCGCCCTCGCTCTTGAAGCCGAACTCGAGGATCACCGCGGTGTCGGTGACGCGCAGGACCTTGGCCAGCACGATCTCGCCTTCGCGGATGTCCTGGAAGTCCTCGTGGAACTGCGAGAGCAGCGCCTCGAACTCCGCGCGGGAGGTGTCGAGGGGCTCCTCGCCGTAGGGATCGTGGAAGATCTCGGGGGAGATGCCCTCGGGATGCTCGGTCTCGGGCTCGGAGGCGACGGTCGTCACCTCGCCGGTGAGGGCGTCGATGGCGATACCTTCCTCGTCCGCCAGGTCTTCGGTGGTGAGATCGGCGTCTTGCGGAGTGGTGTTCTCTGTCATGGGTCTCGGCTCCCGCGCGGGAGCGCGGGTGCGAAAGGCCGGAGGTCCGGGGACGGAACGTCCGGGCGTGGGTGGAAGCAGGAAAGGCCGGGCGCACCCATCGGGCACCGCCTCTGGTCTTTCGGCGAACACTCTCCCGGGGCCGACCGGGTCGGTCCCGAGACCGTAAAGCTACCCGGGGTCGCGGGATCGGTCAACGCGAAGGCCGGCGGGGCGCGGGCTCGCTCGGAGCCAGCGTCACCACCTGATTCACCCGCGCGGGGGCCGGGCTACGACCTCCCGGATCGGCGCACCTCGCGCACGACCACCTCGACCTGCTCCTCCACCGTGAGGTGCGTGGTGTCCACCACCAGCGCGCCCTCGGGCCGGCGCAGAGGCGACTCGGAGCGGGTGCTGTCCCGCCGGTCCCGGAGCTCGATGGCCGCCGCCTCGTCGCGCAGCTGCTCGTCGGACGGACGGGCGACGCCGCGCTCCAGGAGCCGCCGGCGGGCGCGCTCGGTGATGTCCGCCACCAGGAAGACCTTCACTTCCGCGTCGGGAAAGACCACGGTGCCCATGTCCCGGCCGTCTGCCACGAGGCGTCCTTCTCTTCCCGCACTCCGCTGGAGACCAAGGAGGGCCGCCCTCACCGCCGGCAGCCGCGAGAGCTGCGAGACCTGGGCAGTGACCGCGTCCCCGCGGAGCTCCGGCCCGGGCACCCGTCCCGCGACGCGCACGTCGAAGCCGGAAGGCGTGGGGGCGACCGCCACGTTCAGCGCGTCGATCTCCTCGCGGGTCAGCCGGGGCCACGCGTCCGGCGGAGTGCCGGAGTCCAGGAGCGCGAGGGTGAGGGCCCGGTAGAGGGCACCGGAGTCCAGGTGGCGGAACCCCAACCGGCGCGCCGCCTCGCGGGCGGTGGTGGACTTCCCCGAGCCCGCGGGGCCGTCCACGGTGACGATGGGCCCGCCACGTCCGACGCTCATGCGCGCTCCTGCCGGGTGACGCTCCGAAGAAGCGCCCAGAACCCCGGGAAGCTGACGTCCGCCGCGTCGGGATCGTCCACCGCCACGTCATTGCCGGGAAGCGCCCCGAGCACCCCGAACGCCATGGCGATGCGATGGTCCCCGCGGGTGCTCACCCGCCCGGACAGCGGGCCTGCGCTCCCCTGCACCACCAGACCGTCGTCGAGCTCCTCCACCTCCGCCCCCAGGGCGCGGAGGTTCTCAACCAGGGCGGCGATGCGGTCCGACTCCTTGTGTCTGAGCTCCCGGGCTCCGGTGATGCGGGTTGCTCCCTCCGCCCGCGTGGCCAGGACGGCCACCAGGGGGACCTCGTCGATGAGCCCCGGGACCTCGTCTCCGCCCACCGACACCCCCGTCAGAGGCGACGGCGACACGCGCACGGTGCCCACCGGCTCCGCCGCCTCGGGGTCCTCGACCTCCGTGCCGACCTCGGCTCCCATGCGCCGCAGCACGTCCAGAAATGCGGTGCGGGTGGGGTTGAGGCCCACGCCCTCGACCACGAGGCCCTTGCGCGCGCCCCCGCCGGCTGCCAGCGCCGCGAAGAACGCCGCCGAGGAGGGGTCACCCGGAACGCGGAAGTCCAACGGCTCGATGCGCTGCGGGGGGTCCCGCAGCTCCACCTGCCAGCCCCCCTGGGCCGGGTGGGAGAGCACCGAGGCGCCGACCTGTGTGAAGAGCCTCTCCGTGTGGTCCCTCGAGCGCCGGGGCTCGTGGAGGATCACGAACGCCGAGCCGGTGAGCCCCGCCAGGAGCAGGGCGCTCTTCACCTGGGCGCTGGCTACCGGGCTGTGCCACTCCAGGGGGCTCAGCGGACAGGCCCCGCGCACCTCCAGCGGCAGCCGCCCGGCCTCCTCCAGGAAGGCCATCCCCGCCCCCATGAGCGAGAGGGGCTCGGTGACGCGAGCCATCGGACGCCGCCGCAGGGAGGCGTCGCCGGTGAGGGTGGCCCGCACGTCGCTCCCCGCGAGAGCGCCCAGGAGCAGACGGGCTCCCGTCCCGGAGTTGCCCAGATCCAGCGCCTCCTCCGGTTCCCGGAAGCCCCGTAGGCCGAGCCCCTCGACGCGTATCTCGCCCCCATCGGCCGGAAGGGGTCCGATGCCCGCGCCCAGCATGCGCAGGGCGCCGGCCGTGGACGCCGCGTCTCCTCCGAAGAGCAGTCCCGAAAGCCGGCTCTCGCCCTCGGCGAGGCTCGCCAGTATCAGCGCACGTTGCGTGAGCGACTTGTCTCCGGGTACCCGGATCCTCACGACCCCCTCGGTCACCGTCGTCGGACCACTCAGCCGGAGCGCGGACCCAGGACGTAGACCAGAGGCACCCGCGACAGCAGGGGATCCGCCCCCACCGCGGCCAGGAACCGCGCCTCCCGGGCGCGGTGACCCGGCAGATCCTCGAAGGGGACACCCATCTCCAGGAGGCCCCGCATCACGCCCCGGGTGCGCATCCCCATGAGATGCATGCGCACCGGTCCGCCGAACGCCTCCAGCGCGAGCTCCTGCGCCCGATACTGCGCGGCGCGAACCTCCCATCGGGCGACGCGCTCTTCCTCCGTGAGGACCTGTCGGAGACGCGACTCGGGTGCCTCCGGCACATCGCGACCGGAAGGTGTCGGGGGGAGCAGCGGGTTCATGGAGCCTCGTCTCCCCGGGCACCGCTTCCGGCGGGAGCCGCCGTGGCGTCATCGCGGTAGGCGATCTCCATGACGAGGCCGTCGTAGGCCACCCGACTCGCGGTGAACACCGCCCGTGCTTCCTCCTCCAGGGGATCGGGCTGGTCCGAGTACCTTGCCGAGAGGTGGGTCAGCAGCAGTCTCTTCACCCCCGCCTCCCTCGCTACCGCCGCGGCCTCCGCCGCCGTGCTGTGGAAGGTCTCACCCGCCCGATCGGCCTCGTCCGAGCCGAAGGTGGCCTCGTGGATGAGGATGTCGGCGTCCCGCGCGCGCTGCACCGTTCCCGGATAGGGCGTGGTATCCCCGGTGTAGACGACCAGGCGCCCGGGCCGCGGGGGGCCCACCAGATCTTCGGGGCTCACGACCTGCCCGCCCACCTCCACCGTCTCCCCGCGGTGGAGGCGCCCGAAGAGAGGCCCCTCGGGGATGCCCAGCGCGCGGGCGCGATCCACGTCGAAGCGACCGAGGCGGGGGCTCTCCACCAGGGCGTAGCCCACCGCGGGCACGCCGTGGTTCACGCCGAATGCCTCCACGCGGTACCCGTCGCCATCCACGCCCTCGCCGTCCGCGAGCTCCCGGATCTCGCACGGGAAGGCCGTGCGCTCGTTTCCCAGACCCACCGCCGCCCGAAGCACCCTCGACGAGCCTCTGGGTCCGTAGATCGTCAGGGGGTCCGAGCGTCCCTGTAGACCCATCGTGCGCAGCAGCCCCGTGATGCCGAGAAAGTGATCCGCGTGGAGGTGCGTGACGAAGATGGTCTGGATCGCGAAGCCCGTGCCGTAGCGCATCATCTGGCGCTGGGTCCCCTCGCCGCAGTCGAAGAGCATGAGCTCGCCCTCGCGCTGCACGGCGATGCCGCTCACGTTCCTGCCGACGGTCGGGCGGGCTGCTGCTGTACCCAAGAAGGTGAGGCGGATCATATCTTCGCTCGCGTCTTCGCTCGGCGTCAGCGGGGGGGTCCGTGGCGGGGAGGCGCGCTACACGACGGCAAGGTAGCCAAGCGCGCGTCGCGGTCCAAGTCGAGAAGGCGTTCGTGCGGCGCGATCCCGCGCGTCGGGGACTTCGGCCCTGTTCCCGCCCGTGTTCCCCGGCTCCGCCTCATTTCCGGCGGATCACGCCTCCGTCACGATGCGCGTACCGGCGTCTCCCCGGAGGATGGCTACCGCATCCTCCAGAGCTCCGATGGCCGCCATGCCCCCTGTCGCCCGCACGAAGGCCGCAGCGGCCTCCACCTTGGGACCCATGGACCCCGCGGGAAAGGCCCCCGAGTCCGCTTCCCCGAGGGTGAGCACGTCGAGGGCGCGCTCCTCGGGGGTGCCCCACCCCGCCATCACCGCACGGACGTCGGTGAGGAGGAGGAGCGCGTCGGCTCCGAGCTCCTCGGCCACGAGAGCGGCGGACCGGTCCTTGTCGATGACCGCCTCCACCCCGTGCACTCGGCCCCACCCGTTGAACACCACCGGAATGCCGCCACCGCCGGCGCAGATCACCACCGTCCCCGCCTCCACCAGGAGGCGTATCGTGTCGATCTCCAGCACCCGCCGGGGCGCGGGAGACGGCACCACCCGACGGATGCCCGCACCGTCGGGGGCGAAGTCCCATCGGCGCTGGGCGGCGAGGGCCCGCGCCTGCTCCGCGTCGTAGACGGGGCCCACCGGCTTGGTGGGGGCGCCGAAGGCCGGATCGGCCGGATCCACCTCCACCTGGGTGAGGATCGTCGCCACCCTCACCTCCGGCGCCTCGTTGCGAAGCTCCTGAGCCAGCAGATAACCGATCATCCCCTCGGTCTGGGCGCCCAGGACGTCCAGGGAGAAGTTCCCCGAGTTCGGCATGGAGGCATCCTGGAGGGCGAGCAACCCCACCTGCGGTCCGTTGCCGTGCGTCACCACCAGGGCATGGTCGCGTGCGACCTCCGCCAGCGACCTGGCGGCGGCCACCACGTTCCTGCGCTGGGCCTCGCCGGTGAGGGGCTCGCCCCGGCGAAGCAACGCGTTGCCGCCCAGCCCGACCACGACCTTCATACGACGGACTCTCCGGTTCTCGTTCCTTTGTTCGCGGCTCCGAGGGTTCCCCGCGACGGGGGGGGAGGCGGCGGAAGGGAGACGCCTCGCGGGGCCATGGGCCATTCCTCGGTGCCGTCACACGGAGGGAGCCCCAAAGCTAGAAGAGGGACTGTGGGCGAGGAACCCCACCCCGCTGTCGCGCGACCCGTACGTTCGTATACTTCCCGCCGGAGCGGCGAGATCTCGACCGCCCCCTCATCACCCTCCACCCGGCTTCCGTGGGAGCCTCCTCTTGCGCGACTTCCCGCTCTTTTTCGTGTCGCTCTTCTCCATCGTGAACCCGCTGTCGACCATTCCCGTCTACCTGGGCCTCACCACGGACATCCCTGTGCCCGAGCGGAAGCGTCTGACCCGACAGGCTTCGGTGACGGTCTTCGTGGTCCTGGCCGCTTCGTACCTCGCGGGAAAGGGGCTCCTGAGCTTCTTCGGGATCAGCGTGGCTTCGCTCAAGGTGGCGGGGGGGCTGGTCATTCTCGCGATGTCGTGGAGCATGCTCCAGGCGAGGATGAGCCCTGCCAAGCAGACGCCCGAGGAGGCGCACGACGTGGAACAGCCCACCGGCGAGGGTCCCAACATCGCGGTGATCCCCCTGGGGATGCCGCTGCTGGCGGGCCCGGGCTCCATCAGCGTCATGATCATCGCCGCGGGGAAGACGCAGGGCCTGGCCGGGCACGTGAGCGTGCTGACGGCAGCCGCGGTGGTGGCGGCGATGTGCTGGGTGACGCTCATGGCGGCGATGCCCATCGGACGAGCCCTGGGACGCACCGGCATGAACGTGGCGACCCGCTTCATGGGGCTGATCCTGGCGGCCATCGCGGTGGAGTTCATCACGTCGGGGCTGGCGACGATCTTCCCCGGGCTGACATAGTAGCCGACCGGGCAGTTCGAGAACGGGAGGGCTCGCATGGACCTGATGCGCGCGGGGAGTGTTCCGGCGTCTTCCAGCAGGACGAAGCCCTGGGGCCCGGGAGGTTCAACCCGTCTCCAGGGCGCTTTCGGCGGTGCGACGGTGGCCCTGAGCGCGGCGGCCGGCCTGCTGGTGGGGCTCCGCTCGGTGGTGGCGCTGGGTGCGGCGGGCGTCCGGCCGCTCCTGGCCCTCCCACCCATCCCCCGCGAGGGCATGGGGATCTCCTGGACGCCCGAGGTCGTCTGGCCCACGCAGCTCCAGCATGTCGCCTTGATCCGCATGGCGGCCGTGATCCTGGGCCTCTTCCTGGCCGCCATGGCAGTGGCGGTGCTGAACGCCCTGGTCCTCCTGGCGGACGCCGGCGCCTCTCGGCGTCGTGAGGTGGCGGTGCGCTCCGCCCTGGGTGCGCCCCCGCGTACGCTCCTGGGCCTCTTCCTCGCCGACGTGGGGCGGCTTCTCGCGTTGTCTCTGGTCCTGGGTGTGCTGCTGGGTCTCGCGGGGGGAGGCGCCCTGCGGGGCCTCTGGCCCGGGGAGCTCGCGAGGCTCGGCGGAGTGGGTGCCGCGGGGACGGTGGCCCTGGGGCTCCTCGGTGTCGCGGGGATCGCGGCGGTGGCCTACGTGTGGGTGGGGCTCACCGTGGGGCGCAGCACGGGTCTCTCCGCCGAGCTCGGTGCCGGCGAGCGCGCCACG
>Ga0316583_10000019_pt1 | contig 31060 bp, 19 predicted proteins | sample J_170502JBrBrA_D_FD_204513 | JGI IMG/M metagenome (GOLD analysis project Ga0316583, IMG submission 204513) | Rhizosphere microbial communities from salt marsh grasses in Alabama, United States - J_170502JBrBrA | ecosystem: Host-associated > Plants > Roots > Rhizosphere | place: USA: Alabama... | reverse complement strand
TGGCCTCCCAGTTCACCGTGTTGACGGGGGCCGAGTTGATGTACCATCCCCCTCCCATCTGACGGACGATGAAGTACTGGAGGAGCCCCCGATTGACCGACGAGCGGTCCCCTTCGCCGCCTACGGACCAGACGTTGTTGGCCAGGACCCCCAGGGTCCAGGGACCGTTCACCTTCAGGGCCACGAAGGACGGCCCGACACTCCACTTCTCCGACCCTCCACTGGCGCCCCCGGTGGGGAGTTCCACGACCGGACCGAGCCCCCACGTCGTCTTCCCACCCCCCGGCACGTAGAACGCCGTGAACACGATGTCGCCGAGGCCCGACGACGAGGATTCGCTCTGTGTGGCGAGGTCCGGCAGCCAGGCGAAGGGAACGACGGTGCGGGTGATGATCTTCCCCTCCGCCAACGGGACCACCGGCTGGATGTTGAGGACATTCCGGGCACGGTCGTAGGGGCCCAACCCGAAGTCGGTGTTGTTCTGGAACGGGACGCTGATCATGTTGGCGATGGGGTTCGCCGCCTTCTGGGCCAGCTCGTCTGCGCTCTGCTGTGCCTGAAGCGCCGGTGGGATCGCCATCCCTACCGACAGCAACGCTGCCGCGACGACCCATGTCGACGCCGACCTCTCATTCGTCTTCACGTGCGTTGCTCCTTTCCGTGCTCCCGACGCCGAGGTTGCTCCCCCAGCCAGGGAGGAAGTGGCGGGCGGCCGGGCTCGACGCACCTCAATCGGGGCCCGGGTCAGGAACTACCTGGGTGCAGTGGGAAGAGGCCGCCTGGATGGCCCGGGTCCTCATCGGACTTCTGGGTGGGAATCTGCCGTGCCCGGTGGAGCATCTGCGTCCCCCAGAGCGGGGGATCTTCAGTTATGCCCTGGCTTTCGAGGGTGCTCCAGAGGGCTGGAGCGGATCGGCTGGAAATGAGGAACCCGGCCCCGCCTCGTCTCAGCGGGGAGCTCGAGCCGGATCAGCGCGCGGCGCCGAGATAGGTGTCCATCCATCTCGACCCCGAGGGCATGTAGGTGATCATCCACCCAAGATCCCTGAGCCTCTTGTTCTTGAGGTACATCCGGTGGACCAGGTAACCGCCGGTCATGGGGTCGTTCAGGTGAGCCACGATGAAGAAGGGGAATCGGAACCCGCTCCTGGGTGGGAACCTGCTCGGTCCGTGAAGCCTCCACATCCCGCATGGGGGGGATATCATGGACGGGGGCGGGGATGGAGGGGGACGGTCACCGCACTCCTCGTTCGAATTTCAAATAGATCCCACGGAAGTTGCTCCCGCCTTTGATGCGGCCAAACTGCTGGGCGGTCTCGAAGATGGCGGACCGGTGATGGACGTAGGTTCCCAGCCATACACCCCTCAATGGGTCCCAGGGCAGGATGTCACCCAGGTGGATATCCACGCTGGGATCCAGGTAGTTCTGGTACTGGCTGGGCTGGTACCCTTCCAATTTGTTGTTATTCCGCTCAAGGGCGGTGACTCCCGTGATGAAGGACACCCCTTCGGCAAACCCCAGCCGCACTCGCCAGGGCAGTGGAATCGTGTAGAAGATCTTGATGGAGACCACCCCCTCCACCTTGTGATCCTGGTAGTCCGAGGCCCAGTGCCATCCCAGGCCGGAATGAAGGTAGGCGTGGATGGGCAGGTTGAAGATCCGGTCCGTAAGGGGGAGCCCGTAGAACAGGGTGGTCAGCTGGCTGTCGAGGGTGTCGGGCTTGGCCTTGAGCCTCACGACCTGGGCGATGGAAGACGGAGTGCCCCATTGATGAGACAGTCGCCAGTAAGGTCGGATCTCCAGGGCCCTTTCCGAAGGTCCGATTCTCGCCTTCGATAGGCCGACGCCCACGGAGGCCATGAGTCGGAAGTCGTCCTCCACGAGGCTGGATTCGCGGACGGGCCGACTCAGATACGTGGCCCCCAACGCACCCTGGAGGTAGAGGCTGTTCCACACTTGCAGATAGCCTTTGGCTCCCAGGCTGAGGTCCACCCCACCGTCTACTGTCTCCTGACCCAGCCCCCAGAAGAGACTGTTGTAGTGCCTCGTCGTGAACCGGGCGTCGGCCCAGGCCTGGGCCCTGTATCGAGTGCCCGTGATCTCCATGCCCAACCTCGTATGCCCGCTGGCGTGGCCGTCCAGATCGCTCAGAGCCTCGACGTCGAAGAAGAGTCCTTCTCTGGGCTTGAACCGGATCTGGGCCCCCCAGTCCCCCCGATCCCCCTGCACCTGGTTCTGGTACTGCCGCGGGATATCGAAGAAGTGCATGCGGCCCATGGCGCTGATCCGCCACCGGGGCGTCTCGAGAAACTTGAACCCGCCCTCGGTTTCGTAGATGTACACCCGGTTCCCCTCGTAGAGGATCAAGGGGATCAAGGTGGAAACCGTCTTGTTCTCGGTGGCGAATGGAATGGTCGCCGTTCGAAGGGTGAAACCGATTCCCCAGCGCTGCTCCCTCCAGGTTCGGGGCGGGTCCGGTTCCTGGGCCATGGCCTTCCCCAACCAGGTGGTAGTGAGGATTCCGATGACGAGCCATGTGGGAGTACGGTGGTAGCTTGGCATCCCTCGCGAAGCTCCTTGGTAGGGGATGAGCGGTCGGATCCGGAGGTTCACGAGCCCCGCGGGGCGAATTGCACCACCACGCCGGGAAGGAAGACCAGCTGGGGGCGCTGGAGCCGTTCCCTGCCCCCGGCAAACTCCACCGTCCCCCCGGAGACCGGGAGCCAACCCGACAGCCCGATCTGCAGCATCAGGCTCAGGGATCGGTTTGCAGCACTCGTTGCGAAGCGCAAACCCCAATCCCCTACGAACCCCCCTCGTTCGACGCGGTTGGAGCGCCCCCGGCCTTCATCGTCCCCCTCCCCCTCCAGGCGTTCGGCGCGCCACCCCCCGCCAAGGGCGCCGAAGACGGTGAACCACTCGTGGCCCGGGACCGGAGCCCGCTCCAGCTCAAGGGCGGCGGACACTTGCCGGGTAGCCGCATACCACTCGGTCTTGTCCCGGAATTGTGGCTTACCGAACCGAACGTCGAACAGGACCGTCCGGCGCCATTCATCGGAACACCGGAGGATCCTGCAGCTGGACCAGCGGCCCTGGAACACCGCCAGAACGTCGGGGATGGAGAGCCCGGCCTGGAACGAAAGGGCAGGTGCTCCCGAGGGCAGGGAGGGGAGGGGGCGCCCCGAAGAGATCAGGCTGAGGTCGCCGAAAGCCGCCTTTCCATCGAAGTGCTGCACCGATTCCATCAGCAGCGGGCCGACCCGAAAACCAAACACCAGCCCGCTACCCGCCTCGAAGGCAGCCGTCTCCCTCGTGACTTGATCCCGATCGTGGCCAGTGCGCCAGTCTCCCCGGACCCCCAGCCAGGTCTGGAACCACCTCCTGGAGGCCACAGCGCTCCACCCCACGCTTCCGTCCCACTCCGAATCCGTGGTGACCAGGGTGCCGGCCCGGACCCAGTACCCGATCTCCCAGTTGCCCCCGAGGAAGGGCAGGCGGGCGCCGGTGAGGAACGAACCGTGACCGGGCAGCCGGAGCCAGAGGGTCCCATCGAGACGGTCCGTTTCGGTGTAGGGTACGGTGGTGGGGTCGGATCCCACGATCTGATGGAATCCATTCTGCATTCTGGCGCCCCCGAACTCACCGCTGTAGCGCAGGCCTCCGCCCACCTCCAGTCCCTGGGTGTACGCGGACCTCCGGATTCCGGCGAGGGCATAGCCCGCCGAGACGCTGAAGTGATCGATCCGCCCCTGATCCGGGGCGCTCCGATCCTCCAGCGTGAGGATGCTATGATCGATTGCGAGGTTCCAGCGGGGCAGGACCGCCGCGACGAAGCCGATCTGCTGGGTTCGAAAGTCGTCGAACTCTCCGCCCCGGCCCAGGAAGTCGTTGGAGAAGCGAAGCTCGAATCTCCGGTGCACCCCGGGGGGAGAGGGCGGCGTGGCTCCAGGGAGCTGCAGGGCCTGCCCGGAAGAGGTTGGGAGGAGAACCGCCAGGGCCATCCCCGCTCCTGCGACGTAGCGGAGCCGAGGGCGCCATGCCGCTCTCCCCGAGAGCAGGGGTCTCGCACGGGAGGGCACCGGCCTCGCGCGGAGAGCCGTTCCGCGCGAATCCGGTGGTCCCTTTCTCGGCAGTCCCCCAGGACGGCGTGAACGACGGTTCCGCGGAACAGGACTGTCTCGCATTTCGACTCCTCGAAGCCCCGGGCGTTGCTTACGGAGCCTCTCGAGGTCTTGCCGGGGACGATGTCCCTTCTCTGAAGAGGTCTCGGCACAATGGCGGGGTCCCCCCCGACCCCACGGAAAGCTGTCTCAACCTCCTCGTTCTCCGAATCCCCCCTTGTGGGGGAGGCAGCGCCCAAAACGGTCGGGTAGCATTTCATTCCAGAGTCGGCAGCGGCGCCGACCCAACCCAGAGGGCTCCTTTCGAAGGAGCCCTGCGACTAGAGGAGGGAGCCCAATGCGAACCAACGGACCTGGGCGGATCGGCCGGAGCCTGCAGCGCTGGGCGAGGCTGGGCGTCGTCTTGTTGGCGGTGGGATGTTATCCGGGAAATGGCCCAACGAACGTGGAGGACCTGGATGTCGTGATCACCACCCGTGCGCCGGACGTGAAGTTCAATAGCTATTCGATTTACGCCATGCCCGATACCGTCGTTCACTTCCGGCCCAATATCGACGAGGTCAACGACATCATCGAACTCCCGCGCACCTACGACCAGCTGATCCTGGATGCGGTAGCCGAGAACATGACGAATGCGGGCTACACCAGGGAGCTGGATCCGGAGAGCAACGGCACGGAACTCGTTCTTCTGGTGGGGGCCGTGGGAACGAAGAGCACAAGCTGGTACATGGGAGGCGGCTGGTGGGATTGGTGGGGTTACTACCCTGGTTACCCCGGGTGGGGTTGGTACTACCCGCCATACTATGGCGAGGTGACCATCGAGCAGGGGACCCTGGTGCTCTTCCTCCTGGATCCGCAAGCCGGAGAGGGAAGCGATGCCCAGGTGGTCTGGGCCGGTGCCGCGCGTGGCCTGATCGACAGCAACCTCCGATCGGGGTCCCGCATCACCAATGCGATCAACCAGATGTTCAAGCAGTCGCCGTATCTGGGCTCCTACGTCACGATCCCGTAGAGGCTCCGGCATCCCTTTCATCCGGACATAAAGGCAAGAGGAGGACGAATCATGAGGTATGCTGCGAGAGCCGGCGCCCTTGCGCTGCTGCTGACCGTCGGGGCGAGCGCCACCGCTCAGGCACAGCAAGAGCGGTGGTGGGGTTTCACTTATCAGGGAGCTCTCACCAGCGGTCCCACCACCGACTTCATCGACCAGTTCAGCTGGCGCAACCTCGGTCTGGAGGGCCGTAAGATGGTGAGAGAGGATGCGTCCGTTGGACTGTTCTTCGGATGGAACGTATTCAACGACGAGGTGAACGCCACCACGTCACTGGGCGCCTACGACATCTCCGGGTACCAGTCGCGCTTCGTGAACGCATTCCCGATGCTGGTGACCGCGCACTACTATCCCGGGGAGAGGGAGCCAGGGTCGCCGCGGTTCTTCGTGGGCACGGGGGTGGGCACCTATTACACTGAAACCCGGGCGGAGCTCGGGTTGACATCGGTGACCATCACCAAATGGCACTTCGGCATCGCGCCGGAGATCGGCGTCCTGGTCCCCAGGTTCGGGGGCGGCGCGGGGCTGCTGAGCGTCAAGTACAACTACGCCTTCGAAGCAGGAAGCGTCGAGCACGCATACTGGACGTTCGGGGTGGGATGGCTCATGTGACCTTGATGGGCCTTCAGCGCCGGTGGCGGAATCGACCGGGTCGTCGTTTCGGGGGTCGATTTGCTGCAGCCTCGGATCAGGGGCTGGGGAGCGATGGATGGTTGCGGCGGTGGCCGGTCGCGCGGCTCGCCTGAGCGGCCCCGCTCAACCCTCCATCACCGACGCTCTGATCTGGTCCGCGAACGGGAAGGAAAAGCCGACGAGAAACCGCCAGCGGGTGACCAGTAGGCGGGCCCGTTCCCCGGACCCGAATACGGGTGCACCGCCTCCGTCGGGAAAGGTTACGGGCCGCTCCATCCAATCCCCCGCCCAGGCGTAGCTACCCCCGAAGGTAAGGTCGAAGTGGGACGTGGAGATCACCACCCCGCCTGCGACCTGTGGGTAGTCCAGTCGAACGGTCGTGGTGCTGGCTTCATTTTCCATCTCCAGAAGGGACGAGGGGTTCCGGGAAGCTGCGGACCGGTCGGAAGCCAGGCTCCCGAAGAGGCTCAGGTTCTCGTCCCGATGCCATTCAATTCCGATGGCACCGTTTACCACGCCCCTCAACTGCTCCACCACGCGGAACTCCATCGTCTCGCCCGTACTCTGGCCCTGGAAGGGGCGCGCTTCAGTGACGGTGTACCTGGGTACGGCGGAGTACCATTCCCCGGAGAGGTGAAGAGTGGTGCGACCTCGCGTCAGGCCCACACCGGCCCCTATTGCCCAGGGAGATCGAGTCTTCGCGGGAAGCCCGCTCTGGGCTTCGGTGATCAACACATCCTGGACAGCGGCGCCATCCCGTGAGACCAGCCCCGAAAGAAGATCCTCGTAGGTCACCGTTCCACTCCCCCACAGACTCAAACGAGGAGTGGTCACGGTGACCCCCAGGTCCACGCCCTTGACGACTCCGGCCAGACCCACCTTCCACAGGACGCCCTGGTCTCGATACCCGAACGAACGGACTCGGGACAGCCCAGCGACTTCGTTGGCCTCCGTCAATGCCCGAAGGCCGAGGGCCAGGCGGGCGTTCTTCTGCAGATTGAAGTAGAAGGAGGACAGCCCCACACTCCAGTCTTCGCCCAGGAGCCCAGCCCACGAAACGCCCATCCACTCCTCACTCACACTGGTGGAGATCTCCGCCGTACCCGAGAAGAATTCGTTCCCCGGGTATTGATCCAGAAGACCACCGTACCTGTCGACGCGAAGAGACCAGTTCAGCTTGTCCCGCCGCCGAGAGAGAAATGCGTATGCCAAACGAGGCCCTCCCCAGAAGGGGAGCCTGAAAGCCCCTGCCGCAAGACTGGGGGCCGTGCCGAAGTCATCTTCGTTGAGATCCAGGCCATCCCCCAGGCCATTCCCCAGATGAACCCGTTTCCATTGATACGCCTTCGCGGTGAGAAGGAACGCTGGATCCTGAATGAGAGTCAGCCTGGCCGGGTTGTAGAATACGAGGCCCAGATCGGCCACGCTCCCGATCACCGCTCCGCTCAGCAGCATGGAACGGTTCCCATACTGTTCGGACCAGTAGTTTCCGACCTGGGCCCGCCCCGGGCCCGGACCCATCAGGAGTACCAGGATCAGGCCGCCGCATGTCATCGCTCGTGGCATAGCTGCCCGCTGCCCCTCTTCAAGTCGAATTGGAGGATCGTCGTCAGTCTGGAATTGGATGGTGCACCAATTCTGGTCTCGGGAAATCCCCCAGGGCGGGGGATGTGGTCTCCTTCGCCCCCGGCTCGGTTGAAGAAGGCTGGAGATTGCCCACGCCGTAAGTGGAAACCGCCCTTTCCACGTCACCCCCAGCGTTGCCCAGGAGAGGGGGGACCAGGGGCGGTTTCGGGATCCTCGAGACGGACGCTTCGACCTGAGCGCTCACCTGGCAGGAGCCAGAGGATTCTTGCCCACCGCATCTCCCATCCGAACCGGCCGTGGGATACGGCCTCTCCGCCGCGGCGGCCTTTTTCCACCGACCCTCGGGGTGGAATCTGGAGGCCGCGCGGGATGCATTCGAGCGAGGCGAGGCGGTGAGCCCTCCTTCCGTATCCCTGGCCGCCGGAGGAGGGGACCACGACTACTGGCAGGGTACCCTGTCAGCCGCGGGCTGGGGGCGGTTGGGCGGGAATCTCACCCTCGGAGTCCGAGGGCTGGCCGGGAGCGTCGGGGACGGGGCGCCGTTCTGGAGTCTGCCTACGGTCCACCTGCGGGGGGTCCCGGCCAGACAGTATAGCGGCTCCAGCGAGGTCCAGGGGGAGGGGGAGGTTCGTTGGGACCTGGATTCCCGGTGGAGCCTGGTGGGATTCGGTGGATTGGGCTGGACGCGAAGCGAGGTGCTGGGCGGAGCCGAAACCCGGACCGTGGGGGCGGCGGGTGGGGGCGGTGTCCGCTACCTCCTGGCCCGGGCTTTCGGTATTCGGGGTGGCATCGATGTGGCGTACGGCCCCGATGGGGGAGCGTTCTACGTGACAATGGGGAGCGCCTGGCACTGACCGCTTTCGTTCCCGGCCCGGTCCGGGTGCATCCGACCCGTGCTCCCTGGTGGCTCCATCTCACGGGCGAGGCCCTGCCGGCGATCCACTCCGCCGGCAGGGGCACGTCGATGATCGGGCCGGAAGAAACCGTCGGACCGGATTCAACGAAGAACCGCTCTCCCCACACGGCCCTCAGGCGTTGCGCCCGGAGGAGAGACTACGGGGATCCCCTCGTCCAGAGTAGCAGGACCCCGCACGGGTGACTGTACTTCATGGGAACGTCCAGCCCTTCGTAAGTCTCGAAGGCCTCCACCCAACCCACGGGATAGCTGTCGATGTCGAAGCCAGGCATGTAGGAGTTGTTCAGGTAGATTCCCAGGGCACATCGTCCGCCTCCCCTGGCCCGCGTCGTCAGCACCCGATTCCCGAATCGGCCACGCTCCGCCCACAAGCTCGGGACGGCGGACGAGATGACGTCGGAAAGGCGGGCGCTGGAGCTCCGATCGTCCAGATAGGCTCGGCCGAACCGGTTCCCTCTTCGGGATTCCGCCCGGCGGAGAAATCCCACCGATTCCAGATACTGAGGCCACACCTCGGCGGCGACATCGGGTCGAGTGGACGGATCGTCCGAGACCGCGATCTCGACGGCGAGAGTCACCCCCGGAAAGGCGGCCAAGGTGTCGGTGCGAAGGGTGGTTCCTCGGCGGTCCACCTCAACCCGAATGGCCCCGGCGGAGATCCCGGATATGAGGAATCGCCCTCGAGAGTCCGTCCGGGTCTCCTGGTTCGTGGGGGAAATCCGGACCGTGGCGCCGGATACGGGCCTTCCAGAGCCTGCTTCGAGGACGCGACCCACCAACCGCCCGGGGCTCACGGCGTCGCCCTTCTCCTCGGGATACAGATGAATGTCCAACGTCTGCGGACCGGATAGAGTGACCTGGTGGTCGGCGAGATACCAACCTCGCCTCACCACCACGAGTTGGTACGTCCCGACGGCTGGCACGACCAGGGAAAAGGCACCATCGGCGTCCGACAGACTCCATGCGCCGAACTCGGGGAATCCGACCACGGCATACTGGAGAGGGTCGCCCGTCTCTGCGTCCGAAACGGTTCCGGGAACGGTGAAGGCGTCCTGAGAAGCCACAGGTTCCTGGCTCCGGACCTGTCGTGGTCCGGCAAGAAGCAGTCCCACTCCCAACAGGAGGGAAGCCTCACCGAGGCGGCGGAACTTCCGCGCAATGGCCATCTTGGATTCTCTCCTCGGTCTTGATGAAGAAGGAAGCACTGCCCGGACGCGTGACCCGACCAGGTTCAGATTCGTTTGCCGCCGCTCGGGGAGCGCACAGCTTGGCCCGCTTCTCCGTCTGCACCGGATCTCGGCCTGATCGACCCTCGCCTCCGCCGATCCGATCCAGACGAGCTCGTGGGGGCCCGAGTGGAAGAACCCGATTCGGATCGGTTCAAAGGCATCTTCATTCCAGAGAGACTGCTGGGCTTCCCCCGTTTCGGGGGATCTTGACCGCTTCCGGACGAATCGGCCCGCGCCCCCCCGAGCCATGATTGGGACACGTCCTCCGTCATCCTCCAGAGTGGATCATTCCCCGCTACGTCAACCCGACCACCCGCGCTTTGTGCACGGCCTGCCTGCGGTTGCCGACGTTCAGCTTTCGATACACATGCTTCAGGTGGGTCTTCACGGTTTCCACCGATACGAATCGGCGCTCGGCGATTTCCCGGTAGAGAAGGCCCTGGGCCAGGAGTCTCAGCACTTCCTCCTCTGCTCCAGTGAGCTGTTGGCTCACGGGCCCTTGAGCCGATCCGTTCGATTTTGCGAGACCTGACCGTCCCAGCTCCCCGAGAACCAGACGGTCATTGTAGTAGGCTCCCACGATCTCCCGTACGAACCCCGTGTGGGGACCCGGGCAGCGGGCCAGTCCCTTGAGGAGATCCATGAATGGGGGCCCGAGGTCCACAAACACCCGGATGTACCCCGCGGGCTTGGCCAGCGTCAGGGCCCTCTCCACGGTGGCGAGGGCCGCATCGTCGGATCCCGCTCGGCAGAGGAGCATCGCTTCAAGGGCGAGACCTTCCAATTCACTGCGCCGGCTCTCCTGAGCATCTCTGGTGGACCTCAGGAGGGTCAGCATCTCGTTCCCGGGGCGGCCCCTTCCCGTGTCGGAGGGCTGGAAGAGGAGAGCCCTGGCCATGCTCCAGGTCGGGTGAAAATGGGCCACCGCCGGGATCAGGCGGACTGGCCCGGCCCCGGACGGATGCCGGGGAATCGAATCGTTTACGAGGTCGAGGGCCGTTTCGAGATCTCCCCGGCGAAGAGCGAGGTCCGAACGCATACACGACACCAGCGTTCCGATGCGCGGATGCTCCGGCCCCAGCCGGTCCCCCACCTCAGCGATCCGCCCGTCCATCTCCGACATCTCCGACACTCGACCGGACGCTCTAAAGACCAGGGCAAGAGCGTGCCAGAGGCTCAGGGCCTCGTAGGGATCGAGGGCTCCCACGTGCTCCCGTGCGATGGCAAGGTCGGTATCGGCGCTGGGGAGGTCATCGAGCTGGTAACGAGCCATGCCACGGAAGAAGTGGGCCAGGGCCAACGGCCTGGGGAGACCCCAACGGTTTCCGTGTTCGATGCAGCGTTCGGCCACGGCCTCGAGACGGCCGAGCTCGCCATCGAGCCAGTGGAGGGAGCAGAGGAGGGCGAGGATGCGTCCACGGGCTCGGACGGATCGACGCGATGCATCCGCGAGGAACTTCTCGGCAAGGGTAAACGCCTCCTCTCGGTCCCCTTCCTGCCAAAGGGACAAGATCCGATGAACCTGTGCCGTGCCAAGATGGAAGTGCGAGGATTCGGGCAGATGCTCCAGGGCGTACCCGGCGTGGCTGGCCGCCATTCCATGCTCGCCGCGGGAAGAGCAGAGAGCGCTCCGGAAGGCCGCAAGTTGTGCCCTGACGGTTCGGGTCTCATCACCCCCTTCTTCGGCTTCCAGGAGCTCGCTGGCCCGGTCGATGAGGGCCTCCGCCGCCGCCCCGGATCCAAGCAGGAACTCGGCCCATGCCCTGGCTAGCAGGAGGTCCGGGGCCCCATCGGCCTCCCCTTCAGGGAAACAATCGACCATCTCCCGAAGGGTGGATCCCTCGCCCTCCTCGAGGAGCTCCTCCAGATGTGCGGTCACGATGGATCGGGCGTGAGCGAAGTCCTCCGCCCCGAGGCTATGCTTCACCGCTGCACCGATCATACCGGCGTCCTGGAACCAGCGGCTGAGACCCCGATGAATGGCGTTCACTCCCTTCGGCCCGACCTCCCGTTCCAGGTGACTGCGGAGGAAGGCCCGCACCATTCCATGGAGTCGGTACTCCTGATGACTCTCGTCGAGGGGGATCATGAAGAGCCCACATCCGTGGAGACACTCCAAAATCCCGTCCCCCGTGGCTTCCTCCTCCGGCGCGGCGACTGCCACGCGGTAGACGGCTTCGCAGACCCGTGCGGAAATGCGCTCCGGAATGGAGAGGGCCAGGAGAGTCCGCCGCAGCCCGGTCGGTTGCCTCTCCAGGACCTCGTAATTCAGGTACTCACTCACGTGTCGGTTGAGGACCCGATAGGCCTCAGCCGATTTCGGGTCTTCCTGCCCCTCGAGCAGCCCAAGCCGCAACCCCATGATCCACCCTTCAGTGGCCCCGACCAACGATTCGGCCCTTTCGAGCCGCGCGGCCGGGTGGTCAACGGCCTGCAGGAGGGAAAGGGCTTCCTGGGAGGTGAAACGAAGGTCTTTCACCCGGATCTCCACGACCTCCCCCTTTGCCCGTAATCCGGCAATGGGAAAGAAGGGGTCTCTCCTCCCTGCCACGACGAGATGAAGGTGGGATGGGGGGTGGAGGAGCAGGCTCGACAGCCAGTTCATGGTCCAGGGGTCATGGATCGCCTCGATGCCATCCAGGACCACAGAGCATGGGGCCTCGAGCTCCTCCAGGTCGTTGAGGATGGCGCGGCCCAGAGCCTCGACCTGAGACGTACGGGCGGTCTTCAGAAGGCGGGCGCTTCCCGTAAATCCCCCCGGGCTCAGCAGATCCAGGCCTGTCACCAGGTGAGTGAGGAAGGTCAGGGCGTCGTCAAGCTCCGGTGACACGGACACCCACGCGGCTTCGATGGATCGGTCCGCCACCCAGTGGCTCAGAAGGGTTGTCTTTCCGTAACCCGCCGGCGCCGAAAGGAGCGTCAGAGGGAGCTCCCGCCCGGAGTCCATGGTCTTGAGGAGACGGGGACGCTCCACCAGGTCCTTCGGGAGGGCGGGAGGGCGCAGACTCCGGCGGATAACCTTTGGCCTGGCCAGGGGTGACCGGCTCCCGGAAAGAAGTGATTTCTTCCGCTCCAGCGGATCGCTCCACGGGAGCGACGCGGTGGCGGCCCGGGCGGGGTTGGGCCCAGCGGCGAAGGCTCTGACTGCAGTGGCCATCTCTGAACCAGTCATGCTTTGCCTTCCTCCCGGTCGAGCTGCTCCACGGAGAGCAGGACCTGATGCCAGGAATACAGGGCGGTGAGGGCTCCGAAGAGAGCCGCCTGGTCCCTCATTCTCCCTTCGAAGACCGTCACGGTGTTTCCGGAGCTCTGGACCTCCTGGGAGAAACCGAGATGGCCCATCTTCCAGCGGAGGGCGCGCGACGCAGAACCAGCCACGCAGATGCGGTAGTGAGAGGTGGGCACGGATATGTCCTCGGATGGAGGAAGCGAGGACCGGGCGGCCCGGTTCGTGCCTCTACCCTGCCACGCGTCCGGGAGATGGGGAACCCGAAAAGGGGGTAGAGGAGTGGTAGACCGAAGGGGTACGCCGATGGGTAGGGACAACATCGAGCCCCCCGGGAGGGCCATCTCCTGCTCCCGGGGGGCTGGATCGTGATGTGCCGCCCTTCGGCTGCTGCGCCTAGACTACGATCCTCATCCAGCGCCCCAGCTTCCGCTTCATTCCTTTATGGAACGATCTGCGCCGGTACCGCCCGCCGCGTCCCCCGGACCGGGGATGTTCCTGGCGGCCCGGCCGCGACGATGGTGGAGGCGAGCCGCTTCCTACGCTCCGACGGGAAGACGGACGCCCACGCTCGCCCCGAACTGGTTCGACACATCCCTCATGAAGGAATACCTCACCTCGACGAAAGGCCGAGTGCCTCCGGGACTTCCGGCCTGGCTGCCCACCAGCAGGTTGAGCCCCCAGTCGTCCCCCTTGTACGTTTGCTTTCCGTCGTCCACGGTGAATTTCTGGTAGGCCAATCCGATGCCGCCGTAGGCTTCTCCGAAACGCGGGAGCCTCAACCGGCCTATGAAATTCCCCTGAAAGTGAGTGGCTCCACAGTGCGCGATGTCGCAGGAGGGCCACAGATACTCCCCCACCCCCTCCAGGACCAGGACGAAAGCCTGTTGATTGCGCAGGACTACGCCTGCCCGGGCTCCGAGGCCGGCAGCCGTACGTTGGCGGATTTCCGAGATCGTGCCATGAACACCCAGAATGACCTGGCCCTGCACTTGGGCGATGGGAACCAGGGAAAGCGCCACACCCAGAAAGAGTGCGGCAAGGGACCGCTTCATCCGCTTCATTTTATTGTCCTCCGTCCTCTTCCGTTCGAGGAATTCTGGCCCACAAGGGCCGGTTAGCGAACGCTTCTTGTCGGCGCCGAACCCGGGCACCCGAGGGTACCCAGGGAGAGAGCATGGTCTCCTGCACGGGGCAGTCTGGACTCTCTGACGTCTCCCGGCTCTGTTTGACGCTTCTCCCGCACCAGGGGAATGGAGAACCCGAGAAGGAAGCGCCACCGCCGCCGGAGAGTCCGAATCTCCTCCAGTTCCGGTACGCCCAGGCCCGAGCTCGTCGTCGCCGAGCCGAGAGGTCTTTCCATCTTCCCCCGCACCTCTCCGTAGGTCGCACCCGCAGTGAGATCGACCCACCTGGACTCCAGCGAAAGGCCCCCACCTGCGTAGAAGCCATCCCCATTGAAGATGGACATGCCCACCTGGGACTCGAAGGAAAAGGGCGAAGGGAGGTCCCCGGAAGCAGCCGACGCGTCTCGGATCAGGCTGCCGTAAGCGGACAGGGCCTGACTCACCTGCCATTCGATCCCAAGCCCGATGTTGAGAACGGGCTTCAACTCATCCACGACCTCATAGGCGTACGCCTCCCCGGAGATCGGCCCAGGGATGGAGTCCGTTCCGAGAACCCGGTACCGCGAAACCCCTGAGTACCATTCCCCTCCAACATGAATCTCTCCCCGCGGGATCATCCACGAGACGCCGGCACCGAGTGAGAAAGGAGAATGGGTTCTCGCCTTCAGGCCCTCTTCGTGAAAGAGGACCGCGACGTCTGCCGGTGACCCCTCCCCGGGCGTTCCGGGTCGGACCAACAGGTCCTCATATCGGACCGATCCGGATCCGAGAGGAGTGATCTCCGGCGTGGTGACGGTGAGGCCGACGCGAAAGCCGTTCAGCTCCGCGGCCACCCCCCCCTTCCACACAAGACCGTAGGAGCTGAACCGGTACTCACGGAACCTGGAGACGACCGATGCCTCACCGCTTCCGGTCAACACTCTGTCGTTCGTTTCGACCCGTCTCGTGCGCCCTCGATACGTCATGAAGGTCGAGAGGCCCAGGCTCACCCGAGGCGAGATCGGGCCGGCCCAGGTGAGGCCAACCCACTTCTCATCCAGCTTCGATACCGTTTCCCAGGAGCCGAGGTAGATCTCCTGGCCTGGAATGTCCGGGTAGAAATCCCCTTCCTCTTTCGAGGTGGCGAGCAGGTTCGAGTCGTTGTGTCGTCGCGTCAAGAAGGAGTATGCGAAACGATGCCCCGGAAGAGAGGGAAGCGTGAACACCCCGGAGACGAGGCTGGGCAGCCCCCGAATCTTGACTTGCTCGATCTGGTCTTTCTCACCCGTGCCGACCATCGCTTCGACCTGCGTCATTTCGAACGCCTCGGCCGTGAGGAGGAACTCGGGACGGAGGATCTGTGCCAATCGCCCCGGGTTGTAGAACACCGCACCTAGATCCGAGACCCCCGCGATGACTGTCCCGTTCAGGAGAGTCGACTTGTTCCCGAACTGGTCCGACCAGTGGTATTCGCCCTGTGCCGCGGTTTGGGAGGGGCGGCCGATGAGGGCGAAGAACGCGAGGAAGAACCACAACGTGGATTTCCACCACATGCTGGGGACTCTGCCCTCTTCACCGGATGCTCTGGGCACTCAGAACGCCCTCCCCACCGTGAGGTGGAACTGGAATCTCCTGGAGTTCCTGGGTCTCGCCTCCAGAATCGACTCCCCTGCGAGGTAGAGAGCGAGGACCTCTCCGGGGTCCCGGAGGTCCAGGGGTGAAGGATTCAGCTTGTATCCGACCGTGATGCGGATCGGCCCCACGGGAGTCCCGATTCCCAAACCTCCGCCGGTGGACGCGTAGGCCCCCGACTGGGCGAAGGAACCCGAGAGCTGAGGGTATCGGTCATCCGGACTCCACACCCGGCCACCGTCGAGAAACAGGTGCCCCTCCAGGCCGGATGCCAGGCCAGGGAAGGGGAACCGGACCTCCACGCCTCCGGAAATCCGGGCCAACCCCCCCAGGGGCAGATACCTGGAGGCGGAGGGGGCCGCTGGTTCTCCGCTGCCGGCATCCACTTCGGGGATCTTGGGCCCCAGGAGGCGGCTGGCCCACCCTCGCACATCCACCGGACCTCCCGAGGTGAGGTTGACGTCCCGGAGCTGGAGGATCTGAAGAAGCCCGTCGCTTTCTGCAGGCGGCACGCTGTTGCCGAACGGGAAGACCCGGCCGGCCCTGAGGTTCGCCGCCACCCCGATCCAACTCCTGAGGGTGTGGAACAAGCTCCCCCAGAACTCCGCCTTGAAGTACTCGTTCGTGGGAAATCCAAGGGGGGCCGTTATTTCCAGGCTGGGCTGAAGAACAAAACCTCGCCGGGGATCCACCGGATCGTCCAACCGCTCCAGGGTGCCCGAAAGTGTAAAGGCGCTGACGACCATATAGTCTGCCAGAGAATCCACCACCACCCCGATATCGGGGACCCCCGCCGTGCGGAAATTTCCCTCTCCGACCCGGTATTCCAGGACCCCCCGTTTCGCCACACGTGCCCTAAGGGAAACCGCACGAAGGGGCCCAATCTGGTAGACGAGGGTACCGTCGATCCCCGCCTCCCAGGATCGATCGCGGTAGTCATCCCGATACTCCCCGAAGGGGCTTGCCACGAGGGACAGGCCGGAGACGAAGAGGAACGGCTGCCGGAGCGAGATCGCTCCCCTCACGTACCTGTCGGTACTTCCGGCGAATCCCCCCAGTAGTCCGGTCTCTCCCGTACCACTGATGAGGAGGGTCCGGGCTCTTCCACCAACGTTCCGGTGTTCCCACTCCCCACCCAGGGCGAGCCCTCCCACAGTGGAGTAACCGACAAACCCGCTCAGGCTTCGGGGGCGGGCCTCCCGCACCCTGTAGAGGACCGAGACACCCGAAGGGTGGCCCTCCGAAGGCACAACCTCCACCGTCACCGCCCGGATGATGGCCAGGCTCGCGATCCTCTGGCGCCCGTCTCTCACCCGACTGGCCGCGAACCAGTCTCCCACCCGAATGGGCACCTCCCGGAGGACGGCCGTTTGGTCCACCGATTCCAGTCCCAGGACATTCACCGAAGCCACGCGGCCCCTCATACCCGGGTCGATCTTGACCTTCAGACCAGCCCTCAAACCCGTGGGGTCCAGCTCCAGGTCTCCGTCTGCCGTGGGAGATGGATACCCTCGATCCATCAGCCACCGGATTGGGGCGCCCTCCACCTCCCTTCGAATCCGGACACCCAGGCGCCTACCCAGGTGGGAGTCCAATTCGTGAAGCAGCCTCCTCCAGGCTGGAGTCATCTCGGCTGGCAGGACATCCTCCACGGGGGCTCCGTCCGGGGTCAGGTAGCCGATGGATGCCAGGATGCGTGGCCTCCCCTCCGCGATCAGAAACTCCACGTCCACCCGATTCCGGCCCTCCTCCATCGATACCTCGTATCGGACCTCCGCCTCCGGGAACCCATTCTCACGGTAGAGCTCCCGGATCCGGACCACATCCCTCTGAAGTTCCAGGGGATCGAAACCGCGCATGGGCGGCTCTGAGACGAAGGGGAGGAAGGCCATGGAGCGGGCCAGACGATCCGAACCGCGCTGGGCGGAGAGGGCGATTTGGTCCAGAAGATCATCCTCGCTGAAGCTCTTCGAATCCAGGAACCGGACCCGGATGGAATGGACCTCCGTTCGCTCATCCAGAAGGGACGCCGGCAACTGACACTCGCCTCGGCGTGGGAGAAGGAGCAGCCCGGCTGCGGCCACCGCGCCCGTGACCAAGAGAGGGAGGACTGCCAGGGCCGGTCTAGTACACATGCCGCGTCTTCAAATAGAGGCGGAGCTCACCGGCACCGCCCTGGAGATTCGCGGTGAGCCAACGGAACCAACGGTAGTCCACCTCCACCTCCGAATACTGGTTTTGGGTTCGGCCCCGCTTGTCACTCTCGCTGAAGGTCACCGGTTGGCGGAATCCCAGGTAAAGGTCAGGGGTCACGTATCGGCCGGCGATGAGGGTCGCCCCTTTCACCGGATCGACTCTCATCTCCACCACATCCAGCTTCACGGTCTCCTCGGCGAGACTCTCCAGGACGCCGGACATGGCGCCCATTGCCATGGAGGCTCCGAGCCCAGCCCCCTCCACCTCCGAACCTGTCGAGGACCAGGCCATCTGGGGTCTTCCGGTGGCCAGGTAGGAAACGATGTCCGCTTCGTCCATCTCCGGCTCGGACCCCAATGTGAGCCGAAGGGAATCGGGGCTTCCCACCACCTCCAGAGTGACCACCACCTCGGACTCATCCGGATTGTCGTAGGAGGGCGCCGCCCAATCGGCGTCCAGTTGGAAGGTGTAGTCCGACAGGTCCCCGTTCAGGTTCAGCTCCCCCTCACGAACGGCGAACCGCCTGCCGAACTGTCGGAAATAGCTCCTCTCGGGGAGCACCTCCAACGTCCCCAGAACCCGAAGATCCCGCGTCGGCTCCTTCTGGATCTCCAGGTCTCCCCGTATCTCCAGGGTGATGCGCGGCCGGCCGGCCTTCTCGACCCAGACCCCCTGATCGAAAGTCACGGCCAGATCCATTCCGAACCGGTCCATGGGCTGGAAGGGTTCGGCTTCCGGGCGTTTGGCCTCAATTCCGAAGTACTCTTCCAGCATCCGGTAGTCTTCTTCGGTGAACTCTACGTCATGGACCTGTTCCCCCAGGGACAGGTTATCGAGCCTGACTCTCGTGCCCTCGATATCGAGGGTCCCGGAGAGATCCGGTGCCTCGGATGTCCCTCCCAGGGCTAGATCACCGGTCAGGACCGTGCTCACCGCGGGGCCGTTCCAGGCGAGGAACCGGTCCATTCGAGCGGTCAGATCCACCCCACGGGGGGTGAGGCCATCAAATGCCAGCGAACCCCTGACCTGGGCCGTTCCTCCTCCGGAACGGGCAGAAGCCCGGTCGATCCGGAGATTCTGATCATGGAAGTCTGCGGATAAGGTGATCTCCCGGTACGGAACCCCCGCACCTCCTGCACGGAGCAACCCATGCTCCAGATCGATCCGGCCTTTCAGGTCCGGGCGGTCGGGGGGGCCGCTGGCTCGGGCATCAGCGGTGAGGACACCCTCGAGCGCCTGGACACTTCCCGAAGGGAAAAGGCCTCTGGCCCAGGAGAGGTCGAAGGCCCGGCTTTGGAGGCGCAGGTCCATCACCTTCGGCGAGGGGGAGGGGGAGGCCGCCTGGGGAGCGGAGGCAGAATTCCGTCCCCTTGCGAAGGCCAATGCCAGGGGCACGGAACCGGCCAGTCGTAATTCCCCACCTGTCGCGTCCGTCGCTCGGGCGTCGATGGAGACCTCCCCGTCCGAAAACGCGTAGTCGATGCCGACGGTGGTGGGCGAGGTCTCCAACAGAGCCAGTTCCAGGGCGAGATTCCCGCTGGCGCGAAAAGCATCCGGGGTTCCGGTGAGGTCCATTCGGCCGGATGCCTGGACGTCCAGATCGCGCCTCCCGAGGAATCCGGCAATCCCCGAAAGGGGAGCCTTATCCATCACCAGCTTCAGAGCCCGTTGGCCGCCCCGGTCGATGGCCCCGTCGATGGCGATTCTGCCCTCGCCCGATACGAGGGCCAGGTTGTCGACATGAACGCCGTCTTTCCACGAGAAGCTCGTGGGGGCGGCCAGGATCCACTCTCCGTGCGGCGAGATCAGGGCAAAGCGTTCCAGCGTGCCGCGGCGCTCCTCCGGGCCGGGGTGAGCCCTGACCGACAGGTCCATAGAACCGCTCCCGTTCGGCATCTGCGCCCAGACAGTCAGACGGGAATCCTCGGCACCGAAGCTACCCCGGATTCGAGCGCTGTCCCCTCGGACTCCACGGACCATCCAGTGAGCAAGATCGAGAGAACCGGAGAGGGAGCGCCCCTCCGCGCGCCCCGTCACATGGAATTCCCCGGAACCTGGGCCAACCGTCATGTTCGTCATCCCCAGCGCCCGGCCGATGGGTGACGGGCGCAGGAGGGTAACCACAACCCTCAGGTCTGATCCCGCCACCGCCTCACCTGCGGGTCCGCGAGCCATGCGTCCGGCTCCGTCGGCTCTCAACAGCTCCGACCTCACGGAGAGCGTGTCCAACAACAACACCGATCTCCCCACCGAACCCTCGAGTGTGAGGGTGTCGATGGCGGAATCCTCCATCCTGCCCCGGAGTGCCGTTGAGAACCTCAGATCTCCTTCGTCTGACCAGGCCAGGCTCAGCTTTCCCCCTACCCCCAAGGATCCTTCGGCCCGGCCAAGGAACCCTGCCAGGTCGGCCATGTCCACCTCTGCGGCCGCCCTCAGGCTGTCCAACCCCGCACCCACGTAGGCATCGGCCGAGAGGCTGATCCACCCATCCCCGGTCCGGATTCGCCCCGTGGCGACGCCCTTACCGTCCCGGGCCTCGAGAGTAAGGCGCCCCTCCTCCAGAACTCCCCGGTTCAGCGTGGAAGGGTGAAGGAGGACATGCCCCGTGGCCGTCAATTCCCGGCGGAATCCTCCGGTTCCGGAGACTCCCAGGTCCAGGTTCAGGTCCGACCGCAGGCCGTCCCGCGCCAGGAATGCACCCACGTTCAAGCCTCTGACCTGCCCCTCGTCGAGACTGAAACCGATGGGGTGTGCGAAGGGTTCGAGTCCTCCTCGCAGACGAAGGGCGCCGTCGGGGGAGGTGAGGCGTCCGGAAACCCGCACTTCACCCCCGGCGAGGCTCAGCATCATTTCGCCGGACTCCAGGCTGGCGTCCCGGATATGAGACGGGAACAGGGTGATCTGTCCCGATCCCTCCCCCCTCCGGAGATCAAAGCCGTCCAGGCGACCGTGGGCCGTGCCGTGGAGATCGGAGAGGGGCCCCCCGACCGATGCCAGGTTCACACCCGTGAACGAGAGGGTGTCCATGGTCACGAAGGGGTGGGGACCGAAGGGCTCTGCCCGAAGGTCGGCGTGGATCTGCCCTCCGTGTGACCGGACGTCTGACCCGCTCCGGACATGGAGGGTGTCCCCGGGTTCCGAGAGGGACCCACTCCCGCCGGGGATCGGTTCTCCCTCTCCGGCCTTCCCCAACCAACCGTCCACGACTGCCCGGAGAGAGCCTCCTTCCATCCTGGGCGTGATCAGTGCGCTGTCCACCACCAGCCTGCCGACCCGGGACCGACCCAATCGAAGACTGGCTTCCGTACGCAGGGTTTCGAGATCGAATCCCGTGCCTGACAGGGAGAGCCGTCCATTCACCCGGCTTTCGACCGTGTTGCCAAGGAGGCGAAGGAGGTCCACCTCTATGATCTCCAGTCGCGGAACCGAGAAGTGCAGGGGGCGGTGTCGCTCTCCGCCGGTTCCCGGCCCGCCCCACCACTCCACATGCCCAACACCCTCCAGCCGTCCCGATCCCAGGGGCTGAGCGATCTCGAATCCGCCGGAGCCATCTTCCCAGGAGAGTGCCAGAGTCCCACCCTTCAGCGACGTCTCCCCACACCACCCTGCAAGGGTCTCCATGGAGAGGTCGCCAACAGCGGAGCTCGGAGAGAAGCCCCTGGTCCTCATGGAAAAGCCGGTCTCCACCCCCCGGAGGCCCAACCGTTCCAGGGTGTTCTCATCCGCGGCGGAGCCGGGTGCATCCGGGCCGGATGCATCCTGGATGAAAGACCCTCTGACCTCCAGAGTCGCCTCGGGCGTGAGGGGCCGGCCCTCCACCGTGAAGCGGACGGCACCCACCCCCTCCACTCCTCCCTCAACCGCGACCCTGGCATCCCCGTCCACCAGGCCTCCGACGGCCTCCAGGGGCCGAAGGACCCGGTTCCCTATCCGGAGCCCTCGGACCTTGGCGGAAACATCCCCGGTGAGGAGCTCCAGGTCATGCCCGGCCAGCCCCACCGACAACAGCCCACTCACCCTCCCACCCAGGGAGCCTTCCCCCAAGAAGCTATCCAACCGAATGCTGTCGGCCCTGAGCTCGATCCGGTACTCTACCGGACCGGAGGAGGGGGAGGGGCTCAGCACGCCCTTCGCCTCCAGGATGCCTCCGTCGGAGAAGGTCCCTTTCCCGGAGACAGCCACCCGCGACGATCGCCCCTCCAATCGGAGGTCAATCTGACCCGTGACGTCCGGATCGAGGGTCCGGAGGAAGCCGGACAGGTCCCGGAAGGCCAGCGGGTTGGCCGCGAAGCGGAAATCGGCCTCCTCCATCTCACCGCCTTCTCGGCCGGGGAGGAGGAAGCTGCCCTCTGCAGAAACGTCGCTCACACCGGAGCGCAGCGTCAGTCGGGGAATCTCGACTCGTCGATCCTCGAGGTGGATCGTTCCTTCCAGCAGGACCCGGTCCATGACTTCCCCAGGAGGAAGAAACCGGACATGGAGGGAATCAAGCCTCGCCGATAGCGATCCGCGTCCAGCCTCGATACCGGAAAGGACGAGCCCCACGTCTTCCAGCTCAAGACGATCCAGGTCCCGCACCCCCAGGGCGGAGAAGAAATTCACCCGCACCGCGGCCCCCCGGACCCGGATGGGTCCGGACCGGACCGCGAGCCCTCCGTCCGCCGGGGCGTCCCTCCCCCCCGGAAAGGGGGCGAGGAAGTCCCACGTCGAATCGGGTCCCTGCGTAACCGCCGCCCGGAGACCGGCGACCACGACCTCGCTCAGCTCCACTCTTCGGACCAACAGTGGAAGCAACCGGAACCGGACGGCGAGAGTATCCAGTGCAAGGCGAGGAACTCCGACCTGCTCCTCTCCCACGGGGACCAGACGCACCCCGACCAGATGGAGACTCCGGATCCAGGAGCCGCTCACCCGATCCACGGTGAGGCGGGTGTGGGGGTAGGGATTGAATCGTCTGGCAAGCCGGTTCACGGCCCAGGTGGAGAAGCCATCCGACTGGAGGGTTCCCAGGAAGAGCAGGCCCGACAGGAATCCGGCGGAAATCAGGAGAAGGGCGACTCTCCGCCCTCGCTGGAGTCGCCCCCGGGTCGGTATCTCTTCTCGACCTCCATCCGCGACATCGGGGTCCGGATCCTTCACTTCAGTGGCCTTCCCGGTGGCCCACCGGTCTTGAGGCAGGGAATTGCGCGGCGCGAGCCGGCGATCGTGACCGCAGCCGTTTTCGTAGCTCCTCCACGTTCCCCTCCTGGGACCCTCGGATCTGGCCTGGTCCCGCCCAGCGCTCCAGTCGTCCCAGCTTCCCGGCCCGGACATAGTTGATGTAGTGCAACGCCACCCCGCCCGGGATCCTCACGAACGTCTTGAGGCTCTCCTTGAAGAACACGGTCTGGTACGGATTCCTCCCTTCATTGAAAACCACCTGGGAGTGCTGGGCCGCCACCTGATTCCCGCGATATTCTCTCGTCCGGTTGCACACCCGCGTTGGATCCACCAGGGACAGAACCCCCTTCGTCTCCATACACTGGCCCTCCTGGTCCTCCCACACCTCCTTGATGCGCCCCTCGGCGGCCATCCGGAACTCGGGGCTGACGTAGAGGCGAAGCACTTCCGCAGGGTCCGTGACGTCGGTCTCCAGGCACGCCACCATCTCCGTTCGAATGACGCTGTTCTCGAATTCACCCCAGGCCTCCCTCTCCTCCTTCACTCCCCGAGGTACCGAAAGAGAGTCAAGCTCTCCAATGGACACCTCCACGAACGGGTTGCATTCCCCGCTCTGGAGAAGAGCCACCTGCCCCTCGGCCGAGGAGAACACCCTCGAGCGGATGTCCCGGATGAAGGTCCCGGCCTGCGCGTCGTTGAGCGTTCTTCCACCTTCGTGGAAACGGAGCACCTCCCTTGTGATCCTCGGGTCCAGATCCATGGATCTCCCCCACTCTGCCAAGGACGCCGCAGTGGTAACCTGCCCGGCAGCAGAGGCGACGGAGATCAGCGGAAGGGTCACCAGGAACATCCCCCGTGCCCTCATGGTCCGGGCTCCTCATCACGGTGTGCCTGGGAGGCGGCGGGGGAGCGATGCTCAGAGACCTCCAACCAGACGAACCTCCCATGGTGGTCGGAGGAATAGCGGTGCTCGATGCGCCGATAGCTCCCAGGGATCAGGCGCGGCGACAGCTCGCCGGTCACATCTGCGTCCGGGGCCGCCTTGAAGAAGATGTGATCAGTGGGAAAGGGGCCCCTGGTGGACTGACCGTCCCAGGGGGGCGATTCGGGAAAGGTCCGCCGGAGCATTCTGAGGGCCGATTCCCATCCGGACGAGGTGTTGAAGTCGCCACCCACCAGTGTCGCAATTCGGCGTCCTTCGGCGCCTCCGATCCGGTCGAGGACGTCGATGAGGCCTGCAACCTGACGAACCCGCGTCTGGTTCCCGGTGAGAATCACCCGGTGAAACGTCGACGTGACCTCCACGTGCGCTGTCACCACCCTCAGCGGCGTCCCCCCGGGGACCGGGATCGTCGCCGCCAATGACACTTTCCGTTCCGTCTCGAAGGGATGCTCCACGGCCACGATGTCCGAGAGAGGAAGTGTGGCCAGGATAGCGTTCCCCTTGTCGTGGCGGATCTCCCCCGGAGCATCGGCGCCATTTCGGCCGGACGGCACGTACACCAGAGCCAACCCGCACCGAGCCGCCGTCTCCACCACGTCGGGATCCCCCTCGGGATGTGGATCGTGCTCGCTCTTCCGGGCCGCCAGGGCAGGATCGATCATGGGGGGCAGGTCAGCGGAGCGGCGAAACGCCTCCTGGAGGAGGACCACGACATGGGAATACCGGGAGCCCGAGCAGCTTGCGGGTCCCCTGCACACGATTCCCACTTCCTCCCGCAGGAAGGAGAGGACATCCCCCCCACCCACGGCCATGTTCCAACTGAACACGGCGAGACTGTCGCCGGGCCGCAGGGCCGCGAAGGCCGCCGCCGGAACCCTCGCGGTTACGGGTGGGCCGACGGTTCGGAGCCGATCTTCGTTGGACCGCCGATCGCTGATGGAGGCAGGTCCGTACCAGCTGATCTCGGGAGATCTGGATGGCAGGTTTCCAGGGGAGATCAGGGCCATCTCGTGAGACACCGCGCAGCCCGCCAGGAGGTTGAGACCGAACCAGCCCATGGGAGCCAGCCTCCGGAATCGACCGACCTTCATCGGAATCTCACCTGAAGGGGGATGACCAGAGGTGGGGAATCCCGGCGGACATCCATACCCGATACCCAACCCGCCAACCCTCCCACAGCCAGGCCAACCAGGGAGACGGCCACTGCGTCACCAATCTTCATCTCTGGGACGACCAACCATACCAGCCCACCCACGGCGGCACCTGAGCCGAACCCAAGGACCGCCCCCAGCGGGGAGGTCCCCAGAGCGACACCCACGCCAAGGAACGTCCCGACATCCAACCATCCATACTGGCGAACACCCCTGGAGAGCCCATATCCGACCAGGGTGCCCACGGCCGCCCCGTACCCGGCGCCGTGCCAACGCGCGTTCAGAGACCCGGAATCTTCGGCCCCCATCCAGGCGCCAGCCATCAGACCCATGCCCGCCCCGACAGCGGCAGCGACCCGGGGACAGGAAGAGCCTGAGAGAGTCCGGTTACACGTTCCGACCCCTCCCAGGAGGCCGAAAACGGTCCCCGAAAAGGCCCCAAGGGCGGCCCCCCCCAGCGCAGCCGATGTGGAGCCCCCCGGCTCCTGGGCCACCGACCTGGAAGTGCACAGAGACAGGGCCAGGAGAATGAGGCAGAAGTCAGTGAAAGCCGCTCTCAAAAGAAGTACCGGATGTTGAAATCGATGGAGGTCGCGTTTACGGTGCTATCTCTCGACCTCACCTCCCTGTTGCCGGCTCTCGTTCTCTCCCCATTGCCTGCGCTGACGGTCGGGCTGAAGTCGGCGTGGACCTGCCCCCCCGGGTGGATTCCAACGTGTCGAGGACGAGGCATCCATCAATGCGCCGATTGGGCACGAGCCGAATCTCCCGCACCACCCCACCGACAGTGGGGTCCGCCGGTCATCGCCTTGGCGGGAACTGGGTCAGGATCTTGTCCACGGCCTCCTGGACCCGCTTCTGCCTCTGCTCCGGATCCCGGGTCTGATCGACCCTCGCCTCTGCCGATCCGATCCAGACCAGCTCGTGGGAGTCCACGTCGAAGAACCCGATGAGGAGCGTCCCCATGGTGTACTCCCGGGCGTAGGTGCGGCTCGAGGTGGTGCTGGGCCCGTAGATTCCCCGGTATCCCCACCCCGGGCCCCAGTGGTTGTGAACCGTTTCGTAGGTGACCCGGTCCTCCGTCACGATTCGGTAGGCCACCCTGAAGTCGGACGCCCCGGATTCCACTTTCCGCAGACCCTTCTCCCGAAGCCCCGCTTCCACCGCGGTCCGGACACGCTGATCGGTGAGGGAATTGTCCACCCCTGTTGCCCCGGGCTCCACCTCCATCCAGTCCCAGGTCTGGAGGGAGGAGAGATTGACGGCGGGGTTGAAGTCCTGGTTCACCGAAATTCCGGAACATGCAGACCCCAAGAGGGCGGTGAGGATGACAACGCCCAATCTCGTCTTCATGGCTCCAACTCTCCTTGGCGGAAATGAACAGTCACGGCCTTTGCACGCTCTTCGCGCTGGGGAGAATGCTGTGCCGTGGTGCGCCTTGGGGCGTCCCCCTTTTCGGGGGATGCTTGTGCCGGTCGCGGAGGGCTGGGAGCCGGCCAGGTGGAAGCGGATACGCCACCGTTCCCCCGTCGGAAAGAGACCCGTGCCCGCTGGTCTCGACGCGCGACCTGCGTCCCAGGTTCCGGACCTCGGCCCGGAGGCTCACGCCCAGGGTCGAGCGTGCGCGCGAATCCGGACCGGTCCCGGAACCCGAGCGGAGCTGCCGTTACACGGAAGTCGATGGCCTCCGTCTCCGTCCCGGTTCCTCCGGGCAGCCGGAGCGTTCCCCGGACGGCCACGTCGCTCATTCCTGAACGGAGGGTGAGCCCCGGCACCGAGAGCCTGCCGTCCTCGAGCGCCGCATGCCCTGATAGGGTCACCCGGTCGAGGGTCTCGCCGGGAGGCAGGAAGCGGGCGCAGATGTTGTCGAGTCCGACCCGCGTCGGCGGGTGTCAGCGCCTCCACGGAAAGTGCGAATCCCCCTTCTCGGGGGAGGCACTGCCCACGCCCGTACGGCATGGTTCGATCACTCTCCCCCATCCGGACGGGGGAGAAGGGAGCGGCCGAGCGGAATCCGTCCGTCACGGCGAAAGGACGCACCGCACGCAAGAGGCGTGGGATGGCACGAGTTCCGTGGGTCATACGGCTCGCAGTGGCGGTGGTGACCTGCCAGACCCTTTCTGGCGCGCAGGCGGCCGCCCAGACCACCGCGCCCCCCAACCGGGGGGGGTTCACCACCTCCATGGGGATCCCCCCGTTGGGGAAGTTGTACCTGGGCGCCTCGGGAGGCGTCCATCGGGGCGCGCTCAACGAGGCGACCGCGTATATCGTGGGCACGGCCTACCGGGATCTGCTCAGCCCGTCGTCTGCCGTCCTGGGACTCAACGCGGACCTCTACGGGGGCCGCCGGGGCTCGTTCGACAGCTGGAGCGACGGATGGGACTGGGGCGTCCGTCTCGGCCTATTCAGCCCGGTGACCCGGCTCGGCTTCGGGGTCGACTACAACGGATCGGACCGGGACATGGCCTTCTTCGTCTCCCTCATCCACCCCTTGAAGAGGGGTGGCATCCTGGTGGACGGCGGTCGGCTCCGGTTGGATTACATCCCTGGGCGCCACCACACGACCGCCATCGGATTCTCGCTTCCAGTGGGGCAGAAGTTCGCGGGCAAGACCCGGCCCCTGAAGGACTTCGCCGTCTTGGGCAAGGCGCACCCCGTGACGGTCCCGTACACCCCGGAGCGGTCGATGCTGGAGGCCACCGCCAACGCCCGGGAGCTGAGCCTCTGGATCACCCGGCTCACCATCCCCTTCATCGACCAGTGGAACGGCGACTGGGACAAGTCGATGGGTCTGTTCACGCAGGAGCTGGTCGAGCTCCGCGCGCACCTGGCCTCTGATCCCGCTCCGCTCTACCAGGGGCGCCGGACGCCGGACGACGAGACACGGGCGTTTCACCGGGAGATGGAGCGCGCCTTCTCCGTGGCCACGTCGGGACGGGACCTCCCCATCGGCGCGTCGACCCCGTTGGGCGTCGAGACGTGGGCGAAGGCCCGAGCCATCATCCTGACGCAGGTAATCCTGCCCTACGATCGTCTCCTCGGTCAGAAGAAGAAGAACGACACGACACTGGGGTATGGCACGGAGGCGGCCGCGGCCTTCTACGAATGGCTCTCGACCGAAGCCCTCGTAGACATGGACCGGCTGGCCCCGACGGCGTGGGCATTCCAGGAGGTGTTGAACATCGTCGAGGGCGTCCGGCAGGCCGAGGAGGATCACTGGAAGAACTCGCGCTTCACCTTCCTCCCGTTCCAGCTCGTGCTCAAGCCCGAGGAGCACGACACGCAGGAGGAGCTCGACGCGATCCTGGCCCGAGCGGTGGACGAACGACTTCAGCCGGGCAACCTCGTCTACTACGTGGAGAACGAGCGCTTTCAGTTCGAGTTCGCGAAGATGGTCCGTGAAGCCAAGCGCTATACTGTCCTCTGGATCCACGATTTCCGCGGATACGCGAAGCCGGGCGAGCCCGACGAGGTGGCCTATCTGCAGACGCTCACCTACCTGACGGCGCTCATCGACGCGGTCAATGCCTACGGTCGGACGGGGAGGATCCCACAGCACATCATCCTCCTCGACCAGTGGTACTTCCAGGCCAACGGCGGCGCCCTCTTCCTCAACCTTCTCCAGAACCCGCTCCACCACCACGTGGATCTGCCCAAGGGCTACGAGGAGTGGGAGGCTGAGCTCGAGGAGACCCAGGACGAGCTGCGGGCCGCGGTGGCCGGGTCCTCGCTCCTGCAGGCCCAGGCACGGCAGTTCCGCAAGGGGTGGATCGAGAACGTGGTGAAGGTCCACGTGAACATCACCAACCCGGCCGACGTCTCGTTCTGGACCGGCGAGGTGATTCCGTTCATCGGGCTCCCGGACCTGGTGGCCCGGGACCACCGCAAGATCGCCTTCGCCGACCTCACGGAGGAGGACCCCTATTCGGGGCGGGCGATGTTCACGGGTATGGGCATCGGGGAGCACTACGTCGGCGCCGGGTGGGAAGACCGCGCCCTCATCGTCCAGGGGCCCGCGATGCTGGGGCTGAAGCACGCGGCCCGGAACGTCCTGCTGGAGCAGGGCTTCACCGAGGACGAGATCCCCTTCGAGCTCAAGCCACGCCCCCTGGTCGCCGACTATGACGAGCAGGTCCAGACCTTCATCGCGCAGCACCCGGCAACGGTCCGGGCCCTGCAGGTCCACAACGAGGTGGGCTATGGTCAGAAGGACGTCGATCTCCTCAAGGCGACGCTCTACACGCTGATGCCCCCCGGCTCGGTCATCAAGGCCCCCGACTCCATCTGGAACCTCACGCTGTGGGGCTCGATGATGCTGGGCAACGCCCTCCGGGGCGGGCGCTCCCTCGTCATCGCCCCGTCCATCGAGCACGCGCCTTCGTCCGGTTGGCCGCAGATGTCGCGGGCGCAGGAGCTGATGGGCCGACTGGTCGTCGCCCAGACCGTGTTGTCGGACTACCTGAAGGAGACCGGCGGGCTGATCAAGGTGGGGCTGTACAGCCCCGACACGGACGTGGGGAACACCCCCGCGAAGATGCGACGGCTCGTCGCCACCATCGAGAGAAACGCCTGGCTCACCGACCTCTACCACTTCACCCCCGGGACCCTCGAGGCCCTGGAGAGGCAGGCCGATTCACTGGATGCCGCGGGTTTCAACAGGATGTATCCCATCGACCAGCCGGTCGTCACCGCCAAGCTCCATCTGAAGGCGCACTTCTTCGCCTCCCCCACGGCGTGGAACGGCCTCCTGGATGGGCCGGAGGCGCAAGGGTTCCTGAGCGCGTATTACCGGGCCCTGGCAGAGCAGAACCGGGCGATCTCCGAGGGACGCGACGACGAACGGGACGCGGCCGCGCTCACCGCGGCCATCATCCCACCGGGGTTGGCCCTCATCGAGGCCCACGTGACGGAGCTGGCTCCGTCCGATCGCGACAAGGCCATCCTCTACCTGACACTCGGGTCCCACAACCAGAACTTCCACAGCTTCACCCAGGCCGGGGAAGTGGCGGTGGTGGTGGCGAGATACGGCGCTCTCCACGGGTTCCCCGACTTCATCACGCTGGTGGGGCTGTGCACCTGGGTGAACGACCTCGAGCAGCTGGAGGAGCTCTTCCCGCGGTACGAGGGGATCCGCCGCCGGTTGAGCCACTGGATGAGAATCGCCGTCTAGTGTGGTGTGTGATCGGTGTCAAGGATAGGCATCACAGGGGCATGGTATCCGCTACTCGCCCGCGATTGCCTCGGTCTCCTTTGCTGCCCCCCACATTTAGCGTTGGCGATCCGAGCACAGACGATTGGGTAGCCTGCCCGAGCGCTGGCTTATGCAACGGTTGAAGCCGATCCTCACTGTAGGCGCCGCGTTTGGGCTCGAGCATGATGTTCTGCGGCGCAGGCCAAAGAGCGGTGCGGGTGTCCGCCAACGAGGAGGCCATCGCTCACTTCCTCACAGCGTTGGAGCTCCTCGAGGACCTTGCGAAGGGACCGAAACGCAGGGAGCGGGAGCTTTCGCTCCACCTCGCCGTCGCGGTTCCCCTGCAGTGGGCCCGCGGCTTCGCGGCTCCGGAGCTGGCACGGGCGGCGGCCCGAGCCCGGGAGCTCTGTGAGCAGAGCCGAAATCCTGCGCAGACGTTCGCGGCCTTGGCCCAGCTCACCCTCCTCTACGCCACCCGGCCGGACTATCGCCTCGCCCTGGAGTTGGTCGATCAGCTCTCCGTGCTCGTTGAGGAGCTGGGTGATTCCTCCCTGGAGATCGTACCGGACTTCATGCGTGTCTGGCCACTCCTGAACCTCGGCTCGTTTGAAGACGTGGTGAGGAGCTCCGGACGGGCCATGGCGTCCTACGTCCCCGAGCGCGACAACCTCACGGCCTACATCTACGGCTTCGAGCTGGGGGTCTTGAGCCTGGTCTTCGGATCCTGGGCCCGGTGGTTCCTCGGACACCCGGACCAGGCACGTCGGGATCTGGACCGTGGCCTGGACTTAGCCCGAAAGCTGGGACATCCGCACACCTTGGCGTTCACCCTGGTGGGCGCCTGTGAGCTGCACTGGTTCCTCCGGGAGCCGGATGCCGTCTCCCGGTATACGGAGGAACTCGCTCCCCTCGCCCAT
>Ga0316583_10000018_pt1 | contig 31306 bp, 34 predicted proteins | sample J_170502JBrBrA_D_FD_204513 | JGI IMG/M metagenome (GOLD analysis project Ga0316583, IMG submission 204513) | Rhizosphere microbial communities from salt marsh grasses in Alabama, United States - J_170502JBrBrA | ecosystem: Host-associated > Plants > Roots > Rhizosphere | place: USA: Alabama... | reverse complement strand
ACGATCACATCCACTTCGGCCGTACTGCCGGCAAGCATCGGAATCTTCAGTTCGTCGCCGAGACGGTCGACCAGCACCTCCGCCTGTGCCGCCTGGCTGTCCAGCCAGGCATTGCGCTCCATATCCATGATCACCAGGAAAAGCACCAGGATGGCCAGACCAATGGCAAATCCCACCAGCATGGTCCACCGCCAGCGGATCGGAAAACGGGGAGGCATTTCCTCCCCTACCGGCGATACCCGGGTAAATGTTTCTTGATCCTCAAGCCTCGACATGGGATCAGTCTATCCGAAAGCCGTTAGGCAGCAATGACGAACCGGCCTTGCAACCATCGGCGGTGTTGATGCTCGCCACTGGCGGAACGCCCCACCGACCGTCCGGTCGCCGGCCACGGAAAACTTTACCCCAAACAGGTTGTGTGCCTCGGTCCCATATCAGTGCACCGCGCATCTCAGGGCGGCTTTATGGCTGCGGTGCCTGGCCGGTTAATTGGCGTATTTCTTGCTTAAACCCATCGAAATCTTAAGGAGGATCTATGCGCATTCGCAGCACCGGTTCCATCCAAACACCCGGCGGTTCGCCGACCACTGCCAGCCAACCGGCCAGCGGCAGCTTCCGCAGCCTATTGCGACAACGCCTCAGCGCCATGCGTGAAAACGATGAGATTCCCACCCAGGGAACGCAGATCGAATCGTGGAACATGATCGAGGATATCGCCCAACTCCTCGACGAGGCGATGTTCAGTCTGGAGGCGGGAGATGCTCCCGAGCCAGAACTGGTGCAGAACTTGCGGGATCTGCGCAAGCAGCTTCGTCGCCACATGCCCGAGGGCAGCGAGGGATTCACCGATCTCGACACGCTCATCGCCGTCGAAACCCATCGTCTCGAGCATTGGTAAACGGAATGATGCAAATCGAGCCGATACTCGACGATATCGATTCCATACGTCAGATAGCTATTTCGGCCAAGGCCGATACCCCCGAGATGCGTTCCCTGTTGCGCAATATAGTAAGCCGTATCGAGGATTTACGCGTCACAACCCAGATGCCGTTGTCCACCTACAATGCCGTGGCTTCTCTGCTGTCGAAGTTTCTCGATGCCGAAAACAGGCTGCTGCTCAATCGTTTGTCGGAGCGTCAGGAAGCGCACATCGTCCAATCGCTGGAGCAGCATATCGATATGTGCAAGAACCAATGGGAAGAGAACGAGCACACAAATCATGTCATGCGCGCACAGATCGAACAGGCCTGCGATCTGCTAAACGTTTCCGTATCGACCGGCACCGACGGCGACCAGCTATGCACCCAGTTCAAGAATGGACTGGACGAACACCTGCACGATGATGCGCTGCTGCGGCGGGAAATCGAGAAGCTGATCAAGGCCATGCAGGCATCCATACAGAGCATCAACACCCTGCTACGCGACATCGGGGATGACGCAAGCGGCATGACCGAAATCGAACAGATACTCGAGCAAAAACTGCCGGATGACCCCAAACAGGCCCATTCCCTGTTGCAAAGGACCCGAAAGGCTCTGTTGGCGACCAGCCAAAGGCTCTCGAACGTCAGCATGTCACTGCAACAGGCCATGCAATCCCAGATCGGCAGCATCGAAAGCATCGCGCAGCGCCTGCAGTTGGCGGAGGATCAAGCCAACAAGGACTCACTGACTGGTCTCGCCAACCGGCGACATCTTGGGCGGTTCATGTCCGCGCTTGAAAAAGAGATCGTGGCACTGCTGATGGTGGACATCGACTACTTCAAATCGGTCAACGACCGCTACGGTCACATGACCGGAGACAAGGTGCTGGCCGACGCGGCTGCCCTGCTGGCAACCCATGTCCGTTCGACCGACATCGCGGCGCGATTTGGTGGCGATGAATTTTGCGTCGTATTGCCGGGTATGAGTCACGACCAGGCTTACGCCAAGGCCGAAGCCTTGAGAAATAGCATCGCCGAACACCGTTTCGATACCGATGACGGATACGTATCCATCACCGCCAGTATCGGTGTGGCCATCCGCCGCCGGGGAGAGTCCATCCCGCACTGGACCAAGCGGGCGGATACAGCCCTGTACAAGGCAAAACAGGACGGACGCAATCGGGTGATCTCCGCCGAAGCGAACCAAAAAAATCCGGGCTAGGCGCAACGCTCCTCGACGCGCACCATTTCACGCTGCCGTCTGAACACGTAACGGGCGATGCTGTCCTCCTCTTCCATGCTGCGGAAGAAAAAGCTGGCGCCGACCTGCGAACGGCCGCCGGTTCCGGACTTCGTCCATCTGACCTCGGCCAGCATTTCCATGATTTGTGGCGGAAAGGTCGGAATCACCAGGGTAATCTGCACAGGATCACCGGCCTTATGGGACAGCTGCGTCATAAAGCTCATGCCCGTCATGCTGATGTCGACTTCCCGCTCTTCGAGATGATCACGATCAGCCTCGTTGAGCATGTGCATGCCGATCAGGTAATTCAGTTTAGAATCCATGGACTTGATGGCACGGACAAGCTCGACCGGAACCTCCGCATGCTGCATGACGTGCTCCACGTCCACATCGTGAGCCGGCAGATTGCGCATCGCGCTACTCATACGTGACCGCACGCCGATGTGCTTCTTTCTCAATTCGAACTCGGCCGAGGATAACGGCTCGTCACGCATATACAGGATATCATCGATACGGAAACCTTCCCGCCGATTACGCTCGCTTTCATCGCGCATGATGGCGCTCCTTACAGTAGACCTGCGGATACCAGCAATGCCTCGTCGGATCCATCCAACTCTTCCGGCGGGGCCTGCGTTTTCACGTGGCCCCGCTCAATGGCGCTGACGGCAACCTTGACCACCTGCGGATCAAATTGCGTGCCAACACCCAATTTCAGCTGTTCCAGGCAGAACGAAAGCGGCTTCGCCTGCCGATATACACGGTGCGTGGTCATCGCATCGATGGCATCGGCAACACAGACAATGCGGGCCTCCAGAGGAATATCCTCCCCGGCCAGCCTGTCGGGATAACCGCGACCGTCCCAGCGCTCGTGATGATGGCGGACCATCAGGCGCTCCCGCACCAAGGTATCCATATGTTTAAGCAGAGAATCGCCAATGGCGGGGTGCGCCTTCATGATGGCATATTCCTTGTCTGTATAGCGACCGGGCTTCAGCAGCACCTCGTCCGGAATGCCGACCTTGCCGATGTCGTGCAGCAACCCACCCACGCGCACCAGATCGATGATGTCCTCACCCAGCCCCATATCGGTCGCAAACCGTACCGACAAATCGCTGACGCGCGACGAATGGTTCTTGGTGTAGCGGTCGCGCGCCTCCAGCGAGCGCACCAACGCCACGAGAGTCTCCTTCATGCTGTCGGCAAGCGCGGCATGCACGGCCCGGTTGTCCAGCAGCGTATCCAGCTGCGATATCAGCAGCCTGAGCATGTATTTCAACTGATCGTGCAGCGGCTGATCACCCTCGCAGCCCATCAGGCACATGACGCCCATGGGCACAGCCTGCAAGCGCACGGGTACGGCGGCCATATGGTCGGTCGACACGCCCGGCCAGCATTCCATTTCCGCGCCAAGAACCTGCAGGATTTCATCCTCGCCACTGAGCAGCGAGGAAAACGGCGTGTCGCTCATATGGCAGGAGGGCAATGCCAGACGCAATGGATCGGACGTCTGGTCCGTTTTCAGCGCCACGGTCACCAGTTGCTTGCGTTTGCGCTCGAACAACGCGATGAAGCCACGCTTGGCGCGCGCCATTTCCATGCCCAGCGACAACGCTCTGCTGCAAACCTCGGCGACATCCAGATGACCTGACATCTCGCTGAACATCCGGAACAGAAAACTTAAATGTCGGTCCATCTCGAATAGGTCTGGCAGCAAGCGCCCGTGTATCACCGTCGCCTCCGTCCGTGTTGGCCGCGCAGATATGCTTTGTTCGCTTGTCATCGGCGCCAGCAGCGCATGCAGGCTCCGTGACAAGGCATCCGGCTGGAATGGCTTGGCCAGCAAATGGCTAACGCCGAGCTGTTCAGCCTGTTGCACCCGCTCTGGAGTCAGAAAACCGCTGATCAGCACCACGGAAATGCCATTCCCCTGCTGGCGCAGTTCGGAGACCAGGTCCAACGAAACACCGTCACCAAGCTGCAAATCGGTAACAAGCGCATCCCAACGATCGCTTTCCAACATCGATCTTGCCGTCTTGAGGCTGTCGGCCTGAGCCACGCGGACCGATATGTCGAGATCAGAGATGATCTCCGAGATCACCTCACGTACGACGGCCTGATCCTCAAGCACCAGGATATTCATCATGATTGCACGGCCTCGTTTCTGATATAGGCACGGACCGCCGTCCGATCCTTCACCGAACGTTCGTGCTGCTGTGCATCTGCAGCATATTCGGCGACCTGCTCCACATTCCGATGCGAAACAGTCTCCCATTTGCGCAACAGTTGCTGATAGCGCGAGGCATTGCCCAGACGCACGCGAATCTCCGGCAACTGGAATGGCTTGCTGACAAAATCGTAGGCCCCCTGCTCCACCGCCACCAGGGCATTGTCGATTGCCGAATAGCCCGTCATCAGAAGCACAAGGGTCTGTTCGGGTGTATAAGTGGATATCACCTGCTGCAGAATCGAGAGACCATCCGCCCCCGGCAACACGATATCGGACAGCACCAGATCGAACCGCTCCTTGTTCAACAGTTCCAGGGCGCTGTCCCCACGCATGCACAACTCGATGTCGTAGCCCGCCTCGCTCAGATACTCCTGCAGCAGCGCAGCCAGCGCCGGATCATCCTCAACCAGTAGGACTCGGCATACCTCCGCCATTACTTGCTACCACGATTGCTGTACAGACCGAGCAGGCTCGATTCCAGCCTGCCGGCATTCGACTCGGTTTCCGCCTCCACATTGCGCGCCTGTGGCGAGATATTCACGCTGTCACCCTTCGGCTGTGCCGCGGGACGGGATGCGGATTTCCCCCCCGTGGCGCGATGATATTGCTGCAGCAGACGGGATGTTAGGCTATCAGCAGGATAAACAGTTACAGGCATACTCTTCTCCTACGCCTCGACACGCACAGCCTGTCGGCTGGTGCATACTGTTCATTTTATCGGCATCCCGTTCCGAGACTTTAGAGCCCGCATCCAGCACCTGGCACTTGCCTTGTTGACGTAACCTGTCATTATTTTGACTGGAAAGATGGCTGGCGGGGGAATCCATGCAGCAGGCATATATACTGATGGTGGAAGATGAGGAAGGGCTCCGCAATGCATTGCAGGAGATCCTCGAGGAACAACACCATCATGTCATGACAGCTGCCAATGCCCTGCGCGCGCGCGAGGCCATGCAGAACGGCAAATACGACATTGCCATCCTGGATGTACGGCTCCCCGATGGCGACGGCATCGAACTGCTGCGCGAATTCCGCCGCACCGATCCGGAGATGGGCATCATCATGATGACCGGCTATGCCGAGGTGGATACCGCCGTCGAGGCCATCCGCCTTGGTGCCAGCGACTTCCTCAAGAAACCCTTCGATTCAGAGGAGTTACTGGTCCGCATTGAGGAACTGATCAAGAATCGCCGCTTGCGCCAGGATCACAAGATACTGAGTCAGCAACTGCAGGTCGTGCATGGCAACCGTGGGCTCATCGGCCAGAGCAAAGCCATTGAGAACATCCGGCACATGATCGAGCTGGTTGCCGGATCGGAAAGCACCGTGCTGATCACCGGCGAATCCGGCACCGGCAAGGAGGTCCTCGCCCGCATGCTGCATCAGGCTGGTCCACGCGCCAAAAAACCGATGGTATCGATCAACTGCGGCGCCATCCCTGAAGAGCTGTTGGAATCCGAGTTGTTCGGCCACGTCAAGGGGGCATTTACCGGCGCCATGCGAGCCAGGCCCGGACGCTTCGAGGTCGCCAATGGCGGTACCATCTTCCTCGACGAGATCGGCGACATGAGCCCCAAGTTGCAGGTCAAACTGTTACGCGTCCTGCAGGAGCGCTGTTTCGAACCAGTCGGAAGCCATCAGAGCATCGAGGTGGACGTGCGCGTCATCGCCGCCACCCACCGCGATTTGGAGGCCGAGATCGTAGCGGGTCGTTTCCGTGAGGATCTTTTCTACCGACTCAATGTCGTACCCATCCAGCTGCCGCCGCTGCGCGAACGTGGCGAGGACATACTGCTGATCGCTGAGCATTTCATTAAGAAATTCAACGAAGAACGTGGCGCCTCCATTTCAGGCATCGATGAGCAGGCCAAGCAGGCTATGCTGCACTATGCATGGCCTGGCAATGTGCGCGAACTTCAGAACCTGATCGAACGCGTTGCCACCCTCAAGCGCAGCGGCCCCGTTGAACTGAGCGATCTGCCGTCAAAGATGCTGGGGAAAGCCGAGCAGCTGCACCAGAATTTCGAGGTAGACGTCGACGATGCTGAAAAAATCGACCTGAAGAACCTTGTCGACGAATTCGAGAATCACCTGATCATCTCGGCGCTGCAGCGGTTCGACGGCAACAAGAACCGAGCTGCCATGTTTCTATCGATGAATCGCACGACGCTGGTCGAGAAGCTGAAGAAGAAAAATCTTACCCTGAATCCCTCACCGTAAGGCCGGATCAACCCCGGCATGCCTCTTGCTGGAGCGGGGGCATGCGACTGACCGCCTATGCCTGTGCCCTGCTGTTACTCACAGCATCGGCAGCCTTTGCCGCAACCACCGCCGGTGCGCAGGTGCAGGGGATATACAATTTCCTCAAACAAGGCGATGTGGACATGGCCGTCAGCACCGCCCAGACCCTGCTGAAGAACCAAAGCCTGGGCAAAAACGAACGCTTCGATCTGCTGCAGGCATTGGCCAAGGCCGAGTATATGCGCGCCACGTTGGACGGATACCGAAATGCGGAAGCGGTGGTGCATATCTACCAAACCCTGATCAAGCGGTACCCGAAGAAGGTTCAAATCCCAGCCTTGCAATGGAAGATCGCCTGGCTGTACTGGGGCGCCCACGATCCGGAGAAGGCCGATGCGGCAGCACAAACCATCATACAGGATTACAAGTCATCGCCCGAGGTAAAAAAGGCCACGCTGCTGCGGGCCCGCATCATGATCGGCAAGGGGCGTTACAACGACGCCCGCTTCCTGCTACTGGAGCATTTCGGCCTGGGCAGCGCCATCGGTTCTCACGAAGAGTTGGAAGGCGTCGCCTGGATGGCCGTGGTTGATTTCGCCCAGGGCCGCATGGATCAAGCCTGGACCAGCATGCAGAAGGTATATTCCAAGGCCCCTGCCATCGTGCAAGGGGATTCCACGCTATATGCCACGTACGTACAACTGCTGGCCCGCCAGCAGGATAGTCGGAAGGCCCTGCGCCAGGTTACCGACTTCGTCAACCGCTATATCTCGTGCCCGGAGGCCCCGACCGTGCGCCTTTTGCAGGCCGGTCTTCTGGCTAAGCAGGGCCGCATTTCCGATGCCAAGGATCTATACGGTGTTCTCGCCAACAGCTACACGGACACCATCGTGGGCAAGAAGGCGCAAGTCCGTCAATTGATGCTGGACATGCGACATGTGATGAAGCCAAAGCCGCTGCAGGCGGCGGTCCGCACCCTGGACCAGCTGGCTGCGGTCAATCAGCTTTCGGGTGTCGAGGCCGAGGCGCGCCTCGACCAGGCCCGCCTGCTGGCCCGGCTGGGGGCCTCTGATCCCAAGCAGGATGATAATGCCATTGCCTACTACGCCATCGCCGCCGCCTCGGGGCAGATGGATGTTGTTCCCGTGGCAAGAAGGGCCGGCACCGCATTGTTTACCCGGCGCCTGCGTAACCTGCTCGACAACCAGGAATGGCTGCGGGCGGTACTACTGTGGAAACGTTATCCGCAGTTACGTCCCGATCATGCCAGGCAACTCGCCTTCCACATCGCTCAGGCCTATAGCCGTTTGCAGGATTTTTCGGATGCCGAAACGCTCTACCAACGGCTGTATGCACAGGAACAAGGCTCCCTGCAGGCCCAACGCATCATGCTGGAGATGTCGCGCTTGTGGCTGCACAGCGGGGATCGCGACGGCGCCAACAAAATCAGGCGTTGGCTGTCCGCCCATGCCGATACCCTTTATCGCCAGGAGATGCTGGTGACGATGGCGCAAATACTGATGAGACAGGGAAAGCTGATGACGGCTGCCAAGGCCATCTCCAGGGTCAGTCCGGAACAGTTGTCTGCGTCGTTGCTTCAGCCCTACTGGCGGGTCATAGCCCGGCTCGGCGACGCCACCGCACACTGGCGAGCCGCCGCCAAGGCATGGGGCAAGCTGGTAGCGCTAAGCCATGATGGGAAACGCTGGCGCTATACCCGCTCCCAGGCCGATGCACTCATGCACCACGGCAATTACGCCGAAGCCGGCAGGATGCTGGATACGATCCCGGAAGCTGCGCGCGATACCGGTTGGTCCTTTGCCATGGCCGTCTGCAACCAGCACACCGGCCACTGGGTCAAGGCCGCAGATCAGCTACAGCAGCTTGCCAATGCCTCGCCGGCCAACGATTTCACACTGCGCGCCCAGATGATGCTGGCCGATCATCAGGCCGTGGCGCTGGAGGAGGGACAACGATGAGGCGCATCCTGCTGCTGGGTTTTCCGGAAGAGCATGCTGCAGAGCTGCACGTGCAACTCGGCCGCGTAGCCGGCGACATGCCGGTCGAAAGTCATCCCCATATCCCTGATGAATCGACCATACTTGACGAGGATACGCTGGTCTTTCTCTGGGATTCAAAGGTGGCCATCGGGCAGACCCAGCGCCTGTTCCAGCGCCTGCCGCAAGCCAATCTGATTATTCTGTCCGGGCATTCCGATGCCGATCGCGCCTCCGATCTGATGCGCGCCGGCGCCATGGACTACCGGCCCCTGCCATGTCCGGATGAGATTCTGGGCATCTACCTGCGTAGCGCCGGCAACCGCACCGCCCTGGCACAGCAGGCCAAGGACCTGCAGGCGCATTGCGAGACCTTCGTCACACGCGACATCGAGACAAGGCGACTGCTCGACCAGGTCGCGCTTATCGCCCCTTCCAAGGCCTCGGTGTTCGTCATCGGCGAATCCGGCACTGGCAAGGAGAGGCTGTCCCGCTATATCCATCAATGTTCCGAGCGCAGGCATGCCGCCTTCGTTGCCGTCAACTGCGCGGCCATCCCGGAGGGCATGCTCGAGGCCGAACTGTTCGGTTACGAAAAGGGCGCCTTCACCGGCGCCGCCACTGCACGCCCGGGAAAATTTGAACTGGCGCACGGCGGCACGCTGCTGCTGGACGAGGTCACCGAAATGCCGGTGCATCTGCAGGCGAAGCTGTTGCGCGTGCTGCAGGAGGAAGAGGTCGACCGCCTGGGTGGCCGCTCGCCGGTCAAGGTCGACGTGCGCATCATCGCCACCAGTAACCGCAATCTGCCTGAAGCCATCGCCGCAGGGCAGTTTCGCCAGGATCTCTATTACCGGCTGAATGTCGTCAGCGTACACCTGCCACCCCTGTGCCGGCGACCGGATGATGTAGTGCCCCTGGCCGAGCATTTCCTGGCGCATTTCTCACAGATGTATGGCCGGCCGAGCCCGAGCTTGGCCCCCGAGACTGTTGACGCCCTGAAGTCCCATGCCTGGCCGGGCAATGCACGCGAGCTGGAAAATTGCATGCACCGGGGCTTTTTGACCGCCGTCAACCACCGCATCGAGGCCAACCACCTTGGCATCGACCTGCTGCCGCAAACGACAGTCACATCGCGTACGGCGGAGGAGATTTCTGCCGGCATGTCCATCCGCGACATGGAAAGGGCCTTGATCGAGAAGACGCTGGTGCATGTGCGCGACAATCGCCAGGAGGCGGCGAAACTGCTCGGCATCAGCATCCGCACGCTGCGCAACAAGCTTCGGGAATATGAATCCGGCACGGGGATTGCTAATCCCTCGGTAGCCGCCTGAGGGAGGAAACCAGCTTGAGCAATTCGTTCCTATTCGATACCAACTTCCAACGCCTGGAAGCAGCGCTGAGCGCCCGTGAACAGCTGCAGTCCGTCTATGCCGCCAATATCGCCAATGCCGATGTGCCCAACTACAAGGCCGACACGCGCAGCTTCAACGACATCTTCCACAGCCTCTACCAACCGGCGACGGAAGAGGGGGGGCTGGTACGCACCAACAGCCGCCACATGGATGTGCAGCCAAGCGCCATGCCACCGTTGGGTATGCCGTCCACATCCGGCGACAAGTCCCAGCGCCTCGATGGCAACAGCGTCGACGTGCAAAAGCAAATGGAAGGCATGGCCGAGAACCAGTTGATGCACGAATTCACCGTTCGCCTGCTCAGTGGAGAAATCCAGGATATTCAGGACGTGTTGAAAGGAGCCAAATGATGTCTGATTCCCTTTTCACCTCAATGAAAATTGCCGCCTCCGGCATGTCGGCGCAACGCACGCGCCTGGACGTGGTGGCTGAAAACATCGCCAATGCCGATTCGACCCGCACACCCGCCGGTGGCCCCTACCGCCGCCGCATGGTCGTCTTCGAGACTCAGGCCGCGCACCCGAGTTTCGGTGATGTCTTCTCGCAGCAAAGCTCAAAAGCCGACGGTGTGGAGGTTTCCTCCATCGTTCAGGACCAAAGCCCATTTCGCCAGGTGTACGATCCTTCGAACCCGGATGCCGATGCCAAGGGCATCGTGCGCTATCCGAACGTCAATCCGGTACAGGAGATGGCTGACCTTACGGGCGCCAGTCGCGGTTTCGAAGCCAATGTCACGGTCCTGGAAGCATCCAAGCGGATGTTCATGAAAACCCTCGACCTGCTGCGCTAGGAGTAAGCCATGCAAATCAACGGCATCACCCCCGGCATCACCGGCATCGCGCAAGACGAACAGAAGGCATCCGGCTCCGCCTCCAGCTTCTCGGGCCTGCTTAAGCACTATGTACAGCAGGTCAACCAGCAGCACGAACAGGCGGAACAGGCAGCAACGGCCATGGCCGAAGGCAAGGGCGGCAACATGTCCACAACCATGTTGGCCGTGGAAAAAGCCGACCTTTCGTTCCAGACCCTGATGGCGGTGCGCAACAAGCTGGTCGACGCCTACACCGAAATCATGCGCATGCAGGTCTAATGAACCATGGCTGACACCCCTTCCACCATCCCCAACACCATGCCCAGCCCGGCGGCGGTCACCGAAGGAAATGCCGGCGGCGCAACCGCTGGCGGTATGCGCTTTGTCGCCCATATTCCAAAGAACCGGCGCCTGATCCTGGCGACGGCCGGCATCCTGATGATGCTCGGGTTCATCAGCCTCGCCTTCTGGTCGTCCAAGCCCGAATACCGCCTGCTGTACGGTGGCATGGACGATAAGGAATCGGCGCGCGTCGTCGAGCTGTTGCAAAAGGACCATATCCCCTACCAGTTGCAGGGAAGCGGCAACGTCATGGTCCCGGCCAACCAGTTGTACGCCGCCCGCATCAAGTTGGCCGGCGACGGTGTCACGCCCACGAACGGTGTCGGCTTCGAGTTGTTCGATAAGGCGGACACCTTCGGTCTCAGTGAATTCGCCCAGAAGGTCAATTATCAGCGAGCCCTGCAGGGCGAACTGGCGCGAACCATCGAAGTATTGCCACAGGTGGAAGCGGCACGCGTCGAATTGGTCATGCCCAAGGATTCGGCTTTCGCCGATCGCCAGCGGAAGGCCAGTGCATCCGTGATGCTGCAACTGGTCGGTGGCCAGCAACTGCCGGTGCAAACGGTTCAGGCCATCCAGAATCTGGTGGCCGCCGGTGTGCCAGATCTGACGCCCAAGGGCGTCACTGTTGTCGACAGCGCTGGCAATCTGTTGTCCAGCGACAAAGATGCGGCAGGCATGGGCTCCGGCCGCACCTTGCGGGATTACCAGACCAGCCTGGAACGGCGGCTGGAAAACCGATTGACCGGTATGCTTGAACAGGTCGTCGGTGTCGGTCAGGCGGTGGTGCGCGTCACTGCCCAACTTGACCGGGAAGAGCTCGATCAGCATAAAGAAAGTTTCGACCCGGATGAATCCGTGATCCGTAGCCAGCGCGATGATACGGAAACCCGCACCAGCAATGGCAGCACCATTCCGGCCGGCGTGCCCGGCATCGCCTCGAATACCCCGGGGGCGAACCCAGGCACAAATCCGGCCACCAAACCTGCGTCAGCACCTACCGACAAGGCCACGCATACCGTCCGCGTCACCAATTACGAAATCAGCAATACCCGGGAACATATCATTGTTCCAAGCGGTGGCGTCAAGCGCCTGTCGGTGGCCGTCATCGTTGGCGGCCATATGAAGAAAGAAAACGGCCAGCAGGTATTTGTCCCCCGCGACAAGCAGGAGCTGAAAAGCATCCAGTTGCTGGTCCAGCGCGCCATTGGCTACGATGAGGACCGCGGTGATTCGGTCGTGGTGCAGAGCCTGCCGTTGATCGATATCCACAACCAGGCCGACGCCAAGGCCCTGGCCAATGCCCAAAACCGGGCCTTCTACCTGCAGGTGGCCCGCTATGCCCTGGCCGGCCTGGCTTTGATCCTGATCGCCCTGTTCATCCTGCGTCCGTTGGCCAAGCGTCTGACAACGGCACGCCCAGCCGTTCAACCCACCGCCCCCACCGGGGATGGCGTGGCGGCGATCGCAGCGGCCATGCCAAAAGCCTCGGCCGGACATCTGGATTTCCAGTCGCCCGCCAAGGAACTGGCGACGACAAACCCCGACCAGACGGCCTTGATCCTGCAACAGTGGATGCGTGACCCATGAGCGAAAAGCAGCTGACAGGTTCTGAAAAGGCTGCCCTGTTCCTGATGTCGTTGGGGCCCGAGATCGCCGCCGGCATCATGAAAAAGATGGATGACGAATCTCTGACAGAGATCGCGCGGCGCATGCCCCAGGTTTCTCGCCTGGGCGTAAACGTCCTGTCCAAGGTCCATCACGAATTCGAAGAGATCCACAACCAGGGTTCCCTGTTGGCCTCGACCCCCGAACAGGTCAGAGAGCTATTGAAACAGGTCGTCGACGGTTCCAGACTGAATAAGATCCTGGAGAGCCTGGAAGAAACCGAGAACAGCCGCTTGTCGATCTGGACCAAGCTTTCGCGCATGAAGCCGAAAGCGGTCCACAACCTGATCAAGAACGAGAGCCCACAGGTCATGGCCATCATCCTGGCCAATATACGTCCGGACGTCTCCAGCGATGTCATCGCCCTGCTGCCTGCGGATTTGCAGATGTCGGTGGTGTTCCGGATGTCGAAGATCGAGAGCGTGCCACGCGATATCATTAACGACATTGAAGAGGCGCTGGATCGCGAACTGAGCGACACCCAAGGTGGGTCAGGGCTGAACTTCGATGGCATGGTCCGCGTCGTCGATATCCTGAAAACGCTGGACAGCAAGATATCCAAACCCATTCTCGAGCACCTGCGGGAAAAGGACCCCGAGCTCTTCGAGCAGGTGGACAACCAGTTGCTGATGTTCGAGGACTTCCTCAACCTGTCGGGACGCGACATGCAGCAGGTTCTCAAGCAGGTCGCATCAGAGGACCTCGTCAAAGCACTGAAAGGCGCATCGGACGACATCCGCGAACATTTCCTCGGCAACATGTCACAACGCGCCGCGGACATCCTGCGCGAGGACATCGAGATCATGGGGCCAATCAAGGTCGCCGACGTGGAAAAGAGCCAGCGGGCTATCTTGGAGATAGCCCGCACGCTGGACGAGGAAGGCGTCATCACCCTCGGACAGCAGGACGACCTCGTCTACTAAGTCATGCAAAAGTTTCAATTGGAACCATTAAAGCTGAAAACGCTGCCCATTGAGGCTCCGGCGTCGCCGTTCCCGTTCTCGGAGCTGGGCGTGCCGATATCGAGGCTGGCATCGGGCACCACCGATCGGGTGAACGAGCTGGAACGAATGCTGGCCGAGGCGCAGGACCGAATGGCCGTACTCGAACGCGAGGCTTACGACAAGGCCTATGCAACCGGAGAGAGGGCAGGCATGGAGCTCGGCCGCAAACGGGCTGAGCAGATCCTGGCTGCCATGCAACAGGCACTGACACAAACATCCGAGCAGCTCGATGACATCCATCGCCACATGAGCGAAGCCGTTGTGGATATCGCCGGATCCTTGACCGAATGGCTCGTCGGAAATCTGGTCACCGAGGATCACACGCGTCTTCTTGCCATGGCCGAGCGGATGTCCGCTGCCCTGCCGACCGTCTCCGCGCCCAGGCTGGCCGTCCACCCGGACGATCTGGAAAAATTCGAGAGGCTGATGGAAGGTAGTAACAGTCCCTGGTCACTGCTCTCCGATATCGCGCTCACGCCCGGTACCATCCGTATCTTCAACAAGGAACAGGATATCCTGATTGACCCGCACGCCATGATTGCGGACGCCGTCGCACAGCTAAAAAAGGAACTGCTGGCAGGCGATGCCACAAACACTACCCAAGCTGTGGAATGAGGCGGAGCGCCGGCAAGTGCTGGAGCGACTGTCAAAAAACCCGCCGTACCCGGCACGCGGGCGCGTCAACAAGGTGCTTGGTCCCATGCTCGAGGCCAGCGGCCTGAGCGTCGAGGTCGGGCGCGCCTGCCATGTGTGCCTATCATCCGGAAAGACCGTCGATGCCGAGGTGGTTGGCTTTCGCGACGATTACACGCTGCTAATGCCGGCTGGCACTACCCGCGGCATCGCACCCGGCAATGTCGTACAACCGCTTGCCGGCCCACCGTGTATCCGCGTTTCCGATGCCCTGCTCGGGCGCGTCCTGGACGCCTGTGGTCAGCCGCTGGACGGAAAGCCGCTCCAGTCCGGCGGGGAGCTATATCCACTGCACAATTCGCCACCGAATCCGATGAACCGCCAACTTATTGACGAACCGATGCAACTCGGCGTGCGCCTGCTCGATGCCTGCCTGAGCATGGGATGGGGGCAACGCCTCGGCCTGTTCGCCGCTGCCGGCGTCGGCAAGAGCACCCTGCTCGGCATGCTTGCCCGCAACAGCGATGCCGACATCAACGTCATCGCCCTGGTCGGCGAGCGCGGCCGCGAACTGCGAGAATTTCTCGAACGCGCCCTAGGACCGGAAGCCATGTCCCGCTGCATCGTCGTGGTCGCCACCTCGGACATGCCTCCATTGATGCGCGTACGTGCGGCGCTTGCGGCCACCACCATCGCCGAGGCATTCCGCAACCGCGGCAAACGCGTGCTGCTGCTGATGGACAGCCTCACGCGTTTTCTGCAGGCCCAACGCGAGATCGGCCTGATGCTGGGCGAGCCGCCAACCAGCAAGGGCTACACCCCCTCATGCTTCTCGATGATGGCCGAATTGATCGAACGCGCCGGCCCCTGCGAAGGGAACGGCAATCTGAGTGCGCTGTACACCGTACTGGTGGAGGGCGATGACCTTACAGATCCGGTGGCTGATGCCGCATTGGCCGTACTCGATGGCCATATCGTGCTGGAAAGACGTCTGGCCGAGCAGGGGCATTTCCCCGCGATCAGCCTGCTGAAAAGCGTCAGCCGCCTGGCCAATACCCTGACCCCGAGCGACGTGCTGAAGACGGCACGCTCCTTGCGTGAGGAGCTTGCACTCTACGAACGCATGGAGGACATGGTGCACATGGGAGCCTATGAAGCGGGAACCAACCCAGAACTGGATCGCGTGCTGCGGCGCCTACCCGCCATCAAGGCCTTCATGCGCCAGGAACCGAAACAGGCCACCACCATCCAGCAGGCACATGATGCCCTGCTCCAATTGATGGACACGCCATGAAACCTTCCGCACACATACTGCTGGCCAAACGGCAGGAACAGGAACGGGATCGTCTTGCCGCCCAACTTTCGACCCTGCTGCAACAACACAAATCCGTGCAGGATAATCTTGATATGGCCGTCAAAAACATGGCGATCATCGAGGCACAACTTCAGGACAACTTCACGCGCGGCGTCACCGGTGCCGAGCTGATGGCCATGGAAAGCGCTCGTCACGATCAGACAGCCCGCCGCAAATCACTGTCACAGCTGATTGAGCAGCTGCAGGAGCAGGAAAGGCTGTTGCGGAGACAGATGCTGGCCTACGAAAACAAGGGCAAGGCCCATATACGAGCACAGGAGAATATCGATCGCCAGCAGGAACGGCATGCTGATCGCATCGCCCAGCAAAAAATCGACGACATGATGGCCCGGAGACTCGACAGGAAGGTGGGATAATGATGCGCCGGTATGCCCTGAGCCTGATGATCCTGCTGACCATCGCCGTCATGGCGCGCATCGGGCTCACCCATTGGCCACTTCACGGTACCGCTTCGACCCTGACGGTGCCGACGGTCCAGGCGGGGGAAGTGGCACGCACCGCTTCGCCAACCGTTTCCAAGAGTACCCAGTCGCAGGCATCGGTCATCGGCATGGCCGAGGCAGCCATCTTCCCGGGTGCGCCCGGCCAGAGCGTCACCCCGGCCGAACTGACAGTGCTGGACAAACTACGCATGGTGAAGAAGCAACTGGACCGGCGCGCCAAGGCCCTGGATGCGCGCGAGCAGGCGGCCAAGGCCGCGGAGGCCAAGGCCGCGGCCCGCATCACGCAGCTGCAGAAGTTGGAAGCCGACATCCAGGACCAACTGCAGCAGGAACAGCACATCAAGAGCAAGAAAATCAAAAAACTCGCTGCCGTTTACGATGGTATGAAGCCGGCCAAGGCTGCACCCATGGTCGAGCTGATGGATATGCGTACCGTGGTCAGAATGTTCTCGCGCATGGACGAGAAGAAGGTCGGCAAGATCCTGTCATTCATGCCGCCGAAAAAGGCTGTGAAGATCAGCGAGGCCATGACCGAACGCATCGCAGCCCTGCAAGGAAAATAATCCCCAACAACCGAAGACCTGCGGGTGACGGCATCCGCGATGCCTATCCCCGATCTCCACCCACCCACGCTATGCATAGCCCCACCATAGCGGCAAAAGCTGCCACCCGGTGGAACTTTTTTCCCCGGAGCACACATGGATATTTAATATAACTTATTGATAATCATATAATTATTCCATGGCATAACTTCTGCTCTGTGTTTGGCATGACAAATCGGATTGCCATAACCGTATCGAAGCAGGGGACGGAAGACACCACTGCCAAGACACAGACCAAGGGTGGAAGCAAGGGCTTTCTCAACATGTTGATGACCGCCATCGGCCATCAACGGAAAGTCAAATCGGCCAAGGGTGCGCATACCTCTGCGGCGAACATTTCGGCAAAAAACACGGCAAAGAACGCAGCCTGCGAAACCGGAGTAGCGGGTAAAATCATCACCGCATCCAAGGCTGAAACCTCGAAGAGCAAGAGCAGCGACCTCGCCACCAAGCTGGCCATGCCAGACAATCCCCTGACCATCAGTCCCAACAAGCCCCAAGCCACATCCAAGGCCGGCTCCGCCAACCATGCCGACATCAAGGATACCCGGCATCGGCCCGATACCTTGAAAAAAACCAAGGACGAAACCGGCACGGCGGTGGAGGAAGCGGTTGTCGCCGTCGTGTCCCAGACCTCCCCGCCGACCGTTCCGCCGATGCGACCCGGCAGCGACAAAAATGCGTCGGAGAAAAAGGGCGCGGAGCACTACTCCGACGCCCATCTCCACCCCGTACGGCTGGCCGGCATCACAGCGCAAGCCGCGATCCATGTGCAGCAGCAATCCATCACTGTCGAACACATTTCGGAGCAAGCTTCGGTCACGCACCAGGCCGTCACCACTCCCCGGCCGCACACCGGTCAGGTGCCTGTATCCAAGGGCTCACCCCCCGGTACGGCAGCAGATGCCGGGCTGGCCGCGACAAACACCCCGTCGCTGACAGAAGACGGGCGGATCGCGCCCCTCGCAGACACCAACACAGCCTCCACGGCTGGCAAGAAAAGCATCGCCGCCAACATGGCATCGGCAGCTTCCAGCCAGGGTGTAACGACCGCAGGCGCATCCAAGGTGCCGGTGGCTGTGACCACCGCCAAACCTGGCATCCCGGCGGGCTCATCGATGGCAGCACCAAACCCGCAGCCAGGGCATCGACAGTCGGATGGGGACCGTCCAAGTCATGCCGCCGACAGGGGATTGTCGCAATCTACCCGTGTCAGCGACGGTATCACCCCGATGGCCCAAGCGGACGGAACAGCCATGGCGGCCAGAGAAGCCGCCGTCATTTCCACACCCCATTCTCCGGATGGCGGCAAGGCCCGTGCCAAGCACACAACGTCAACGGACACCCATGCGCACGCGGACAGCGCCCACCCATCGTCTGACCCGACAGCCGGGGCAGCATCCCAGGAAGGTATCCGCTTCTATGGCCGCCCGGCAGCCAACGCGCATGGGCCATCGACGCTGACCAAGGTCACCAGCAAGATCGGCAAGCCGCTTCATGCTATCCATGCGGGTCCTCCACCCACGGCGTCCAACGCACCGAGCGGGCAAAACACCGTCATGGGCCATATGCCGTTGGCGACCGCCGCAACTGCGGGCAGCCAGGCCACCGCCAATGCCCATATCACGGCATCATCGCAACCGATGCATGCCAGTGGGCCATGGACAGTCATGGCAGCCATGCAGGAAATCGGACAAGCGGCTGTGAATGGTCACAGTCGCCTGGAGTTGAAACTGGAGCCTGCGCATCTGGGCAAGGTGCATGTGCGCATCGACAGTGATGCCGGCAAGAATATCCGGGTCCATCTGGTGGTGGAACAGGCCGCTTCGCGCCAGATCATCGAACAACACCTGCCCAGCCTGCGCCATGCTCTCACCCAGCAGGGACTGAATCTCGGTAACTTTTCGATGAGCAGCCAGCAGCAGGGATCCGGAAACGGATACACCCCGGACCAGCATACCCAGCAGTCAGCGCCGATGCACATGCCTGCGCCCGGCGAAACGATTACGCCGCCCCTGGTGAACACCGCAAATGTTTACGCAGCCTCAGGCCGGCTCAGCATCAGGATTTAAGGAGGATCGCATGACCGTCACAGCAACCGCAACCACCCCTTCAGCCACCAGCTCCACCAGCAATTCAGGGGGCACAGTGTCCAGTATCAATATGGGCAACACGGACATGTTCCTGAAATTGCTTATCGCGCAGATGAAGAACCAGGATCCGACGAAACCGCAGGATCCGACGCAGATGGTGACGCAATTGGCCCAGTTCAATGCCCTGCAGCAGCAGATCGACACCAACACATATCTGCAACAGATGGCCAATGCGCAGTCATCGAACGCGTCAAACGCTGCGTCCTACCTCGGCCACACCGCAGTGGTGAATACCAGCAATTTCACCTTTGACGGTTCGACTGCCCAGAAGTTCCTGGTCAACCTCGGTAGTGCGGCGGCCAACGCCACCGTGAAAATCATCGACGCGAATGGCAACACCGTCGCCACGCTGAACAATGGTGCCCTTCCGGCCGGCACATCGCCATTCACATGGAACGGAACCATGGATAACGGAATTACTGCCCCCATCGGCAGATACACCATTCAGGTCAACGCTCTGGACAATTCCCATCAGTCGGTTTCTTCAACCGCACAAACCATGGGAACGGTCAGTGCCGTCGATCTGTCGTCAGGAAACACGCAGCTGGTCGTCAACGGCAGCCCCGTGTCAATAAGCAACATCTCTCAAATCCGCATGTAAGGACAAGGAAATAAGGAGGATATCATGGGTATTTATAATGCATTATTCACCGGCGCCAGCGGCCTGACCGCATTCGGCAATGCCGTCAGCGTCGTCGGCGACAACATCGCCAACGTCAACAGTCTGGCCTTCAAGGACCAGACCGTAAACTTCTCCGACGTCTTCGGGCAGACCGTCAACGTCACCCGTTCGAACATCGCCAACCAGGTGGGCAATGGCGTCACTATCGGCGCCATCACCCGCAACGAGGCGCAGGGCAGCGTACAGAGCACCTCCACCTCCACCGACATGGCCATCAACGGCGAGGGCATGTTCGTACTCAAGGATCCGAACAGTGGAAATGTCGTCTATTCCCGTGCGGGTGCCTTCCTGAAGGATAGCAGCTCGAACCTGGTCAATGCCCAGGGCTACCAGGTCCAGGGATGGGCACTGGATTCCAGCGGCAATGCCATCGGTGGTGTCACGGACATCACGCTGGCCAACCTGGCGGCAACCGCCCAGGCCACATCCAACGTGACGGCTGGTGTCAACCTGGATGCAACGGCTCCGGTCATCCCTACCTCGACGACGTTCGATCCCACGAATCCAGCAACCTACAACTACAAGTCCGATACCACCGTCTACGACTCCTTAGGTGCTTCGCACACACTGAGTGTCTACTTCGTCAAGCGCGGAACGGATTCAAGTGGCGGATCGAATACCTCAAACGCCGTATGGGACTGGTATGCCACGGTTGATGGTGCTGCAGTCGGCGGCACAGCCGGCACGCCGACCGTCGTCGGCTCAGCGGCGACAACATCTTCCACCGTCAATGCCAGTAACCAGGTGACTACCCTGGGACCGCAATCACTGGTGTTCGATGCTTCCAGTGGTGCGCTAACGACAGAGGTATCACCGAACGTGACGATCCCTTGGGCCAACGCGGCATCGGGATCCATCAGCTTGGATTTCGGCAATGCCACCACTGTCGATGCCCAGGGCATCACCGGTAGCGGCACCAACGGCACGGTACAACTGGCCGGCAATTTCGCAACCCGCTCGATGGCAGCCGACGGTTATACTTCCGGCTTCCTGTCCAGCCTTGAAACCGACTCGACCGGCCGCATCACCGGCGTGTTCACCAACGGCCAGCGCCGCCCGCTGTACCAGCTGGCCCTGGCCAACTTCCCCAACCCGGCAGTGCTGAACAACATCGGCAACAACATGTTGGCCCAGACCAACGCCTCCGGAACGCCGGTGATCGAGAAGCCGGGCAATGCCGGCATGGGCACCATCCAGTCCGATGCGCTGGAGCAGTCCAACGTCGACCTGGCCAACGAGTTCACCAAGCTCATCACCATCCAGCATGGATATGAGGCGAACTCGAAGACCGTGCTGACCACAGACCAGATGTTATCCACACTGATGTCAATCAAGCGCTAAGCCACGATCCACAGGGGGGGGCTTCCCCCCCTGCACCACGCCCACAGATCGCTACGCGTGAATCAGGGCCACACGCAGGCCCTAGCACGCTTCTTGCTTCGGGCAGCAGTAGGACCGACTGCGCGAGGAGGAGCCTTGGATATCGCCACACTTGTCGGCTTGGTCACCGCCTTCGGACTGGTGATTACAGCCATCCACCTTGGCGGTTCGATTGCCAGTTTCGCCGATCCGGTCTCCGCCCTCATCGTCGTCGGCGGCACCGTGGGCGCCACGCTCATCAATTATCCCCTTGCCGAGGTTTTGCGCGCCATCAACGTGAGTATGAAAACCCTATTCGCCACATTGACCCCTCCCCAGGCCATGATTTCCCAGATCGTAAGGCTCTCCCAAATCGTACGTAGGGAAGGCATCTTGGCCTTGGAGGAGCATATGCGGGAGGTCAGGGATCCCTTTCTGACGCGCGCCCTGCAGATGGCTATCGACGGCCAGGAACCCGATGTCATCGAGGATCTGCTGCACACCGAGATCGACAAGATCAGCGACCGACACGCCCTGGGCGCCGAGGTTTTCAGCACCATGGGTTCCTATGCCCCGGCATTCGGCATGATCGGCACCTTAGTGGGGCTGGTGCTGATGCTGAAGAATATGGATGATCCATCCACGATCGGGCCGTCCATGTCGGTCGCCCTGATCACCACATTCTATGGCGCCATCCTTGCCAACGCCCTGTTCCTTCCCATCGCCGGCAAGCTGCGCACCTTGAGCAAGCAAGAGCTGCTGACCTGTGAAATCATTACGACCGGCATCCAGTCACTGGTGGCGGGAGAAAACCCGCGCGTACTGGAACATCGCCTGCATGGCTTCCTGCCATTAAAGCAGCGCATATCGCATATCAGGTGAGGCATGGCCGGATTACAGCCAAAACCCAAGCCAGATGCACCTTCCAGCAATTTCGACTTCCTGTTTCTGCAATTGATGATGGTGATGATGGCCTTCTTCATCCTGCTCAGTTCCATGGCCGTCATCGTGGATAAAAAGCGCACGCAGGCCATCGACTCCGTAGCCAATGCCTTCAGCATCCTGCCGGCCGGCGCCAGTGTCAAAAACAGCGGTAACGGTGGCGACGTCGAGGCAGCGCACGCCGCCAATGATTTGACGGAGGTATCGAAACTGCTGGACATGCGGGGTGGCATCTCCGCAGTGAAGCTGGACAAGCACACCGTACTCGTACGGTTGCCGACACCGCTGTTGTTCGCCCCCGGCAAGATCGAGCTCAGTACCACCATGGCCCCGTTTCTCGACATCCTGGCCGATCTGCTACGCCGGAATACCGTCGCATCGGTCTATATCGAAGGGCACACAGACACATCCCCTGCCGGCCACGGCTTCAAAAGCAATTGGGAGTTGTCGGCCGCACGCGCCATGCAGGTTTACTTGGCGATGGTCAAGCGCGGCGTTCCCAGACAGCGCATGGTCGTGGTCGGCATGGGGGCAACCCATCCCCTTCCCTCGGAGCAGACCCACGCTAACCCGGGCATGAACCGAAGGGTGGAGATTCGCATCGCTTTCAGGCTGACCGCTGCCCGGTATCCCGGACGCGACACCGGCACTGTATCCCCCAGAAAAAACCGGGAACCCCACCATGGGTAGAAGAAGGCGAAACCAGCGAGAAATCGCTGTAAAAACCGATGGTTGGATCGCCACATTCGGCGATTTGACCAGCCTGATGCTGACCTTCTTCGTCCTGATGATGTCGATGTCCAGCATCGACAAGGACTCGCTGAAACAAATCAGTGGCCCGGTACAGTCAGGCGGCATCGCCATCATGCCGGGCGGCGGTACCGGCACACAGGCTGGAAACCGACTCACCCGCCAGGAGAGGCTGCTCACCTTCCGCCAGCAGGCCGTCAAAATCCTCAGCAATAGCGCTTGGCGGTACAGGGTGCATGTGCTGTTCATCAACGAGAATATGCTGTTCAGGCTGCCGACGACCATGCTGTTTGCGCCGGGCGCAGCCTCCCTGAAACCCGCCGATATCGCGACACTGCGGCGCCTAGCCTCCCTGCTGCAGGCCATGCCGGGCCATATCCGGGTGGAAGGACACACGTATAGGGAACCACCGTCACCGGGCAGCCCCTACCACGATGAACGCGAGCTGGCCGTGGCCAGGGCGGCATCAGTCTTGCATGTACTGCAACAGGCCGGCATCGACGGCAAGCGTTTGTCGCTGGCTGGCTATGGTGATGTCCATCCCGTCGCGCCCGGCGTGACGCAGATGGCCATCGCCAAAAACCGGCGAGTCGACATCGTGCTGTATCAGGATGCCGAGAAGCATGCGCCAGCAACAGCCACCCTGCCGCGGGGGCCCATTGGGCAAAGCGGCAAATAAAACGGGGGTAGATACATGGCAGCGGTAGAACATACGGACGCCGACCAAGAAGCGCCCGAGAAAAAGAAAAAAACGGGCGGCGGTCTGATGCAGGCCATCATTCTGGTACTGCTGCTGCTTGTTCTGGCATTGGGTGGCTTCATCGCCTGGAAGCTGGTGACCCTGAAGGTATCGATCCTGACGGGCTCGCATGCGGCGGTAACGGCCGCCGATCAGGCCGACAAGCCCGGCATCTTCGTGGACATGGACAACATCACCGTCAATCTGGCTGACACCGACCAGAGCCGTTTCCTGCGCGTCAAGATGAAACTGGAGGTCAAGGGCAAGCAGGCCGAGAAGCTGGTCAAAATGAACAGCGCCCAGATCAAGGATCTGGTGATTACCATTCTGTCGAGCAAGACCTTTGACGACGTGCGCACCCCGCAGGGCAAGTTCGCCCTGAAGGAGGAACTGGCCTATCGTATCAATCAGTTGATCGGCGGGCATCCCGTCAATGATGTCTACTTCACGGACTTCGTGGCGCAATGAGCGAGCCCATCCTGGAAGCCGAGGAAATCGCCGCCCTGATGCAGGCGGTGGTGCCCGAGGAAAAGGCGGTTGCCTTGTTCGCCTCACTGCCGCCGATCGAGCAGCCGGAGAAGGTCGATGCATTCGAATTCAATGGTAATGCCGACATCGGACCGGAGTCCTTCCCGATGTTCGGGAACCTGCACGAGCGCACGGCCGAAATGGTCACCGAACGCTGGAGCCACGCCCTGCACCGCGAGGTGCCGGTGTTCTTCAAGGACCTGGTGAAGCGCTCATATCTGGATATCCTCGACACCGACACGTCTCGCGTGTATTTCACCGTGGACAGTCCTGGCCTCGATTCAATGCTGATCGTACTGGATATGCCCCTGGTCATCGCCTACATCGATGCCGCGCTGGGTGGCGACGGCATGGCAGACACGGAACGCACCTCCCTGACGAGCGTGGAAACGCGTCTGGCTGCTCGGATCATCGACATGGTCGAAATCACTCTCGGTCGCCTTTGGCAGCCCGTGCGCAGCCTGCAGCTGAAGCTGCGTCGCATCGACACCGATCCGATGAGCCTGGCGCTGACTGCCGAGGACGTCACCTGCTTTTCCGTCACCCACATCATCGTGCTGGACGAGGAGCTGCGTGGCGAATTCGCCCTGCATTATCCCCTGCCATTTCTCGAACCGATGCTGGAGATCATGCGCATGCAGGATCGCGTGAAATCGCAAACCGTGGATCAGGAATGGGAGCAGGCGCTGCAGGCATCGATCGACGGTGTGCCACTCAACCTGCGTCTGGAGATGGAACGTTGCCGCATGCTGGTCAGGGATTTCCTGCACCTGAAGCTGGGCGACTTTCTGCCGTTGAAGATGCCGGAAGACGAGCCGATCACCGTATGGGCCGAATCGCAACCCATGTTTCTTGCCCAACCCGGCCAGCACCAAGGCATGCTGGCCGCCGAAATCATTGGACCCGCTAACGGAGGCACATCATGAGCGAAGACGAGCAGCAACCCCCCGAGGCCACGCAGGAGACGACGGCGGCCCCCGACGGCTCCGCCAACCTGGAAGCCATCATGCATATTCCGCTGGAGGTGAGTGTGGAACTCGGCCGCGTCAACATCCCGCTGCACGAGGTTGTGCGCATGGGCCGCGGCACCGTGCTCAAGCTACACAAGGAGGCCAATGCCATGGTGGAAGTTCTGGCCAATGGCACCGTCTTCGCCCGCGGCGAGGTGGTCAAGGCCGACGGAAAGCTCGGTGTGCGCATTACCTCGGTCGTCGCCCCATCCGAACGCATTCGCGCCCTTGCCTGACGCATCATATCCGATGCGCCCATCCCACCATTTGACGCGGCCGCTTGCCTTCGCTGCCAGCCTGTACCCGCAATTGGCGTACGCCGCTTCTGGTCAGCCCCACGGCATGGGCATGCTGGTGCTGAAGTCGGTGGTTTCGCTCGCCATCGTACTGGCGCTGTTCGCGTTTGCCGTTTGGGGCATGCGTCGGCTACAAAGCGGTCTGGGCAACCAGGGCATGCGTTCGCTGACCGTGGAAAGCCGCATCAGCCTGGACACGCGCAACAGTCTCACCATCGTCCGCCATGGCAACCGGCGCTGGTTGCTCGGCATCTCTCCCGCCGGCATCAGCCGTATCGACAGCCTGTCCGGGGACGAGGAGTCGGAAACCGCATCCGATAGGAAGCCGGCGTGAAACACTGGATTCGCTGGATTCTGCCTATCGTGGCTGTGGGATGGCTGAGCATTGGCATGGCGCAGGCCGCCGACCTGCCCAGTCTCTCGATCAGCCTGGGCAACAGCGGTACGCCCGAGGATTTCTTCACCGGTCTGAAACTGTTGGCTCTGCTGACGGTACTGGCCTTGGCCCCATCCGTGTTGATCATGATGACATCCTTCACGCGCATCCTGGTGGTCTTCGCCTTCCTGCGCCAGGCGCTGGGCACGCAGCAGACGCCGCCGAACCAAATCCTCATCGGCCTGGCCCTGTTCATGACTGCCTTCGTCATGATGCCGGTATGGCAGAAGATCAACACCCAGGCATTGACTCCCTATATGAACGAGGATATTTCGCAATCCACGGCTATCGGCCGCGCTGAGGCGCCCCTGCGCAACTTCATGCTCAGGCAGACGCGTAACGACGATCTGATGCTGTTTCTGAATGCCGCGCACATGCCCAAGCCAAAGACCGAGGCGGATACACCAATGCACGTGCTGATCCCCGCCTTTGTCATCAGTGAATTACGTACGGCCTTCGAGATCGGATTTCTGATCTACATTCCGTTCGTGGTGCTGGACATGGTGGTGGCCTCGGTTCTGATGAGCATGGGCATGATGATGCTGCCACCGGTGATGATCTCCCTGCCGTTGAAGATCATTCTGTTCGTGCTGGTTGATGGCTGGCACTTGGTCACTGCCTCGTTGATCCAGAGCTTCCAGTAATCAATCTGACAAGCCGTCTTCGCCTTAGACATGCCTTTGACGCAAGCTCGGTTCGCTCACGTTCGTCAGCGTAGCTCCAATGACCGGTTAGTATATTCGCGAACCATCTCTCAGCGCGCCTCACGCCGCCGATTCGCTGGTATTGCCGGCAAATGGCGCCACATACGGAAGGCAGATGTAGAAGCTCGTTCCCACATCCATCCGGCTTGTACACCAGATGGTGCCGCCCATTCGATTCACGATTTGGTCGACCGAAGCCAGCCCCAATCCCGTCCCCTGATCCGGCATTTTGGTGGTAAAGAACGGATCGAAAATCTTGCCCTGGATTTCCTCAGGAATGCCATCGCCGTTATCCTTGATTTTGACGATCAGGTGTTCTGCTGAGTGTATGGGGCAATATCTGGCTCGGGGACAATATTTGTTGCAATCCTCCGGAGCTTTATATGACTTCCATAGTTCCAACATGATCTGCTGCCGGACATTTTTCCTATTCTTCAAGGCGTCTCTGGCGTTGGCGACAAGATTCAGCACCACCTGTTCGATGTCCGAATCATTGCCTTTGATTTGGTAGCTTTCTCCTTCGGGTATCTTTACATCAAATTCGATGCATTCCGGCAAGATGGATTTTGCGGTCTTCGACACCTCCTTCATGGTCGATACCAGATCACATGTGTTTTCGTGCGATTTGGGGGAGCGTGAAATCTTCATCAGATCCTGCACCAGATTGGATGTCCTGTTGCTAGCCTGGACAATCTCTGAAAAACAGTGCTTCACCTTGTCATCGGTGGATATCTTCTCCCCAAAATACGCAAACCCCTGAATCGCGGCCATGCAGTTATTGAAATTATGGGCGATGCCGCCGACAAGGGTAGCCATCAATTCGCGTTTCTGGGCATCGATCAGCGCCCGCTGCAACTCGTCCTGTTCGCTGATATCAGAGAAGACGCCGATATAATTAACGGCTCCCTCGGAATCAGCAAATCTGTGGATATTCAGCCTTTCATGATAAACTTCGCCGTTTTTCCTCCTGTTCCACAGTATCCCATTCCATTGCCCGTCTTCTTGGATGGCCCTCCACAGCTCGGTGTAGAATTCCTCCGATTGATGCCCGGACTTCAGGATCGACATCTTCCGGCCCACTGCCTCGTCGGATGTATAGCCTGTAATGGTTTCGAAAGCCTTGTTGACATACAGGATGTTGGCACTCTGATCAGTGATCACAGCGCCGAAACCGAGTTGCTCTAAGGCAACGGAACGTATGGCGTCCAATTTATGATTGATGATTGGCAAGTTATCCGTCTCCCTCAACCCGTTTTTTTGATCGGTTTAGGCAACGATCCGTTCATCATCTTTCCGAGCATATTCGGCTTGTTTACCGGATGGTTGAAACGCAAGACCCACTCCCTTTATTCACTTATGGCTGCATCCCCTCCATGCAAGAATAATTTCTAAGCATAACACTTGCTACATAAATGGTCATTCCAGTGTCAAGGAATGCTGCTGTCGTTATTGTGAAATCACCCCCTGGCATGGGGCCATGCCCTGGGTAAGGCCGATATTGGCATATTTGTTGCTGCGATCACCTTATGAACCTGCATTCCGCCGACCCGCAAACCTTGACGTCCTTCTTCGAGATGGTGGGCGCCAGCGCGGCGGTCTTGGATGTCTATGATGAGCGCGAAATCAGATTGCTGAGCACCAATCGTTTTTTCCGCGCCGTGTACCGTTTGGACGATCCATCCAACAATGACTTGCTGCTTCCTCGGGATATCGCCGGGATGTTCGAGGAATCCTCGTGCGACTGCGCCCGCCGATTTGTACCTATCGACTTCGAACATCTGTTAAACCCCAGCCAGCAATGGCTGCGCGTGCGCATGATTCCGGTGCTTCCCGATGAGGACAACGCAAGGGTGGTTCGCATCTTTGCCACCGCCGTGGACATCACGGCCAAGCGACGCCTGGAACAGGATTTGCAGGTGTCCAACATCCGCTTGAACTCTGTCCTCGACTCGTCGTTTGAGGGCATCATCACCGTCGATACCCAACAAAAGATCAGGACCTTCAACCAGGCGGCCTCGCGCATATTCGGCTACACGCCCGACGAAGCGATTGGCCAGCCATTGGAAATGCTCATCCCGGAGAGGTTCCGCAAACGGCATCCGGATTATGTGCGAAATTTTCAACGCTCTGGGGATACCATGCGGGCAATGGAAAGCCGGGTGGAGATCAGCGCCTTGCGCAAGGACGGATCTGAATTTCTGGCCGAGATATCTCTGGCAAAATTCAGTGCCGGCGGGATCCTGGAATTCTGCGCCTTTATCCGCGACATCTCCGAACATATGCGCTTGATAGACGAGCTGTATCTCAGGGCATCCACCGACCCACTGACGGGCCTGTACAATCGCCATCACTTGTCCGAGGTGGCGATCAAGGAACTTGCCCGCGCCCGGCGCACGTCCCGTCCCACGGCCGCCATGCTGATCGATCTTGACGATTTCAAGAAAATCAATGATTTCTATGGCCATAGCACCGGCGACCGGGTATTGCAGGAAGCCGCCAGGATCTGCAGACGCCAGTCCCGACAATCGGATATCGCCGCGCGCTGGGGTGGTGAGGAGTTTGTGCTGCTTCTGCCCGATACCGATATCAACAACGCCATGCACCAAGCCGAGCGCATCCTGAAGGATATGCGCGCTCTGCATACTGGCATCGACCGACTCAGAGACCACCGGATCACTGCCAGCATCGGCGTTTCTATGCTCAATGGAACCAAGGACAGCTTCGAAGCGTTGGTCGAACGCGCCGATCAGGCCATGTACGTCGCAAAGAACATGGGCAAAAACAGGGTCGTGTCAGACAGGCAAATGACTGGCCAATATCAAGGCTTGCGCGAAGCCATCTATAGGGATTCAGGAGCGATATCAGGCACCCGAGGTGCCGGCTTTCCTTTGGACGGATCCTGATTCCGTCTATTCCATACAGCGCGGCGTTACCACCACGAGTTGGACAGGGATATTGCCAGTCACCACGTCGGCCACTGCCGTTATCTGATGCTCCATGGCACGGATCTGCCCCTTGACCAGAATCGGCAGGCCCAGGTTGAAGGTGGAGTCTTCTTCATTCACCCGCTGTTTCACCACACCGGCAACGATGTTGATGATCTCGCCGAAGGCATCGACCATATCGTCCTCCGCCATTTCCTCGGATTCGTCCGAATCCATGCCCAGCAGGGCACCAGACAAATGCCGGCACCCCAGCTCGGTCGAAACGATGCCCATCTCCAGCGAAGCGCTGGCTCCCACCAAGGGGATATAGGTACCGATACCAGGATCAGGAGGGCCGTCCTTGCGTCCCTTGGTCTCATAGGACCCGAAGCCCAGGGTTTCGACAGCGAACTCCTTGGTCACCGACATCAGTACATCGAGCCATTCCTGAGGGTTCTTATGGAAAGTCGCGCTCATCTCACAGCACCTTATCCAGGGCTTCCTTCAACTTTTCAGGCGCAAACGGCTTGCCGATCACGAACAATGCCCCAGATCCTTCCGCCTCCTGGCGGATCTCCGGCGTGGCAATGGAGGTGATGAACCCGAATTTCACGTCGATGCCGTCGCCTTTCAGGGCCTTCAGCAGATCAATGCCGGACATCCCGGGCATATTCCAGTCGCACAATACGACATCCGGCTTCGCTGCCTTGATGGATGTCAGTGCATCGTTGCCGTTATCGGCCTCCTGCATGCTGTCATCAGGATAGCCGACTTGGCGAAGGCTGCGTTTGACGATCATGCGCATGGCCTTGCTGTCGTCCACGATCAGAATATTCATATCGCTCTCCTCTTTGTTTAGTCAAAATAATGACTTTCGTCACTAAATTGACACATTTCCGGAATCCGGTGTCCCCTCCGTGCGGAAAAGACAAACCAATGCTCACATCAGCCGGGACTTCTTCGAGAGGTCCATAGCTGGTTTCTTGCATATTTAAAGCCAGAACCGTGCCAAGACAGAAGGACGGATGCGTATCGACCAAACGGTTACCCAACGGGAAAACGACAGCATGGGTGAGGGCGAATTCATCCGCTCAAAATCGAAACGCGGTGGCATCATCACCTGCACCAATACCGTATTCATTCCGCGTCACGGGTTTAACGAAGGGGGACTACTCGGCCAGCCCCACAATATTGGGCGCCATCCCGATATACCCCGCGTGGCATACGCCTGGTGCTGGGCATGCTGAGCCGGAGCCGTGACTGGCACAGCATCGTCAAGAACCGCTGCAAGAACGGTGATCATTGCTGGGTGAATGTGGCGCTCGCCCCAGGTCGATGCAGGGAACAACGTTATCGGTTATTTCGCCTTCCGCCGCGCCGACGCGGACCCAGATCGCTGAGTCCGAGGAAGTCGCAGCTGTGCTGGGCCGAAGCCAGTACAGACGAGCGCGGAAGGCTTTCCCGCAAGCAGATTATGGAGCAGTACAGGCGAAGTCACCTGTATGCCGGATGAGCCAAGAACGCACATGGCCCGTCTATTGCTAAACCGCCCCACAACCATGGGAAAGAGGGATCTTACAAACCAAGCCGAGGTAAATCGAACATGAGTAAGGCACGTAAGAATAGCAACAATGACAACGGCGCCATCATGGCTATGCTGATGCGCATTCCATTGCGCTGGCTGATTATCATCGGCTTCGGCATCATCACCCTGCAGGTGCTTGTGCAGGTGTCCCTGGCCGTACGCAACGTCAATCATGTCGAACAAGCTGTTCAAACGACGCACAACGAGAAGATTCCCCAACTGATCGCCATCGTCGGCTGGCGCCAGATTCTCGCCAATTCCAATCGCAAATACATCG
>Ga0316583_10000017_pt1 | contig 32029 bp, 25 predicted proteins | sample J_170502JBrBrA_D_FD_204513 | JGI IMG/M metagenome (GOLD analysis project Ga0316583, IMG submission 204513) | Rhizosphere microbial communities from salt marsh grasses in Alabama, United States - J_170502JBrBrA | ecosystem: Host-associated > Plants > Roots > Rhizosphere | place: USA: Alabama... | reverse complement strand
CGACGGATCGGCGACCCGCTTCTCGTTGTACGATCTGGTCGGCGCCGGCCCGTGGCCGGCGGGACGTCTCTATGTCACGTGGAATGTGGGGGAGCGTCACGGGCTGCGTCTCCTGGTCGCCCCGTTTTCCCTGACGGAGACGGGCGTACCGAATCGCGACATCCGGTTCGTCGGCCGCACGTACCAGGCGGGGCAGCCACTCGAGGCGACGTACACGTTCAACTCCTATCGCCTGGCGTACCGCTACCTGGCTCACTCCGGGGATCGTACCAGGGCGTGGGTGGGGCTTACCGCGAAGGTCCGGGATGCCACCATCGCCCTGCGCCAGAACGGGATCTCGAGCCGGAAGGACGACCTGGGGTTCGTGCCGCTCCTGCACCTGTCCGGTGAATGGCGCTTCGAGTCCGATTGGCGCATGGTGCTGGATGTCGACGGTCTGGCTGGAGGGCCGGGCCGCGCCATTGACGCGGCCCTCAAGCTCGGCTACGAGCTGAGCCGCCGGTGGGCCATGCAGGCTGGATATCGCATGGTCGAGGGCGGAGCCGACGTGAAGGCGGTGTATACGTTCGCGTGGCTCCATTACGCTGCGCTGTCGGTGGTCTGGACTCCACCGGTGTGACGATGACACGATGACTTCGGCGCCGCTTCCTGCCCCTCGGCCTCCTTCCCCGGGCTCAGTCGGCGCGGGCGTCGCCTCATCTTGGGGCTCCTCAGCGAAGTTGAGATTCCTTGGAGGCCTGCCGCCGTGCCGGAGCTTGGCGAGACTGGTGAATCACCCCCCGCCAGCAGGGCTCCATCCCCTACAAACGACGCGCGTCGGGGACAAGACGATGCGAGAGGCAAAAAGGTAATGCGCGCCGAAACTCACCCCTGTCGCCATCTCGCGGGGTCCCGTCGCGGGCCCGGGATTCCGCCGCGACCGTCGTATCGACGGTCCCCTTCAGGCCGCTACCTTCGTCGATGTTCCGTCCCGGGCCCGTCCAGGCCCTGTGTGCCTTGACACTGTGTTTCCCCGTGCCATACTTGCCCACCCCTTGTCGCGCTGCCCTGGCGGCCCCGTGGCCCAAACCGATCGAGGCGGACCTTGGTCGTCTACGTATTGTCCGACGCCCTCGGTGAGACGGCTGAAGCCGTCGCACGCGCCGGTGCGAGCCAGTTCGACGACGGGGACACGGAGTTCTTCAGGGTCGCCTACGCCAACGACCGCGCGGCCGTGCTCCGAGCCCTGACCGACGCGAAGCGACGCAACGGCGTGCTGGTCTTTACGCTCGTCGATCCCGAGCTCCGCTCGTTCGTCCGTTCCGAGGCGGGACGCCTCGACCTGGCGACGGTGGACGTGCTCGGGCCCGTGCTCGACGCCTTCAGCCGCGTGACGCCCACACCACCCCGTCTCTTGCCCGGCCTCTCGCACCGTCTCGATGCGGAGTACTTCCGTCGGGTGGACGCCATCGAGTTCGCCGTGAAGTACGACGACGGTCGGAGCGTTTCGGGCCTCGCGAACGCCGATGTCGTGCTCGTCGGGGTGTCTCGCTGCTCGAAGACGCCCGTCTCGATGTACCTGGCGCGGAAGGGGTACAAGGTTGCCAACGTGCCCCTCGTTCCGGAGCTGGACCCACCTCGGGAGCTCGATAGCATCGATCGGGATCGCATCGTCGGGTTCACGGTAAGGGCCGACAAGCTGCGGCAGATCCGCGAGGAGCGGCTGCGCACGCTGGACGTGGAGCTTGGGGCCGGTTACGCGGATCCGTCGCGAATCGCGGAGGAGATCCGTTTTGCCAACCGCGTGTTCAGACAGCTCGGCTGCGCGGTCATCGACGTCACGTACAAGGCAGTGGAAGAGACTGCACGAGAGGTCCTCGAAGTCCTGGGAGAGGGAGAGTCCTGATGGGCGACGCGAAGTGGATCTATGCCTTCGAGGAGGGTCGGGCCGACATGCGCGACATCCTCGGAGGCAAGGGCTCGGCCCTGGCCGAGATGACCTCCATCGGCCTTCCCGTGCCCCCGGGCTTCACCCTCACCGCACAGGCGTGCATCGAGTATGTGCGCGCGGGTGAGCCCTTCTTCGACGCCCTCCGGGAGCCGATTCGTGAATCCGTGAAGGCGCTGGAGCAGCGTGCCGGCAAGACGCTGGGCGGAGCCACCGACCCGCTGCTGGTCTCCGTGCGGTCGGGGGCGGCGATCTCCATGCCCGGGATGATGGATACGGTCCTGAACCTCGGCCTCAACGACGAATCGGTGCAGGGGCTCGCCGCCACCACCGGCGATGCGCGCTTCGCCTACGACACGTACCGGCGGTTCATGCAGATGTTCGGCAACGTGGTGCTGGGCATCGGCCACGACCGGTTCGAGGAGCTGCTGGAGAACAGGAAGCACCGTCACGGAGCCCGTCTCGACACGGATCTGGACGTGGACGGTCTGCGCGAGGTCATCGGGGACTACCGAAGCCTCGTCCGCGACGAATGCCAACGGGACTTCCCGCAGGATCCCGAGGAGCAGCTCCTCTTGGCCATCCGGGCGGTGTTCGACTCGTGGGACAACGAGCGCGCCGTCGTCTACCGGCGCGTGCACCGGATCCCCGACGACCTGGGGACGGCGGTCAACGTGCAGGTCATGGTCTTCGGGAACCGCGGGGACACGTCGGGAACCGGCGTCGTGTTCACGCGGAACCCCAACACGGGCGAGCCGCAGCCCTACGGGGAGTACCTGCCGAACGCACAGGGCGAGGACGTGGTGGCGGGCATCCGAACGCCGCTGCCCGTCGACGCTCTCCGGGAGCGTCAGCCGGGGATCTACCAGCAGCTGGTGGACACGTGCACGCTCCTGGAGCGGCACTACCGCGACATGCAGGACATCGAGTTCACGGTCCAGGAGGGGCGGCTCTTCCTGCTGCAGACGCGCGGGGGAAAGCGCGCGCCGCGGGCCGCGCTGCGCATCGCCCACGATCTGGTCGGGGAGGGCGTCATCTCCAAGGAGGAGGCGATCCTGCGCATCGATCCCGAGGACATCGTGCGTCTCCTGCACCGCAACGTGGACCGCGAGGCGCCCAAGACGGTGCTCGCCAGGGGCCTGCCGGCCTCTCCGGGGGCGGCGACCGGCGAGGTCGTCTTCGACGCCGACACGGCCGAGCGGCTCGGCGGCGAGGGGAAGACCGTGATCCTGGTGCGCGGCCAGACGACCCCGGACGACATCCACGGGATCGTCGCGGCGGCGGGCGTCCTGACGAGCCGGGGAGGGATGACCTGCCATGCCGCCATCGTGGCGCGGGGCATGGGCAAGCCCTGCATCGTCGGCTGCGAGAGCCTGCTCATCGATGCGAAGGGACGGACGTTCCGCGCCGGCGACACTGTGGTGCGCGCGGGCGACGTCATCACCTTCGACGGCGCGCTCGGGGAGGTCTACGCCGGGGAGGTCCCCACCATCGAGCCGGAGTTCTCGAGTGAGTTCCGCACTCTGATGGGGTGGGCCGACGAGGTGCGCACGATGGGCGTGCACGCCAATGCCGACACGCCCGAGGACGCGAGCCGCTCGAGGGAGCTCGGCGCGGAGGGGATCGGCCTGTGCCGGACCGAGCACATGTTCATGACCCCGGAGCGGCTCGTCGTGATGCGGCGCATGATCATGGCCGAGGACGAGGCGGAGCGCGCCGCCGCCCTCGACGAGCTGGAGCCCATGCAGCAGTCGGACTTCGAGGGGATATTGGAGGCGATGGCGGGCCACCCCGTGACCATCCGCCTGCTGGACCCGCCGCTCCACGAGTTCCTGCCTGGCACCGATGAGCTGTCCTCGACCGCCGCCGCGCTCCGGTCCCACGGTGACGAGGAGGGGGCATCGGCCCAGGAGCGGGCCCTGAAGAAGGTGCGCGGCCTCCAGGAGTCCAACCCGATGCTCGGGCACCGGGGCGTGAGGCTCGGCATCACGATGCCGGGCGTGTATCGCATGCAGACGCGCGCGATCTTCCAGGCCGCGGCGAAGCTCATCGAGCGGGGCATCGAGGTCCATCCGGAGGTGATGATCCCGCTGGTGGGGCACGTGCGGGAGCTGGCGTGGACGCGGCGGCTGGTGGAGGAGACCGCACGTCAGGTCGAAAAGGAGACCGGGATGGAGCTGCCGCGACGGATCGGGACGATGATCGAGGTGCCGCGCGCGGCCCTCACCGCGGACGCCATCGCCACCGAGGCGGAGTTCTTCTCCTTCGGCACCAACGACCTGACCCAGACCACATTCGGCTTCTCGCGCGACGATGCGGAGTCGAAGTTCCTCCACCACTACCTGCACGAGAAGATCCTGCCCGAGAACCCGTTCACCGTCGTGGACGAGGACGGGGTCGGGCAGCTCGTGAAGATGGCCGTCCGCAGCGGGCGGGCGCGCAGGCCGGATCTCGTGGTGGGCGTGTGCGGGGAGCACGGGGGCGATCCGACGTCCATCGCGTTCTTCCAGGCCGCCGGCCTCGACTACGTGAGCTGCTCCCCGTTCCGCGTGCCCATCGCCAGGCTCGCGGCGGCGCAGGCCGCCCTCCGCAGCGCACGGGAGCCGGCCCTCGTGGCGGAGGGCGCCGGGGCGTAGGGGAGCCTCTCCTCCCGACGGCGGCACGCCCTTGGATGCCGGCCGACGGGAGGGGGGTGGCCCCGGGCCGAGTCCCTCGGACCCACCTCGCGGGACGGTACGACGGGCCGTGCCCTATTGGGGACTCGACCCTCCGCTCGTGCCGTCCTTCGCCGCCAGCTGCTGGACGACGGCCTCGAGCCGCTGGAGACGTTGGCGCAGCTCCGCGTTCTCCGTCTGGGCGGCCTTCACCTGCTTCCGCAACGCGTCGGTACGCCGCTTGAGGGCCTGGATGGCCAGCATGTTGACGCCGTCGGCGTCGACGGTGGCGATGGTCACGTCGTTCGCCCCCAGGCCGAAGGCGGCGTGGAAGGCCTGGGCCATGGGCCCCACGTGCCGGACGCCGGCCGGATCCCGCTTGTAGCTCCACGCGTCGATGGGCAGGTCCGCCAGCTTGCTCAGCACCTGGTCGGCGTTCACGGACGTGAAGTCCTTCTTCCGGTTCACGTCGGAGGTGCCGCTCACGGTACCCGTGCAGGTCATGTTGCCCGACCCGTCGATGTCGCAGCCCGAGAGGGTGTCGGAGCTGGTGCGGAGCCGAATGCCCCCGGCGGCCCGAACGGCGAACTGGTTCACGCCTGTCGCGGTCATAGCGCCCACGCTGGCGGTCTCTGTCGATGCGTCGCTGATCACGACGGCGCCCTCGAAGCTGTTGGTGTTCGCATACGTGCCCAGGGCCACCGAGTAATCGCCGGACGCGAACACGGTCTCCCCCAGGGCCACCGCGCTCCTCCCGGTGGCGTTCGCGGAGGAGCCCTCCGCGACGCCGGCGAAGCCGCTGGCGTTGGAAAAGATCCCGAGCGCCACCGACTCGTTACCCGTCGCGCTCGACGACCGCCCCATGGCGAAGGACTCGGTCCCACTGGCCATGGTGCCATTCCCCATGGCCACGGACCCCGCTCCGATGTTCGCGTCGTCCCACTCCGTCCCCGTCCTGCTGTCGAGGGTCCAGACCGTGCCGGCGCGGAACGCCGACTTGGCCGGATACCACATCAGCCGCGTCCCCAATCCCTGAATGGGGATGGAGCCCCCGCCCGTGGGGGGGCCGAGCAGGGCGAACCCGCCGTCGCCACTGAGGAACATCACGCTGTCACCGACTGAGTTCTTGGTCTCCAGGAGCCGGGTCTGCGCCGCCAGAGGCGCAACCAGGAGCGGGAGCGCGAGCACGCTCGCAGCCAGTGCCAGCCGGGCGCGCCGGAGTGTCGTCGTGTGCATGATTCCCTTTCCTTTGGTGTGATCGAGCGCAGTGCGCCGCCCCGGCATGCCGCCCGGAGCCGTTGCGTTTCCGAAAGCCCGCTACGGGTTGATGGTGAGCGTCTGGTTCTGGATCGTGAGCGTGCCGCCCTGGAGGGTCACGGCGCTTGCGAAGGTCGCTCCGGAGAGCGCGACGGTGCCGGTGATGAGGATCGACGGTACCTGCCCCTCGAGGGTCGCGCCCGTGCCGGCCAGGGTCAGCAAGCCCGTCCCGGTGACCGGGCCGGTGGCCACGACGTCGCCGTGCGTGGTCAGTCCGAAGCCGGACAGGGTCACGCTCGCCAGGCTCGGCACCGTGAGCGGCCCCACCGAGGCGTCGGCGCCCAGGACCGGCTCGTTCGACGTCGCGGTCACCGTCGCCGTGTCCTGCGCGTTCGTGGCGCCTGCCGGCATCCAGTTGAGCGGATTGGCCCAGACCGCGTCCGCCGCGCCCGTCCAGCTCCGCGCGACGCCGCGCGACGTGTAGACCACGACGGCCACGGTGTCGGCGACGGGACCGTCCATGGCGATCACGTTCGCCGTTCCCTGGGCCTGCGCCTGGACCAGGCCATTCGTTGTGACGCTGACCACCGACGTGTTCGCGTTGGCCCACGTCACGCCGCCGGGCACGGCGTTCCCGTTGGCGTCCTTGGCGGTCGCGCTCAGACGCACCGTGTCGCCCACGCCCGTGAGCACGATGTCGTTGGGTGCGATCGCCACCGTGGCCGCCTGCTGGTGCACCAGCACCGCGGCGGTCGACGACGCCGTGTCCGCCTTCGCCGTGACGCTCGTCTGGCCCTCGCTCACGCTCACGACCCGGCCCGCCGTGTCCACCGTCGCGACCGACGGATCCGCCACCGCCCACGCCACCGCCGGCGAGTCCACCGCGTTGCCGTACTTGTCCGTCACCGCCGCCGTGAGCTGGAGGGTGTCCCCCAGCGCCCCGAAGGACAGCGTGTCGTTGGAGAGCGACACGACCGCCGCCCGATCCGGTGTGCCCGTGGTCGTCATCGTCACCGGGCTCAGCGTCCCCGTATGTGCCGTCAGCTGGTCCGCTCCCGCCGTCGTGCCCAGCGTCCAGCTCACGCTCGCCAGTCCCGACGCGTTCGTCGTGACCGAGGTCGCGGACACCGACCCGCCGCCCGCCGCCACGCTCCACTGCACCGCCACCCCCGCCAGACCCGCGCCTCCCGAGTCAGTCACCTTGACCGTGGCCGTGAGCGTCGATCCTACCACGGTGTCCGCCGGCAACGTCCCCGACTGAGCGATGGCGGCCGCCACCGGGTTCGGGGAAACGGAGGGGCCCGTCGTCTTGTTGCCCCCGCATGCGTACACGAGGAGCAGGCCGACGGACGCAACGAACGCGACCATCGCGTTTCGCATGATGGGCTTCCTTCCCTTGCTGGATCTGTCCCGGATTCGAGCCGGCAAGCGCACAGGCAGTGGGGCGTGCAGCCGACCAGCCTGTTCAATCGATAATCGGTAGCCCTACCCAGGTCAAAGCATTTCTATTCGTCGAGATGCTGTCGTGTCGGCTCACCCGCCCGGCCGCACCTGTCCCCGTCTCACACTCGAGGGGCCAGGGAGACCCACGTCAGCGCACCAGGGGGCTCTCCCAGACGCGAAGCAGAAGCCCCTTGAGCTGCGCGAAGGCCTCGGGCCCGACCTCGGCCTTCCATTCCTCCTCGATGGTCCGGAGGATCGAGTGGATCCTCGCGTACGCGGCGTGTCCACGATCCGTCAGGCGCACAATGCGCGCGCGGCCCTGGTGCGGCGAGTCGGTGCGTTCGATGTAGCCGACGCCCTCGAGGCTCCGCAGCAGCTGGTTCATGGCCTGCTTGCTGATGCCGGCGCGCTCGGCGAGCTCGATGGGACGGGCCCCGTCCGGGCCCGGAAACTGCAGCACCGCCATGTGCGGCAACCGGAGCTCCTCGAAGCCCGCAGCGTTGAGCTCGGCGATGATCCTGCGGTGAATCGCCTGGGACGGCACCCGCAGCAGGGCTCCGATCAACATCTCTCCTGGAGGGACGGGCGATGAAGGCATTGACATGATGGTCAATAGAATTTACTGTGTCGAAGACGGTAAACAAAATTTACCGCATCCCCGCTGCCCACGAAAGGGAGATGAACATGACAACGCAAGCCATCGACGTCCGTGTGAATCGGTCCGACGAGACCATCCGGCTGGGGCCCCTTGGTGTGCGCTTCCTGATCACGGGGGAGAACGCCAACGGCAGCGTTGCCGTGTTCGATCTCGAGGTCCCGAGCGGCCGGCGTCTGGCGGCTCCGGCACACAGTCACGACCACTACGAAGAGACGGTCTATGGTCTCGAGGGCGTGCTCACCTGGACGGTGGACGGGACGAGGATCGAGGTCGGGCCGGGTGAGGCGCTGTGCATTCCGCGCGGCGCCGTCCACCGGTTCGACAACGAGGGCGACCGGGACGCCAGGGCGCTCTGCGTGATCACGCCCGCCGCCATCGGCCCGCAGTACTTCCGCGAGTCCGCCGAGGTGATCAACGCGGCCGCCGGTGGACCGCCGGACCACGCGAAGATGGCCGAGATCATGATGCGCCACGGCCTGACCCCCGCCGTGCCGCAGCCTCAGGCGTAGCACCCACGAGCGTCGGGGACAGGGATCGAGGCAGACCCCACGAAGGAGGGCGGCGGCGCCGGACGAGGCCGCCGCCCCTCCGCCTGGAGGGGTCGCTCCCGAAGGGATGCCCTTGAGATTCCAGGGGGCGGGTCGCCATGGTTGCGTCGCAGCCGTCGGCGACCGACCTCTCTCCCGGAATCCCACGTGTCCGACATTCCCGCGTACGAACGTGACCCCACGCTGACCCGCCTGGACACACAGGTCCTCTCCACGGGGGCGGACCGGAGCCGTCCCTTCGTGATCCTGGCCGACACCATCCTGTATCCCGAGGGCGGCGGACAGCCTGCGGACAGGGGCACCGTGGGAGGCGTGGAGGTGCTCGACGTCCAGAAGGCCGAGGGAGCGATTCGCCACTTCCTCGCCGGTCCGGCGCCGTCGGGGCCGGTGACGGTGGAGCTGGACTGGGCCCGGCGCTTCGATCACATGCAGCAGCACACCGGCCAGCACCTCCTCACCACGGTGGCCGACGCACGCTTCGGGTGGCACACCACCGCGTTCCACCTGGGGGAGTGGACGTGCGACATCGAGCTGGACACTCCCGGGATCGCGGCTGGGCAGACGGCCGAGCTGGAGGAGGCCGTGGCGGCCGAGATCCGCGCAGCCCGCGCTGTCACGGTGCGCCGTGTGAGCCCCGAAGCGTACGAGGGCATGCAGGTCCGCTCGCGGGGGCTCCCCGAGGGACACACGGGCGAAGTGCGTCTCGTGGAGATCGAGGGGATCGACGTGACCACGTGCGGCGGCACGCACTGCCGCTCCACCAGCGAGATCGAGGCCCTCAAGCTCCTGGGAGCCGAGAGCATGCGGGGTGGCACCCGTCTTTCATGGGTGGCGGGCGGGCGGCTCCGCCACCTCCTGGAGGCGCACCATCTGCGGAGCGCCCGGCTCCGCGAGCTCATGGGCACGTCGGACGACGAGACGGTCGCCCGGGTGGCGGCGAAGCTCGAGGAGTTGAAGAATGCCATGCGTGCCGTCCGCGGTCTGGAGGAGGAGCTGGCGACCGCGTCGGCGGCGGGGCTCGCGGCGCAGGCGGGTACGGTGCTCACCGCTCACTGGCCCGCGCGCGATCTGCCCTTCCTCCAGCGCGTCGCCCGGGAGGCGGTGCGGCTGGCGCCCGACCGGGTGGTCCTCCTCACCGCCGGCGAGGGAGACCAGGGCGCGTTCGTCCTGGCCGCCGGCGAGGCCGCCGACATCGACGTGCAGGTCACGGGCACACAGGTGGCGGAGGTGCTGGGTGGGCGGGGTGGCGGGTCGGGGAGGATCTTCCAGGGAAAAGCACGGGACGTGGAGCGGCGGGAGGAGGCGGCGAGAGCGATCCTCGGTGGGGGCTAGAAGCGCGTTACTGCTTCTTCAGCTCCGCCACCCAGACGTCGGCTTCCTTGCTGCCCAGCGTGAGGTAGAAGCGCCGCCCGTCCGTCGAGAACGCGTACTTGCTGGGCTCGCGCTCGGAGTCGTCGAAGGTCACCAGCACGCGGGACGCCCCACCCGACGGTGCGACGGAGCGTATCGTCCACCCCGAAGGGCCTCTGTACAGGTAGTAGACCGTCTGCGCGTCGGGTGCCCACGCGCACAGGTATGGTCCCGAGTTCTGGTACGGCCGCGGCACAAGTAGGCGGCTCGGGCCTCCCGCCGCCGGCCCCACCCGAAGCCCGTCCGGCGCGATGGCGGCGATCTCGCCGCCCTTCGGGGACCAGCGCGCGTATTCCCCCTTCCACAGGTCGTGGCCTCTCCCGTCGGCCAGCGACTGCACACGGAGCACGTCGCGGGTGTCGTTGACCCTCTCGAACACCAGGGCCTTGCCGTCGGGCGACCAGTGGGTGTCCAGGTCCTCGTCCGGGCCGTTCGTCCTCTGCGTCAGTCCCGTGCCGTCAGCGGCCATGGTGTAGATGTCGCGGCTCCCGTTCCGCATGGAGTGGAAGGCCAGCTGCTTGCCGTCCGGGGACCACGACGGGCTGAAGTCGCTGGCGGGATTGGTGGTGAGCTGAACGGGCTCGCCCCCGGCCATCGGCACCTTCCAGATGTCGTAGTTGCCACCCCGGTCGGAGTCGAAGGCGAGCCACTTACCGTCCGGGCTCACGTTCGCCGTCTCTATGGTCTGGTTTCCCCGGGTGATGGGTCGCGCGGTCCTGCTCGACACCGTCCCCTCCCGCGGGATGTCGATGGACCAGACGTTCGAGGAGGTCACCAGCGTGGCGTACACCAGACTGCCGCCGTCCCGGCTCACCGAGATGGAGAACGCGTCGAGCCCCGTCGTGAGGCGCTCCGGGGCGCCGCTCGCCCGGCCGGAGCGGGAGACGGAAACACGGTAGACGTCCCGCGTCCCGTCCCGGCTCGAGACCCATAGCAGGGTCCGCCCGTCGGGCATCCATGCGGGAGACTCGTTGATGGCGGTCTGGGCGACGATGGGGACCGGGGGCTTTCCGTCCAGGGGGACGACGGTGATGCCGGACTGCCCCTCGTTGGCGAAGTCCTTCGTGCCGAACGCGAAGATGGGGTTTCCCGCCGACACGGCGATCCGGGTGCCGTCGGGCGACCAGGCCGGAGAGTGGGCCTGCGAGACCGTCGTCAGCAGGGTGGGCGCGCCTCCACCCACGTCCTGCAGATAGATGGCGCCTATGGGCCACCCGCGCACGTACACGAGCCGCTTGCCGTCCGGCGACCAGTCGAAGCCCATGATCGCCAAAGGGTCGGAGCTGATGACGGAGTCGCGGGGGAGGCGGACCAGGATACGCGCCGGACCGCCCAGGGCGGGGACCACCGAGATGGTGCCGTCCTCCGACTCGTAGGCGACCTGGGTCCCCTCCGGAGACCAGCGCGGCCACCGGTGGGTCATGGTGGTGTCGTCGGTGAGGCGCACGGTACGCCCGCCGCTCACCTGACGGACATAGATCTGCATGGCGGTGGGCGGGCCCGCCGCGTAGGCCACCATCGAGCCGTCCGGCGAGATGTCCGGGTCGATCTCCAGGCCGGGGGCGAGGGTCACCTGTGTCGTGGCTCCCAGCACGAGCCGCGTCGGACGCCCACGCAGGAGGAGTGCCCCCACCGCGGCCCCCGCGACGATGACGCTCCCCACCAACGCCGGCACCAGCCAGCGGCGCGGCCGCCGAGGCGGCGCGCCCCCCACTCTCACCCGCTGCCCCAGAGCGTCGGCGAACTGCGCCACCGGATTGAACCGATCGGCGCGGTTCTTGGCCAGCGCCCGCTGCAGCACGCCCGCGACCTCGTCCGGAACCGCCGGGCGAAGCTGCGTGATGGGCCGGGGATCCGCCGTGAGGTGCTGGCCGATCACGCTCTGCGCCGTGGCCCCGGTGAAGGGCGGCTGCCCGGCCAGCATCTCGTACAGGACGCACCCCAGCGCGTAGAGGTCGCTGCGGCCGTCCAGGTCCTGCTCGCCGGCCGCCTGCTCCGGGCTCATGTACGTGGGGGTGCCCAGGGTCACGCCCGTCTCGGTAAGCCGGTCGCCCCCCGCGGCCTCCACGGCCCGCGCAATGCCGAAATCGGCGACCACGGCGTGGCCGCTCTGGAGCATGATGTTCTCGGGCTTGATGTCCCGATGGATGACCCCGCGCGAGTGCGCGTACGACAGCGCGTCGGCCACCTCCCGCGCCAGCTTCATGGCGTCGTCGAGGGGGAGCTGCTTCTCGCGCCGGATCCGGTCCCGCAGCGACTCACCCTCGACGTAGGGCATCACGTAGAAGAGGAAGTCGCCGTGCGCGCCCGACTCCGCGTCGGTCTCCTGTCCTCCCGGGCCGCCCGCCCGGCCGCTGTCGTACAGGGGCAGGATGTGTGGATGACTCAGCCCTGCGGCGATCTCGATCTCCCGGAGGAAGCGCTCGTGGCCCAGGGCGGCCGCCAGCTCTGGGCGCAGCACCTTGAGCGCGACCTTGCGGTTGTGCTTGACGTCGTGCGCCAAGTAGACGGTGGCCATGCCGCCGGCACCGAGCTCACGCTCGATGACGTAGCGGTCTTGCAGAGCGGAGACGAGAGAAGGGGGAGGGTCGGGCATCGGCGGCAAGATGGGCCGCGGGATGTTGCGGGGCCAGGATTTCGTGGCCGAGGCGACGGCTGGCCCAGAGAGGCCGATCCCCCTCTAGCGGGCGGTGGGGGGGTGAGGCGACAGGGGTGCGCATGCCCTCACCCTGCCGCCTGCACCTGTTCCGCTAGAGGACCCTCTCCCGCACGCGGAAGTCCACGTTGTCCCTGATCCAACGCCACAGTGCCGGAGTGCCCGGGGGATAGACCGGCGCAGCCGGCGCCTCCGCGGCTACGCTGTCCAGGAAGTCATTGGGCTCGGACTGCGGATGCATGGCCAGGGCGAGGCTCGCGAGAGCGGCCGAGTCCGCGACGATGGAGGTGTCGTGCGCGGACGCCGCGGAGCCGGCGCCTCCCGCCGCCATCTCCGTCCGTGGGGTCTCCGACGCCATGGACGCCGACGCTCCCCCACCGATGGTGTCCAGGAGCTGCTGGGGCCACCCGGCCATCACCACGTTGTCCACCGTCCACAGCCGAACGCGATCGCGCGGCACGTCGTGCTCCCAATGGGCCGCGACCTCCGGGTTGGCGTACAGCAGCCGCACGGTCACCCGCCGGGCCAGGTACTCGAGAGGCTTCAGATCGATCTGCCGGTATGCTGCCGTCGCATCGCCGTGCTTCTGTCCCAGGTCCGGCACGCCGTCGCTGAGGATCACCAGCGTGATGGGTGTCAGCACCAGGCCACGGCGCTTCACCTCCGTGGCGGTCCGCTTGAAGAAGGCGTTGAAGTCCGTGAGGGGCTCGTTGGCGGGGAACCATTGCTTGAGATCCTCCGCGATCCGTCCGACGCTCTTGCCCTGGAAGTCCTCGATGGGGTGGAACGCCTGCGGCTGCCCCGGATGGTCACCGCCGATTGACCCGACGAAGAGGTTCTTCGGGCGCTCCAGACCGCCCACTCCGGTGAGATGCGCGTGGATGTAGTACGCCGCGAACAGGAGGGCGTCGTCGTAGCGGCCGCTCTTCTGGAACGAGCCGCTCACGTCGATGCCGATGAACAACGAGCTGCGCGGCCCCACCGGCGCGTTGCTGCCCGTGCAGCCCGCCACCAGCGGGAGCAGGAGCACCGCGGCCAGCCCGGGGCCGACCTGGAACCAGCGCTTCCACCTGGTCATGGTCACACCTCCGGCAGCGGCTCTTTCACCGCGACGCGGGTGCGCTCGCGGGGGGCGGGCTTCGGGAGGCGCGCCATCGCCTCCTTCAGCGACGAGAACGGCAGGTCGAACGCACCCCGCCCCGTGACCACGATGAGGCAGAAGTTCAGCGCGACCGCCAGCAGCTGCAGGATCGGCAGCGTGATGAGCTCCACCAGCTCGTTGGTCGTCTGGCGGAACCAGGTGCGCTCCTTCTTGAAGTCCGCCAGCATGTCGCGCCACCAGCGCATGGGATCCTCTGCTGCGGGCGTCACCGTGACCTCGTCCAGGCTCAGCGTCTCCCGCGAGAGGATGGCCATGACGGCCGGCGTGCCGAAGCGGCCGAACAGGAACCACGTCATGCCGCGCACGCCCACCCAGCCGAACGAGGCCAGCGCCAGCGTCGACACGAGCCCGAGCTGCACCTGATCTCCCGTCTGCTGCGCGATCCACGGCGTGATGGCGTCGATGAGCTCGCGATAGAGGAACACGACCTCGAAGAACATCACGAAGAACTCCACCACCAGCATCTGGAGGATCTCCTTCGCGTTCCGCTTGCTGATCGCCTCCGTCAGCACCTGGATGCACGCGAAGCTGCCGGCGATCAGGAGGAACAGGAGGAGGAACAGGATGGGCGTCAGGAAGGCGTCGCTGGGTGGCGCGCCCGTGAGATCGTACAGCACCTCGTAGATCGTGGGCCGCAGGGTGAAGGTGAACACGATGCCCTCCAGTGCCGACCAGGCCAGCGTCAGCACGAAGGCCACCCAGGGCACGCCCGGCTTGAAGTACCGTCGCGCGGTCCAGTCCAGGGCCGCCGCCGGCGCGGTGAACGCCGAGCGGACCAGCTTGCCCAGCAGCACCACCGTGTAGCGCAGCAGGGCCCAGGCGAGGTTCACCACCACCAGCCCCAGGCGCACGAGGCCCGCCCAGTAGAGCGCCACCCCGCGGCCGGCGTCCCACCACGCGAACGCCATCGATCGGATGTACGCGACCCGTCCCGAACGGAAGGGCAGCGTGTAGGCCGAGAGCATCGTCGCCCACAACGCGGCCACCAGCACCAGCGCCGGCAGCAGCAGAAGCAGCCAGCTCGCCGCCGTCGCCCATGCGCCGTCGGGCGAGACCACGCCGCCCAGCATGCGATGCTGCCAGGCCGGGATCCAGGCGACGATGCTCATCACCATCTGGGCACCTGCGCGCCAACCGGGAGGGAGTGACGCGATGATCGTGTCGAACATGGCTACACCTCCTGCGGGCCCTGCTGAGAGAGTGAGGTTCCGGGGACGAACGACACGAGCCGCCAGTGAGCTCGAAGTCGAGTCGCTGGCGGCCCGGCGGGCGTGGCGGCGCCCCCGCGCCGTTTTAGCCCCGTGGCTCTGCGCCCCCGCCTTTCGACGGGTTTGCTCTGAGCAGCGTCCGTCCACCCCCCGGGGGACGGTGTCGCCGGATATTCGTGCAAGACGCGGGCCAGCCCTGTCCTTCCGCGCGAATGGGGCCCGGAGACAGCCGAGGCGCTCCCTGCCGTTACGCGCCCGGTTGCGACGACGGCACGGTCTGCCACCCGGAAGACTTTGCAGGGTCCGGGCACGACCTGTCGGGGTACGCTTGTAGATCCACCGTCACCCCTCTACCGTCTTGGTTGACGACGAGCGCTGACCTTCCAGCGGTCGACCGAACGGAGGATCGTACGCACCTGTGCCGCTTGCTCGAAATCCACCGCCGGGGTGATACCGGATGAGCGGCTCGCTCACGGAGTCGACCCGGGGGAAAGAGGCCGCCCGCGGACGGACGGGGTCGTCGCCGGCGGTGCTGTGGCAACACAGGACCACGATCATCGCCGTGCTCGCGCTGGTGGCCATCCTCCTCCACCTGGTGCTCCGTTTCGGCGTCCGGGCCACGCCGCACGCCGGCATGATCCCCCTGTACGCCACGCTGCTGCTCGGCCTGCCGCTGGTCTACGACCTGCTGGGAAAGCTGCTGAGAGGGGAGTTCGGCTCCGACCTGCTGGGCGGCATCTCCATCGTCACGTCCGTCCTCCTGGGTGAGTACCTGGCGGGCTCCATCATCGTCCTGATGCTCGCCGGCGGCGAAGCCCTGGAGCGGTATGCGCTGCGCAGCGCCTCTTCGGTGCTGGCGGCGCTGGCCAAGCGACTTCCCTCCATCGCCCACCGGAGGCAGGGGGAGGTCATGGAGGACGTGGCGCTGGAGGACATCGAGGTGGGCGATACGCTGGTGATCCACCCGCACGAGATCTGCCCGGTGGACGGCGTGGTCATCGACGGGCACGGCGTGATGGACGAGTCGTACCTGACGGGCGAGCCCTTCCAGATGACCAAGACCTCCGGCTCGGCCGTGATCTCGGGAGCCATCAACGGGCACGCGGCCCTGACCATCCGGGCCACCAACCGGGCTGCCGACTCCCGGTACGCGAAGATCATGGAGGTGATGAGGGAGTCGGAGGCCAGCCGGCCGCAGATGCGGCGCCTGGGGGACCGCCTGGGCGCCCTCTATACCCCCGTGGCGCTGACCATCGCCTTCGCGGCGTGGGCCGCCAGCGGGGCGTCGGTCCGGTTCCTGGCGGTGCTGGTGATCGCCACGCCGTGCCCGCTCCTCCTGGGCATACCCATCGCCATCATCGGCTCGATCTCCCTGTGCGCCCGCAGGGCCATCATCGTGAAGAGCCCCGTCGTCCTCGAGCAGATCGCCGGGTGTCGCACCGCCATCTTCGACAAGACCGGGACTCTGACCTACGGCGCACCGGAGCTCACCGAGCAGCTCGTCGCGCCGGGCTTCGCCCAGGAGGACGTCCTCACGCTGGTGGCGAGCGTGGAGCGCTACTCGAAGCACCCCCTGGCCCGGGCCATCGTCTCGGCCGCGAAGAAGGACGGGCTCCGGGTTCCCGAAGCCACGGAGGTGCACGAGGCGCCCGGGCAGGGCCTGCGTGGAGTCGCCGCCGGACGGCGCGTGCACGTCACGAGCCGCGCCGCGCTCCAGGCGCAGGAGCCCCCGGGCATCCAGCACCTGCCCCCGGCCGCCGGTGGGCTCGAGTGCTCGGTGGTCATCGACGGTCGCTATGCGTCTACATTGCGGTTCCGTGATACGCCAAGGGTGGAGAGCCGTTCCTTCGTGAGCCACCTGCGACCGAAGCACCGGATCGACCGGGTGATGATCGTGTCCGGGGATCGCGAGTCGGAGGTCCGCTACCTCGCGGAGGAGGTGGGCATCACCGAGATCCACGCCCAGACGAGTCCGGAGGAGAAGCTGGCCATCGTCCGCCGGGAGACCGCCGCCGCCAGGACGCTCTTCGTGGGGGACGGGATCAACGATGCTCCGGCGATGATGGCCGCCACGGTGGGCATGGCCATCGGCGAGAACAGCGACGTCACCGCGGAAGCCGCCGGGGTGGTGGTCATGGGCAACTCCCTCGAGAAGGTGGACGAGTTCATGCACATCAGCGCCCGCATGCGCCGCATCGCGCTCCAGAGCGCGGTGGGGGGCATGGCGCTGAGCGTCGTCGGCATGGGGTTCGCGGCGGCTGGTCACCTGAGCCCGGTGAACGGAGCCCTGGCCCAGGAGGTCATCGACGTCCTCGCCGTGTTGAACGCCCTGAGGGCCGCCTGGCCTCCCAGGGTGTCCCATGACCTGTGAGGACCTGTGACGGTCGCGCCGCAATGAGCCGCGGCTACCTCGGTGGGGTTGGCCAGCGGCCGGCGCCCCCTTGCTACTCGGCTCTCAGCGATCGGATCGGATCCACCGAGGAAGCCTTGCGGGCCGGCATGTAGCTGGCCAGGAGCGCGACGCTGAGCATCACCCCCGACATGGCCACGAACGTCGGCACGTCGATGGCCCTGACTCCGAACAGCAGGCTCCCGAGGATGCGTGTGGTGAACAGCGCTAGGCCTACGCCCACCGCGACGCCGATGAGGGTGACGCCGCCGCCCCGGGCGACCACCATCTTGCGCAGCTGACGCGCCTGTGCGCCGAGCGCCATGCGGATGCCGATCTCGCGGGTGCGCTGGGCCACCACGTACGAGAGGACGCCGTAGAGCCCGACGGCACCGAGGATCAGGGCCAGGCTCGCCGCGATGAGCAACGTCAGCATGGTGAACGAGAGTCGCGCGTGGGAGCGGTCGGCGAGCCCGGCCATCGTGAAGATCCTGTACATCGGCGCGTCGGGCACCACCTTGTGGATGAGCTCACGGATCTCGGGGGCGATGGACTCCGCCCGGGGCGTCTTCACCACGTAAGCCGGCCCGGGGACGGACCAGGCCCGGGCGGACCACCCCACCATGGGGATGTAGACCATGGGGTCCGGCTTCGGCTCGCGGAAGTCCCGCAGCATGATGTCCTCCACCACTCCCACCACGCGGAGCCAGTGCGGGGACGTGCTGTCCGCGGCCAGGCGCAGGCGCTTGTCGAGGGGGTCCTCACCCGGCCAGAGGATCTGTCCCGCCGACCGGCTCACCATGGCCTCCACCTCCGCCGGCACCTGGTCGCTGCGCTCGAAGTGACGGCCCTCCAGGAGGGAGATGCCCATGGTCTGGAAGTAATCTCCTCCCACGGGCGCGTAGTGGAGGAGCGGCTCGACGGCCTCGCTCGCGGCCGTCTTCTCCGAGGCGAACCGGGCCATGCCGGCTCCTTCGTCCAGGGGCAGGGTGTTCACCAGCCCCACGGACTCCACCCCCGGCAAGGCGGCCAGGCTGTCCATGAACGTGTACTGGAAGCGCGCGACGGTCGGTCCGTCGTTGATCCCGCGCTTCCGGAAGTCGGGCGCCATCTGGAAGGTGAAGATGTCCTTGGTGTCGTAGCCCGGGTCCACGTGGGTGAGCGCCCGGAAGCTCTGCAGCAGGAGCCCCGACGAGACCAGGAGCACCAGCGCCGCGGCGGTCTGTACCACCACCAGCACGTCACGCGTCAGGTGGGTGCGTCTGGATCCGGTGGGATCCGACTCGCGCAGGCCGCCGACGAGGCCGGGGTTCGAGAAGCGGATGGCCGGGAGAAGGCCCGCCGCCAGCGCGGCCGCGACGGCGAGGGCGGCCGTGAAGAGGAGGACCGTCGCATCCAGGCCGGCGGAGCCGAGGCCGGGGATGCTCTGGGGCGCCGCGTGCACCAGCAGCGGCACGCCGCCCCAGGCGAGGAGCGCACCGCCGACGCCCCCGAGAGCCGCGAGGATGAGGGCTTCGGCCATCTGCGCCCGGACGAGTCCCGTGCGGCCGGCTCCCAGGGCACGGCGTACGGCCAGGTCCCGCCTCCTGCTCTCCGCCCGCACGATGAGCAGGTTCGCCACGTTCGCGCACGCGATGAGGAGCACGACGCCGACGGTGCCCAGGAGGATCCAGAGGGGACCCTCGATGTCGCCGACGAGCTGATCCTTCAGGGAGCGCACGACGGGTCGATACTGCCGGATGATGCTCGCGTACCGCGGCCCGCCGCCGAACCGCTCCGGGAGGCGCTTCGCCAGCCCCGCGAGCTCCGCCGTGAGGGACGCCTGACTCGCCCCCGGCGCCAGGCGACCCACCAGGTTCAGGCCGAATCCTCCCGGGCGGATCGGCGGAGTCGGCTCATCCAGGATCCAGAGGGAGGTCCGCTCCTCGGGGAATCGGAGGTCGGGACCCATCACGCCGATGACGGTGCGAAGTGCGCCGGCGACCTCCATCGTGCTTCCGACGACGGAGGGGTCTCCGCCGAACCAGTCCATCCACAGCCAGTGGCTGAGCACCATGACGGTGCCTTCTTTGTCGTCGGCCGAGGGGAGCCGGCCGACGACGGGCTTCACGCCGAGGGTCGCGAAGAACGAAGGCGAGGCCGAGGACACGAAGAGATGCTCCACGTGATCCCCAGATCGCACGTTGGTCTGCGCGATCTGATAGAACGCGAGGTTCTCGAGCTTCGTCGACTGCTCCCGATACTCGACGTACATCTCCGTGCCCGAACCGAACTCCGGCGGGAGGTCCGAGCCCGGCGCGGACCCGCGGATGGAGACGAGGCGGTCGGGGTGGGGGAAGGGAAGGGGCTTCAGGAGCACCGTGTCGACAACGCTGAAGATCGCGGTGTTCGCGCCGATGGCCAGCGCGAGGGTCACTACGGTCACCGCCGTGAATCCCGGCGCGCGGCGCAGGTTCCGCGCAGCGTGCATCAGGTCCCTCGCGAGGGCCTCCAGCATCCGTCCCACGTCCCACCTCCTGTCCTCGTGTGTTCGCACGCGATCGCGGCCCGGCCATGCGTCGTTCCCGGGACCCGGACCCACGTGCGCACCGACTGCGTCCCGCTCTCCTCGCTCGCGCCATCGCTCCCTGAGGAACCGGCCCGAAAACGACAACGCCTGGCCCCAGTACCACACCCGTGCCCGCACGCGTCCCCGGGCCGAGCACTTCGAGAGGAAGACCTCGAGGAGGTCACCCGTGACGGGCTCCCGGTCGTCGGCGGGCAGGGCCAGCTCCAGGAGCAGCCGCGCGTACCGTGGGGGCTCCGGGGCCGTTCTCACCGCGTGTCTTCCATGGCGGGATCCAGACCCGTCCACATCTGGTTCATCACCCGCCGCGACTCCCGGAGGAGCCGCTCTCCCTCCGCCTCGACCCGAACGCAGCGCCTGCGCTTTCCTCCCCTCCCGGAGACCGGCCCGCTCATCCACGACGAAAGGAGGCCCTTCTTCTCCAGGCGTCGGAGCGTCACGTAGACGGCCGCCCGGGACACGGACCGCTCCGTGCGCCTCTCGATCTCGTCGACGATCCGCACGCCGTACACCTCGCCTTCCAGGTGCAGGACCGCGAGAAGCACCATCTGCTCGAACTCACCCAGGCCCTGATGTGACATGCGCCTCCCGTAGAGCACGCCTCCGAGCGGCGGCGTTGACGCCATGATATGTATACAACGTCAACATAATTGTCGGGCCGGGGGTGGTGCGCAAGCACAGTGGAGGTTGTGGGGTCCTGCCGCCTGCCTGCCCGGCGCTGCGGATCCGCCCCGACCCGGCACCCGGTTCGGGGTGCCGGGCCGGGAGCGGCCCACGGCGAGACACGCATCGTGCCTCACCGGAGGAGGAGAAGCCAGGCGATGAGCATTACGGCCACCCACAGGGCGGTCGCCAGCTTGGCCAGCGCTGCCCTCACCGCGTCCGGCCGTTCGGGTACGCCCGCTCCGGTGCGCGTCTCGGCGGCGGCGGGTGCGGCGGCCTCGGTGTCCTTCTCCTTGCTCTTCTCCTCCTCTTGCTCGGTCGCCTTCTCCTTGTTCTCCTCTTCCTCGATCGCCTTCCAGAAGCGGCGCTCCGACGCGCGCTGAGCCTTCGTCCACTCCTGGACGTAGATCACGTCGGCGGTCCGGAGGAAGACCACCGATCCCGTGATCGTCTCGACGCGCATCCACTCGGGACGCTCGAACCCGAGGATCGCTTCCATCAGGCGCTCGGCAACCTCGCGGCGTACCACGAATGCCCGCCACGGCAGGCGGACCTCGTGGTAGTCCAGCGACGGCTCCTCCAGCGACGGGTCGCGGAGGAGCTCCTCGATCCGGTTCCGGACCATGGTTCTATCCTCGGTCGGCGGGCAACCTCCGGGGCGGGGCGTCACGGATCGGGAGTCGCGTCGTCCGTCGTTCCGCGACACCGCCGCCACCGGCGGGCCCATGGTTTCTGTCTCATCGTCTGTCGCGGGACGCCGGCCGAAACGACGAGCGCCCCACCCGCACGACGCAGGTGGGGCGCTCCACGAGCCGCCTCCGAGGGAGGAGGACCGCGCTATGGCACGATGTCCCCTCCGCATGCGTCGCGCTGCACCGGTCCCCGCACGCATGCGGGAAGCCGATGCGCATTCCCGGCACCGCTCCCGATCAGGGGAACGGAACGCGGGCGATACGACCCCCAGAAGGGGTCTCGCCTGAGCTCCTTTGCCCGGTTCGTCATGCGGTCCTCCGCGCTGTATGCGTCATCGTGGCCCCGGTGTCGGCCGGGGCATGGACATGAAAAAATCGCGCCTCCGATGGCACTTGCCGGCCCTTCCGGGACCGACCTGGAATCCCCCGCGGGGCGGGTAGGCTTCCACTTGCACCGGGACGCGACTCCCAAGGGCAAGTAAGCTGATGGGGGTGGTGGAATGTGTCAATGGTCCAGGAGACGGGCGGATACCCCGTCGACGACGTCGACCATGGAGCATTCCCCGTCCCGTGCGCGCCTCAGAGCAACGACCGCACCGCGGCCACCACCCGCTCCGGGCCCGGCTTGTGGAACCGCTCCTGGGAGACGGCGAAGGGTACCGGCGCGTCGGGAGCGGCCACCCTGCGCACGGGCGCCTTCAGCTCCCCGAAGGCCTCCTCCGCTACCATGGCCGCCACCTCGGCCCCGAACCCACAGAAGCGCGTGGCGTCATGAAGCATCACGAAGCGGCCCGTGCGGGTCACCGAGGCGAAGACGGCGTCCCTGTCCAGGGGTACCAGGCTCCGGAGGTCCAGAACCTCCACGCTGACGCCCTCCTGCTCCAGGGCGTCGGCGGCCTGGAGAGCGGTGGAAACCGCGGCGCCGTAGGCCGCCACGGTCACATCGTTCCCGGCCCTCGCCACCGAGGCCTCGCCCAGGGGGACCCGGACGTCGCCTTCCGGCACGTGGCCTTCCACGCGGTAGAGCCCCAGGTCCTCCACCACCACCACCGGATCGGGGTCGAAGATCGCGCTGAGGAGCAGCCCCTTCATGTCCGCGGGGTTCGAGCCCCACACCACCTTCAGCCCCGGGGCGTGGGCCAACCAGGCCTCCAGATTGTGGGAGTGCTGGCATCCGGACTGGAAGCCGATGCCGGCCTTCACCCGCACGGTGAGGGGCACCGACGTCCTGCCCCCGCTGAGGAAGTGGAGCTTCGCGGCGTGGTTGACGAGCATATCCGACGCCAGCGTCACGAAGGGAAAGAACATGACCTCCACCACGGGCTTGAGCCCCAGGGTGGCGGCCCCCACACCCAGCCCGGCGATGGCGGCCTCGCTCACCGGGGTGTCACGGATCCGCCGGGAACCGAAGCGCTGGAGGAGCCCGTGGATGGGGCCCATGGGGTTGGGATGGATGGAGACGCCCACCCCCTCCCCGGCCAGGAACACGTCTTCGTCCAGCTCCATGGCCACCGCCAGGGCCTCGTTCACCGCCTGACCCCCGACGAGCCGACGCCCGGCCCCGCCGGGGGTGCTGGGGGGGCGTGGCACCGAGAGAGCTTCCGGAGCACGCGGGGTACCCCGAGGCCTCCGGCCTTCCTGGGGTTCCCGGGCCCGCCGTAGGGGACGGCTCCAGACATCCTCCAGGGCACCCTCGGGCAGGGGCTCGGGGCTCCGCTCCGCGAAGGCCACCGCCTGCTCCACCGTTCTCGTCGCCTCCCGGCGCAACGTGTCAACATCGGAGGCGCTCAGGACCTCCTCCTCCACCAGCCTCGCCACGTACCGCTGGATGGGATCCCGCAAGGCCCAGGCCTCGAGCTCGTCGGGATCCACATAGAGCTGGGGGTCGGCCTCGCTGTGACCGTGCATGCGGTAGGTCTGGAGCTCCAGCAGGGCGGGCCCTCCGCCCGTCCGGATTCCCTCGACCAGCCGCGCCGCGGTCTCGTACACGGCGTCCGCGTCGTTGCCGTCCACCGTCTCCGCGGGCATGCCGTAGGACACCGCCCGGGCGGCGACGCTCCCGCCGGCCAGGTGGACCTCCAGGCGCTGGGCACCCGCCCAGCGGTTGTTCTCGCAGACGAAGAAGAGGGGGAGCTTCCAGACACCGGCCAGGTTCATGGCCTCGTGCACGCTTCCCTCGGCGGCGGCGCCGTCGCCGAAGAACACGGCGGTGATGCTCGCTTCCTCCCGGTACTGCTGGGCGAAGCCGGCTCCCACCGCCATGGGCGGTCCCGCCCCCACCACCGTGGAGGTCATGAGGGCGTTCACCTCGGGCACGATGAGGTGCAGGGTCCCGGACTTGCCCCGGTTCACCCCGGTGGCCTTTCCCATGATCTCCGCCATGAGGGCCTCCGGGTCCGTCCCCCGCGCCAGGAGGTGGGCATGGTTGCGGTGGTTGCTCACCAGGACGTCCTCGTCCCTCAGGGCCAGGACAGCGGCCGCACCGGCCTCCTGGCCGACGGAGAGGATCTGGATGCCGGCGAGGCGGCCACCCTCCCGGGCCAGGGCGGTCAGCCGGTCCTCGAACGCCCGGATGAGGATCATGGAGCGGAGGATCTTCCGGCGGAGCCGGACCGAAGTCGTTTCCATCCAACCTCCCGAGTCGCGGGGCGCGACACGCGCCGGCCCCGATACGAATCACGTCGGGAGGGTCCCTGGACTCTGAGTATAGAAGAGGAGGGTAGGGACGGGCACCGGGGGGCACGCGTGAACGGCGTCCAGCGCCGGGAACCGGGACCGCCGTTCTCCGTGGTTCCTGGAACGAACGTGGGTTGCCATTCAGGGCAATGTGATATAGGGTTATATATCACTATATCACACGAGGGGGCGTCCTGATCATCAACCCCGGCGACGAGCTGCCCATCTACCGGCAGATCGTGCGGCAGGTCCAGGAGGACATCGCCCAGGGGCGACTGCATGCGGGAGACAAGCTCTCGTCGCACCGCGAGCTGGCCGCCGAGCTGGTCATCGCTCCGCTGACGGTGAAGCGGGCGTACGACGAGCTGGAAGGGCAGGGGCTCATCGCCACGGAGCGGGGTCGGGGCACCTTCGTCACGGGGAAGCTCCCGGGAGTGGACCGGGAGGACGGGCTGAGGCGAGTCAGGAAGCTGGCCGGACGCCTCCTGAGCGAGGCTCGCATCGCGGTGATCGACTACGAGACGGTCGTCCGCATTCTGGACGACGTGAAGAAGCGAGGTGGGGCATGAGCGTCATCGAACTCAACGATGTCCACCGGTCCTACGGGCACGGTCACGAGGTCCTCTCCGGGGTCTCCTTCGCCGTGGACGAGGGAGAGGTTGTGGGGCTGCTGGGAGTGAACGGGGCCGGAAAGACCACGCTCATCAACATCATCATGGGGATGCTCCGGCCGCAGGCCGGCACCGTGAGGGTACTGGGGTGCGACCCCCGGGACGATCCCGTGGCCCTGAAGCGGCGCATCGGGTTCGTGTCGGAAGATCAGGTTCTTCCCCCGGCCCTCTCCGTGGACGCCGTCCTCGATCTCCACCGGGAGCTCTTTCCCACGTGGGATGCAGCGCTGGAAGGGCGGCTCCGACAGCGCTTCCGCTTCGAGGACCGTGCCAAGGTCGGCACCCTCAGCAAGGGGCAGACCCGGCAGTTGGCCCTGCTCTGTGCCGTGGCGCACAGGCCTGAGCTGCTGGTGCTGGACGAGCCCGGGGGAAGTCTGGATCCGGCCATGCGAAGAGGGTTTCTGGAGACGTCCATCCAGCTCCTGGCGGAGTCCGGGACCACCATTCTGTTCTCATCGCATTATATGAGCGATGTGGAGCGGATCGCCGGTCGGGCGGTGCTCATCAATGACCGACGGGTCCTGCTGGACGACGACCTCGAGGCGCTTCGCGAAGAGCATGTCCTGGTGGTGGTGCCGCGAGCCGAAGCGGACGTGTCACGGCTGGAGGCGGACCCCAGGTGCCTGAAGGCGCGCATCCATGTGAACACCGTGCACGCCGTGTTCACCGGCAGGGCGGAGGAGGTGGAGGGGCGGTTGAAGCGTGAACACGGCGTTGCACGGGCCACGTGTCGGCACGTTCCCCTGGAGGAGCTCTTCGTCGAGCTCGTGGGGGAGGACTCATGATCCTGAGGCTCCTGCGCGGCGAGCGCGCATTGATGGCGGTCGTCGTGATGTGGCCGGGCGCGGCCATCATCGGGTACATGTCCGCGGAAGTGATCGGGCGTCAGGCGGCCTCCGGGCACGTGGTGGAGCCCATGCCGGGGCCGGTAGCATTCGGGTTCGCGGTCATGTTCTCCGTGCTCGCGTGCGTGAACTACTACTCCGGCGGCGGCATGGGGACCGCGACACGGTTCCACATGGCCCTGCCCATCGGAGCTCGGGACCTGTGGGTGGTTCGGATGCTCGCCACGCTGGCGCCCTTCCCGGGCGCCGTGGCCGTAGGTGTGGTGGTCTATGCCCTTTCCCGGGGCGGGGACTTCACCCTCGAGGGACTGGCCCTGGGCCTGAACGGCGTTGCCGTGGCTCTCTTCATCCCGGCCCTGTACCACAGCATGCGGGTGCGGGACGCGGAGCGGGGGATGCCCCTGGCCGTCTTCGTTCCCGTGCTGCTGGCCGCGCTGGCCGTGGGTGCGATCCTGGGATTCCACACCCCCCGTCCGGCGATCCTGTTCGGAAGCGCGGCGGTGCTCCTTCTGGTTACCGGGTTCGCGAGGGTTCCACGGGCCTTCGAGCTGCACCCGCAGCGCGGACGCGCCTCCCGTCGCCAGCTCCCGCTGGTGAGATCGGTGTGGGGATCCGCACGACGACTGCCGGTGCTGGGCGGGGCGCTGCGTCTAAACTCGGCCCTCAGGCCGAAGCGCTGGCTCAGTCGAGACCAGTACGGGCTCCTGATCCTCCTGGGAGGGGCAGTGAACCTGCTTCTGGTGGCGAGGTCTCCCCTCACGGTGGTGCTGGGCCCCATCATCGTCCAGGTGGCGTGGTTCATCCGAACAGCCAACGGGGCTTCGGGACTTGATCATCTTCCGGTGAAGCGGGACCGCATCTTCCGACACGCGGTCCTGCCCGGGCTGGCGTTCGTCTTGGTGGGGCTCGCCGTGGTGGTGGCGTGGTCGGAGTCGGTGTCTCTGGGAATGCTGTTGAAGGCCCGGATCGTGCCGGTCACCGCGTTGGTGTACGTAGCGGCGTGGTTCCTCTCGCTGGGATCCGTGGTGACCGGGATGGCGACGCCGCCATCCACGCCTTCCGGGTGGCGATGGCGGTACGCGCGCCGGTGGCCGAACTGGGGGTGGGTAGTCCTGGTGATGGTGCTCGTCCTGGCCCGCCTCGGTGGGGCCGCGCCGGGAGGCGTCCTCGGCCGACTGGCGCAGTGGATCCCATGGGACGTGGGGGGGCTCTGGGCGTCCGTGGCAGCGACGCTCGCCATCGCGTTCCTGGCGCTCCAGGCCGGGTTCCGAAGGGTGGAGCTGGTGGGGCTTCACCGGAGGCTCGCGCCATGAGTCCCTGCTGACCCGCCTCCACTCGCGATCCTGCTCGGCCTTCCGGTGTGATACATTGCGACTACACCGGTCCGGCCCGTGGTGAAGTAGCCGCTGCAGCCTGCAGGCTCGCGGAGGGCCCTCTTCGCCGGTGCCCTGCCTTCATCCTGCCCGCGAGGTCCTCCAGACCGGCGCAAGGGCATGGCCGGCCGAAGAAACAGGCCATGAAGGCAGAGAGCCGTGAGGCCATGATCGTCACACGAACGAGAAGCGTCGTGATTGCCGCCCTCGGGGGGGGACTTCAACTTCTACCGCAGGGGAACCGCTCCGCCCACCGAGCACCTCAACAAGTAGCGCAGGAGTCGCGCCCAGTTGGCCGAGGCCGTGCGCAGGCACCTTGCCACCGGTTCCACGCTTTTCGAGCTTTTTAGTGTGTTCCGCGCCCCGGCGGCATCCCCTGCCAAACGCCGGGTTGTCCCTTCGAGGAGGCCGCCGGAAAGGCGGCCCAACCAGCCCCCCGTCCGACGGCCACGAGGATGAGCACATCCGGGAGCCGAGAAGCCGTCTTCATCGGCAAGATCACGGCCAGCGCCACGCACGAGATCCGTAACGTGCTGGCTATCGTGAAGGAGTCCGCCGGCCTCGTCGACGACCTGATGCGGATGGCCGCCGAACGTGGCCCTCTGGACGGTGCCCGGGTGCTCAAGGCCACGCAGCGCATAGACGCACAGGTGGCCCGCGGCGCCGAGCTCATCACCAGCCTCAATCGCTTCGCGCACTCCCTGGACCGCGATCGCCAGGCCATCGACCTGGGCGAGGAGATCCGTCAGGTGGTCTTCCTCTCCCAGAGGTTCGCCCGGATGAAGAGCCAGACCGTCCTGGCCAGCTCCGGCGCGGAGCCACGTGGGCTCGTGGCCAACTCGCTGGCGGTACAGATGGCTCTGTTCGCGGTCATGGAGCTGCTCATGGAGGAGCTTCCCGACGGCGCCGCCATCGAGGTGCGCCCGGCCACCGCGGACGGGCAACCGGCAGCCGAGATGACGGCCATGTTGAACGATGTCGCCATGGCCACCCCGGGAGCCGGAGCGGCATGGGAGCGGACACGCAATCTGGTGCAGGATCTCGGTGCTGCCCTGGAGGTCACCGAGTCGGGCCGTGGTTTGATGCTTCTCTTCCGCGGCGAAGGGTAGGTCCTCGGAGCCGGTTGTCTTCGGCGAGTTCACGCCTCCTGGCGGGGCGAGGCCGGATCTGGGTCGAGAGCGTATGAGCAAGATCAAGGTGCTCCTGGTGGACGACGAGGAGGACTACGTCCGCACCATGGCCGAACGCCTGGAGATGCGTGATCTCCCGAGCCGGGTGGCGACGAGCGGCGCGGAAGCCCTGAAGATGGTGCAGGCCGAGGCACCGGATGTCATGGTGCTGGACCTGAGGATGCCCGGGATCGACGGTATGCAGGTGCTCGAGCGCGTGAAGGACGAGCATCCCCAGGTCCAGGTCATCATCCTGACGGGACACGGATCGGACAAGGAAGCGCAGGAGGCCCGCGCGCTGGGTGCCTTCGAGTACCTCCAGAAGCCCGCCGACACGGGACAGCTGCTCGACACCATCACCGCCGCGTGGAAGCGGGGACTCAAGGTCGCCGCCGAGCTCCTCCGTGATTCGAAGAAGAAGTTCGACCGCACCATGGAGGCGGCGGCCTGGGCGGAGGCGGGCGTGGCCGAGATGGCCGTGGAGGCCCTGGAGGAGCCCGCGCGCGCCGCCGAAGCGGCCTCCGAAGCGCCGGCCATGCCCGCCTCGGGGTCCGGGGCGCTCAAGGTCCTTCTCGTGGACGACGAGGAGGACTACGTGCGCACCATGGCCGAGCGCATGGGCATGCGTGAGCTGGGGAGCGACGTGGCCCTCACCGGCGAGCGCGCTCTGGAGATGATCGAGGACGACGTGCCCGACGTGATGGTTCTGGACGTGCGCATGCCCGGGATGGGGGGCCTGGAGGTGCTCGCCAGGGTCAAGGAGAGGCACCCCGAGGTGGAGGTCGTCATGCTCACGGGCTTCGGCACGGACGAGGACGAGCGCGAGGCCCGCCGGCTGGGCGCCTTCGAGTACCTGCGCAAGCCGGTGGACATCGCCGAGCTGGTTCCCATCATCCGGCGGGCCGGCAGGGCCCACGCGAAGGGACCCGCGACGTGACGCTCGACGACCTCCCCACGCACCGGGGGCGGGAGCGGGACGTCGACTCGCTGATCTCCCAGGGGCGTTACCGTCGGCTCCGGCTCGTGGCGCTCACGGCCGTCTCGGTGGTGGCGGTCGTGCCCCTGCTGATCATGGCCGGCGTCAACTACTACCAGTACCGGCAGGCGTTCCGCGCGGAGCTCGGGCAGCCCATGGTGAGCCTGGTCACCAGCGGCAAGCAGGGGCTGGAGTCGTTCCTGGACGAGCGCATGTCCGCGCTCCAGCTGCTGGTGCGTGAGCGCACGTACGGGGATCTCAGGGACCCGGCTCACCTGGGCCGCGTGCTGGTGAACATGAAGCAGGCGTTCGGGGGCTTCGTGGACCTGGGCGTCCTGGACGACAAGGGCGTGCAGGTCACCTACGCCGGCCCCTTCGAGCTGGCGGGACGCAGCTACGAATCGGCCCCGTGGTACCACGAGGTGACGAAGCACGGCAGCTACGTGTCCGATGTGTTCACGGGATACCGCAACGCGCCCCACATCGTGGTGGCCGTGGAGCACGACACGGACAGCGGCCACTTCTTCGTCCTGCGTGCCACCATCGACACGGAGCTCATCAACCGGCTCGTGGCCTCGCTTGCCACGCGCCCGTCCAGCGACGCCTTCCTCGTCGATCAGGCCAGGGTGCTGCAGACGCCCTCGCGCATCTACGGAGCGGCGTTGGAGCAGGCGCAGCTTCCCCCCCTCGGGCCTGGAGGCCAACCCCAGCTCACGCAGCTCACGGACGGGCGTGGGGTGGACCTGATGGTCAGCTACGCCCGGATCGAGCACTCGCCGTTCACGCTGGTGCTGGTGAGCCCCCAGGGGGAGTTGTTGGCGGGGTGGCTGGCCCTGCGCCGCAACCTCCTGGTCTTCCTGGGTGTGAGCGTGGTGCTGATCCTCGCGGTGGTCTCGGTGGGAACCACCTACATGGTGAATCGCTACCGCGAGGCGGACATGCTGCGTGCAGCCGCCTACCACAAGATGGAGTACACGAACAAGATGGCGGCGCTGGGACGACTGAGCGCCGGTGTCGCCCACGAGATCAACAACCCCCTCTCCATCATCACCGAGAAGGCGGGGCTGCTCAAGGACCTGCTCCTGATGGCGAAGGAGACGCCGCCGAAGGACAGGGTCCTGGAGCTGGTGGACTCCGTGCTCCGCTCCGCGGACCGCTGTGGGAACATCACCCACCGTCTGCTCGGCTTCGCCAAGCACATGGAGGTCCGCAGCGAGGCCATCGATCTCGACGGGCTCCTCGTCGAGGTCCTGGGATTCCTGGAGAAGGAAGCCACGTATCGGAACATCACGGTGGACTTCGCGTTCCCGGATGCGCCTCCCCGCATCGTGAGCGACCGGGGACAGCTCCAGCAGGTCTTTCTCAACATCATCAACAACGCCTTCGCCGCGGTGGACGATCACGGCCGCATCGAGATCGGCATCCGCGACACCGGGTCGGACGCGGTCGCGGTGTGGATCGCCGACGACGGCGTCGGCATCGCGGAGGAGCACCTCCCGCACATCTTCGACCCCTTCTTCACCACGAAGAAGGGAGCCGGCACGGGCCTGGGCCTGTCCATCACCTATGGAATCGTGCAGAAGCTCGGCGGCGACATCGCCGTGCAGAGCAAGGTGGGCGAGGGCACGCGCTTCACGGTCACGCTCCCCAGGGGATCCACGGATGTGTAGCGGCGACATGGATGCGTTCCGGGTTCTGATCGTGGATGACGAGGAGGAGCTGGTCAGCGCCCTCGTGGAGAGGCTCAACCTGCGGGGCTTCGAGGCCCGGGGCGTCACCAACGGTGCCGACGCCCTGGCCGATCTCGAGACGACCCCGTGTGACGTAGTGGTGCTCGACGTGAAGATGCCCGGGCTCGGTGGCCTCGAGGTCATCAGACGCATCAGGAGCGAGCACCCCGGGTTGGAGGTCGTCCTGCTCACGGGGCACGGCTCCCCGACGAGCGTGGAGGAGGGGATGGCGGCGGGGGCCTTCGACTTCCTCATGAAGCCGGTGAAGATCGACGAGCTCGCTCTGATCCTGCGCTCGGCGGGATCCGGGGAAGATGCTCGGCGGCAGGAGGAGCGCGACGGATGAGCGACCACAGAGTGCTGCTGGTGGACGACGAGGAGGAGTTCGTCGCCGTCCTCGCGGAACGCCTGGGCGCACGGGGTCTCCAGGCGGACACGGCGCCGACGGGGCCGGCCGCGTTGGTGAAGGCCGGGGAGACCCGCTACGACGCCATCCTCTTGGACATGGCCATGCCGGGCATGGACGGGATCGAGACCCTGGAGCGGCTCCTGGACCTGAACCCGGACCTCCAGGTGATCCTCCTCACGGGGCGGGCCACGCTGGAACAGGCTGCGACGGCCATCAAGCTGGGCGCCCTGGACCTCCTGGAGAAGCCCGCCGACATCGACACGTTGGTGCAGAAGATCGAGGACGCCGCGACCCGGCGCTGGTCGCTGGAGGATCGGCGCATCGAGGAGAAGGTCGCCGACATCATCCGCAAGAAGGGGTGGTGACATGGGCACGGACGAGGCGGCGAGGGAAGATGTCCCCAGGCTGGTCAAGGAGATCATGATCCCTCTGGGGCACTACCCGTCCGTACACGCGGACGACACGCTGAAGCGCGCCGTATCCACCATGGAGGCGGCGCACATCGAGAGGGGACATCGCCGCTCCCTCCCCCGGGTCCTGCTGGTGCTGGGAAGCCGGGACGAGCTGGTCGGCATCCTGCGTAGACGCGACATCCTGCGCGGGCTGGAGCCTAAGTTCCTGATCAGCCAGAGGATGGAGTACCAGAAGAAGCTCTTCGACGTCGCCGTGGATCCGAACCTCTCGGAGCTCGCCTTCGACAGGATGGTGAAGGGGGTCCGGGGGCAGGCGGAGCGATCCGTGCGGGAGGTGATGCTGCCGGTAGCGGCGACCGTCGATCCCGACGATCACATCATGAAGGCGGTCTACGAGATGGTATCCCTCAACCAGAGCCTCCTTCCGGTGGTGCGGGGCGGGCGCGTGCTGGGGGTGATCCGATCCGTGGACGTGTTCCACGAGCTGGCACAGCTGTTGGAGGGCGGCGACGCATGAGGGTCGCGGGCGCGTGA
>Ga0316583_10000013_pt1 | contig 33443 bp, 25 predicted proteins | sample J_170502JBrBrA_D_FD_204513 | JGI IMG/M metagenome (GOLD analysis project Ga0316583, IMG submission 204513) | Rhizosphere microbial communities from salt marsh grasses in Alabama, United States - J_170502JBrBrA | ecosystem: Host-associated > Plants > Roots > Rhizosphere | place: USA: Alabama... | reverse complement strand
ACATGCCTACGCCTACCATCCCATGGAATTGCCCTTTCTCCTCGTCCCACTGTGGTGACGTCGCAGTCTAATTCGAGTTCTTTGACTACCTTGTCTACTACTGACTGGAAGTCAAAGGGAAGAGAGGCGTGAGATGACACAATGGAGTGGTATTCTAACCCCAGGCAGGGCTAACCATCTTGAATACGAGACGGAAGCTTCTTTCTGACGAAGGGGAACCATAAGTAGGAGTCAGGAGCGGGAGTCACTTCCTTCTGGGCCGGAACTCTAACAACCAACTCTGAGGCGTGCTTCGCAGATGGGTTCAAGGCAATCATCATTGGCTTTTTTGAACCAGCCCTAGCCTTGACCCCGGAGGGAAGTCTCTTTCTGGTGAGGGTACTCTTTTTTCTTCCGACTCGGAGGCGCACTTCGAAGCAAGTGTGGACGGTATAGGCCTTGATCTTCAGCCTCAGTTCCAAGGTTTCGTAGCTAGTGAGCGGGGTTCACGAGTCCGCCGATTCTCGACCGTCAATTGCTGAGTCGGGTTCGGTCTCTTCAGATGTGGTAGAATGAACATGGTGTACCTGAGGGCTTGAGAGGGATAAGTCGAAGAGAACACATGAATGAGGACGAGGGCCTGGGCTCCTACTAGATAGAGATTCTCAATTGTGCATAATATACGGTACTTGGTTGTTGTGGCTATATAAGTAAGAGCCTGAACCATGAGAATCATCGGCTTGACTGTGGAAAGCCTTGAGGTCTTCTTTCACCATGTCTATGCTCGACTGAGACCTCCTTCATCAATTCTTACTGCTTGGGTATATATATTAAGAAAGCAATGGTAGATGAGCGGGTACTGGAGGGAGGCTGATCTCTCCTTGTCCAAGGCCCTCTACAGCCGAAAAGGGTCTATTTTCACGTGTGCTCCGCTTTGCTTTCTCTACGACGCATACATACAATACGACCTTTCGCTAATACTTGATTTACGGCTGGTCTGCCAGGTTTTGCCCTTGATTCAGCTCAGAGTAGGAAAGCGTAGAGTTAGCGCAAATCTCAGCAAAAGTGGGTCACGATTTACCGAAAAATGGAAGAGTCTCGCTCCATTGCTACAGAACGTGTCACCTATTTGGTGAGCAATCTGGAAGAGACAAAGAAGGGAAAGCTTTCTTTGGCCTGGCACAAGAAGAACTCTTTTCGTCATTAGCCTGGCCTCACTACTCAACTGGAAACCAAAGAGATAGAAAGAGCTTATTGAGACTACGTATATCCCTAGTCCGAGGCAAAGAACATGAAAGAATCTCACTCCCTAACGAGAAAAGAAAGTCAAAGAGTCATTATGGGAAGAAGCAAGAAGGAGTCCTTTTTCTATAGGATTGAATTTCTGAGTTAGTCCCTCTTTCTGGTCTCAGCTATTTATACCAGACCTGCGGCACACGCATTGAGAAAGATGGTCTAGGAAATTCTAGTGTAGATTCAACCCATGCTTGCTTTGTCTTTCTCGGGTGAGTTCTTCCCATCAGATCTTGTTAGCTTCCGCCCTGGAGATGGATAATCAGCTACTTCGCTCACAGAGTCGGTTGACGAACCCGAAGCATCATATGTTCTTGCCTGCAAGAGAGAGTGATTTCTTCCTCAGAATTGGTTTCGAAAGCTTGCCGAACCTTTTCACAGCAAAGCCCATACTAAGATTCTGTGTCCTCAGCTGAATCTGGTTCATTTCTAGACCTGCTCACAGTACCTGACTTGGTAAATCGCTCACAGAAAAGTCCTCTCAATCGTTTGACTCGGAAGTCTGTCTAGAATGATCGCAGGGCTTGTGCTGACTTTCTTTCTCATATCCAACACTCAGTTGGGCGAATCCTTAATGTTATTTATTAGTTTCGTCGGACTATGATAAATTACACCATCCTCCGAAGAAGAAGAGAAAGACAAAGTGAAGACTTCCAGCTCACAGAAGAGATTGGCGGAGAGACGTTTTATGAGAGAAACTACTTTGAGGCACATTTCGAGCGAGCGGTTGCAAGTCAGTCCTTATGTGGAGAGCACCCTGGATGGCTCCATGCGATGTGATATACAGATGTGACAAAACCTCAAGGAAATAACCAAAGCTTATAGGGACTCGTAGGCCCTTATCTATCAAGAAGATTGAAGCATAGTAGCTTCTGAAGTTGCTTTCGAACTGACTCCTTTCCCTTTTGGAACAGCTAGTATGGTGGGAAGTTCTTCCTTCGTCTAAGAAGTAGGTTAGTGACAATAGAAGAGCCTCTGATTTGGAAGTAGGGAATTGAGGAATATCTCCGACTCACTTGTCATGTTCCGAGAGACTCTAGAAAGATGTTCCGAGTTCCGACTTCTGACTTGCTATTCTTTCCTTTCTACAACTACGCTCCCGCAAACAATGCTCCATTCAAAAGGAAGTCAAAGTGCTAGCGGAACTATGGTACGTCGCATAGGCCGAAACTGATAGTTGGAAGAAAGGATCAGATCTTGAATTTCCAACATCTCTGTCTCTGAATGCAGCTCCTTGTAAGGCCACTCCAAAGTCCACAGCATTTCCATCGTATCAACTTGTTCACCAAATCTCGGGAAAGCCTACCTAGCAGTTCTCTTTCTGGCTTCTGGGGACTCATTTCCCAACCCTGGTAAATCAGATCTTTGAGTTGACTCGCAACTCTTCCACCGCAACTTGCCCTACTAACAGATGGAAATCCAGGCCCGGCCTCAGAACCTGTTGTTCTTTCAATCCCTAAACTCGAGACAATCAAGAAACTCAAAGTAACAACTCGACGTCATATTCTCGGACGACTGACTAGACTAGGATGATGGGTGTGAAGGCGAAGTCAAAGGACTAGACTAGTGTAGACCGGCTTTCATTTATAAGAAAGAAGAAGAAAGAGAAGAGCAGCAAAAGTCCCGCGCTAGAAACCTGTCAAAAAGAAGAAATGACTCTGATCGACTGGGAAAAGAAAGCCCTGAACTAGTAATCTGTCTCTCTTGAATCTCCTGAGAATGATCAGTCTACGCAAGCTCTCTTAGTCTACATTCTATGCTCCTCTAGTCGGAATCAGGGGTACGGAAAGGCCTCAGTAGTGAGGAGGAGATACCTCTTCCCAGGCCAGGTACATGAAAGGTATAACCTAGCTCTATGAGTGAAGTCTGTATTAGTAACTTATCTCTACAGATGAACTGAGTCGGGCTTGTGCTTGTGTCTTGATTCCATTCATTCGATTCTTCCACCGTAATACGCATTGATTGGTTGCACTCCTGACTTGGGATTCTATCTCGTAGGTAGTATGCAATTCTGCAATGAAGAGACACGCCGACTAGCTAAGGACTCAATCAAAGCAGAGCAAATGGATCTATCTAAGCAGAGGAAGAAGGGATTTCCGTTAATAGAGAAAGCAAGCGAAGGAAGGATTTCGAACACAAAATTTCTATTCTGAAAGTGAGCATTGATATTTGTATTCTTTTTTTTTCATTGGATTTGTTGAACAACTCGTTCCGTATCACTCCGTTTCACTCTTCCGAGACCTTCTTCTTGACTTTGCTTATAAATAACCATTGCAGTAATGAAATGAATTCTTTGCTTGACTTTTCTGAAAGAGTACCACCAGTACTGACCTATGGAGTTGGTTCGCCCAATCTGATTCTATAATGGTGATTTTGACATATACATACCCAGATATACTTGAAGTGGGCTGCTTACCCCGATGTGGCTTAAACGAAGTCCGCCGCCTTGATTCCTCTCTTTTCCTTACTTTGCTCGATTACTTTGTTGATTTTGTTTCCTTCAGAAAGTATAGGAATGGGATTCAAACCATGCTGAATTAGACATCCAATCAGTCGCATTTTGGAAAAAAAAGAACAGGGAAGACCAATCACTTCTATAGAAAGATTTTGGTACTGCCTGCTTGGAAGTTGAAGTTGTGTTTGCCTACCTATTGCCTATGAATGAGTGGCATAGAAGCACTGGCCATGGAAAGCATTCACCCCTCTTTCTACACTGAGGTGAGCATCCAGATTCAAAGACCAATCCGCCTTACCACTTTGGCTATACTCCCATAGATCACTTGTGCGCATTTCTCACTATTTATTGAAGGATTCTTCATTTTGAAAAGCCTTGCGAGAAGCTTTTCATAAGGTGTAGCTATCTGAGCCACCGGATCCTAAGTGAACCAGAATGGACTTCGTGGCATGATTAACCAACTTGATACCATGGTCCCTTGGTATCAATGCTAGAGAAATAGCTGCTAATAGTTCGTGGATCTATCTCTTGAAACCGTCGGCTCACGTCTTCCCGGAACTGCCTAAACTCCTTATGCAGTTTAGCCAAACTACTAGCATCAACACAAAGCCCTTTTTGAGGTCGTTCTCCTCTGCCCTTTTGCCAGACGGAAATGACCAAAAATCCCCTGACATCCTCTGCTCAATCCTCGTATTAGACGTACGTCCCACGTGGGTGTCAGATCGATAGAAAGTCCGCCGAGAAGATGAAGAAGGTGGTTGAGGTGACTACGGCACTACAGAAGTGGCAGAAATCGGTGCCGGCGGAGTAGGGATCGAAAATCAATGAAATGTGACCGGAGCCTATTCCCACATTGAATCTCAACTGGAAATTGGAAAGTCAAAGGAGATATGAACTGCGCCGGATTCTATTAGAAGGCGTAGGCCTATAAAGAAGGTCAAGGGAATGAGGGCAGCATTAGCCTATGCTTTAGTAGGAAAAGGGACACCATCAACTGTATCGAATCAAAACCTGGCGCTGGGGAAATTGATTTGGCTGTGGTCAATATCAAAGCCTCAGTATATTCTCTGTCTGGGCCACATATGTGAAACTTGACTGCCAACATGTCCTAAGGCGCTAGACGACCTGGGGCCAAGCAACTGCTTCTTGCTCGGTGAAGAAGACGAATTCACGCCTATTTCCTTCATTTCATAGTGAGAAGGTGGCCTATGGATTCCTTTTCCAAATTCGATCTCTATTTGAGCCGATGCCTATTATCTTCTTTCTTTCAATGTCAATGCTTCAGCCAGGAAGACTGCACTCCCGCTGTAGCTGTGACCGGCTTGCTGTTTGTTCCCGTTCTATTTCTGTAGAAGAGAATAGTCAGAATTAGGCCTCAAAGCTGGAAGTCCTACCTGGCGCATGAGTATACTTGATATCCCGGATCCTCTTTTTAGGAACTTCGCTCATAGGAACGAAACTCTCTTTTAGTCCCCTGGCGCTGGCCCTCTCTCTTTTGATTATATATGAGAGGTATCACCTACTTCGTTCAAGTCCTGGAGTTCGCTCTTATACTCGGAACAGGAATAGCAGGATTCTATGAAAATACTGCTTGGACAGCTGCTCTACTTGTTGGAAGGCTTCTACTATTCTCTCCTGGTCAGTAATTCTTTACTGCATTCTGTATTGGTGAACTCGTTGATCGCCCCCACCATTCATTGGTTGCACTCCTTACTTGGCTTGGGATTTGTACTCACTATCCTATCTACGAGCTTGGGATTGTTTTGTTCTCCGGAATGGAAAGGAGGGGCATCCGAGAGTGGGCTCAAGGAGTCAATGTCAAAGGCCTCATTGATAAAGCGAGTCAACAGGTGTGGCCGGGTTACATACTCGAACATAGGTGTGCTATCGTTACCGAAGGATTGACCCCTTCCCCCGGAATCAATCGAGCTATATACTAGACTCTGTCTTCCATTGGAACTACTAGCTGGCCCGGGGATGTAGATCAGAAGGATAGGGCTGACTTGCTGTGGAAGGCTGCTCTTGCAAGTCTTGTTTCGCAGACAGAGGATGAGGGTCTCGGTAGTGAGTCTCTCTCGACCTATTCGTGGAGGTCACCAAGGGCAATCCCCCTCATTCGGGCATACATAGAACCCTTCCACTTCAACCTATTTATTGAACCTACCGTTGAGACCATAGGCACGTGTCGACTCCAACTCCTAATCCAAATGTGAGGCGCTAGCTTTGTTATCCACTCATGACGAAAACAAGAAAGTCAAGCACCGGCGGGAGACACGATGGGAGAGAAAAGACGGAAGCAAGAAAGGGCTTATTTGGTGTTTTATAAGATAAACGTATCATGTTGAGAGCACAACTTCAGACTTCCGACTCCTCCCCTCTTGTCACTAATGCCACTAATTACCCTATTGAGTGATTCTTCTCCGAGTTAGTCCAATTGGTTGCGTTTCGGTCGACAAAAGTCCTCTCAATACCCCTCACCGGGACATCAAATGAGAGTTTTCATTTTGATTCAACACCATCAGCACAAGCCTGAATCTCCTCCCCGGTTAATCTTAGTCAATTTCATTACCTCGCCGTCTAGTCGAATACTGGCCCTCCTGCCATGAATTTCTCAAGGAGAGGTAGGCGGTCTTCTTTTATCGGCACCCGCCTCTAGTTCAACTGATCCCTACTCTTGAGTGGCCTGTAGTCCCTCGCACCACGGAGGGTCGAGTCGACTCAATATCAGTACTCCAGGGCCAGCACCAGAAAGCATTTTGATTCTTCGATAGGCAAGAGCTCGCTTCCCTCGGATAGTGGGAGACATAAAAGAGTAGTTCGCTCTTCGAGGCCATACTATCCAAATATGTAGTGAATCGATTTCTCGGTTCCTTACGGAACAAATTGACAAACACTTCCTTTCCTGGGTTCCTCATCTGGAAAAGCCGGGAATATAAGGCTGAACCCCCTCATTTCATCTTTCAACCTCCGAATATGTACTAGTAGCAGGCTCGTTCGGGTTAATTCCTAGAACCTGGAGTTCTTCTTCCTCCACACGGATTGAGTACCAATACCACCTCTTGCTCTTTTGACTTGGTAGTTGAAAACCAAACTCGCTAGGGTGAGGGTGCCGGGTGCCGGGTCAGGGTTTCGGGGCCTATCTTCTGGTCGACACGTTAGTAGTGTCTTCCTTGCTCGAAACTAACTACCTTTCTCGCTGGGAGCGAAGGTTCAAATCCAGTAGTAGGGCTTTGTCAGACAATCTCTTCTTTTGTTAACCTTGTACAATGACGAGAGAGATTACTTCTTCCGTCAGAAATGGAGTTCTTATCCGTATTACGAAGTATGTTACGAGACTTTCTGGATAAGGTCAATTTAGTACTTCATAGAGATTCTTGAAGAGTGCCAGAGGGAAGAAGTCAGCCTTTATTATCAGAGCCTAGCTTTATTCTACTCGCTTCCGATCTATGCTCTGTCCTCTATCGCCGTTATTTTGATATTGAATTTCCTTTCTCGATCACCGTGAAGAAGTTCGTTGTGAATAAAAGAGACAGGAGATGTGCCCTCTTTGATGGATATTAGACATTGATATTCGAAAAACCAGAAAGCACAGAGAAGTTTGATGCGAATAGTTGTTAACTTAACTTAACCAAGAGTTCAGTCAATCCCTTGTGTCAGTTCCGTCTCCCAGGGTTCTTTCTATTCTCTTATATCAGTCGAAGAGTAATACGGGTTCACAGCCCGCTTGTCTGACTTCCTAGCTTCTCCGAGAAGCTTGGGGATGATTTCTCCTGGGGCTAGGGCTAATTAACATCTCAACTCCATATCAGATGAGTAGTAGGTGGACGTGCAGGTGTCAGTGTCAGGGCAGTCTATCAGTCTTTCTGCCGTGTAAGTGGTTAATGGTTTCACATGTTATACCTTTTCCTATCCCTTCCCGTCTTCTCTTTACTATTCTTGACTAGTCCCACATGCTAGTTCTTTCTGTCCTCGAGATCGCTACAACAGATCATGACTAGAGTGAACAAAGGGCTAGCAGCAGCTTTTGCACATTCATCTTGTCTCGACGAAATCGAATTTCTTCTTGTCTTCACTTTCAGCCTACGCGTGCTCTTCCTTTTGGTCCCTCTCGCCTTGTATACTACCGCTCTTTCCTTCAAAATGGAACCTTGATCAGCCTTTTTCAACCGTGTACCGGCCTCGCTCTAAAGGCATCGAAAGCCTTCATTCGATCTCTTCCCTAAATCACACGACTTTAGATATCTCCCGCGGGTCAATAAGCTACTTGTCTGAGCGCGCAATTTCAAAGAGAAAGCGCCACATCAGAAGCCTTGTCAAATTCAACATTCGTGCAAGCGCCAGGAAGATAGAAGCGAGCGAGACCACCAACGCGGAAAAGAGAATCTGTCGTCTTTCCTTTCGCTTTTTTCATTCTGGAAATTCAATGTTCTATATCGCTTTTTGACAAATGAGTTTCAACGCTCAGCGCCTCAATTGAAAGACAACTTTTTTTTTTGACCCTTGTGCATTATGATATATGACAGTTGCCCAACTACTTTCTTCGTCCTCCCTCTTCCGTTGTGCACTTCCGGCTTCCTTCCCCACTTTCGCATATGTCATATTCGGGAGAGCTTGCTTCGTAGCTCGATCACTACTTAACGTGCGTGCCGGGGATTCCTCTTTTATTGCAACCAACTCGGGCATAATGACTTCGGGCTTCTGACCAAGTCAGGAGATCCTGAGAAAAAACCAAAGCTTTCTTTACTAATATCCTTCGACTCGAAGATGATGGATCTGTCCGTCCTCCTCATTCATTCTATTCTTGCTTCTTTGACATTATGAATGAACTTCGTGTTCTTGTCTCCGCTTTCCACTGAAAACTCTATCTATCAGGTCCTTAATAAGCGTCGAATGAAGTTGAAGAAGAAGCCCACTTGGAGCCAAATCTTGAACATCTGCCCTATTCAAGTCAGGAGATAAGCGGATTCGCTATTCCAACCATGAAGAAGTCATAGAATAGAGTCAGATCCTACCCTTCTCTTGAACTACGCAAATATTCACTGTAGAAAGACGAGGGTTGGCTCTGAGAGCAAGCGGGTGACAGGTGAATCACATCTTTGTTATGTCAGTCTCGGAGGAGGCTCATTCAGGAATTTCATCCGCTTTGCCATCCGACGGAAAAAAGGTCAATCAAGACCCCAATGGAAAAGAAGATGAAGCAACCGGAACCTCATCATCTCAGACTCAAACTACTTGCCCAGGGGGGGAAACTATAGCCATGAGTCAAAAAGGGGGGAGAATATCAAATCGGCGCATTAGAATTTGGCAATTCATCGATAATGAACACCAATCTGACATTACGGTCAAGGCGGAACTAGCCCTCTTCACTAGCTTCTTGAGAGCTTGGGGAATTTCTGATCAGAGTGAATAGTTTATTCCCGAGATAGGCCAGTAATAATAAAGCTTAGTCGCTTTAATGGAAGATTCAAGTAACGAAGTCGCTCGCCCTGGTAATAAGCTGGAGAGGAACGAAAACAAGGGCTATTCCATTAGGGTAGGGTTGGCAGGGAAAGCCAATCGGCGCGGCGCATGATCGATGATTGAATCTTCTACTCTGCGGAATTAATGCAAAAGCAAATACATAGTTTCTTCCACTTCTTTCTCAACCGGAAATGAATGGATTTTTGATTCATGGTAAACATAATTACCAAACTTCCGTAAGGCACCAAAGTGATATAGGAGGGACCCTTCCATAAAATCACTGTCTATCGACCAGCCTATTCCAGTCAATCTTCTTCAAGCTTCATTAGAAATGAAAATGCCGGCAGAAGCTGAAAAAGAAAGAGAGGGTTAAGGGGTTGACGATACAGTATACGCTTACCAGCGCTATGTCGATGCAGTATGTGCTTGCAAGAATAAGGATCTCAGTACCGAAGAGGAGCAATTTCTATCCACCCTTGGGCATCACTGAAGGTATTTGGATTTCATGACTCAAGTAGGTCGGAGCTATATATAAGATAGGAATCACGTATTGCATCACTAAACACTACCAGGGTGCTCTCTCCAGAGCGGGTCTGAGTAGTAGGATGAAGGTGACTAGGCCACAGGATTTCTTCTATCGGCTTTGTTGATTATTTCACCGCAGCCAATAATATGTACCCTAGGAGCGGGCGGCCAATACGCTTTTGAAGGACAGAGATGGAAGAGTTTTTGAAGTGACAGGTTATTATAGTGCGGGGATTTGGCTATCACATGATTATGAGCATCATAATGGCTATATTGGGTATACTAGTAAGCTGTCTAATCGCAGTAATTTTGTCCTGCCTGGCGCAGTATGATAGTGGCGCATCATTATTTATCATCTTTCGCAGCATTATAGCTCGAGCTGTAAGTGTTGACAGCATATTCATGCTTCATCCTGACTCAGCTATGATCTATCTTTATTATTCAGTCATCATTCTTTGTTTGCTATTTGCGGCCGGAGGAAATAACGCGCCTCCTATGAAGTGCTATTTCCATTCTTTCTCACTGGTGCCTTAATCGGCACACGCATATCGAGCATTCTCCATCCCCTCCATGACTTCTTCTATCTTTGTCGAAGACGAGGGACAAAGTACCTGGCCAGGCGCCTCTTCCGGGGGCGGGGTATCCCCTCATCTCACCCACCCATATACTGTGCTAGCTTCTTGCTTGATCGGGGAGTGAGACTTTGTATCTCAACTTCAAGTGACAGCATAATCAAAAGGAAGGGATTCCCCTGGAAAGTTCAGGAGGCATTCCCGACAGTCTGATAGAGGAAGCAATGCCATGTTGCCAAAGAAAGAAGATGTTTTTTCAGGGGAAGCCTTTGATTTCCGAAGCATGATCGAAGCAGGAATTTCACTTTCACTGGTTCAGCTAATGAATAATTCGGTGGGGGAAAGCCCTTCAAGTAGATAAGGCTGGAGCTTGCTTCCCAGAAGAAGTGTCAGAAGATTCGATGGTCGGAGGAAGACCCTTTTATACTACATGATGGCGCATGCCCTGCCCTCTTCAGATGACTGACATGCTTTCTGAATTTCAGGGAAAAAACTATTCCGAAAATTTCTTTCAAGAGCGGCAGAACAGAAAAGGGAATTTGCAAACTAACTGGGGCGGAAGGAGAAGAGTGAGTGAGATATACGTTACTGCTGGTAGCACACGCATTTGCCCCTTAGTAACTGTGACTCTGAAACCAGAGAAAAAGAGTAGTCGCCTTTAGTCCCGAATGAGAAAAAGAAGGATTTGTTCCAGCAGCAGGTTCCCCTACTGCCCCCTTTGACGGCTTCGCTAACTCCAGTCAAGCAGTATACGACCTACCTGACCTGATCTCCGAACGAAGAGCTAGTGAAAAAAGCATCTGTCTTGCTGGCGGCCTTTGGGTGCCTTGTATCAGAACGGGTTCACTCTTTCTATAGCAGAAGATCAAGTTACACACACATCTGCTTATATCAGAATAGACTGACTGAATAAGAGTGGAACTGAGTTCCGCTAACCGCTTCTTGCTAACAAAGCTGTCCAATTCCATGAATGTGTTTGCTCTCTTCTTAGTCTACGATTATCCCTGCTCTTCCTCAGCTGTGGCTTGACCTGGTCGAAAGTCGAAATGTGTGATTGGCAAATGTGTGAAACAACGGTAATTCCTTAAAGAAATAGCAGCTTCTTCTGTAACCTAGTCTTTCCCTCCTCGAGACTTGTAATGCCGACTCTTCTCCTTCCTGGCCTGGCTATATCATATCGCCTGCACTCTACGGTCTTTCTGAAAGAGAATGCCCTGAGTCCTAATCTCCTAATGACCTGACTCAAACTAAACCACCAACAGGTCCTTCTTTCAAACTCGGTCAATCAGTTTGCGGGAAAGAGACAAGAACTTCTTATATAGCATTGGAATCAATAGTAGCCCTTATTCCTTCAACGGCAGCAGCAGGGGGCCGTTCTATAATATAAGAGAATATCGGAGTCGAAAAAAGATTCTATTCTTCCGAACCCCAGAGCGCTAGGAGTAGAATGACGCTGACGCCCTTGGCTACTCTACTACGCTATGAAAAGCACCAACAGTGAGAAGGCATCCAAGTGCAGCGACAGGGGCGACATCTCTATATGTTGATAGATACCCTCAGAGTCACTCGCTTCTTTAAGCCCGGAAGTGAAGGAAGGAGATTCCCTCCAGGTCTTTCTTGATTGAAGATGTCACTTGCTACGATTCCGAACCGCTGCGCACCTGTCCTCTTTTTTGAGCGAATAATTCCTACCTATTTCGTTCGAAAGACTTCCACATCTATGGCTATGCTCGGATCTCACTCTCTCTCTTTCCGGCTTAGCTTAGTGAAGAGAGGGGCCTTTCTGACCTCAGGAGCAATTCCCTGCGGGTATGAGCTTCTCTTGGCGGAGCCCTGCCTCCAACATCGCTTATTCTGCCTTGCCTCTCTCTCTATCTTTCTTGTCGGCTCTATCTCGATCCGGCACCTTATCTGTTTATGCTTCAGCCGCTACTGAAACTAGTTCCGGATCAAATATCACTCGGTGGGTCTTGATCTCCAACGAAGAGTTCTTCTCCTTTATTTCCCACTGCTACCCCAGCTATTTTGGCTTGGACTTGGGAAACTCGCTCCACTGGGTATTGATCCAAATCATCAACTCGCTAGAGGATTGCCACTTATTAAGGCGCTTAATCTACTGAAATGACACTGCACGCACTTGCCTATGACTCCACCGCTTCGTGGGCTGAGGCGCGCATTAGGAACTACGGATGAACCAGAGCTCTGAGAAAGACTAGCTTTTGGGATCAACCCTTCTACATAACACTTTGATGAACACAGATGGATGGTATGGGGCACCAGTCACGTATTTTCAAGGTCATCCCCTGGGGGGATCTATTTGGATTCTCATTCACTATGAAAGCCCAACAAAGCACCTCCCTTTGATTGCCAGTATACGTCGCACCTTATGAAAGCCCACTTGGGAAGCATAGGCGTGATAGCGGAACTCAATGTTTATTCACTTTCTTTCAAAAGGCGGATGCTTCAGTTCGAGATCTATAGCCAGTTCAGTTAGAGATGCGTATTCAGTTCCTAGGTCCACAGCCGCCTACCTTCTGATTGGAGAACCATAGCCAGTTCCAGTTGTGAAACCCACCGTTTTTTGGGGACCAAAACCCGCTCCGCAGCTCCTCCTTGCTGGCGGCCTTGCTGAGTGAGACTGATGTAGTGCGAACTTTTCTAAGTATATTCCCCGTTCGTGCGGTTTGAAGGCTTATGTCTCCCGGCCAGAGCCTGTTATACGCGTTGGTGAAGCCTGATTTGATGTGGTTGACGACTTTCAAACTGCGGCGCTTTTTTCTTTCATATTCCCCATCTATGGGCGGCCCAACGATGACAATCGTAGAGAGCGTGAAACCTGCCTTTTTCAAATGGAATTGAGTAGTCCTAGCATTGCCAGAGCTTGATTTAGTGCTTGAGCTTTCGCACTTGAGCAAGGTTCTGAGAGTTATGCTGAACATTTCCTCAGAGCATGTCCTCTTCTTCAAAGGTGATGGCTTTGGTTGTTGGCTTTGCTCCTTGCCTATAAAGCGGAGCGAGTTCAGTCGTCTTGCACGTCGAACGACACGTGCAAAAAGAACGAATTGTGTGGCGGAAAGAAAGCCGAGCTTGTTGGATCTGAGGAATTGCATCACCATGCCCAGCTCTTCTGCAGAGAAAGGGTGAAGTCGGAAGAAATGAAATAGGGTCAGAAGGTCAAGTGCGCCAGTTCAGCTTCGGGTCACACTTCGGCTTTCGTCTTTTTTGAACGAGTTGAACGAGGCGGCCTAGAAGCCCTACAAAGCCTTACTTCTCGAATCGGACGACGTAGTTCAGTTCCTTGCACAGTTGAAGAAGGAGCTGTTTCGGTCTCTAATTAATTAGCTTCTTAATGTAATTCCAAGCATTAGAAAAAGATGGACATCTAGATAGAAATCGTTGGTCTCCTCATTCCCACCCCCATTCCTACCCCGGCGCTCTTTCGACGCGCTACACCCGTGTCAACGTTGATTATGTAAGCTGCAGAAGGCGTGAATTCATCGCGGAAATGTTGATTGAAGTCCAGTACTGAAAAAAAAGAAGCCTGAAAGTGGGTCGAGTTACTTAGTCAAATACGAAGCGTAACAAGTCAAAGAGAGTCGCCACCTACTGATCACAAAATTGCTCTGTCCATTGAGATTCTTTCTATCAATAAGCAAGCAAATCAATTAGCTCATTCAAGTCGGCAAGAAGCACTACTTGGTATAAGGAAGGAGTCTCAGGGAAGAGCATCTGCATCAAGGCTAGAATTTCGACGAGACGATGATCGGGTAAGCGGCGGGGGAGTTTCGACGAAGTGTTCATCTTTCCTATATTATAGGCAAGGCTCATCTCCGGGTTCAATAGGTTCGGTCACTTTAGTTTTCTCGTAAATAAGACAAAATCTTCAGGATTTCTTTTTTTCAGGTATGCCATTCCGCGAGCAAGGAGCGCATAAGCAGAGCGAGAGAAGAAAGTGGGCTTTGGTTATGTCGGAATTTGCACCTATTTTGATCTATTTAGTAATCAGTCTGCTAGTTTCTTTGATCTCACTTGGTCTTCCTTTTTTCATTTCTTCCAATAGTTCGACCTATCCAGAAAAATTGTCGGCTTACGAATGTGGTTTCGATCCCTTCGGTGATGCCAGAAGTCGTTTCGATATACGATTTTATCTGGTTTCGATTTTATTTATTATCTTTGATCCGGAAGTCACCTTTTTTTTTCCTTGGGCAGTATCTCTCAACAAGATTGATCTGTTTGGATTTTGGTCCATGATGGCCTTTTTATTGATTTTGACCATTGGATTTCTCTATGAATGGAAAAGGGGTGCTTTGGATTGGGAGTAAGAACTAGTGAGAGGGCTGGCAGGGGGAAAGGACATAGGAAAGAGGGATGCCTACTTCCAATCAATTGATTCGTCATGGTAGAGAAGAAAAACGGCGCACGGACCGTACTCGAGCTTTGGATCAATGTCCCCAGAAGCAAGGAGTATGCCTGCGTGTTTCGACGAGAACACCGAAAAAACCAAATTCAGCTCTACGTAAGATAGCCAAAGTAAGGTTGAGCAATCGACATGATATATTTGCTTACATTCCAGGCGAAGGTCATAATTTGCAGGAACATTCTATAGTCTTAGTCAGAGGAGGTAGAGTGAAAGATTTGCCAGGTGTGAAATTCCATTGTATTCGCGGAGTCAAGGATTTGCTGGGAATTCCGGATCGCAGAAGGGGAAGATCCAAATATGGTGCAGAAAGACCAAAATCGAAATGAATGGAAGATGCCTCTGGTTTTTTGATCGGTAAACCGTCTCTGGAATTGCTGTCTTTTCTGGTTCTGCTTCCACTCCGCCCTAATCCAGTGGATCTTCACCTGGCTAGGATTCATACTCTCGAACGGGCGAAGGCTCTTTTCTTTCTTTTTTTCTTTTTCTCAACCAAGACGTATTCTAGCTATATGCTTAACACACCAAGGAAGCCAACGTCTAGAAGTATGAGTCAGAGCTCTCTCGGTTCTTTCAGTTTTGTGGTCGAAACATTAGTAGTGTCCTCTTCCTCGGAACGTTAGTAGTTCCTCGGTGGGTTAGGTCCAAGTTTTGTCTGCTCGAAACTCACTACGTTTCTCGCAAAACTCGGTCGAGACGTGCCGTAGTTGACCTCTGGGAGAAACATCTAATGTCTCGACCACAGAAAAGGGTGAAGTTTGATAATGTTCCTCTGGTTCTGTGGACACCGGAAGGAATGGAATACCTAGGAAGCAACATTGGGAATCCTCTCTACTTGTCTCGTACCACCAGTACTATGAGGGTCTCTCACTTTGCTATAATTTGCAAAGAAATTCCAGTTTCTTTGGTCGACACGCTGGATGGCGGAATGAGAACCCGTGGCTGTGGAACTTCGGATGGTGGCGGAGACTTGAAGATATGTTCGGCCGGATTCACCAAATTATGCGGAAATGGCAATGCTGATGGCGGTGGAGATTGTACTGTGGTTGATGGTGCATTTCTGGCCTTCATCTTCGACGAAGACTCGGATGCCAAGGAAACCGCCCTAGAAGCATCAAAGAGAGGCCCAGGACTTCTAGACTCCTAGCTTGAACCTGCTCCCACTGATGTACGCTATTGACACCCCAACGAAAGCATACGCCGTGGCAGAGGCCCGTAGGACCAAGAAGTACTGCTGAGATTCGACAGTGTTTTCATCATTCCCTGTACCCTAGTTCCCGTCCTTCCGTCAAATGATGACTTGTACGAATGAAAACAAGGCCCAGAGCCATCAAAAGAGTATCAGTCCGACCCATATTCAAGCCCACTTTGTCAGAGAATGAAATTTCTTTGTCTGAGAATGCGCCGGTCCCGGATCGAACTCTGTGTCAAATTGGTAATGCTTCTTTGACGCAAAGACCTAGATCGGTCAAAGAATTGGGAAGTCCATTTACAGGCGAATTGGACGAAGCCCTAGCGTATATTCTCTTTTGGTACCTCGGCAACCTGGAATGGAAAGAAAAAGCTCATAGATTCTGATCGGTCTGGTTCGCCACCCAGGGCATCTCGGGTTGATTCATGGGAGAGAGAAAGCATCATAGGAGGCAAAAGCGCTTTGAAGATTCAACCATTAATTAGTACGGAGGAGCAAGCTTTTCCTCAGGTGAAGCTCATACGAACGAGGCCTAGCTCTAATGAAACTTATTCATTCGGTGGCAAACGAAGTTCAGTGTTGATACCACACCCATTCAATGAAGATGAGGGATCTTTCCAGAGTTTCTTTTCTATATACTGAATTAGCCTATATGGCATTGATAGTGGATACTAAGGAATCCCAGAAAGTGCATTGAATTCCTTTGTTTTCTTTCTCATTCGCCTCTTAGTCGGTTACAAATGCGCCGATAGGATGTTATCGGAGTGAGAAAATGATCAAGATTCTAGCAAATGAGACATATTCTAGTGTGATCGCGGGCTTTCCCTTCTTTGGAGAGCCATCCCTACTGCTGATATGAGATTAGCGGTGAGGAGACATGATCCTCAAGAACTGATTGGTTAGCCGAGTTGAGAAAGGCATTCTCCCTCTGATCTGAAAGGGCCGATGCCGCTGGTTAGGCAGGGTCCAGTTAGACAAGTCAGCCCGGTTTTCCAGTGTACGAGTCGAAAGCAAGGGCTTTCCAGTCATCAATCATACAAAGAAGGTAGAAAAAGCAAGTAGTGAATGTGATTCTCGATCATGAAAAAAAGTAGGTAGGCCCGACCTGGGCGAATGCTTTGAGCTAGATATCATTCCAGACTGTCGAATTCCAACAATTTGGATATCATTCATAACACAAAGGAAAAGCGAATTGACTTCGGGATTAGTCTTGAGAAAGAAGGGCCGAAGCATATCTTCCTTTTTGATGATAAGGATATCTTCCTCTATCATATTCGATCTTTCCACTCGAAAATCTCCTTCATCTCTCTCGAAAGATCGGAGTAAGTAGAGCATTGTTTGTGAATCCTTTGCTTTCCTGCTGGCCTTAGATACCAACTTCTCAATTGAGTCCTTTTTTCGAGCCTTCCCTGGAGCGGCGCAAAGGTTCAGAGTGAAAAGCCCTCATCTCATACTCAAAAGAGCTATACCGCGCAAACCTAACCAAGGTCAACCCGGGCAAAGGTCCTGCAGAAAACGACTTCTGACAAAGGAGCAAAGAGAACTTCAGCAAAAAGCAATTCTCCCGAGGGCTTCTTCACTCCGGCGCATCCAGGCCCTTCCGAACATATTCTTCTTCTCTTTCTTATTCTGACAAAATAGAAGGCCCCAACCTATCTCGAGTAGCTAGGTGCGGAAGTCAAATCAATTCTTGTTCATACATGGCTTCACTTACATGCCCGGGCCCGGCTCAACATTGTTTTCAAACAATCGAATAAGGTTGGCCATTCAATCTTGTGAACTAATCGAGACCGAAATTGGATAAAGAGATACAAAAGGAGAGGAATAACCAATCGATAAAAGAACATGAAAGCCTTCTGTTTCAATAGAGGTACAGGAAAGGGTTAAGGGCAATAAAGTCGGTAAAGTGGTGAAATTTTGCGAGCTGTTCCAACCGCTGCTGGATGTTATTCCAAGAGCCAAACGAGAATGAATACCACACAAAAGAGTCAAAACCAGGCTCCCTAATAGAATGTTTAACCGATCCATTCCGGATCGATCGAATTGGTACAGAAGTTGTAACATGGGAAAAGCAAAGAAAACACGACTTATTTGAATAAACCGGTGACCTAACAATTGTAGAAGTAGGATTGACGGCAAGCAAGAAGCACTGAAATAATATAATTCAAGTGTACCAGATTCTTTCTCATTTCGAGGAAAAGGTTCGGGAGGAAAGGGAAACAACGGAGGGATCCAAATCAAACCTAAATGGGAATGACATGAAAAGTCTTTTTCAAAACCTAGCATTAAGGGCGTGACGACGATATACAAGAGGAATAACCAAAAACTCGTGATTGGTGTGGAGGGGAAGATCTGCTTATGAAATAGTGAAAGAAAGAGTCGTCTCATTTCCTTACTTCTTCCTTCTTTCGTCTTCATTCACTTCAAGACTGGTTCTGAACCGGAATCGAGAAAAAGCGAGATGAGAAGCTGACTCTAAAAGGTCTACCTGAAGTTCAGTAAGTATAAAAAGGAATTTGGAGTGAAAGCTCGGCCTGGCAACCACGCCATCAGTTAGTGCCGATGCATGATTTCTCGGATCACACGGGTCGAATCGGTCCAATCCTTTTGTAGCCCACTCCGCGTCGGTCTTTAGAGACATCAAATCCCGTATTGAGAAAGCCAACCACTGCCTTCTCGTCTACATATCCATGTACTCCCGGTTTACGCCACCCATTCATCTCCTGGGCCAGGGTGCTGCGCTGATCGGCTTATAACGGGGCTATACACTTCTAGAGCCAACCGGAGAAACTGGGTAGGGGTTGCATCCCAATCGAATGTCGGTTCTCAGGTGTCCACAGTAATCAGTCTAGTGAGAGATCGTTAGCTGGTTGTATTCGTTCACTCCTTGGGAAATAGGGCTTCGATAGCCGCCCACTCTACGATCAGTCAAGACTCTTATTGCCCGAAGGTGACTGCTGTAGGGCCGATAGCGCCTTGCTTTTGGGTGTCCCTCTCAAGGGAATCCCGAAAGTGTTTCGGGTGTCCTGCATAAGGGTAATCCCTTTCGTTCGGGTGTCTTAAGAAGGGGGAATCCCAAAAGTCGTGGGACTCGGGATGTCAGTTAAGGGAAGGCCGTACGCTCGTTAAAGAGTTTCAGTGGTCATCTATGATAAAACTCAAAGAGAGAAATTGGTGCAAAAACTGGCCTGACTCGAGATTTCCTCAATATCGACTCAAAGATATTTCTAGGAAGTATTCACTATTGGATATAGGGCTTTTTCCTGCTGTACTGTAATTAATCTCTTTCTTCCTTTTTCCTCGGTACGTTACGGAAGTAGTGTTCGGAGTGAAGGAGTTCCGCCTTGGAACGACAGGATATTGATTGAAGCAGAAAGGATATGATCATTCGTCTTTCATCTGTTAAAGTCTATCCCTATCCTGAGCTATACACCCTCATCAGAGATCTTGAGAAGCGAAAGAAAAAGACAAAGTCTTCCTTGTCGATCTCATCTTTTCGAAAGCAAGTGACCACTTCCAGGAATGAATGTACTCAACTAGCAAATCCCGAGAAGTAACCTTTTAATGTTTTTGAACGAGACTAATTAGATTATTCAAAGACGTCGAAAGGATGAGTGGAATAATCAAACTAGTAGTTCGCGGAAATCCTCCATCTGGTAGCGTTTTTAGCACACCTTTGAGTGCCGTAGTTGAATATAACAACTATGTGTCAAGTTTGAAAAACAATGAATATATGCGATTTGAATTTGAGTCATCGGATTTACGGTATGGCACAACTCGACTGGGAATCTATATGAAAATCTCTGAATATAAAAAAAAGCTCCGCCCTCCTTGATCACAATTTCATCCAGGAGTACTGGACAGACTTATATATAACATGGGAGTTTTGTAGAAATAAAGGATGAATCCATGACCAAAGTGATAGCTCCACAAGTCGAGAATGCACCATTCTGAAAAGAATGAAATATAGTCAGGAGGTATATTAGAAGTTGGTTTGATCCCTAGGAATCATAGTTGCCTTAGCCATAATTGGCAAATATGTAACAATAAGTGAATTAACCATTTCAGAGGTTCCTATGACCTACTTCTTTGAGTAGAAGAGTGGGATAGTTCCCTCCCTTACTGCAGAAGATGCTATCCTCACAATTAGCAGCAAGACCAGCACAATCATCTTGGTCTTGGTACAGCGAGTTCCCCCCTACTCACTATTTGGAAAAAAGCTTGCCATAGCAGCTCAAACCCCCGATCGTCAAATGGGAATTCGTTCTAGCCCTAGCCCCCAATTCCGAACAAAAGCTTTGAGTGGACCGAGGATAGAAGGAGGGCTAAGCTCAACTCAAAGATGCCATTCGGCGGATTCCCCTATTGATTAACGTCCTGAACCACCAGGAGCTATTCTTTCGAAAAGAGCTTCTTCGTACACAACAGTTTCAGATTTGTTCCGAATCAGAGATCAAGGGGCGTAGCGGTCTCCCACGGGGCGGTAACTACCTCCAAAACGAGGTAAGAAAGAAGCAGTTTTTCATTCAACTAGAGGGGGCTTACCTAGAGTGATTCCGGCCTAGCATCGCCGGTTCCTTCGTATGGAAGGTGATCGCGGTGATAGACTGGTGAGATTCTATCTCTCGGTCTTCTCGTTGGGGAGCTGGCGGTTGTTGCCAAGCGCAATTACTATCAATATGCTTCTTTTGTTGAATCCTTATCAAAAGGATCAAAGGATCAGGTATAGGAAGGACTTCTTGCAGGAGAACAATCTATATCAAGGATGGTAGCTGACTAGCACTCAAAAGAAGGTACTCCTCTTGTCTTCCCTGACAATAGGTACATCTTGAAAGCGGAACTCGAATGCCCCAAACCTGGTCTTCCTTCATCCATGATGCCTAAGGTGCCCAGCGTCAGCCAAAGGGCTGATTCAATATCACCGGAGTCGTGAACAGAGAAAGCCTCCATCTACCACCCCGGTTCGAGAGACACAGATCCACAATCACAAAGTCAACCAAGAATAGCAGATGCTAGACCTGTAGACCCAGTACCCCCCTCCAGTTCAGAATCAGCCCGCAGTTCCTTAACCTGTGGATCACTACGAGAAAGAGATATGAAAAAAGCCTCCTGCGGTACCGGCCCTGTCCTTGGCTCCCACTCCCATAAAGAATCTCGTGCCATACGTCCCACCACAACCGTCCGATTCTCTGATGGAGAAGATCACTTGCCGCAAAACAGAAGGGCAGTTAATAAGTTGAGTGGGGACAAGTATGATGTTGCAGATCTTGACCCAGAGAGAGACGTCTAATGTCTCGACCAAAGACGAAAGCGAGACAGTACACTTACTATACGGGTGACTAATTGTTTCCACCAGACCCTGCCTTTCGAGCGGTTGACTGGCCCCTCTCCCGAATCAGCTATTGTAGTATCAGACGTCGAGAGAGTCAGTTCGTGCACTCCTTCCGCTCAATCAAGGGCATCCCCTTATACGGATCCACTGATGTATTCCAAGCACCGTCAGACTCGGTTGTTAGAATGCCCTCTTCCGAAGGAGAACTGACTTTCCACTCAGTTCATTACCTTCCATACCTCCTACCTTTCGAACAGACAGTCTGATTCGTCGGGAAGTCCTGCACGCCCCTTACTACGGATCCCTCAGCCTATCGCCTTCGTCCCCGGACCTTGAATCTGCAAGCAAAGAATCCCTTTCAGATGTGGTCCTTCCTTATGGTCCCTAGTCCCGAATCAGCTGTTGTTGCCGAAGCCGAATCCTTATCTGCATCGTTCGCTCAGGTCTTCCTTTTTGCCGAGTTACTTCCTGGCAAGTTAACGGAAGGGCAAGTCAGGCCTGGAACGATTAATAGTTAGAACCCAGGGCAGTCAACCGAAGGAGCCTGAGACGAGGATTTCATATTCTCCGGAAGATGATTCGACAAGCGATCGGGTAAGTTCTTTTCTTTGGAATGAAAGAGGCTATACCACCTCTCCTTCGGGTCATAGGCTGATTTCTGACTATTCGGAAATGCCCCTGACGAATCGTTGGTACGAGCTGAACTGGTGGACGAATTCGTTCCCAGTGGGAGAGCATTCTGCGTGTGTTAGCTAACCCGTGCGTGAAGAACTAATAGCGATGCAGAACTCTTTAGTAGATCAGAGGCTTCTTTCGATCAAGGTGGAGGCTGATTCACCAGATCTTGGGAAGGTGTCCGGGAACTCATTGTCAGATGAGAGGGATTCAACAGTGGAAACATACTCGCTGGCACCCAACGATGATGCCGGATTCTGAAGGCTCTCCAGCCGAGTCAACTGACCCAGAGTGCTGACTTGGTGATGCTGAACTTTATGATGAGTCATCGGACGTAATCTCTTTTTGTTTTCATACCCTCGTTGGGAATCCTTTGTCTGCTGCGGCGCTTTGAATCCGCCCTGAACCAGGTCCAGACACTCGCTTGTCAATATATTCTCAAGTGGGAGTATCCAGCCAGATCTTGACAGACTGACAAGGGAAATCAATCAACTGCTTCGCTAAAGCAATGAAATTGGTAATGATACTGGATTGGGTGCATTGATGGAATTCATCCCAGAGAATCAGCCGATGAATCAGAGGATATGTACTTGATGATGCGCCAGAGAGAGCCAACTGTATCTGAGCCCGGCTTTGAATCAGTTCTTTCTGGCATTTTGTTTTCTTTTTTCTTTGACTAGCCAATCTTTCAAAGGATTCAGCCTAGAAAATCTAGTTCGCCCGGAAGGTTTTGTCAAACTATTATGTCGGGACGCTTATTAACCTTCGCCGGAGCCGGGTTGTTGGGATTCGCCCAGATCTAGGTGTATGGATTCGAGGCATTCATACTATCTATTTATTCTGGAGCAGAAACTAGCTAGGAATTCAACCAACTTTTCTTCGTCGTCCAGAGATGAGATAGCCGAGGCTTCAGCCGGGAGGTAGGACGACGAGGTTCGATTTTGATCCATACGCTTGCGAGGGGCTCTCTTTTCACTGATGAAGCTGCCCTTTCCATCGGTCAAGGAGATTCGCATCGATCCCGGTGGCAGACTTGGCTATTACATCCGGAGATGCGGCTACAGAAAGAAATGCGCCGGGCGACATCCGATGCGATGAAGCAGTGGCAGCTCAAAGTCCGCCGCAATGGGCTGACTTCCTAGAGAACTTTGCTGACTCACCTGCTGACGATTGAAGCTGGGCTTCTAACTACTATAACTATAGGTTTCATCTTCTCCCAACTCCTTGAGCACCATCCGTCGATTGAATAGAATAAGGGTAGTCAAACAGAAAATCGGCTCCCTCTGGAAGTAGGACCAAATCACACATTAGCATTCGAAAGAAGAGGAAGCTTTCGTATACGGCTGCACGCACGGACCTATCTCTTTCTTTTTGAGAATGCATTTCTTCGTCATGGTAGAACCAAACGTCTAGGGAACTTCGCTAACCGGAGGAAAGAGACTCTTGCTTCAACTTCAACAAGGGAATAGCATGGATCTGATCCTCTTGACTACAAAGCAGCTGTCGCTCTTGCATGGGCGGATAGCGTTGGGAAGGAAGACAAATCCGCACCTTGAACAAAAGGGGAAGGATTCAGTTAGCCTAGGGGAGGTTCACTCAGATATGATTCCTATTGGAAGGCGACTCCTCATGTCTTTACCATAAGTTGAAGCTCGAGTGAAAATTCTTGGTTTAGGAGCTCAGGCCTTCTTTCTTTATGAGTTCAAACCCGGTTCAATCTGTCTATTGTGGCTTTCCTTGGGTGACTTTTCTGCCTATTGACTGAATCAATTAAGCCCACAAACAAGTCATTTCCAGATGCTTCTTTCAGAAGAATCGGGGGTAGTTGATGCGGTGAATGCCAGCTATCAAGCGAGCAAGAAAGGTAATCATAGAATCCGCGAGTCTAATCGTATCTAAGTGGTTTAGTCGATATAGATCGGTAAAGAAAAGGGAGAAGCCTATGGGCTTTACCTGTCAAACTAGGGATTGGGTGGAGAAGGCCGAAGCCTAAACACAAGAAGAGTCAGCATCCTCCATCAGCTTGGACAAGGCAATTGGAAGAAATTCCCCACAAAGCGGGTAGAAGGTGTAGGATTACTAAATAGCTGGGCTTGGGGGAGAGAGAGCATAATAGACTATTTTCTAACAAATGCCAGATCTTCCTTAAAAGGAATTTCACTCAGACTTGACTGAAAGCCACTAAGGAAGGGGGAAGCCATAGGACTCGGGAAAGGGAAGGAACTGATTGCATGAGTCTCAGGGACATAGCCATACTAGAGCCGATCGGAGAATAGGAAAATCTCTTATTAGCTTATTACCGGAGGACCGCCCTCTTGAGCCATCACCAAAGGCTCCCTAATAACCCTACCTCTTATTCTGGATAAGTGTCCAAACCAAATCGCTATGTAGCATGGCAAAGCTGCGCTTCAACAGATTATTTCACTCAGCAGTTTCTTTGACTTATAGTTCTCAGTCTCGCCTGTGAAGCTTACTTACCTTGGCAAGTGTACAAGGGATGCCTTTGCTTACATTTCAGGTTTTTTCCCTGGGCTGATTGGCTCCAACTAGTTCGATAGGTCCCTGCCGCTTTATCTGGCTCTTGCGGGCTGAGTCTGCTGCTATAGCTCTAACTGAGTATACCGATGATCCTTCTCTCACTGGTCCTGGAAAAGCTTCTTCTGTTTGCCTCACTCCGGAAAGAAAGGAGAGAGCTCAGAGGGCAAAGGTCTCGTATAAACCCGAATTGTCTATTAGCTTAGTACTTAATAGATGCCAAAAATGCTCTCACTTATCTGGCTGTTGAGAAGGGGATGCTAATCTTGGAGACCGAATCCTCTCTTTTCAGGAAGAAAGGGAAAGTAGATGAGTTCTGAGTTGAGGAGTTGTTGTTCCGAGAGACTATAGTAAGTTCCGAAAATGGTGAGTCTTATTGAGGGGCCTAGTTGCCTCACATGCAAAGAGTAGCTAAAATGAATCATTCTGCCAAATTAGACAAGATTCAGATCTACATATTGGACGGCATTTTCTCCAATCCAAAACCGAAGGGGAAGAGGGGGTCGTAATGAGGATCACCGATATTCATGGGCAGCTGATCCAAAGAACCAAGTCCTTGGCAGTTTGCCAGAGAAGCCATAATCCCCAAAGAGCACATCCGCCACACCTTTTCCTTCTGTGCCCGGTAGCCATGCAGCCACAAACGCATCTATCTTCTCAATGTATGGCTTTAGAACAAGTGGACGATCCGAGCACCACAACACACTTCACGTTGCTACATACACTTTCAATCACACTCGGACCAGGTTCGGGAATGGTCAAATTGAGATTGTCACCTTGGGTCTCCGCATATGGGGGTTCTCCAACCACCACTATGGCGTAAGAGAAACCACCTTTTTGCACAAAATCAGAGCTCGGCTCCTCCGAGTATACCACCTCTGCACTACCCTCTACAGCCGATTGAATTCCCTCCAATATGGTTGTTCCTGTTAGTAACAACGACAGATTTATGCGTGTGTTGTGTTACCAAAGGTGTATTATATAATGCAAGGCCTCAATATTGTATATAAGATGTTTGTGGAATTAACCTGAAGTTATATTGTTCCCTCCTTGCCCTTGCCAAGTGATGGTCCAACCGCCGCACTGGTAGCCTAAATTATCGGCATGGGTCCCTCAGAATCTTGTCACACTTCTTGGGGAGCGGCAGCAATGGCTTCTCTCCGTATTTCCCATTCTTCAGCAAAACAAGTGATTTCCTTACGGCCTCTCTAGCCAAATCGCGGTGCTCCTGTCCAATCAATCACGTCCTTGCTATGTTATATGTTTCTAATCTCAGTATCTCTCTATTTTGAATAATAGCATAGACTATACATGAATTGGTATTGCAAAAGCATATGGTAAGTGGGAGACCTGCTTGCCAAGCTCGCCAGCTAAACTAGGATCAGGAAAGGGGTTCTCGAAGAGGCCCATAGTGAACTTGACCCGAAGTATCCTCCACACTGCATCGTCAATTCGGCTCATTGGAATAGTTTGATCATGCACCAAGCTCGTCAGGTTTCCTATCAAATCTGTGTAGTTGAACGGAATCATTACCTGCATGCACATAGCCAAAAATGAAGAACAATCCCACGAATGAAACACCACCAATTTGTAAACGAAGCGGTGAGAATCCAAAGTGGTAGGCTTATCTCGTCCTTGCAGTCTTCCCATAAGTAGTTCAGTCTCTTCCGATCATCAATAGGAAATATGAGGACTAGCTTTGCTTTCGTCATGAGTCTTCCATCGGCTAGCCTTTATTCATGCTATTCTCCCTCCATTTGAGATATATATTGGTGAAGTGGAACTTTCTATCAATTTCAATGGTCGAAATCAAGTCATTCATCTCGAGACAAAGCATGTGTGGCAACATATATAGATGGGTCTTTCCTCTTTCAGAATCATTCCCACTGTTCTACCTTAGAGGGATCTCCCTTATCTTTCCTTACAGCTTGATACTCAAAGGAAATATTCGAAAGAGAGAGATTGTTTACGGAAGGCACCATTGGCCTATTAATATCCGATCGGCTATCTTCGCAAATGTCTCTCGAGTTCTCCCAAAAGAAGTTTGTAAGTCGGCAAGGTTCATCAAGAAAGAAGAGTGGCAAGGTTAAGGAATCCGAAGCAAGCTCCATAAATCCGGAATCCGAACCAAGCAAGCAAGGGAGAAAGGTGCTGGAGTTGATCCTTGTTTCTGGGTATAATCCATTTGACTATGGCCTGCTATATAGGAAATATTCGGATCGCTCCTTCCTCTATTGCTGCTTGAAACATTCTACATCGCTCCACCTTTCTCGCAAACATTTCTCTTCTTCCCTTATCTTATTAAAAGGTAGATCTGCCTTTCCCAGTCAGACCGATACGACCAACCGAAATCAAGCTTTCGATGAGAAAAGAAGGAGCTCAAAAGGACTTCTCCAAATACGCCTAGGAGAGACAACTAGGTGAGGCGAAAGCAGATCTCACCACCACCAGATGGGAGTTCCAGAATGCTGCTGAAATAGGCTGGTCAAAGAGATTTATACGCACCGTCAATGGAATTGTCAATTCCTCAGTCCAAAAGTCAATGTGGAAAAGAAGGAGCATGGCAGTAATTGGAAAAGGGATTTCCTGAAGTTGAGAATGGTCATATGCCTCCGGTACAAGAAATGTTTAGATGCCCAGAATGAGGTTTCAATCTTGAAATGAGATGAGACCCTTGAGAATTTCTTCTATAAAGTCAGCAAGTGTCAATAAGAATGCTTCGAGCAAGCTTCAAAGAAAGTGAAGTTCGTCAATGCAAACACGAACAGAAGAGGCCTCTCTGATCTCCATTTAGATCCCCCCTTCCACGCGGGGGTAGGGGCGGATGTAGCCAAGTGTGATCCATCCCTCAGCCCTCACTCCCGGCTTCGACCGGAATAGCTGTCTTCAACAAATAGCTATGACCTCTCTTCGCTATAAAGTCAAGTAGTACCTGTTGAAAAGTGAAAGCCCTTAACGTATATCAGTCCGGATGAGAAGTCGTTATCCATTTTGTCAAGAATCAGCCCGGAAAATGAGTCTCTGTTGCTATGGTTGCTGTTGTTCGTTCTAGCTGAGTGGAATGGAAGTCCCTTTCAAATCAAAAGTAGAAGTGTGACTGTCGTTCGCCTTGTTCACGTCTCACTACTCGGTGTTAATATCTTTGTGTTTGCTCTTTGTTCTCTGTTCGCCTTGTGGTTTGATCGGAGGGCAAGCCCCTATTAGTAGTTGTCCCTCTGTTCTGCAAGCCATCTGGTGCTTGCAGTCGTATTTGGAAAAGGCCAGTCACATCTGGTCGGTCAAGCCCTTTATTCCTTTGCTTGTAATGTGGATGTCCTACTAATGAGAAGTGCTGTTTCTTGTCACGGAAGTTCCATAGTTCTTTCTTCTGAAAGTGCTGTTTATTGTCACTGGTAGGTCAAAGACTGGATTATGGCTCTTTCACCGTATATTCAAAGTAGAAAGACTGGATTAGGTCTCTTTCACCGTATATGATATGTCAAAAGAAAGGATTAGTCCTCTTTCACCTGAGATTGGAATAGTTTTTCCGGGCACAAAAGTACAAGTGTCTCTTTCGTTCCACTTGGTTGCGGGTTACTGGCGGTTGTTTGTCTTATTCTTCTCTTTCCCTAGAGGTCTTTCTCCTTCAAGTGCTTGACCCATTGTCTTTCTTTGATGACGGACTTACCCACTGACCAACTCCTACTTTTCAAGTGCTCGATCTATTTAGGAAAGAGCAAGAAAGAGCCCGTATAAGAATCGGAATATGGCGAGAAGCGCTGGGATGCGAGAAAATATGGGCTATAAAGAGTAAGATTGTGAGATAGCTCAACTAGAAAATACAGGTTTCAATCGATTAGGTAAGCTTGTCTTAGGAAGGGTCTTCAAGAAGAGGCTCTGTCTCCGGGTGAAAAAAGAGAGTAGGCATTTCTAGAAACTGGGGATTGCACATCGGGGGCAGTAGGTATTGATCTAAGCGGCTAAGAGGATAGGGATCGAAGAACATCCTGCTCGGGGAAATTCTATGGGAAAATTCTATGTGAAAATCAAAGGCTAGCTTTGCTTTCTCAGGGCAGTCAAGATAGAATCAATTCGAATCAGAAGCATGAAAAAAGTTTGTCTTGGCTTAAAGAGTGGTATTTCCTTTCATCTTGAGTTGTGAGGAATCTACCCTACTATTGGATTGGAACTGGCTGGATTCCCGCCTGACCCACCTATGGGATTAGAGCTTTGTCCTGAACAGCCCTTTCTTTCCTCTTCGCCGGAGAGCCACTCTTTTCGCCTCCCAATTCTTATCAGAAAGCCTCTTCTATCTATTTATTTGAAAAAAGTCATTCTGCTTCTCACAAGATAATTTCGACTCCAACCCCTTTGCTTTGGATAGAGACATTTTCGAGTGATCGGGAATTGCTCTCTACACTAAGTCAGGAAGGGGGATGGATAAACTGAAAAGAGAGTCAAAGAGATCACCTTAGTTAGTACACTCGAATCCTCATCAGAAGGAAAGCGTTTATGGAGCAAAGCAAAGCAATATGTGTGGGCAGCCGCTGCTCCTTACTTAGTCAGTCTCAAGGGGCTTGCCTAAGCTTCAATCTATGATTCCATTCCTGCAGAATCAACCTAGGTTCGTGCTGCTCTCTCAACGAGGTTTATTGCCAGCGATGCTCGAAGACGAATCGGCTCTTTCCATCCTTGGAGGTGGAATAGTGGAATAGTTGGTTAATAATTCACCTATTCTAGTTTGGGCTCCCGCTCCTGGCTCTTCATCCGCCTACTTAGTCTCTCTAGTATGAACGCGAAAACGGCTCAAAACAAGGCATTGCCTCAATTCATTGCTTATCATCGGGCGGGTATGTCTTGGTCTAGAGGAAAGGGGGTATAGTATAGTTTGTCTTTCCCACTCATTGGCTGGGATTGGATATAACCTAACGGACTCGATCAGTTATTAACATATGAGAGTAGATTGATGCTTTCTTTTGGTTCAATCCAGTGGTAAGATATAGCTACAAGAAGACTCCAGTGTTCAAGGTAGAGAAAAAGCAATTCCTACGCCTATACATGTGCTTAGGCCACTTCAATTGGTCGGAGAAGGCTTGCCGCAGGTGAGACCGGGGATGGCGATTCTATAGAAAGATGCTCTTCCGCGTCCTCGTTAGTCCATTAAGGGGGAGTAGCCCTTTCTTCGAGTATGGATGGTTTAGTACATTCATTCATTCGCAACCAAGTGATGGTAACATAAAGGGGCCTGGGATTCAATAGAGTATAGGTTCGAGATCTGATCTTGGGAAAAGAAGTAGAGACATGCTTCCTACAAGGGGAGAAAGAAATCCATAGAAAGAAAAGGCAAAGCTCCGTATATATCTGTGGGTGGGAATCTTGTGGAATTTAGGGAGGTGAAATCCCGTCCTATAGTACTTGCATTTGCGAGGTTTGATTCTGAAACCGGATCGAGCGGGTGCCTCAGCTTGAGTCATGATCATTAGGAAGTGTAATAACTTATTGACTTGCAGCGAGTTAGCCTCCTTATGAGTCGGGCCCAGCTAATATCTTATGATCGGAAGAAGGAAGAGTCCGATCTATGATAAGAGATCTCATTCTCGGATGATGTAATAGCCAGACCTCTATACACCACCCATCCCTTCGTCTTTCCAACCAACTTCAATTGTGAGGAAAGTACATAGCGCTTAATAGACTGATTCGGGCGGGTTGGAGAGGCATCCGCCTATAGATAGAAAAGGAAGACATCTTTCCGGGCCAATCTTCTCTTTTGATGTTCAATTATTTGGAGGTTTGATCTCTATAATGTGGTTGACAATAGGGGAGAATCTCGGCGCAGTGGAAAACCCGGAAAAAGCCCACGCTTTCGTTTTTTCGTCAACAACGATTCTCATTAGTTTTCTTTCTTCAGAATTCCCCTATTTCCCGGGGTGAGACTCACTTTGAGACCACTTTCAGGGTGGGCCGAGTTTAGGTTAGAAATGATCTACTAGCATTGGGCGAGGAGAGTCCCTATGAACCACTCTCACTCTTCGATTCGCTCACCCGAAGAGAGACAGGTTTTGAATACTCGGGGAGATACGAGGTTTTGACTACGGCGGGGAGAGACGTATAATGTCTCGATCAAAACAGCGCATCAAAGCAGGCGCTGAGCTGCGAGTGAAGTTTGCCAACATGGCTATCTATGGACAAGGAAGAGAGAAAAAGGTAAGATAAGAAGATTTGGCAAAGAGGACATGACTTCTCATTTCTTTCATCTGGAGAAGATTGAAACATTTCTTTTCTAGCTTTTCTTCTCAGATAGATCTATTACGGGAATTCAAAGCAAAGAGAACCGAGAGTAATCAACCATTAGAATTCTCAGTTGTAGCAGTCTGAATTTAGATAATCCTTGGGTCTGACTAACAGAAGTTTGATTGATCCAATTTTCTCCAAAATCAGTCTGAGCCCTATCTACTGCTTCAATTAGATTATATCTAACAAATGTCTCGAGTCTCGCTCCAGGCAATTTACCTATGCATGAAATCCTCATCAGGAGCATACAAGCACAAAATAGTCAACCAAGTCCCTCAAAAAAAGAAAAAGAAAGAAACTTACTTCACTGTGGTCATTTAACTGTTTTTCATACTCAGCTTCAAGCATTTGCATCTCAGCATTAATGCACTTGAGGTTTTCCTTCCTCCCTTCTTTCTTCAGAATCCAGCATGTTATTCTTTGTACCAAGAACTTCATCTGCTAAGGTGATGATTTTCGTTACTTCAAGATATGTTCTAATAAGTATCGAAAGGAGAACTGCCGAAGACGTGTCTTTGTGTTGCTTGGAGTATTCCTAGCTAGGATGTATTTGTATGATTTGGTCTTTCCTACCGAATCTAAGTAATTGTGGGCTAAACGAAGTGATTTCAGATTTCTCGTCAATAGGAAAAAGAGTGAGTCTCTTGAAAGCAGGAGGAAGATGGCGCTGACTCGTCTTATGTCTCCTGACGACCGTGTCTCAAATCGGGCATTTCCTAAGAATCTGCTGTCTCCTCTCCTTGCCACTATAAATGCCGTAAATGATACAGCTTCTGCCGCGGAACCGCTTTCTTTCTTTTGTGGAATCACCCGCCGAACAAGATGCCGTGGTACTTGATTTCGCTTCTGGATGGGACTGATTGATCTTTCCTTATCCGCTTTTGAAGGGCTTAGGCCCCGCCCCGGGCCACAAGTTTCATTACTTGATTTCAGCAAGCAATTAGGCCTCCCAGAAAGGAAAGGACATGTACCAGCTGTACGAGAGGAGAGCCGTGAGCACTTTTTCCTCATTAAGATGAGTGGGCCTACCTATTTGAATGTTGCATGCTCGGATTGTTCAGCCTACCCACCCTATATTCTTATTATGCCAAGGCTTCAGAATCATCGAATTCCTTTCAGCGATGCCGAATTCTTTCATCTCTTTATGCGGAAAAGAATGGAATTGATCCATCCGATCTCAATCCCCGGATCAATATACCGCTACCGTGCTAACGCTAACCCCACTTCCCTAGCTAGCTTGCTTTCGCTTGCTTCTTAGGCCGGCTTTTGATATGTGCTAATCGACCTTCTGATGCGCCGAGAAGAACTAACTGGAAGAAAGCCCTATGGAGGGGGTGGGATATATCAAAATGAGTGTGATCTATACCATAAATGCCCTACTCAATCCTCCCCTACAAATAGGTTCCTGCTCTACAGTAGCAAGGCAAGTCAAAACCTAATGTCAAGCCTGATCTACGAGCCGCCGAAAGCGCGAAGATCCATTTCTTAGCTTCACGTGCAGGCGAGCGTTGTGGACCAATAAAACAGCGTATTTTCCGATCTACGTGTAGTGCAAGATGCTGGGTGGCATGGAACCACTGGTAATGAATCCATTTGCTGATGGTATGAGTGGCACATACCCGACCCTTTCTTCACTAGAAGTGACATCAAAAAGAAAGATGTCAGGTGTCTTTGAATACTTCTTTTTTCCCCTATGCGCCCGGAAAGGGAAAGCTATAGTCTGATAGGCCCGGAAATGCTTATTATTGGTTCCCTGCCCCCTATGATGTGAATGGATTTGGAGACTCAACCCAAGACTATGCTGCTGCACATGAAAAGAATTTGCTCTTAGGTGCCTAGACCGAAGAAGAGAAGACGAGGCATAGCAAAGGCTAAGACGATGGAAGCTGAGTCCCTGTGGAGAAGGCCCATTTGGCTTTGATACGAAGGAGTTCATTAGCTGGTTGGTAGGCTGCTTCTTGTTCAGTATTTGTATTGGATTGGTTTTCTGCTTTGCTTTGCTTGAATTCTTTTCGAAAACCGCATCTTGATTGATTGATATACGAAATCAAAGAAAGCGCCGCAGAGAGTTCCGTGTTCTGAGTTCCGAGTTCCGGAGGGCCGGAGTTGCTTTTCCGAGAGACTATAGTGAGTTCCGGAGCAGTTCCGAAACATGGTCACTGTAGGATGAAGTGGCGTACCCCACCGTTCCTAACTATCGAAGCCCACCGTTCGTTTCGCTCCTTTGGTCGCCTCTCCCTATCCTTGAATGGGCTTCTTGATCCCTTATTTGGTGGGCAAGACAAGGAGGGCATCACTTCTATTCCGCCGTACATGTATCCTATCCCACTTCGTTTGACGAAGCACAGGCACGTCTACGGATGCACTCTACTGAATCCCTGGGGAGGCAGGCAGCAATTGAATATCAAAGCCGGACCACAAATGCTCGGAACGTGCCCTAGTCGTGAGTCGCTGCTTGAAACAAAGACCTACGCGTCTCTCGGCTGTTTCGAGTACCAATAAGAAGAAATACGTTTTGCCGACAACCAATACACTTTGCCAACACCAACCTCACTTGTGCCTCCCCTTTGCCCCAACTTGATTGAAGGCTTGACTGAGCTTCTCACCGAATTCGCTATCCCGCAGAAGAGGCTGAGTGTCCCAATTCTCCTTGACTTGGACTCTCAATCTCGAAAGAGTTATGGTATACCATCTGATGCTTAATCAGGAGAGAGAAATGCGAGAGCCCTACCAAAAGT
>Ga0316583_10000012_pt1 | contig 36422 bp, 30 predicted proteins | sample J_170502JBrBrA_D_FD_204513 | JGI IMG/M metagenome (GOLD analysis project Ga0316583, IMG submission 204513) | Rhizosphere microbial communities from salt marsh grasses in Alabama, United States - J_170502JBrBrA | ecosystem: Host-associated > Plants > Roots > Rhizosphere | place: USA: Alabama... | reverse complement strand
AAGTCGTCCGCGGTGCCTTCTTCCGGCGCGTGAAGTTCCAGGGCCAGACCTCGGCGAGCCTGTACTTCAGCCTCGGCGGACCCGGCATCGGCAGCCTCAAGGCGGAGTTCCTGGTCCCCTGAGCGTGCGTACGGCACGGAGGCCCTCCTCGTCCTTGTCGGAACCCGGACTCATTCTTCGGGTAGGCCGCTAACGCTCCATGCCGGAGAGGGCCGAAAACCCGCGTCATCCTTGAACAAAGCAAGAAAACCTTTGACCCCGAAAACAGGCTTTTATAACTTGGCAGTCACTTTCAAACCATCCGGAACCGACCGCTTTTGGCCTGGGCTCAGCCCTTCCCGAGGTCCCCATGGTTTTGTCGGTGGCCGACTCGGGTTCCCGTCTCTCTAAGCCGAGGAACGGATAAAACGGATGTTTTCTCCTTCTCGTGGCCTGGACTCCTTCGACCAGTATCTGCAGGACGTTGAGAAGTACCCCCTGATCCAGGACCCCCGCGAGGAGCGAGAGCTCGCCCGGCGGGCCCGTGAGGGCGACAAGGAGGCCGCCGAGCGCCTCGTCACGGCCAACCTGCGCTTCGTCATCTCGTATGTGAAGAAGTACCAGGGAAGGGGGCTGGGTCTCGCCGAGCTGGTGTGCATCGGCAACGAGGGGCTCCTCAAGGCGGTGAAGAAGTTCGATCCGGACAAGGGGGTGAAGTTCATCTCCTACGCGGTGTGGTGGATCCGCCAGACCGTGCTCCAGGCGCTGGCCGAGCAGACGCGCTCCGTGCGGATCCCGCTGAACCAGAACTCGAACCTGGCCCGCCTGGCCCGCACCGACACCCACCTGACGCAGCAGTATGGGCGGTCGCCCACGGACCAGGAGATCGCCAACGAGATGGGCGAGCCGGTGGAGACGATCCGCGCGCTGCGCCGTGTGGCCGCCTCGGAGTTGAGCCTGGACGCGCCCATCGACCGGAGCGACCGGGACAGCGCCAGCTTCGGCGAGCGTTTCAGCGGCGCCGAGGGCTCGGACATCGAGCAGGACGTGGAGGCCATGGCCCGCCGCGAGTTCCTCGAGCAGATGTTCGAGACCTACCTCACCGAGCGGGAGCGCAAGATCCTGTACCTGTATTACGGGCTCGACGACGGCGAGGAGCGGACCCTGGAGGAGATCGGCTCTCTCCTCGGCGTCACCCGCGAGCGCATCCGCCAGATCCGCAACCGGGCATTCGAGAAGCTGCGGGACAGCCCCCACGGAGAGTCGCTCTCGGGCTTCTGGACAGCCAACTGAGCGATCCCGGCCGACGCCGCGTCCGAAGGCCCCGTCCACGAGGGACGGGGCCTTCTTCGTTCCGGGAACAGCCTCCCCGGGGACAGCGTACCAACGGCGGCGGCCCACGAGCCCCTCTCATCCGTCGCAGCCCACCGAGCACCGGTGATCCACCGAGAAAGTCACCTTCGAGGCGCGCTTCGCCTGGTCCTGCTGGCGAGCGCCCTCGCGTGGGCGCCGGCGCCGGGAGGGGCGCAGGTGGGCGAGGGGTGGAACGACGCCCGGGTGACGGCGCTGGTGGCCCGCGCCCGAGCCCTCAGGCGCTCCACGGTGGTGGACTCCGCGATGCGCTCGTACCAGGCCGACGCCCGGGGTTACCTCTACTTCTTCATCGACCGCAAGGACACCGGTCAGCGCACCCTGGTGAAGGCCGACCAGATCGCGCTCGACCTGTTCTGGCAGGCGCCCGACAAGACCAAGCAGCGTATCGTCGGCCTTCGCGACCGGAAGGTGCTGCCCACCGACATCCACTACCATCTGGATCACCTCACGGTGGTCCAGGACGACTTCGGGGACCGCATCCGCATCGGTGAGGGCGACGAGGTGTCCTCCGTGGTCCACCCTCTGGCACCCGGATCCTCGAAGGTATACGACTTTCTGCTGGCGGATTCGCTGACCCTCACCTACGGGGGCGGCACCCAGAAGGTACGGGTCTACGACGTGCGCGTACGCCCGAAGGACCCGCACCGCCCGGGCTTCATCGGATCCGTGTACCTGGACCAGGCCACCGCCGCCATCGTGCGCATGGACTTCACGTTCACGCCCGCTTCCTACGTGGATCCGTCTCTCGACTACATCCGCATCTCCCTGGACAACTCCAGGTGGCTCGGACGTTTCTGGCTGCCCTACCGGCAGCAGCTGGAGCTTCGCCGGGAGATCCCCTTTCTCGACTTCATGGCGGGCACCGTCATCGAGGGACGCTTCGAAATCGGATCCTACCGTTTCAACCAGGCCCTGTCCCCGACACTCTTCGCGCCTCCGGGAGTGACCGCCGCGCCACCCGCGGAGCGCCGGGCCTTTCCCTTCAAGCGGGGCCTCTTCGACGACCTGGACCGCAGGGGGCTCGCGCCGATGCCGAGCCTCCAGCAGATCCGTGCCGAGGCGCGCCGTCTCGTCACCCGGCAGGCGCTCAGCGGGCTGAAGCCACTGCGGCTCTATGTGCATTCCTTGTCGGACGTCCTTCGCTACGACCGGGCCGAGGGCCTCCGTCTCGGCGGGGGCTTCGAGGTGCACCCGGAGCCCGACGCGTCGTTGCGCACCTCCGTGGGCTACGCGTTCGGACGCCACAGGCCGTCGGTGGAGGTGACGGCGACGGGCGCCCCCCGGGCGGTGACGCCGACGGTGGACGCTTACTGGGACGCCATGCGCGACATCGGCCCCATACCCGGCGAAGTGACGGCGTTGAACACGTTCTCCAGCGCGTTGGGCGGCATGGATCACCTGGACCCGTATTTCGTCCGCGGCATGCGTCTCACCCTCGCCGGTTCCGAGCCCGGAAAGGGTCCCTCTCTCTCGCTCCGCTGGGAGGACCAGCGGTCGGCGCGCGTCGTCGTCCCGGGTGCCGTCCGTCCCGTGCGCGCGGTGGACGACGGCGTCCTCGGGGCCGTGGACGCGCGGCTCGGGTTCTCGATGCCCGGGTCCGGGACCGGGGACGTGACCGCCACCCTGGGCAGGCTCGGGAACCGGACGTTCGGCACGGGACTCGCGACGGCTCGCTGGGAGCTGCACGGAACGAATCGCTCCTGGGCCCTCGACCTGGACGCCTCGGCGGGCGCGGTGGGACGCCAGGCGCCGGCCCAGGACCTGTTCCTCCTGGGGGGGGTGGGCACGCTCCCGGGCTACCCCTTCCGCTCGTTCGTGGGGGACGCGTTCGGGCTGGCGCGGGTGGAGGCTACCCTCCCCCTCCTACCGCCGTGGGTGGGAATCCGTGGCACCGCGTCCCTGGGATACACCCATCTCACGCCGGACCGTATCCTGCCCCCCGGCTGGGACGCACACGACTCCGGCGGCCTGCGCCCGTCCGTGGGCATGGGCCTGTCGCTGGCCTGGGACGTCCTGCGTCTCGACCTCGCACGCGGGCTGCGCGGAGGCCACTGGCAGCTCGTCTTCTCGGTGGATCCCCGCTTCGGCCCCTGGCTCTAGCCGGACGCCCGTCCAACCCGCCGGGCGGCGCCGCCCGGACCCCGGGGCTACCGGGTGCGCCGCCTCCCTCGCGGTCCTTCCCACCCCCCTGTCTTCAGGCCGCCTCCTCCAGCTCCTCGTCGTCGGGCACGGACCTGGAGGACAGCAACACCACCTCCCTCACCATCACGTCCGCGGTGGGGATGACCACGCCATCGCGCTCGTAGGAGTCGTACTCGAGCCGGCCCTCCACGTAGATCCGATCCCCCGTCCGGACGTAGTCCTCGACGAACTGCGCCAGCCGGTTCCACATGGTCAGCCGGTGCCAGTCCGTGCGCTCCTGGGGCTCCGAACCGGGAGGCATCCGCCGGTTCGTCGCCAGGGAGAGGTGCGCGACCTTGGTCCCGCTCTTGGTCTGCTGGATGTCGGGGTCACGCCCGACGTTGCCCACGAGGATGATCTTGTTCACCGACCGGCTCATGGCAGTGCCCTCCTTCGGGGTGTCAGCTCGCCGGCTCGTCGCCGGCGCATCACGCCCCAACGGTGCGCGACGCCGCGGGGCGACCCCATGCCTGGAACGGCCTATCGTCGCTGCTAGCCCTTGCACTCGTACCAGTTGGCACCCACCCCGGCCTCCGCCACCAGCGGCACGTCGAGCTTCATGGCGTCCTGCATACGCGCCACCACGAGGTCCCGTATGCCGTCCACCTCGTCCTCCGGCACCTCGAGAAGCAGCTCGTCGTGCACCTGAAGGAGCATGCGCGTTTCGGTGCCGCGCGCGTCCAGGGCCTTCTGCACGTCGATCATCGCGCGCTTGATCATGTCCGCGGCGGTTCCCTGGATGGGCGTGTTCTGTGCCACGCGCTCCCCGAACTGGCGGATGTTCCAGTTCCGTGAGGCCAGCTCCGGCACGTACCTCCTGCGCCCCAGGAGCGTCTCGACGTATCCCAGGTTGCGGGCCTTCTCCACCTGTTCGTCAAGATACGCGCGCACCCCGGCGAAACGCTCGAAGTAGGTGTCGATGAAGGCGCGGGCCTGGTCCCGGGTGATGCCGAGCTGGCGCGCCAGCGAGAAGGGTCCCTGGCCGTAGAGGGTGGCGAAGTTCACGGTCTTGGCCTGGCCCCGCATCTCGGGGGTGACCTCGTCCACGGGCACGTCGAAGACCACCGAGGCCGTCTGCCGGTGGACGTCCACTCCCTTCTTGAAGGCGGTGACGAACGCGGGATCGCCGGAAAAGTGCGCCAGGATGCGCAGCTCGATCTGGGAGTAGTCCACCCCCACGAAGACCGTGCCCGGGGCCGCGACGAAGCCCTTCCGGATCTCGCGGCCCAGCGGTGTGCGGATGGGGATGTTCTGCAGATTGGGATCGCTGGACGAGAGGCGGCCGGTTGCGGCCACGGTCTGGTTGAAGCTCGTGTGGATCCGTCCCGTGCGCGGGTTCACGAGCTGCGGCAGCGCGTCCACGTACGTGCTCCGGAGCTTCTCCATCTCACGGTAATCCATGAGCAGCCGCGGCACCTGGTGTCCGTCCGCTGCCAGCTCCTCCAGCACGGAAGCGTCCGTCGAGGGGCCCGTCTTCGTCTTCTTCAGAACGGGAAGCTCCAGCTTCTCGAAGAGGACCTGCCGGAGCTGCGGCGTGGAGTTCAGGTTGAAGTCGCCGCCGGCGATCTTGAAGATCTCCTCCTGGATCAGCTCCAACTCCCGCTTGAGGCGCACCCGCATCCCGGCGAAGAACGTCTCGTCGATGGCGATCCCCGCCAGCTCCATGCGCGTGAGGACGGAGATGAGGGGCATCTCCACGTCCGCCATGAGCGGCCCGAGGCCGCCTGTATCCAATGCCGGTGCGAAGCGCGCCTCCAACTGCAGCGCCGCGTCCGCCCCGCCGCACACGTAGTCCCGTGCCCTTTCCAGAGGCGCGTCGGGAAAGGCCACCTTCTCGCGACCGCTGCCCACCGCTTCGGAGCGGCTCGCCGCCGTGCGCTCCAGGATCTCCAGGGACAGGAACGCCAGGTCGTGGGCGCGTCGTCCGGGGTCCAGGACGTAGCTCGCCACCATGGTGTCGAAGGCGCTCCCGCCGAGGGTCACGCCGGCACGGGAGAGCGCCAGCGCGGTGCGCTTCAGATCGTGGCCCACCTTCGCTATGGCGGGGTCCTCGAGGATCCCCCGCAGCGCGGCCATGCGTGGGTCGGCCAGAGGCGGCAGGTTCTTCACCTCACCTCCCTCCTCTCCCTCGAAGGTGAGGGCGAAGGGCGTACGATGGCCGAACGGAAGGTACCACGCGGAACCCGGTTCCAGCGCCAGCGCCAGCGCCGTGAGGTCTCCGCGCAGGGGATCCGGCTCGGAAGCCTCCGCGGCCAGCGCCACACGGCCCGCGTCGCGGATGCGACGCACCAGCGGCTCCACCTCTGCGAGCTCGTCGATGACCTCGTACCCCGTGGCCGCGGAGGTCTCGGCAGGCACCGTCCCGGCGGCATCCCCTTCGCCGGGGGGTGCGTCCGCCGCTCCCTCCCCCCCTGCCGGCGCGGTCGGCACACCCTCGGGCCCCCGGCCGGTGCCGGACGCCCGCTGTGCCTCGGCCATCCTCGTGAACTGGTCGATCAGACGCCGGAACTCCAAGTCCGAAAAGACCTTACGGAGCTTCTCGGCGTCGGGCTCCCGGACCTCGAACGCGTCCAGGTCCAGCTCGATGGGCAGGTCCGTCATGATGGTGACCAGGCGCCGCGACAGCCGCACGTTCTCGGGGTTCTCCTCCAGCGAGCTCCGTGCCCGGGGGGGCGTGACCTCGGTGGTGCGCTCCAGGAGCGCCTCCAGAGACCCGAACTCCTTCAGCAGCTTGACCGCGGTCTTGGGTCCGATGCCCGGCGCACCGGGCACATTGTCGGAGGAGTCGCCGACCAGAGCCAGGTAGTCCGCCACCTGCGAAGGCGGGATGCCGAACTTGTCCGACGCGTTCTCCTCGGTGACCCACTCCGCCGCCACGCCCGTGGGACCGCCGCGTCCGGGGTTCATGAGGTGGATCCCCGGACCCACGAGCTGATAGAAGTCCTTGTCCCCGGAGACGATCACCGCCTCGAGTCCCGCGTCGCGGGCCTTCACCGCCAGCGTGCCGATGACGTCGTCGGCCTCGTAGCCGTCCAGCTCCACCACCGTGTCGTGGAAGCCCTCCACGATGTCCCGCACCCGGGCGATGCTGGCCCTGAGGTCGTCGGGCATCTTCTCACGGGTCGCCTTGTACTCGGGATACACCTCCTCCCGGAAGCTGTCGCCGGCGTCGAAGACCACGGCCAGATAGTCCGGAGCCAGCTTGTCCCGGATGTCCAGCAGGAAGTTGGTGAAGCCGAAGGGCGCGGAGGTGTTCTCGCCGCGCGAGTTGGTCAGGGGGCGCCGGATGAAGGCGAAGTAGGACCGGTATATGAGGGCGTACGCATCCACCAGGAAGATGCGGGGTGCGGTCTTCGGGGGAATCTCCAATGGATCCGGGGGCGCGGGAGGCAACGTGCGACCGGACGTCGCCGGCCGGGCCGATCAGCCGTCACGGTCGATGGGTCCGGAAGATAGGGCGGGTCCCCGGAGGAGGCGACGTTCGGCCCCGGTCGCGAGCCCTGCTGTCCGGCGGTGAGCCGCCAGCGGGCGCCATGCCTTTACCCTGCGCGGCTTTCTGCATCCGGGTCGTGACTCCCGGCAAGAAGTGCTGGAACGTGGAAAGGAGTGCCCGCGATTCCCGGGGACGGGCGGCCGTGTAAGTGCCAATTGTTGCTTGTCTTACCACGGCTTTCGGCCTCTTCGCGGTCACTCCGCCTCCGCCGGGCACACGGGTTGCAATGCACGGGGGCCGCACTGGCAATCTGCGGCGTCAGCCGAGCGCGGGGGGGCGGTTGCCACGACAGCATGAGCCGCCCTCTTGCTCGACTGACGCGTCGGTCTTCCGAGAAGGCACGGTCGTCCATTCGCAGCGTCCTTTGCATCGGCTCCCCCCCGAGGGCAGGTACGGTGTGGTTCAGTTGTTTCACGCAATCGGCCCAGCGGGGCCGGAGGAGCGCACGATGCTGTCGCTGTTCACCAGATTCTGGCACGAGGATTCGGGCCAGGGCCTCACGGAGTACGCTCTGGTCCTGGCGCTCGTGTCCATCGGGCTGATCGCCGTCCTGGTCATCTTCCGGGACGCCATCGGAGGCATCTTCGACAAGATCGCCTCGGTCCTCAAGGGAGCTCCGTCCCAGGGCTACACGCCCGGCAGCGGTTGATCTGACGCCGGTCTTCGGTTTGGCCCTTCCGGGCGCCGGGTGACATCCAGCTCCATCGGTGTCGCCCGGCGCCCCGGCGGACCGCTCTGCGGTGCTCCCCTCCAGGACGGACGCGTTCGATGCCTACTCACCTACTGACCGATTCGGCGCCTCTGTCGTCGGTCCTCATCGTGGTCCTCATCCTCGCCGTGTGGTTCGACGTGAGCGAGGAGAGGATCCCGAACTGGATCACGGCCGGGGGGCTCGTAGGCGCCCTCTTCCTGAGAGGGATCATCGGCATCGACGCTCTGCAGTCGGGAATTCTCGGGGGCGCAGTGGGATTCTCCCTGGGCATCCTCCTCTTCGCCGCCGGGGTCATGGGCGCCGGAGACGGGAAGCTCCTGGTCACCGTCGGAGCCCTGCTCGGCTTCGAGGACTTCCTCCGGGCCCTGCCACTGATCGGAGCCTTCGGGGGGATGCTGGCCCTGGTGGTGACCCTCCGGAAGGGAACGATCATCGCCACGCTCCTTCGATTCCGGGAGCTGCTGTTCTACTTCGTCAGCTTCGGCCGAATCGGGGAGCGTCGTACGCTCTCCACGCCGGGCGCCGTCACGATTCCGTACGGAGTCGCCGTCGCCGCCGGTGCGGCCATGGTGTGGCTGGGCTGGGGGCTGGTGTCGTGAGCCGGCGCCGCGCCCGGAGGTGGGGGTCCGAAAGCGGGCAGGCCCTGGTCGAGTTCGCCCTCGTGTCACCCCTGCTTCTCCTGCTGATCCTGGGCCTCGTGGAGTTCGCGCGAGCGTGGAATACGCAGCAGGTGCTCACGGAGACGGCTCGTGACGCGCTCCGGAGCGCCGTCGTCGCGAACCCCGGGTTCACGTACGACGCCATGGTGAGCATGGTCGATCAGGCCCTGCAGAGGGCATCCCTGGACCCGAAGAAGGCCGAGATCTCCGTAGACGGATGGAAAGCCGGATCAGGGACTCCGGCTCGAATCACCATCAACTACCAGTACGACTTCGAGTTCTTCGGCCCCTTCGTGGACTGGGCCACCGGGGACAAGAGCCTAGCGCTCTCGACCTCCTTCGTCATGCGCAACGAGTGATCGGGCTACCTCCATGAAAATATCTCGCCATTGGTGGATGCTGATCGGCGCCCTCGCCTCCGGCCTGCTGGCCGCGTACGTCGCCCTCGTCTACGTGAGCGACACCCCGGCGCCGCTCGAGGCCGCCGTCACACCCGCCCGGAGCATCGTCGTGGCCTCCCGGGATCTTCCGGCCGGCACCATCGTCCAGCGCGAGGACGTCGAAACGGTGCAGTGGCCCGGGTCGGCCGTTCCCCAGGGGTTCACGACGCAGCCCGGCGACGTCGTCGGCCGGGGCGTGATCGTGGCGGTCCAGAAGAACGAGCCACTCCTGCAATCGAAGCTGGCCGACAAGGATGCCGGGGGCGGTCTGGCCATCACGATTCCCGACGGCATGCGGGCCGTGTCGGTGGAGGTCGACAAGGTCATCGGCGTGGCGGGCTTCGTGCTTCCCGGCACCCGCGTCGACGTCCTGGCCACGGTCGTGCCGGGCGACAATCGGGCGCTGACCACCACCAAGATCATCCTCCAGAACATCCGCACGCTCGCTGCCGATCAGAAGTACCAGCAGGACAGCGAGGGGAAGCCGCAGTACGTGACCGTCGTGACGCTCCTGGTGACTCCGGAGCAGTCGGAGGCGCTCACGCTCGCCGCCACCCAGGGGAAGATCCAGCTCGCGCTGAGAAACACCCTCGATCTGAAGGAGATCGACGCGCGGGGGCTGAGGATCGGCGCGCTGGTCGCGGACGCGGGAAGCTCCGCGCGGACGAGCGGGTCACGCTCCCGTCCGGCCCGACAGGCCCATCCGGAGCGGGTGATCGAAAGCTACCAGGGTGGAAGTCGAACACTGCTGAAGTTCGGGACAGGAGGAGGACGATGAGGGACCGTGCAGGCCGGACAGGCTCGATGAGTCGTCGACTCCGCGGGTGCTGGCCCGTGGTGCTCTTCCTCGGGGCGACCCTGCTCGTCGCCTCGCCCAGCTCGGCGCAGCAGTTCATCACCGTGCCCCAGGGATCCGTGAGCTTGGCCAAAGGCACCTCGGCGGTGCTGGTCAACCCGGCCGCGCTGAGCCGCGTCTCCATCGCCGATCCGAACGTGGCCGAGGCCGTGGTCGTGTCGCCGACCGAGGTGCTCATCAACGGCAAGAACCTGGGCACGACGACGTTCGTGGCGTGGGACAGCGCCGGGGGACGGCACATCTACGGAGTGGAGGTCACGGCGGATGCCCCAGCTCTCAAGCGGGCCCTCACCACGCTCTTTCCCAACGAGCCCATCGAGGTCTCGGCGAGCGGGAACACCCTGACCCTCTCGGGACGCGTCAGCTCGGCCTACGTGGCCAAGCAGGCGCTGGAGCTCGCGAAAGGCAGCGGCGCGGTGGTCATCGACAACCTTGCGACCCCGGCGCCCAGCCAGATCCTCCTGCACGTGCGCTTCGCGGAGGTCAGTCGGAAGGCCATCGAGAGTCTGGGGAACCAGGTCATCGACGTCCTGAATCCCCAGGATGCGAACACGAACGGCGACTGGCGTGGGAGCACCGATTCCCAGGGGACCGTGGAGCTGTCGCTCATCAACAGCCGATCCTCGCTCCACGCCCTGATCAAGGCGCTCACCCAGACGGGGGACTTCAAGAGCCTCGCCGAGCCGACGCTTCTGGCGCTGGACGGCCACGCGGCGTCCTTCCTGGCGGGAGGGGAGTTTCCCTTCCCGGCCGTTCAGGGGGGATCCCAGAACAACAACGCGGTCACCATCCAGTGGAGACCGTTCGGCGTGAAGCTGAACTTCACACCGACGGTCACGAACATCGGGAACATCCGTCTCGACATCGCGCCGGAGGTCTCGTCCCTCGACTTCTCGCAGGGAGTGACCATCGCCGGATATCAGATGCCGACCATCCTCTCGCGGCGTGCCCAGACGGAGGTCGAGCTCCGGCAGGGACAGTCCCTCGCCATCGCCGGTCTGCTGGACCATTCGATCCAGAAGACCCTCCAGAAGATCCCGCTCATCGGGGACATCCCGATCCTGGGCGCGCTCTTCCGCACCACCAGCAACACGCAGCAGGTCAACGAGCTCCTCGTCATCGTCACCCCGGAGATCATCCAGCCCTCGAACCACGCTCTGCCCGTACCCACCGGCGAGCCGAGCACCTGGGATTGGCAACACGGGATGAAGCCGCTGCGGCCGGACACGATCGCAGGCAGCGGTGGGCGCTGACCAGCCCTTGTCGATGGAGGTCGATTCCATGAACCAGTCTCCCGGATACGGAGCGCAGACCCGCCGGACGCCGTGGCGCTCCGCCACGCACCCCGACGAGCATGGCTCGGTAGCGCTCATCGTCGTGCTGGGCATGGCGGCCTTCCTCGGCCTACTCGCCCTGGGAATCGACCTGGGCGCCCTGTTCAACGCCCGTTCCGAGGCCCAGCGCGCGGCCGACGCGGCCGCCCTGGCCGGGGCGAGCGCGTTCCTCGACACCCCGCCGGGCCAGATCCAGCAGACGGCCGTGGAGCGGGCCAAGCAGTACGCTTCGAGCAACGAGATCCGGAACCAACCCATCGACCCCGCGGACATTTCGGTCCGGGTCAATCTGGACAGCGCCACCGTCTCGGTCGGGGTCCGCAGGAACGGGGTGCCCACGTGGTTCGCCCGGCTCGTGGGGATCGACTCCGTGGACATCGGCGCGGACGCGACGGCCTGGGCCGGGGAGGCGGGAGCCGCGCAGTGCGTGAAGCCGTTCGCGCTGCCGGACATGTGGTACGAGGCGACTCAGGACCTGAATCACAATCGCATCTGGGACCCGGACGAGCACTGGAAGTACGATCCCGCCACCGGAGACCGGTACGCGGGCTACACCGGCCCCGGCGGCTCGTCGGATCAGACCGGCTACGGCAGCACCTGGCGGAACGGCGATGCGGACAGCCAGGGGCAGACATACAACCGCGACTACGGCCGTCGCGTCACGCTCAAGGTCACCCAGCCGAGTGACGCCTACGTTCCGTCCTTCTTCCTGCCCTGGGTGCTTCCGCCGGACCAGAGTCAGCCCGCGTGCGGCTCGACGACTCCGGGCAACGGAAACGGAGGTGGTGGTGGCGGCGGCGGTGGTGGGAATGGTGGTGGTGCGAGCGGAGGCGACACCGCTTCCGCCAACCCGGGCAACGGGGGAGGGAACGCGTACGGGTGGCTGAAGTGGGTGGACAAGAGAAAGGGGCTGGGCGCCGGAAACGGGAGTGGGAACGGGAACGGAAACCCGGGCGCGGGCAACGGGTCGGGTAACGGCACGGGCGGCGGGTCGGACAGCGTTGCCGTGGGACAGGACAACGGATCCGGCAGGGGCGCGGCCGCCTATCGCCGGAACATCTGCAGCTGCAATGCCTCCGTCGTCAATCTCGACACCAAGTACATGATCGAGCCCGGCAACATGGTGGGCCCGACCTACCAGGGGGTCCAGGCGCTCATCGCCCAGGATCCCACGGCGTACTGGGACGACCAGACGAACAGCGTCGTCAGCAAGTACGGGATGCAGAGCCCCCGGATCGTCACCGTGGCGCTCTTCGATCCCGGGGAGATCACGAAGCCAGGCCGCCAGTATCTCCGCTTCAACAACTTCGCCCGGATCTTCATCGAGGCGCAGGCCTCACGCAAAGACCCGGTCACCGGACGGTTCATGTACTACGTCAAGGGCGTGGGCCAGGGACCAGGCCACACGACCGGTTCGCTCGTCCGCGTCCTGCAACTGATTCGGTGAGAGTCCCATGAACACTCGCGACATGGACGTCCCTGCCGGCTGGGAGAGCGCAAGCCCCGTGATCCAGCATCAGCAGCTCAGAGCCGCACTCATCACCACCGACGATCCCCTGCGTGAGATCGTCTTCGAGTCCGTCCAGGCAGCAGGGATCCCGTTGAGGATCGACCTCGAGATCGCCGCGCGCCCTCCCTATCTCGACCCCGAGCACCTGGAGCGACTTCGGTCCAGCGAGCCCCAGGTCGTGATCCTGGACATGGCCGACGATCCGGAGGGCGCCATCCGGGTGGCCGGCGCCGTCGCTTCGAGCTGCCCCCGGGCAGCCATCGTGGGCGTGGGTCCGGAGCTCGAGGCACCCCGCCTGTTGGAGGCGATGAGGGCCGGGCTGGTGGAGTACGTGCAGCGTCCGGTGGAAGCGCCGAGCATCCGAGACGCCCTGGCGCGGCTGATGCGCAAGAGGGGATGGGCCGATGCTCACGAAGGCCAGCGCAACGGAAAGCTGCTCGCCTTCTTTTCCGCCAAGGGGGGAACCGGCTCGACCTCCGTGGTCACGAACGTCGGCGTCGAGCTGCACAGGCTGACGGGGAAGAAGACCCTGCTCGTGGATCTCGACCTCGAGCTCGGCGAGATCGCGTCCCTGCTCGGAGTGAAGCCCCGTTTCCACTTCGTCGACCTCGTTCGGAACTTCCACAGGATGGATGCGGACCTCCTGCCCTCGTACATCGAGAGCCACGAGTCCGGCGTTCAGGTCCTGTCCGCTCCGTTCGAGCCCGAGCTCTCCGAGGAGGTCACCGGCGAGCAGATCGCCCGGATCCTGGGCTTTCTCAGGAGGCACTACGACTACGTGCTGGTGGACACGTCCAAGTCGCTGGGTCCTCCAGCCCTGGCGGCTCTTCAGATGGCGGATCCGATCTTTCTGATCACCAACCTGGATGTGCCTTCCCTTCGCAACCTGAAGCGCTGCCTGCCGGTCCTGGACAAGGTCACGGCGGGAGACGCAGCGCGCCTCCGGCTCGTGGTCAACCGCCTCAATCCGAAGAGCCTGGTCCGGATCCAGGATCTGGAGGAGGCCCTCGGGATCGAGGTCTACTGGACCCTGAGCAACGACTACCAGACCGTCATCCATTCGATAAGCACGGGCCAACCCCTCGTCCTGCACGGAGGCTCCCGCTACGCCGAGCAGCTCAAGGAGCTGGCCCGGGACGTGGCCGGAACGCCCCGGGGCACGACCCCGTCGAGGAAGTCGCTGGTCCGCCGCCTGCTGTCCCCGCTGCGATCCCCATCCACCCGGGCCCGGCCGACGTTGACGTCGGATCCCATGGAGGCGCCGACTCATGGCTGAGCGAAAGGCAGGCGACCGGACCGACGGACGGGATCCCGGATTCCGTGAGAGACCCGGCTGGGGCATCGGCAGCACGCCGGGCGGCGAAGGCCCCGCCGCCGGCTCCAGCTCCCGGCACGCGACAAACGGGACCGGGCAGACGGATCTGCTGACCATCAAGAGTCACATCCATCGCCGGCTGCTGGAGCGACTCAATCTCTCCAACCTCGACCGCCTCGACCGCGACGAGGTCATGGAGACGATCCGCAGCCTGGTTCGGGAGCTGCTGGCCGCCGAGGCGATCCCGCTGAACCTGGAGGAGCGAGACGAGCTGATCCGCCAGGTCCTGGACGAGATCTTCGGCCTGGGTCCGCTGCAGCCCCTCATGGACGACCCCACCATCGCGGACGTCCTCGTGAACACGTCCCAGATGATCTACGTGGAGAGGAACGGCCGACTCGAGCGCACCGACGTCCGTTTCCACGACGACCGGCACCTTCTGCAGGTCATCGACCGCATCGTGTCCTCCGTGGGTCGCCGCATCGACGACGCTTCTCCGATGGTGGACGCCCGGCTGCCGGATGGCTCCCGGGTGAACGCAATCATTCCGCCTCTGGCCATCGACGGTCCGCACCTCTCGATCCGGAAGTTCAACGACGATGCGCTGACGGCCGAGGATCTGGTCCGGACGGGATCGCTCAGCGAGCCGATGTTGCGGCTTCTCGAAGGGGTCGTGCGGTCGCGCTTGAACGTGCTCATCTCGGGTGGGACGGGCGCCGGCAAGACGACGCTGCTCAACGCCCTCTCCGCATTCATTCCCCCCACGGAACGAATCGTGACGGTAGAGGACTCGGCCGAGCTCCGGCTCCGGCAGCCGCACGTGGTCCGTCTCGAGACGCGACCGGCCAACGTCGAGGGCACCGGTGCCATTCCCCAGCGGCTCCTGGTCGTCAACGCCCTGCGGATGCGGCCCGATCGGATCATCGTGGGGGAGGTACGCAGCGCCGAGGCCGTGGACATGCTGCAGGCCATGAACACCGGACATGACGGGTCGTTGACGACGCTGCACGCGAACGCCCCCAGGGATGCCCTGAACAGGCTCGAGACCATGGTGGCGATGGCCGAGCTGAACCTGCCGGAGCAGGCGGTTCGGGCCCAGATCGCAAGCGCCATCGACGTCATCGTGCAGGTGAGCCGCCTCTCGGACGGAAGTCGGAGGGTCATGCAGATCGCCGAGATCGTCGGCATGGAGGGGAATGTCATCACGATGCAGGACATCTTCCGGTTCGAGCAGACGGGGATCGATCAGGACGGGCACGTGCTGGGACGACTCCACCCCACGGGCATCCGGCCCCGGTGCATGGAGCGCCTCGAGACGCACGGCTTCAAGATGTCCGCGGATGCGTTCGCCGACGTGCCGTCGCGAATGGCGACGGCACGGCTGGCCTGACGAGGAGCCGACCATGTCTCGTCCCGAGCCCTGGGTCCTCGCCGTGGTGGCCGCATTCAGCGCGGCCCTGGCCGTGCTCGTGGTCTTCACGGCGCTGCACGCGCTTCGTGAATGGCACCTGCGGAAGGAGGTCCTGGGCTCATTGGAGGGCGACGGCCGCAGGGGGCAGGTATCCCGCACCCCGGCCTCCGTGGTCCGTGCCCGCGCCGACGCCGAGGGCACCTTCTTGCGAGCTCTCGCCGAGAAGGTCCCTCAGCTCTGGGACCTCCACCATCTTCTGGTCCAGTCCGGACTGGGCTGGACGCTCGAGGGATTCCTGACACGGACCACCGTCCTCGCGACCATCGTCGGGCTCGTCTTCTTCGGCGCGCTCCAGAACGCGGTGATCGCGTGCGCGGCCTTCGCGCTGGCGGCGCTCGGCCCCTACCTCTACGTCCGCTGGAGGAGGAAGAGGCGGCTCCGCCAGTTGGAGACCCAGCTTCCCGACGCCATCGACCTGATCGCGCGAGCGGTGCGCGCGGGACACCCGCTCTCCGAAGGTCTGCGCATGGTCGCCGAGGAGGCCCCCGAGCCGCTGGCCGCCGAATTCCGCCTGACCTTCGAAGAGCAGAAGTTCGGGCTCCCGTTCGAGGAAGCGCTGCTGGGCCTCGGCGACCGCGTCGAGATCGTGGACATCCGCATTCTCATCACCGGAATCCTGGTACAGAGGGAGGTCGGCGGGAATCTCTCCGAGATCCTCGAGCAGATCGCGGAGACGATGCGTGCGAGGTTCGCGCTGAAGCGCCAGGTGCGCGTATACACCGCCCAGGGTCGCATGAGCGGCTATACGCTGGCAGCCCTTCCCATCCTCGTGGGCGTCATGATCGCGCTCATCAATCCCGGCTATCTGAGCACGCTCTTCCAGGAGACCCTGGGAGAGGTGCTGCTCGTCGGGGCGGGAGTGCTCCAGGGGATCGGCTTCCTCTGGATCCGACGGATCGTGGACGTCCGGTACTGAGGGAGCGAGAACGATGCCTTACCTGGTGGCTCTTCTGGCGGGTGTGTGCGTGACCATGTCCCTGGGCGCGCTCTACCAGCTCACCGTGGCTCCGGCCAAAGCCGTGACCCGGGAGCTCGAGGAGATCAAGAGCCTCCAACCGAGCCCGTTCGGGTCGGTTGCCCGGCGGCGCCGTCAGTCCAGGAAGCAGAAGCTGGGAGACCTCATCCAGAAGCTGGGTGAGCGCGTGGAGCGTGGCGGCCTCGACCTGCACGGCTGGGGCAGGACACTCGTCCAGGCCGGATACTGGAACCCGGAGGCAGCACGGATCTTCCTGGGGATACGGGTGGCCCTGACCGCGGCCCTCGCGTTCGCCGGGCTCGCGGGCGGGATTCTCTTCGACACACGGTTGCTCACGACCCTGATGCTGGGCCTCTGGCTCGGCGCGCTCGGCTGGGTGATACCGAGCTGGCACGTCCTGCGCCGGCGTCGTATGCGACGCATGCAGATCCGCACCGCGCTCGCGGACGCCCTGGATCTGCTCGTGGCGTGCGTCGAGGCGGGCATGGGACTGAACCAGGCCATGGTCCGCGTCGCCGAGGAGATCCGGAACATCAGCGAGGCCCTCTCCGAGGAGCTCTCGATGGTGAACCTCGAGGTCAGGGCCGGGACCCCGCGGGACCGCGCTCTGCGAAATCTGGCCGAGCGCACGGGAAGCGAGGACGTCGAGGCTCTGGTCTCGACGCTGATCCAGACGGAGCGCTTCGGCACGTCCGTGGGACGCGCCCTCCGGGTACAGGCGGGCTCGTTGCGCCAGAAGCGGCGTCAGCATGCCGAAGAGGCCGCGGCCAAGACCACGATCAAGCTCGTCTTCCCCCTGGTGCTCTTCGTCTTCCCCGCACTCTTCGTCGTCGTCCTGGGACCGGCCGTGATCCAGGTCGTCCAGGCGTTGACCAACATGCGATGAAGGAGGTGTGCGTGGTTCAGGACGGCGGAGGGATCCAGGTGGGATCGAGGGTCTCGGTGGCCGACTCGTGGTGGGGTCGCTTCCGGGGTCTCCTCGCACGTCCGCGCATACAGGAAGGGGACGGACTCCTTCTCCTGAAGTGCGGCTCCGTGCACACCGTCGGCATGGCCTACTCCATCGACGTCGCATTCCTGGACGCGGAGGGGAAGGTCGTGCGGAGCATCCCCCGTCTGGGACCATGGCGCGTCGGACTCGGAGGACCCGAGGCCGTTCACACCCTCGAGCTTCCGGCCGGCCGCTTGATCGAGACCGGAATCGTGCCGGGCGCCCGCCTGAGCTGGAGTTGAGTCATGGAACTGGCAACCATGATCGAGCATCCGCGCACCACGCCCGCGCGCTCTTCCGCGGTTCCCCTTCCGCCCGACTCCCTGGAAGAGAGCGGGCTGTCGGCGGAGTTCATGGCCGGACTCGTGCTCAAGGCCCTCCACGTCCGGGGGGCCGCGCTCGGCCTCGACCTCTTCGACACACTGGCCATGCCCATGTCCCTCCTGGACGACGTGATCCAGGAGCTGCAGGAGCGTCGGCTCGTCGAGGTCCATGCGACGAAGGGCCCCAGGCGGGGCGAGTGGGTCTTCAAGCTCACCAGCGCCGGAAGGAAGAGGGCGGCCGAGGAGATGGAGGTGTGTCGGTACGTGGGCCCGGCCCCCGTGCCCTTCGAGGACTTCCGCCGATGGGTGGAGATCCAGACCATCGAGCGGACTCGCATCTCCGAGGAAGAGCTCCGGGATACCCTCGAGGGGGTGATCCTGCCCGAGTCGATGCTGGAGTTGCTGGGACCGGCCATCAACTCCGGTCGATCCCTGTTCCTCTACGGCAACCCCGGGAACGGCAAGACGCTCCTGGCCGAGCGCCTCGCCCGGGTGTTCGGAGATCGGTACTTCGTGCCCTTCAGCGTGCTCGTCGACGGCAACGTGATGATCGTCTACGATCCGGTGCACCATCGGGCCGGAGACCTCGACCATGAGACCGAAGCGCGCACCGGGCACCCCGCCCGCAACGGCGGGAACGCCGAGAGCAGCGTCCCCAGCGAGATCATCCGGTCCATTCCCGTGCACGATCGGCGGTACGTGGAAGCGCAGAGGCCCGTCGTCGTGACTGGGGGCGAGCTCACGCTCGAGCAGCTCGACCTCCAATGGGACGCAACCGGACGCATGTATCAGGCACCTCCGCAGCTCAAGGCCGCCGGAGGCGTCCTCGTCGTCGACGACCTCGGGAGGCAGCGGGTGCCCGTGCGGGACCTCCTCAACCGCTGGGTGGTCCCACTCGAGCAGCGTCGAGATCACCTGACGCTCCGGAGCGGCAAGAAGATCGTCGTTCCCTTCGACTGCTTCGTGATCTTCTCCACCAACCTCGAGCCTCGCGCCCTGGCCGACGAGGCCTTTCTGAGGAGGATCCACTACAAGATCGAGGTGCCGGATCCGGGACGCGACGAGTACGAGCGGATCTTCCGGTCCTGCTGCGACGAGCGGGACATCGCATTCGACCAGGGAGCTCTGGACTACCTCTTCAACGAGTTCTACGAGAGGGGGAGCCTCGATCCCCGCAGATGTCACCCCCGTGACGTGCTGGATCACCTGCGAGACCTGGCGGGATACCGGGGCCAGCCGGCCGATCTGACGCCGCAGCTGCTGGAGGACGCTTGTCGGAGCTACTTCCTGCCCTCCAGGCCGAGGGTGGCCCAATCCCTGACGGAGGGCTGAAGCCATGAACGATTTTCCGCGGAACAAGGGCGTCGGTGGAGGCTCCACGTCCGAGGAGACGTCCACGTCCGAGTATCGAATCCGGGAAGTCGAGGCGCGCCTGGACCGACGGCTCGAGGCCATCGAGTCCCGAGGCGGAAGGACCGGTTGGGCGACTCGCTTCGCGGCGGCGGGGTTCATGGTCTCCCTGGCGGCTCTGGCCATCGTTCTCTGGAAGGTCGTGCCCCAGGGCGGGGCCCGTACCGTGAACAGCCTGTCCGCCAGGGAGATCGTGCTCCGGGACGCGGAGGGGGTGGAGAGGGGCCGTCTGGCCACCGACTCCGACGGCCGCGCCCAGCTCTCGCTGTCGGATCGGGAAGGCCACCAGCGCATCCGACTCACCGTGCTGGCCGACGGCTCTCCCGGGTTGGCCATCAGTGACCCCGACTCCCGTGCCCGGGCCGTCCTCGGGTACCTGCCGGACGGGACCACCAACCTCGTCTTCGCCGACTCGCAGGGCGTCAGCCGCGCTGTGCTCGGCCTCGAGCCGGACGGTTCCGCACAGGCCGTCTTCGCCGATCCGTCCGGCACGATCCGGACGGTGGTGGGGGTCGGGGCCGACGGCACTCCGTCCGTATCGACCATCGAGGGCAAGACGGAGGAAGATCCCCATAAACCCTGACAGGCTACTCGACCGTTTCGTGGAGTTCGGACCGTCGCAGACGCACTCGGCGACCGCCCGGTTCATTCGCTCGGAGGAAATGATGAGTTCCGTAAGGTGTGCCACATGCGCCATGGCTGTCATCGGCATCGCTCTGGCACTCGCCTCGTGCGGGCAAGGCCCTCTCGACCCGGGGGCGGCGTGGACGGATTCCACGTTCGACTTCAGCGGTGAGCTGATCGCGTTCGAGAGTCAGCGGGATGGCAACAGGGAGATCTATGTCATGACCCCCGATGGCTCGGACGGCATCAACGTCACCAACAACCCTGCCGCCGACGGCGATGCGGCGTGGTCACCCGACGGCTCGCAGATCGTATTCGCCTCCGATCGCGACGGGAACACCGAGATCTATGTGATGAACGTCGACGGCTCGAACGTCACGAGGCTGACGAACAATCCGGCTGTCGACCGCTTCCCGGCCTGGTCGCCGGACGGCAACAAGATCGCGTTCACGACCGACCGGGACGGCACCTTCGAGATCTACCTCATGAACCCGGACGGCTCGGATCCGGTTCGCCTCACCAACGACCCGGACGGGGAGGATACGGAGCCCTCGTGGACCAGCGACGGCTCGCAGATCGTCTTCGCTTCCACGCGCTCCGGAGACTCGGACATATGGATCATGAACCGGGATGGATCCAATCCCGTGGACCTCACGAACGAACCCAACTTCGACGGCTCGCCGACGGTCTGGGGCTCGCCAGGCAAGATCGCCTTCGTGAGTGATCGCGCCGGCAAGAACCTCGACCTCTACACCATGGAGATCGACGGGTCGAACGTGTACCGGGTGACGGTCGATCCGGCCGAGGACTTCGACTCCTCGTGGAGCCCCGACGGCTCGACGCTGGCCTTCGACACCAACCGGAACGGGAACTGGGACATTTACACGATCAAGCCTGGCGGAGCGAGCCTTACCCGCCTGACGGTGGATTCGGTGGATGACGAATCGCCCGTCTGGAGGCCGTGAGCCGGGGACACGCCGTCCTCGCTCGAAGAGCGCAACCACAACTGGAGCCGGGGGGGATCCAACCATGACACTGACGAACGATGTCCACAGGCCTTCGGGTGACGGTGCCCGAGGATTGCAGCGGGGGTGGTACGCCCTCATGGCAGTGCTCCTGATCGGGAGCGCCGGCTGCAGCAGCAAGAGCACACCGGCCGCGGGACCGTCGCTGCCTGGCGCCATCAAGGTAAACACCCAGACGGCGGGCTTCTTCAAGGACACGAGCTACGATGTGCTCGTGAACGGACAGAGCAAGGGCGCCATCGGGGCCAACGCCCAGATGACCATCACGGGCCTCGATCCCGCGACGTACACGGTGGACCTCGGCAATCTCACGGACAACTGCACGGGGCAAGCCGACTCCGTCGCGGTGGCCGCCGGCGACACGGCGACCGTCTCGCTGGGTGTGACATGCACCTACACGACCTCGACGTCGTACACGCTCGTGTACCAACGGGATCGCCCGGATCTGGACAGTGGGCAGATCACGACGTGCTCGTTCGGCTTCTGCTCCACCCAGCAGGGATGGGATCTGTGGGTCGACTGGAGCTCCGCGAGCACGCCTCACTCGATCATCCTTCAGAACCAGACCACGGGGGTCGAGATCGCGCACCTCCCGGGGGTGTCCCTGAATACCCTGACGGAAGCGGACTATCAGGGCGCGACGTTCACGACCGATACCATCCGGGCTCCCTTTGACTCCACGCGCGTTATCCTGATCAAGACGGACCTGGGGAACGTCTACGCGCTGGGTAACCCCGTCGAGGACACCACGGCGCAGTCGCTGACCTTCGACGCCGCCCTGATCGATTCGATAGGGTAGCCGCGGCGCAGGAAGCTCCGGGAGCTGTCCCGGTGCACGATGTGCGAGGCCTCCGGATCTTCCACGCGCCGGGGGACCGGAGGCGACGTGCCTACTCGTCTCCGTAGAGCGCCTGGTAGACGCTCACGTTGCGGGTTACGCTCTTCACGTAGCCGCGGGTCTCGGCGATGGGGATGCGTTCGGTGAAGCGCAGGGGATCCGACCCCTCCGCGTACCTGCGCCAACGCGTCGCTCGTGTGGGACCGGCGTTGTACGCGGCCAGCACCAGCGGCAGATCTCCGCCGTAGCGTCGGCTCATCTCGACGAAGAACGCCGCACCCAGATGGAGGTTGACCTCGGGGGTGGTGAGGATCGCCTCGTCGAAGTTCTGCGGCCCGTGGGTGCGGGCGAGCTGCCGTCCGGTGGGAGGCATGACCTGCATGAGCCCCACCGCGCCGGCTCCGCTGACGACGTCGGCCGCGAACGCAGACTCCTGACGGATGAGCGCCGCGAGCATGATGGGGTCCAGACCCCATTCCGCCGCCTCTCGTCGCACCAGCTCCTCGTAGGGGAACGGGTAGACCACCTGTAACAGCTGGCGGGTCCACGGCTCTCCCTCCTGTCGGAGGTCCCAGCCGAGGTTGATGGCGGTGACCGTGCGGCCCCGCTTTACGAGGGCTTCGGCCAAACTGAGGAGAGCCGAGCGCGACCCTCTCGCCTGCCTCACGAGACGGGACTCCTCGGCGTTGGCTCCTCGCGTCAGGCCGGCCTCATGCAGGAGGTCCAGCCGCTGGAGCCCCTCGGCGAGCCACATGGGTTCGACCACCGGCTCTCCGGGCGGGAAGCTCACGGCGTAGGGCTCATGCAGGAGGTCGGCGCCGATCACCGCATAGTACGAGATCGGCTCCGCGCGCCGTATACGCGCCACCAGGTGGTGGGCCACGGTGCTGTCGCCGAGCCGGAGATCCAGGCGCGCTGCCCAGTAGGACGCCTCGGCCCACCGTCTCCCGTTGGGGAATTCCCTCAGGTAGTCCCGATAGACGCGGGCGGCCTTGTGTACCTCCCCGTTTGCCAGCTCGATCTGGGCCATGCGCATGCGCGCCTCGCCGGCCTGGGCCACGTCCGGAGCGTGACGGATCAGGGTGGCGTAGCCCTCCACCGCCTTCTTCACGTCGCCGCGCGCCTCCGCCTCCCTCGCCCGGGTCCACAGCACATCGACGGCTTCGGGGCTCGACGGGTAGCGCTCGAGCAGCCACCTCCTCAGCGTTTTCTCCTCCGCGCTCCGGCCCTGGCTGTGGCGCATCTCCGCCCACACGTCCAGGGTGCGGGCACCGATGCGCTCGCTCTTCGTCGACGCGTAGAGCGCCCGGAACTCCTCGAGGGCCTCCGGTTGCCGGTCACGCACGGTGGCCATGAGGCGCGCTCGGGCCAGGCGCGCCCAGTCGGGGAGCTTCACGCCCGCCTTCGCGGCGTCGGCATGTGCACGGTCGTAGGCGTCGAGCGCCCTCACGCCGTCTCCGATCCTGTCCAGCAGCGGTGCGAGGCGGAGGAGCAGTGTGCGCGAGTTGCCTCCCGCGTCCACCAGGGCGGCCGCGGCGCGGGCCGCCGCGACCCGGGGTGCGGAATCCAGGCCGGCCAGCAAGGGAGGGCGAGCCTCGGCCTCGTGCCCGCCGGCCATCAGGAGGAGACCCTCCTGCACACGCGCCTCGGCGCGCCGCCGGCCCGTGTTGGACGACGCGACGGCACGGTACGCCGCCAGGGCCCCCATCGTGTCTCCGGCGGCCGCGCGCGCCCTGGGCAGATCGAGCCACGCTGCCGCCGCGGCGTTCGGGTCGGTGACCAGGCTCATCAGTGACTGGACCCTCGCGGTGTCTCCGTCCTCCACAGCCGGGCCGAGGAGATCGAGCGCCGTCCAGCTCCGCGCCGGCGCGGCGGCGGCGGGCAGCGCGGCCAGGGCCGCAACCGCGTCGGAGTCGCTCCCGGAGCGGGCCAACGCACGAGCGCGCCGCACGGTGGTGGCCAGCCTGAGGGAGTCGTCCGCGGCGGCGTGCGCCAGATACGCGCCGTAGGCATGGGCCGCCTGGGGCCACCGCCCCTCCTCCTCTTCGGCACGTCCCAGCAGGCGCCACCCCTCGCCCTGCGCCTGGTCGTTGAGCCAGCCGACGCCGTCGAGCAGCTGCAGGACCTGGCTCCAGTCCTTCCAGCCGGCCTCGGCACGCGCCAGCAGAAGCACCTCGGCCGGAGACCCATCGGCGGCGCCCGCGGCGCGCAGAATCCGGGTGGCATGCCAGAAGCGTCCGGCTTTCATCTCGTCGCGGGCCGAGTCCAGCGGCGAGGGTCCGGCGGCGCGGAGCCGGTGGGAGGGAGCGTCGTGGCCGCCGTCAGACGAACGAGCGGACCCCACCCCTGACGCCAGTAGCGTCAGGATGGCCAGCGACAGGATGGTGGCAGGGGCTTTCAGCGCTGAATCCACGTCTTCGGGGCATCGGGGATACATATGTTTGTCGAAGAGGTGCCCGCGAGTCCAGGCCCTTCACCAAGCTGATACCTGTTCGGGCGTCCGTGCAATGCACGAGAGGCCGGCCCCCTTCCGGGGGCCGGCCTCTCGGTGCTTGTCTTGTACCGACGCGTGGGTCAGGCTGCGGCCTTGCCCGAGCTTATGGCGTGCAGGATGTCGACCATCTTCTGCGCAGACTCCTCCATGTCGATGACCAGAGCGTCGATGCGGGACACGAAGTAGTTGTGCGCGATGGAGATCGGGATGGCGATCATGAGCCCGTATGCGGTCGTGTACAGGGCGATCTTGATGCCGCCTGCGACGGCCGTCGCCTCCACCTCGCCGGCCGCCTGGATCGAGGCGAACGCGATGATCATGCCGAGCACGGTGCCGAGGAAGCCCAGGAGCGGCGCGATGTTCGTCACCGTGGCCAGGACCACGAGGCCTTTCTCGAGCTTGCTCATCTCCAGGAGTCCCTGGTTCTCGATGGCCTTCATGATGCGTTCGGTGCCTTCCTCGTGGCGCTCGAGACCGGCGTAGAGGATCCTCGCTGCCGGCGCGTTGGTGTCACGCGTCAGGTCCAGGGCCTCCTTGATCCGGTGCTGCGTCAGGAGCTCATCCACCTCCTTCAGGATCCGCCTCGTGCGGGAGGCCTTCGCCATGAGGTTGAAGAACTTCCACGCGGCGACGATGATCCCGATGAGGGCGGTCGCGGAAAGCGGCCAGACCATCCAGCCCGTGTCATGCCATGATTGTGCCACCCACTGCTGCCACGTTTTGTGCGGCGCCGTCACCCCGGGGAGTTGCAGCAGCACGCCGTAGAGTCGCATCGCCAGCAAAGGGGCCTCCAGCCAAGTGTTCGTACGGTTCTTACTACGTGAGTCCGATCCCCGGTACGTCGGAAACAGACCCGGATTACCAAGAGGGTCGGATTATGGGCACCCCCTCAAGGGGTGTCAAGGCCTGCTCGGGAAGCCATCCCGGGAAGGCCGTCAAGTGTTTCCGGGCTGCTACGGCATCCTCCGGGTTCCCGGTTCAGCCCCGACCGCGCGCTGCCGGATCCAGCCACCAGTGGCGCACGTTCACCAGCTCGCCACGGGCGTCCATCTCGGTCCCGTGGAGCGCCCGTCGCACGCCTGCCAGACGGTCCACGTAGTACAGAAACGTGTAGGGCTGCTCCTTCTGTTGCTCGCGCTCGTACTCCACCCACAGGGGCTTCGCCTGTCGGCGATTCACCACCAGCTGCAGGGTGTCCAGAAGCCGGTCCAGCGCAGGATCGTGCGTGCCGGAGAGCGCATAGGGGCCGTTGATGCGAGACGACAGGAAGAGGTCCCGGTCGTCCAGCTTGAAGTCGGAGATCCAGGACATGAAGACGCCGTCGAAGTCCCTGTCCGGTGAAGTCATCTCCCGCCCGAGCGTCGTCGATTCCACGAACTCCGGACGCACCTGTACGCCCACGTCCTTGAGCTCGGCCTGGATGATCTGGAGGATGGCCTGGCGCTGACGGCTGCCCGCGTTGGTCTTGATGGAGATGGAGAGCTTGACGCCGGCGGCGTTCTCGCGGATGCCGTCGCCGTTCCGGTCCACCCAGCCCGCCTTCGTCAGGAGCACCCGGGCGCTGTCGGGATCGTAGGGGAGCGGCGGCACCGCGGCGGAGTCGTAGGCCCAGTGGTACGGCCCCACGGTGGTGGTGGCGATGCTGCCGTAGCCCTTGCGCACGGCGCGGATGATCTCGGGCCGGTTCAGGGCCAGGGTGAGGGCACGGCGGACCTGGCGATCGCGGAGCTGGGGCCTCCGGCTGTTCCACGCGATGAACGCGACCTCCCGGTTCCGGAACGTCTGCACCCTCAACGCCGAATCGGCCTCGATGCGCGCCAGCTGGTCCGGCTGCGCATTCAGGTAGATGTCGATGCCCCCGGAGAGCAGCTCGTTGAGGAGCGTGCCCTGGTCCGGGATGATCCGGTCCACCAGCCGGTCCACGTACGGCCGCCCCCCGAGCTCCCGGGGAAAGGCGGGGTTCGCCTCGAAGACCCAGCGGTCGCCGGGCCTGTACTCGTCGAACACGAACGGGCCGTTCCCCACCGGACAGGCGGACGAGAAGGGATGGTTGCGGAGCTCGTCGTGGGGCACGTCCTTCAGCAGGTGCTCCGGCAGGATGGCCGTGGCCCGCCACGGGTCGAGGAAGTCGGCCTGGGGCCGCAAGCGGAATCGGACGGTGAAGTCGTCCGGCACCGTGACGGCGGAATCGCCCTTCGCATAGTTGTCCCAGTACGCAAGGTTCGGGAATCCCGTCGCCGGATCGGTGACGACCCGATACGTGAACGCCACGTCGTGGGCGTTGGTCTGCACGCCGTCGTCCCAGTACACGTCATGACGCAGGTGGAAGGTGAGCTCGGTGGTGTCGGCGTTCACCTCCCACGACTTGGCCAGGTAGGGGACGGGCCGGTAATGGTCATCCAGGCCCACCAGGGTCATGAACAGGACGTACTGCTGATACTGGCTGGACAGGTACTCGGCGGTGACAGCGGGGTTCACGCCGCCGCCGGTGCCCAGGTCGGCCACGGAGCCCACCACCACGGTGCCGCCGTAGCGGGGGTCGTCGGGGGTCGGGTGCTCGGCCTTCGCCCGAGCCAGGAACGCGCGCACCCGCGGGCGCACGGAGTCGCAGAACGCCGACGAGCTCGCCGTCGTCGCGGCCGGCGTCTCCCCTCCCCGGCACCCTGCAGCTGCCAGCGAAGCGAGCAAGCCCACCCGCACGAGCGCTCTACCAGGTGTCCACATGTCCCGGCCCCCCTTTCGCTCGCCGTCACCGGCGCCAGGTCCAGGTCTCGCGGCCATAGCGCTCCCCCTGCAGGCGCCGGGCCGCCTCCATCTCCCCAGGCAGGTACGAACCCTCGTCCCACTCGCCCCCCAGCGCAAGGCGGAGCCCGCGTGCCAGCGCCTCGGCGACGCGATGGGGATCCATCGTCTCTCCCATCGCGTCCTCCACGGTCGCGGGGGGTACCGGGTCATCCAACCCTCGACCGGTGAGCCGCGTGAGCGGCGATTGGTCGCCGCGCAGAATCACCGATCCATGCTGCAGCAGCGCCTGACCCACCCGGACCTGCGCGCTGCCCACGAGCTTGCGGGCCTCGAGGACGACCTCTCCGGGGGCGGGGAGCTGGAAGCACGGTCCGGCGTCGGGTGCGAGGGCGGCACCACCGGCCGACACCTCGGCGGGCACACCCAGCGCACACAGGCCCTCGACGAGTCCCTCGTTGATCCGCCGATACGCCGCGCGCACCCCGCCGAGGGTGCGTACCGGAGCCACCACGCAATAGGTCACCTCGTGGGCGTGCAGGACGGCGCGGCCACCTGTCGGGCGGCGGACGAAGGCCAGGCCCTCACGCCCGGCCGCGGCGACGTCGTACAGTCCGCGTGCCGGCTCGTTGCGCCCGAAGGAGATGGTGAAGGGATCCCAGGCGTAGAAGCGGACCACTCCCGTGCCGACTCGGAGCGTCTCCGCCAGGGCGTGATCCAGGGCCATGTTCCACGAGCCGGCGGCGGCGGCGTCCAAGTGGAGGCGCCAGTGCAGGGCACCGGGTCCGTCCGTCATGATGCGCCGCTCACGCGCCCCGGAACACGTGGCATCGTCCCACGCGACGCCGTCCGTCAGCGGCTACGTGCCGGGGGATCGCGAGGTCCGCATCACAGGTCGCAGCTCGACCCCGGCGCCACGACCTCCACGCGGGCGCGCTTGCCCACCTTGACCTTGAACGCCTCGGGGTCCTGGGCGATGAGGGGCCAGGTGTTGTAGTGGATGGGGATCACCACCTCGGGCTCGATGAGCTCCACCGCCCGCACCGCGTCGTCGGGGCCCATGGTGAAGTTGTCACCGATGGGGAGCAGCGCCACGTCCACCTGCCCCTTCAGGAGCTGGAAGTCCATGATCAGCGCGGTGTCGCCGGCGTGGTAGATGCGCCGCCCGTCCAACGTCATGAGCAGCCCGGCGCAGTCGGTGGTGTGCGTCCCGGTCTCGTCGCCGGCCACGCTCCCCGTGTGCACTGCCGGCGTGAGCTTCACCCGGCCGAAGGGAAAGTCGTGGCCGCCGCCGATGTTCATGCCGTGGCCGTTCTCCACACCGTTCTCCTGGCAGAAGCCCACGAGCTCGAACGTCCCGATGACGGTGGCGCCGGTGCGCTTGGCCAGGGGAATGCAGTCGCCGAAGTGGTCGAAGTGGCCGTGGGAGAGGAGGATGTAATCCGCCTCCACGTCCTCGACCGTGAGCTTCGTGGTGGGGTTGTCCGCGAAGAACGGGTCGATGACGAGCCTCGTGCCGTCGTTGGTCTCGATGGTGCAGGTGCTGTGACCGTGGTAGTGGAGCTTGGCCATGCTTCCTCCTTCTCGGGCCGCCGGTGCCGGCGTCCGCGGGGGGTCTCGATGAGGAACGGTCCCGTACAATGCAGAAGCCACCGCGAGGGCGCGAGGGGTCGCTTCGCTTCCCCACGATGCCGTTTCCCCGGCCCAGGGATGTCGCCGGCCCGTCGTTGCGCCAACCCGAGAGCCGTTCTCGAACGGCTTCAGCTCGATGGCGTCCCCCATGCCTCGCATCCCGCGCCGCCGGGGTAGAGGTGATGGCCGCCGCCGTCGCCGGCAGGAGCCGGGCGGCACGTCCTCCGCGTGCGGCGCGCCTACTCCGTCGCCGCCTCCGGATACGGCTCCGTGGGCGGGCACGCGCACACCAGGTTGCGGTCGCCGTAGGCGTTGTCCACGCGGCGCACCACCGGCCAGAACTTGTGCTCCCTCGTCCATGGCGCCGGATACGCCGCCTGCGACCGCGGATACGCATGGTGCCATTCGTCGGCCGTGACCATGGCGGCGGTATGGGGTGCGTTCTTGAGCGCGTTGTCCTCGGGGTCGGAGAGTCCCATCTCCACCTGCTGGACCTCGGCGCGGATGCTGACGAGGGCGTCGCAGAGTCGGTCCAGCTCGTCCTTGGGCTCGGACTCGGTGGGCTCGATCATCAGCGTGCCGTGCACCGGGAACGACACGGTCGGCGCGTGGAAGCCATAGTCGATGAGCCGCTTCGCCACGTCCTCCTCGGTGATCCCCGTGGCCTTCCTCAGCGGTCTCAGGTCCACGATGAACTCGTGCGCCACCAGCCCGTGCGCCCCCTTGTACAGCACGTCGAAGTGCGACGCGAGCCGCTTGGCCATGTAGTTGGCGTTCAGCACCGCCACCTCCGAGGCGCGGCGCACGCCACGCGCTCCGAGCATGGCGATGTACGCCCAGGAGATCGCCAGGATGCCGGCGCTCCCCCACGGCGCCGATGCCACCGGACCGAACGACTTCTCACCGCCTACGGGGTGCACGACATGGCTCGGTAGATATGGCGCCAGCGCCTCCGTGCAGCAGATGGGACCCATCCCCGGGCCGCCACCTCCGTGGGGGATGGCGAACGTCTTGTGGAGGTTGATGTGGCACACGTCCGCACCGTAGTCGCCGGGACGCGCCAGCCCCACCTGTGCGTTCAGGTTGGCTCCGTCCAGGTAGACGAGCCCACCGTTGTCGTGGATGATCCGGCAGAGCTGACGGATGCCCGGCTCGAAGACGCCGTGGGTGGACGGATAGGTGATCATGAAGGCGGCGAGCCGGTCCTTGTGCTGGACGGCCTTCGCCTCCAGGTCCGCCACGTCCACCTTGCCCTCCTCGTCGGTCTTCACCACCACCACCTCCATCCCGGCCATGACCGAGCTCGCGGGGTTGGTCCCGTGGGCCGACGCGGGGATCAGGCACACGTCGCGGTGCTCCTCCCCGTGGTCCACGTGATAGCCCCGGATGGTGAGCAGCCCGGAGAACTCGCCCTGGGCGCCCGAGTTGGGCTGCAGCGAGCACGCAGCCATCCCGGTGATCTCGCAGAGCCAGGCGTCGAGGTCCGCGAAGATCGTGCGGTACCCCTCGGCCTGGTCCAGCGGAGCGCACGGGTGCAAGTCGGCGAGCTCAGGCCAGGTGACCGCCTCCATCTGCGCGGTGGCGTTGAGCTTCATCGTGCAGGAGCCCAGCGAGATCATGCTGGTGTTCAGCGACAAGTCCCGCGACTCGAGCCTGTGCAGGTACCGAAGCATCTCCGTCTCGGAGTGATACCGGTTGAAGACCTCGTGCTGCAGGTACGGGGAGGTCCGCCGAACGGCGTCGGGGAGCTCCGGCGTCTTCACGGACTCCGCGAGGCCGCGGGCGTCGAAGCCCGGCGCGCCACCGGCCAGGGCGGTGAACAGAGCGTCCAGATCCTCCGGCAGAACCCCCTCGTCCAAGCTGATCCCCAGCGTGCCGTCGCCGAAGTCACGGAGATTGATCCCCGCCTCCAGCGCGGCCTTCAAGGCAGCCTCGGCACCCTGCTTCGGGCGCACACGGAGCGTGTCGAAGAAGACCTCCGTCAGCACGTCGTCGCCAAGCCGACGGAGCCCCTCGGCAAGGACGCCGGTGAGGGACCGTATGCGCTCGGCGATGGCGCGCACCCCATCGGGTCCGTGGTACACGGCATACGCGCCGGCCATGATGGCGAGGAGCACCTGGGCCGTGCAGATGTTGGACGTGGCCTTTTCCCGGCGGATGTGCTGCTCGCGGGTCTGCAGCGCCATCCTCAGCGCCGGCCTGCCGTCCGCGTCGATGCTCACCCCGATGATGCGACCCGGCATCTTCCGCTTGTAGGCGTCCTGCGCGGCCATGTACGCGGCGTGGGGGCCACCGAAGCCCATGGGCACGCCGAAGCGCTGAGTGTTGCCCACCGCGATGTCCGCGCCCCATTCGCCCGGGGGCGTGAGGAGCGCCAGGGACATGAGGTCCGCAGCGGCGACGACCACCGCGCCGGCATCGTGGGCGCGCGCGCAGAAGTCGCGGTAGTCCACCACCCTTCCGTCCGTGGTCGGGTACTGCACGAGCGCGCCGAACGTGCTCTCGCCGAAGTCGTACGTCGCGTGGTCGGCCACCACCACCTCGATCCCCAGGAGCCGGGCGCGGGTCCTCACCACCGCGATGGTCTGAGGGTGGCACAGCTCGGAGACGAAGAACGTGCTCGCGCCTTTCTTCGCCTCCTCCCGGGCCAGGTGCATGGCCTCGGCGGCGGCGGTGCCCTCGTCCAGCAGCGAAGCGTTGGCGATCGCCAGGCCCGTCAGGTCGATGACCAGGGTCTGGTAGTTCAGCAGCGCCTCCAGGCGGCCCTGCGCGATCTCGGCCTGATACGGCGTGTACTGCGTGTACCAGCCGGGGTTCTCCATGATGTTCCTCAGGATGACCCCCGGGACGATGGTGTCCGCGTATCCCATGCCGAGCCAGGAGCGGAGCACGCGGTTCTTCCCCGCGATCTGCCGCAGCCGCCGGATGAGCTCGGACTCGGGCAGGGCTGCCGGCAGGTCCAGCATGCCCTGGAAGCGGATCGCCTCCGGGATGGCGTCGTCGATGAGGCCGTCCAGGGAGTCGTAGCCGAGGGTGTCGAGCATCGCTCGGATCTCGGCTTCGTCGGGACCGAGGTGGCGCTGCTCGAAGCCGGCGGGGAGATCTATGCGCGTAGCCATGGGTCGCTCACGAACTGAAAGAGGCCGCGCCGCCCCAGGGGCAGGCAACGGCCCTTGTTTTACGGTGATGTCGGGCGGAGATCGGGCGCTCTTCGAGCGACCGGCTCAACCCCCAAGGTGTTGCTCGTACGCGTCGGCATCGAGGAGGCCCTTCAAGTCGTTCTCGTCGGCCACCTTCAGGCGGATCATCCAACCTGCGCCGTAGGGGTCGGAGTTCACCAGTGACGGGTCGTCGTCGAGGCCCGCGTTCACCTCCAGGACCTCGCCCTTCACGGGGCAATACAGGTCGCTCACGGCCTTGACTGCCTCGATGGTCCCGAAGGTCTCCATCTTGTCGAAGCTGGTGCCGAGCTCGGGAAGCTCCACGAACACGACGTCGCCGAGCTCGCCCTGAGCGTAGTCGGTGATGCCCACGAGGTAGACGCCGTCGTGGTCGGTGGCCTTCAGGTACTCGTGCTCCTCTGTATACAAGAGGTCGGCCGGTATGTCGGACATGTCGTTCTCCGGGTGATTCAAAGGCTGAGGCGCCTGACGATGACGGGGTTTTGATCGGGCGTCAACCCTCGTAATTTGGCGTCTCCTGCCCGCTTGCGGAGCCCCCCTTCGAGACCTCTCTGGATGGACCCCGAAGCACGCCTCGATACGTTGGTAGCGCCCCTCAGGGCGGACACGCTCTCCGGTGCCGCGGTGGTGGCCGGCACGGCCGCCCAGGTGCTCCACCAGGGCGCCTTCGACGTGCCCGGAGGGAGTCGACGTGAGGTCCACGCGGGCCTCACGGCCCTCTCCGTGAAGATCCTGGATGCCCAACCGGCCATGGCCCCGCTGGTGGCCCTGGTACGGGAGGTCCTCACCGCCGCCGGCTCGGCCGCCGACGCGCGCACCGCCCGGGGCTCGGCCGCGGAGGCCGCGGAGCTCTTCCGCGAGCGCCTCGAGAGCCGCCAGCTGGAGGTCGCGCGCAGGGCCGCACGGCTGTTGCCCAGGAAGGGCACGGTCCTCACGGTGTCGTCGTCGTCCACGGTTCGCGACGCGCTCCTCTTCGACGCGCATCTCCGCGATCTCCGGGTGATCTGCCTGGAAGGACGTCCCATGCGCGAGGGGCGCATGATGGCCGAGGCACTGGCCGGTGCGGGCATCGAGGTCGTATTCGCGGTGGATGCCGCCGCCGATGCCCTGGTGGCGGACGCGGACCTCGTGCTCCTGGGGGCGGACTCCCTGGGCGACCGCGGAGTGGTGAACAAGATCGGCAGCAAGGGTGCCGCCGCGGCCGCCAAACCGCGGCGGATCCCCGTGCACGTGGCCGCCGACGAGACGAAGATCCTGCCCCCCGGCTTTCCCCAACACCTCACCGACGATCGCCCGCCCGAGGAGGTCTGGGACGCTCCCCGGGGTGTCGTGGTCTGGAACCGCTACTTCGAGGCGGTGCCCCTGGAGACCATCACGCTCGTCACCACGGACGAGGCGACCTACGGTCCCGAGGAGCTGGAGCGACGGCGCCGGGACGTCGTTCTCCCGGAGGAGATCCGGGCCTGGGCCCGGGCTCGCGGCGCCGAAGGGCCCGCTCCTTTGTAGATTTCACGACGAGTTCGCTCTCGGTCGGGGGTATGTGTCCTCCGCACGCCGGGGCGCAGGCAACGACCAAGGAGCCAGCAGGCGAGATATCATGGCCACCGTTCTCACCGATATCCATCCGGCGCTCACCACCCTCTCCGAGCAGGAGCGCATGTTCCAGGAGGCCGTGCGGGATTTCGCGACCTCCGAGATCGCTCCCAAGATCATGGCCATGGACGAGGCCCAGCAGATGGACCGTGGGCTCGTCGACCAGCTCTTCGAGCTCGGCGTCATGGGGGTGGAGATCCCGGAGACATACGGGGGCACCGGCGCGGACTTCTTCACCTCGGTGCTGGTGGTGGAGGAGCTGTCCAAGGTGGACCCCGCCATGGGCGTCTTGGCGGACGTGCAGAACACCCTGGTCATCAACGCGATCCTGCGCTGGGGGAGCGACGAGCTCAAGGGCCGCTACTTTCCCCGCCTCGCCTCGGACACGGTGGGCGCGTACGCGCTCTCCGAGGCCGGGAGCGGCTCCGACGCCTTCGCGCTGGCGTGCCGCGCCACCGCCGACGGTGACGACTGGATCCTCAACGGCCAGAAGATGTGGATCACCAACGCCAACGAGGCCGGCGTCTTCATCGTCTTCGCCACCGTGGACCCCGGCGCAGGCTACCGCGGCATCACGGCGTTCGTCGTGGAGCGCGACTTCGACGGCTTCACCGTGGGCAAGAAGGAGGACAAGCTCGGCATCCGGGCGTCGTCCACCTGCGAGCTCGTCCTGGAGAACGTGCGCGTGCCGGCAGAGAACGTGCTGGGCGACGTGGGCAAGGGGTACAAGGTGGCCATCGAGACCCTGAACGAGGGCCGCATCGGCATCGGCGCCCAGATGATCGGGCTGGCCCAGGGCGCCCTGGACCACACCATCGCCTACGTGCAGCAGCGCGAGCAGTTCGGCCGGACCATCGGGTCCTTCCAGGGTGTCCAGTTCCAGATCGCCGAGATGGCCACGGAGATCGAGGCGGCACGCTTGATGGTCTACAACGCCGCGCGCCTCAAGTGTGCGGGAGAGCCGTTCCTCACGCAGGCGGCCATGGCCAAGCTCTTCTCCTCGGAGACGGCGCAACGCGTGACGTCGCGGTGTATAGATCTCTTCGGCGGATACGGCTTCACCAAGGAGTACCCCGTGGAGAAGCTCTATCGCGACGCCAAGATCGGTACCATCTATGAAGGAACGTCGAACATGCAGAAGCAGACCATCGCCAAGGTTCTGCTGAAGTGACTTTCGCCTGCATTCCCTAATCACCGGAGCACAGCCGTGGCGAGCCTACTTCCCTCCCTCGCGATATTCGGCATCAGCGAGACGCTGCTCATCCTGGCGGTGGCCGTTCTCTTCTTCGGTGCCGGCAGGCTGCCCAAGATCGCCAAGGGGCTCGGGCATGGGATCCGCAACTTCAAGGGTGAGCTGAAGGCCCCGCCCGACGATCGGCGCGACGACGACTAGCGCCCTCGCGGCCGTGCAGGGCACGTCACCGTCGCGGGTGGTGATCGTCCTCGATCACCCCCAGGACGTGGTCAACGTCGCCGCGGTCACGCGGGTGGTGATGAACTTCGGCCTGTCGAGCCTTCGCCTGGTGCGACCCGACGATTTCGACCCCTACCGTATCGAGGGAATCGCGCACCGGAGCGGCGCTCTCGTGCAGTCGACCACCCTCCACGACACCCTCGAGGACGCGGTCGCCGACTGCACGTGGGTCCTGGGCACCACCGCCCGGGCGCGCACCGCCGGGCGGAACTACGTGCGGCCCCGGGAGGCGGCGGCCGACTTGGTGGGCAAGGCCGCCGACGGGCCGGCCGCCATCGTCTTCGGTCGGGAGGATCGCGGGCTCTCCAACGAAGCCCTGGACCTGTGCCACGCCGTGGCGATCATCCCCACGTCGGAGTACTCGTCGCTGAACCTGGCCCAGGCCTGTCTCGTGCTGGCGTACGAGGTATTCCTGGCCGCCGAGGCGGATCCGGGGGAGCTGCCCAGGGGGCGTCGCGCCACGCGTCCGCCGACGCAGGCCGAGCTCGAGGTCACGTACCGGGCTCTCCGGCAGGGCCTGGAGGCCATCGAGTTCTTCAAGGCCCGCAAGCCGCGCGCGGTCATGCGCACGCTGCGCACACTCATCGCCCGGGCCGAGCCCGACCTGCGTGAGGCGAAACTTCTTGCGGCCGTGGGCTTCGAGGTAGGACACTATATAGATCGCCTGCTTGCTGCGCGGGAACGCGTTGAAGGCGAGAAGAGCCGGAGCGGATCGCCCCCCGCCACCGAGTGAGGGCCGGCCGTGGCGAGAAAACGACTCTTGTCGGTTCACCCCCTCACCGTCCTAAATTGGAAAAGCCAGCAAGATCAGCGTCATGCCGCCGCGGCCCGGCGGCCCCAGGGTGAGTGTCGTCATGTCGGGAGCAGACGCCCGAGCGACCCGCTCGACCGTCGGGGACCGTTATCGCGTACTCCTCGACATCGGGCGGACGCTGGCGGGCACATTGAGCTCGGAGGACCTCTACGCGGCGATCTATCGCGAGACCGCCCGCGTTCTGGAGGCGTCCGGGTTCTATATATCCCTGTACGACCAGGCCCGTGACCTGGCGACCATCGTCTTCTTCGCCGACCGGGGTCAGCTTCAGCGGGTCAACGTCTCCTATCGGGGCTCGGACAGCGAGGTGATCAGTCGGCGAAAGGCGTGTCTGGTGGAAGACCGCCTCACCGATCGGTCACTGCTCTTCCTGGGCGAGGACGAGTCGGACTGCACACGTTCGGCGATCTCGGCCCCCCTGCTGCACAAGGGCAGGATCCTCGGATCCATCAGCGTGCAGAGCTATCAGCCCGGAGCCTACACCGCCGAGGACCTGGACCTCCTGCAGGGGCTGGCCGACATCTCGGCCGTGGCCATCGACAACGCGGACCATGTCGCGGAGCTCGAGCGCCGCCGCCGCGAGGCCGAGCAGGTCGAGGAGATCGGACGGGCCCTCACCAGCTCCCTGGATCCGAAGGACGTCCTCGGGAAGGTCATCACCGCGGTGACCGAGGTGCTCAACGTGGACGCAGCGTCCGTGTGGCTCACCGAGCCCGACAACGCCTACGTGGGACGTGTGGCGGAGTCGGGGGGGACGGTGGTGCTCCCGGTGGGGCTCACGTGGGACTTCACCGGCCCGCTGGGCCACCGTCTCGTCGACGAGCGCTCACCCGTCGTCCTCGACGACCTCGCCACCAGCACCGCCATCCCGACCGACGTACTGGAGCACCTCCGTGGAGGATCCGGCATGGGCGCCCCGCTCATCGTGGGAGACCGCGTGGCCGGCGTCCTCACCGCCGGAAGCCGCAGGGTCCGCCACT
>Ga0316583_10000011_pt1 | contig 37206 bp, 36 predicted proteins | sample J_170502JBrBrA_D_FD_204513 | JGI IMG/M metagenome (GOLD analysis project Ga0316583, IMG submission 204513) | Rhizosphere microbial communities from salt marsh grasses in Alabama, United States - J_170502JBrBrA | ecosystem: Host-associated > Plants > Roots > Rhizosphere | place: USA: Alabama... | reverse complement strand
CTCACCGCGCGGATGGTACTGCCGGGGCAGCCTGGTGGGAGAGTACGTCGCCGCCGACTTCTCTTCGAACCCCCCGTGTCGCCTCTTGTCGACGCGGGGGGTTCGCTCGTTTCCCGGGACCTCGTCTTCCCTCAGTCGAGGAGTCGCGCCACCACGTTCGACGCCGTCAGGACGACCGACCAGTAGAAGCCGAACTCGACGAGCCCGAAGACCAGCGCGGACGCGGGTGAGATGCCCTGGATCAACGGGCACCGCTCCAGCAGATCGAACCGGTAGATGGCATTGAGGTGGCCGGGGATCGACTCCGCCGCACCGAGGAGGAGAAAGAGCGGCACGGCTCCCCGTCCCGGACGACGTGCCAGCCACCAGAACACCCAGCCAAGCGCACCGAGAACCGCGCCCAGCAGGGGTGCGAGGGCCTTCATCGCGGTGGGTAACGCCGCCGCATAGCACGAGTCCCAGTAGCTCCGAAACGCCCACGTGAAGAGCGCGGCGAACGAGAGGGCTCCGACGGCCAGGAGGACCGGGGCCAGCCGAGGCGGCCAGGGAGGCCGCACCCGGAGCGACAGAACCGTGACGAAGGCGAGGTCGATGACGGCCAGCACGCCGGCGATCGACCACATGAGGTGGGTCGTGACGGCAGGCACCTGCACCAGGGTACCCTCCCGGCCCGGCAGGCTCGGACAGTCGGGCGCCGCGGGGCCTGCTCGAAAGCTGCTGCCTCCGCCTCAGCGGTGGAAGGGAGCGAGGAACGCCCGGGCCGCAGCAGCGGGATCCGCCGCACGCATGACCGCGCCCACTGCTGCGATCCCGGCCGCTCCCGTGGCCGCCACATCCGACGCGCGCTCGGCGGTGATGCCGCCGATGGCGAGGACGGGGACCTCCACGCTCTCCACTACGCGCCCGAGCCCCTCCAGGCCGATGATGTCACCGACGTCGGTCTTGGTGGAGGTCGGGTATACGGAGCCGCATCCGATGTAGTCGGCTCCCTCGCGGACCGCACGGCGGGCTACATCGGGATCCCGGGCGGACCGCCCCACCAGGAACCCGGGCGGGCTCACCGCGCGCACCGCGGCCACCGGGAGGTCCTCGGGGCCTACGTGGACACCGTCGGCGTCGACAGCCAACGCGACGTCCAGGCGGTCGTTCACGAAGAGCAGGGCGCCTGCGGCGCGCGTGAGCGTGCGCAGTGTCCGTCCCAGCGCGAGGATGTCCCCCGCGCTGTCCCCCTTGTTGCGGAGCTGGACCGCTCGAGCACCGCCCTCGAGGGCCCGCGCCACGACCTCTTCGACGGTGCGGGGAGCCGCCAGAGGCGCGTCGGTGACGACCACGAGCCGCAGCCGCTCCTCGACGTCCGCGGAGATCATCCAGGGTGGCCCGCCGACGAAGCCCTGCGCCTCTCTCGACGCTCCTTGGCCTGCTCGCGCCGGTACCTGGCGACGTTGCGGTTGTGCTCCGCCAGGGTGTGGGAGAACACATGGGTGCCATCCGGACGGGCGACGAAGTACAGGTAGGACTCCCCGGACGGGTGCAGAGCCGCCTCCAGGGCCGCCTCACCCGGCGCCCCGATGGGGCCGGGGGGCAGCCCGCGGTGGCGGTACGTGTTGTACGGGCTGTCCGCCACGGAGTCGATGGCCGCATAGAGGAGGCGTTCGCGCTGACCTCCCAGCGCGTACATCACCGTCGGATCGGCGTCCAGGAGCATTCCCCGATGCAGACGGTTGTCGTATACGCTGGCGATTCGCGGCATCTCCGTGACCACACGCGCCTCGGCCTGCACGATGGACGCGAGCGTGACGACCTGACGCTCCGTCATGCCCAGCGAGTCCAGGCGAGCGCGCCGCTGGGGGGTCCAGAAGGCGTGATAGCGCGCCACCATGGCACGCGCCACCGTGCCCACGTCCACGCCGGGCGCGAACAGATACGTGTCGGGAAAGAGGTATCCCTCCAGACCCGGACCCGGCACGCGCAGGAGGCTATCCGCACCAGGCTCGCTCAGTTGGGCCAGGACGGAGTCGGCCGGCTGCTCCACGACGGGAGCCAGGCGTGCGGCGATCTGTGTCAGGCGGAACCCCTCGGGGATGGTCACCGCCTCGGTAAGCACCCGCCCGTTGACCAGCGTGTCGAGGATGTCGGTCCAGGACGACCCTACGGCGAGGGCGTACCTGCCGGCACGGATTCGATGGTCGTCCCCGCGCATCCGCCCGTAGATGCTGAACAGGCCAGGGGATCCGATCAATCCACGACTCTTAAGCGTATCCGCCACCGTGGAGAAGGACGCGCCCTCGGGTACGGTCAGCTCCACCGTGGTTCCCGTGGGCGGGCCGCCGGCGCGGTGTCCGCAGCCGGCGAGGAGCATCACCATCAGTCCCGCGGCGAGGTGCCTTCGGATCATGCCAGCCCCCGATCCAACCAGGCCTGGAGGATGAGGGCGGCCGCGCCGGCATCCACCCGCTCCTTGCGCTCCCTCTCCTTCTTGCCCAGGCCTACGGAGCGAACCGCGCGCGTGGCCTGAACCGATGTGAGCCGCTCGTCGACGTACGTCACCGGAACGTCGAGCCGACTCGCCAGAGCGTCTCCGAAGGCTCGCACTTCCCGGCACCACGTCGTCTCGTTGCCCTGGAGGTCGAGGGGGAGCCCCACCACCAGCGCCTCCACCTCGAGGTCACGGGCGATCTCCGCCAGCCGCGATAGGGGTGGACGCTTTCCGGCGCGACGCTTGAGCGTGTCCAGAGGCGAGGCGATGGTCCGGGTGGGGTCGGTCACCGCGAGGCCGATGCGGCGCTCCCCGTAGTCGATGCCCAGCACACGCAAGAAGAGGCCCCGGGGCTCCGTCAGAGGTCGGCGAGGGCCTGCTGGAGCCCGCTTCCTTCCAGCAATCGGCCGTACAGCTCGTGGACGGCCGACTCGGAGCCGAAGGCGAAGGTGCAACGCCCGTCGCCCCGGCCACGGCATGTCACCTCCAGCACCGCCATACGACCTCCGGAAAGCCGCGAGAGGAAACCCGAGAGGAAGCCCGTGCTGAAGGAGCAAGAGACATGCCCCGCCGCACCGTCCGGGACCTCGGCGGACTCCACCCAGTCGTCGCTGGTGAGCATCCCCACGACCTCGGAGGACCCGTCCCGTGAGAGCGTTCCCCAGCCCCGGCGGCTGAAGAACGTCGTCACGCGCTCCCAGAAGGCATCCTCCCGAATCGCCCCGACGTCCTCTCCCGCGCTCGCCGGAAAGCCCGCGGCCGCTTCCAGGCCCGCCGCGTATCCGGCGGCGTGCAGAGCCTGGATGGTGCGAAGGGGGCCGGGCTGCTCCGCCAGCTCGCGACGCAGCGCCGCAAAGACCGACACCGGCACGACGACCTCCCGGCAGTCACCAGCCTTCACGTCCATCCGTCCTCCTGTCTCGTCGGTCCTTCCAACGTCCGCTAATATACGTACAACGGGCCGCAGCCGAACGGGAGGCGTCCCGCCAGCCGCCAGACAGATCGTGAGGACAACGTATGGACTACGACGACGAAAACCGCGTTTTCAGCTTCTTGTCCGGACTGGCGCTGGGGGCCGTCATCGGAGCAGGGATCACCCTGCTCACGGCTCCCTACAGCGGTCGCCGAACCCGGCGTCGCATCCGCCGGGCGGCGGTAGGTCTCAGGGATTCGGCGACGGATCGCTGGGATGATCTCGCCCAGGACGTGAAGGGAAAGGTGGACGAGGCCATTCGGGGGGCTCGGGGCAAGTTCGCCAATTGAGCTTCCGGGGGGAGGACGGCCCGACGCGCGCCTCCAGCGCCCGCAGGTCGGGGAGATGGGCCGCCGCAGGACGGATGCGGTGGGGAAAGGGGCGGGGGTGATCCCGACCAGGATCATAGAGCGGAAGCGCGACGGCGGGAGCGTGGCGCCGGAGGAGCTCCAGGACTTTCTGGAGGCCTTCTTGGAAGGCGGGGTTCAGGACTATCAGATGGCCGCCTTCCTGATGGCCGTCTACTTCCGTGGCTTCGATCACGACGAGACCTCCGCGCTCCTGGGGGCCATGGTCGGATCCGGCTCGTCACTGGATCTGTCGTACCTGGGACGGCCGCGTGTCGACAAGCACTCCACCGGGGGCGTGGGGGACAAGGTCTCCCTCGTCCTGGCCCCCCTGGCGGCGGAGCTGGGCATCCTCGTGCCCATGATGTCGGGTCGGGGCCTCGGGCACACCACCGGCACGTTGGACAAGCTCGAGGCGATTCCGGGCTTCCGGACGCGTCTCGGCCTCGACGAGTTCCGGAGGGTGCTGGAAGAGGTGGGCTGCGCGATGATCGGTCAGACCGAGGAGATCGCTCCCCTGGACCGGCGCCTGTACGCCCTTCGCGACGTCACGGGCACCGTCCCCATCCTTCCGTTCATCGCCGCCAGCATCATGAGCAAGAAGCTGGCGGAGGGGCTGACCGGTCTCGTCCTGGACGTGAAGGTCGGAGGCGGTGCGTTCATCCCCGAGGAGGACCGCGCCCTGGAGCTGGCCCGCACCATGGTGGAGCTGGGCACCCGCGAGGGCCTGGCCACGGTGGCACTGCTGACGGCCATGGACCGGCCTCTCGGCTCCGCCATCGGAAACGGTCTCGAGACAGCCGAGGCCATCGAGTGCCTCCGGGGCGGGGGGCCGAAGGACCTCACCGAGCTGGTGGTGGATGAGGCGGCCGAGATGCTTCGCCTGGCCGAAGGTCCGGGACGCGCCTCCGACGCGCGGGACCGGGCGGGCGAGGTGCTGGCTTCCGGGCGCGCGCTCGAGCGCTTCCGCAAGCTGGTGGAGGCACAGGGTGGCGACGCGTCCGTCGTGGACCGGCCGGCCCAGTTGTGCACGGCCCCGGTCCGGCGAGTCGTGGAGGCGACCCGTACGGGGCAGGTGGAGTCCATCGCACCGAGAGCGTTGGGGGAAGGCGTGGTGGCGCTGGGTGGCGGCCGCCTCCGCATGGACGAGGACATCGACTCCGGCGTGGGCTTCGAGCTCGCCGTGCGGGCCGGGCAGAAAGTGGAGCGCGGTGAGCCCCTGGGCACGGTTCACGCCCGGGACGAGGACTCGGCGACCGCCGCGGCAGCGGCGCTCCTCGGGGCCGTACGCATCGGGGCCGATGGCGCGGTTCCTCTCCGTGCCCTGGTGAGCCATCGGGTCACCGCCGGCGGCATCGACCACCTGGGTTGAGGCTCGGGCTCAGGACTCCCAGCGCCGGTACGGGACCCCCTGAGCCTGGAGCTCCGCCTCGAGCTCCCGCAGGCGGCCGGGCGTGGTTTCCAGCGCCAGGTCGCATTTCGCGGCGGCGCCCGCCGGCGCGGGCACGACCTCGACGGGTATGTCCGCGCCCTTGGCGACTTCCTCCGCCCACAGCGCCGCGGTCGTCGAGTCGAAGACCAGCGTCACACGACGCAGGCGCCTCGAGCCGGATGCGCTCAACGCGGGATCCGGATCCGCCCGCTGGAGCGGTCGCAGAACTCCGTGGGCTCCGTCCCCGGCAGGTAGTACTCGACGTACTGGTCCTCGGTCGGACACCATCGTGACGCGAGCTTGCCGGTCTTGCGATCCACGAGCACCGCGTCCAGGCCCGACGGAATCGGCCAGGGGGAGGGGATGGGGAGCACGCCGGTGGTGTCCGTGCTCTCGGGGCCCACCGTGGCCGCCGAGCCGTAGTAGACCTGCTTCATGAAGTCCCCCCAGACAGGCGCGGCGAGCCCCCCTCCGGTGGCCTGCCTCCTGCCCTTTCCCAGCTTGAAGATGGGCACGGGGTTGTCCATTCCGAACCAGACCACGGCCAACAGGTTGGGGGTGAAGCCGTCGAACCAGACGTTGGTGCCGTCGTTGGTGGTCCCCGTCTTTCCCGCCGCGGGAACCGCGTCCGGGAGGCCGTCGAGAACGCGCACGGCGTAGTGCCCGGTGCCCTTGGGCTGCGTGATCACGTCCTGCATCATGGAGACCATGATGCGTGACACCAGGCTGTCCAGGACCTGCGTGCGTTCCGGCTGGGGTTCCCAGAGCACGTGACCGTCTCTGTCCTCCACGCGGAGGATGGGGAAGGGGCGCACCTTGGTTCCCAGGGTGGGAAACGCCGAATAGGCTTCGGCCATCTGGAGGGGAATGACCTCCGCGGCGCCGATGGTGGTGGACGGATACGGCCTGAGAGGCGTCTGGATGCCCATGTGCCGCGCGGTCTGGATCACGGTCTGGATGCCGACCTCGTTCCAGCCGAGCTTGATTGCGATCATGTTCGTGGACGTGTAGAGACCCTCGCGGAGGGTCATGGGGCCCTTGAACTCGTTCTCGAAGTTCGCGGGCCGCCAGTCCTGGCCGCTCACCTGGGGCAGGACCACGGGGCCGTCGATGATGATGTGTGAGGCAGGGATCCCCGACGCGATGGCGGCCGTATACACGAAGGGCTTGAACGACGAGCCGGCCTGTCGCTGGGCGAGCCGCACCCGGTCGAACTTGGACTGGTCGAAGTTGCGGCCCCCGATGAGAGCCTTGACCTGACCCGTGGCGGGATCCAGGGCGATGAAGGCTCCCTGCAGGTAGGGGGTTCCCCCGGGGAAGCTCTTGACGGTGTCGAAGTCCGCGTACTTGGGGTGGTCGAAGTTCGGGTCGGCCTCGATGGCCGCCCACCCCTTCTTCATCGCCGCTTCCGCCGCCGCCTGCATCTTCACGTTCAGCGTGGTATAGACGCGCAGCCCGTTACGGTAGATCTCGTCTCCGAACCGCGAGTCCAGGATCTGGCGTACCCACTCCACGAAGTACGGCGCCTTGGTCCCGGCCTCGGGGCTCTGCTCCTGGGTGGGAAGGGGCTCCTCCTTCCAATGCGCCGCTTCCGCCTTCGTCAGATAGCCCTGCTGGGCCATCTTCGTTAGGACGAGGTTCCGCCGCCTCAACGCGTTCTCGGGGTGCACGAAGGGATCGTATACGGCGGGCACATTGAGAATCGCTGCGAGCAGCGCCGCCTCGGCGGGGTTCACGTCGGCGAGGTTCTTGCCCAGGTAGTAGCGGGCGGCGCTCTGGAAGCCGTACCCGGCCCGTCCCATGTAGATCTGGTTGATGTACGCTTCGAGAATCTGGTCCTTGGTGTAGGCCCGCTCGAGCTCCAGGGCGACCTGGACCTCCTTCAGCTTACGCACATAGCCGGCCCAGCCCGTGCGCACGGACGCGGGGAGCTGCTGGTCGTAGATGTTGCGGGCGAGCTGCTGCGTGATCGTGCTCCCGCCGCCCATGTAGTGGCCGGACAGCTTGCCGACGACGGCGCGGGCGATCCCCAGGGGATCGAAGCCACCGTGCTTGTAGAAGCGCTTGTCTTCGATGGAGACCACGGCCTCCGGCACGTAGGCGGGAATGGCGTGGATGGAGACGGGCGTCCGACGCTCGAAGCCGAGCTCGCCGATGAGCTGGCCGTCCGCGCTGAAGAGCTTGCTGGTCTGCTCGGGCTGCCACGTCTTGACCTGCGCGATGGACGGGCACGCGTCGCCGGCGCAGAGGTTCTTCCACGTTCCCCAGAACCCGCCCACCGCTGCGGCCACGAAGAAGGTCCCCACGATCAGGTAGACGCGGGGGTACCAGAGTCGCTGGATGAGCCACGCTGCGAGCTCGTGGCGCTTCGCCGTCGTGTCCCTCATGGCCATGGGTCTCCGCAGGAGAGTTCGATCCACTCTCTACGTTGCAAAGCGGGTGCCACACCGATCTACACGGCGGAACGGCAAGGGCTCCACACGCGTTGCGCTGTGGGCGGAACGCCCCAAGCTAGCCCGAGGCGCGGCGGCCCCTCAAGGTCGAAGGTCGGCCACGCGAGGGATTCCCGGACGGGCGCGGCATGGAGGAGCGGGTGCCCGGGCCCCGCGACGTCTCGGGTTGACCCCCGTCAGGGGGCCGGCGATGCTTCTGCCCCAGGACTTCACGCCCTCTTCAGGACCACAAGGACGGCACCAGCGATGGTTGACATGACCGTGAGAGCCAGGCGGGTCGACAAGCCCTGGGGGCACGAGCTCATCTGGGCGGACACGGAGCTGTACGTGGGCAAGATCCTCCATGTGAACGCCGGCGAGCAGCTGTCGGTTCAGATGCACCGGGTCAAGGATGAGACGCTGTCCCTCCTCGCCGGTGAGATCCGACTGTGGGCGGGGCCCTCCGTGGACGACCTGACGGAGGTCACGCTGGGACCTGGCGATTCGCTGCGCGTGAGGCCGGGGACCGTGCACTACATCCAGGCGGTCACGGATGCCGACGTCCTCGAGGCGTCCACGCCCCACCTGGACGACGTGGTCCGATTCAAGGACCGTTACGGCAGGGCGCCGGAGACCCCGTCGGCCTGATGAGCTCCGGAGCGCGCGGGGACACGGTTCTCCTGGCCTTGGGGTCGAACCTGGACACTCCGCTGGATCGGTTGCGCCAGGCCGCCACCTTTCTGGAGAGCACGCTGGTCGGCGTCTCGGTCTCGGCCGTCTACCGGACGCCACCCGAAGGGGGCGCCGCGCAGCCGGACTACCTCAACGCCGTCGTGCGCGCACGCTCGGAGATGACACCTCGAGAGCTGCTCGGGCTCGCGCGCTCCCTCGAGGAGCGCGCCGGACGCACGCGGCCCTATCACGGTGCGCCACGAACCCTGGACGTCGATCTCCTGTTCGTCGGGGATGCGGTGGTCACGGATGCAGACCTGGAGATTCCGCATCCGCGCTGGGACGCCCGTGACTTCGTCGTCGTCCCCCTTCTGGACGTGGCCCCGGAGTGGCGGGATCCCCGCTCCGGGCGGAGCGTGAGCGAGATCGCCCGCGCCGCGGGCTGGTCTGCGTCTCGCTTTCCCAGCGTCTTGGACGTGGGGGAGCTTCTGGGGCGGGCTGCCCAATGAAGACGAGGAGGATGAAGACGATGAGGAGCTTGCGCCGGGGCCTGGCCGCCCTCGCGATCCTCGCGGGAGCGGCGTGCAGCGGCAGAGCCCAGGCGTCGACGTCGCTGGTCCGATCGTCGGATCCCCACCTCGCCGCCCTGGCCAGCAAGCTGCTTCCCGACCTCGCGCGCCGCGCCGGCCTGGAGCTCCACAGACCCGTGAGGATCGAGAAGCGCAATCGCGCCGAGCTGGAGCGCTATCTGCGCCACAAGCTCGACCAGGACCTCCCCGAGGCTTTGGCGCGCGAGAAGGTGCAGTCATACGCTCTCCTGGGCCTCGTTCCCGATACGCTGAACCTCCGGGCGGTCCTTCTGACTCTCTACACCGAGCAAGTAGCGGGCTTCTACGATCCCGACTCGACGGCCCTGTTCGTCATGGACGACCAGCCCGAGTCCCAGCTCAAGACCGTCCTCGTCCACGAGCTCGTTCACGCGGTTCAGGACCAGACCGTGAACCTGAACGCCCTCACCGATCCCCGCCGCGGCAACGACCGGGTGACGGCGGCCGAGGCAGCCATAGAAGGTGAGGCGACCCTGGTCATGATCGAGTACATGACCGAGCAGATGCAGGGCGGACCGGTGGACCTCTCCAAGCTGCCCGGCTTCACCGCCGACCTGCGCCCCAACGTCGACGCCATGAAGAAGCAGTTCCCGGCTCTGGCCCACGCGCCCCTGGTGATCCAGGAGTCCCTTCTCTTTCCCTACGTGGCGGGCACGGGATTCGTCCTGGACCTCTGGCGAAAGAACAAGGGTAAGCGCGTGGCCCCGTTCGGACCCTACCTGCCGCAGTCGACGCAGCAGGTGATCACCCACGACCTCTCCGACAAGCCGGTGGATGTGAAGCTCGACGTTACCGGTGCGCGCGTGCTCCACGAGGACGACCTGGGCCGGCTGGAGGCGGGGGTCTTCATGGAGACGCACGTCGGGAAGCTACCGGCCGGCTTCTGGAAGCCGTGGGGTGGCGACCGCTATGCCCTGGTGGAGACGCCTGACGGCGCACGCGGGCTCGTCTGGGTCACGGTGTGGGAGGATCCCGCCGCACGGGACTCGTTCATCCGTCGGGTCTCGCCGGCGCTGTCCCGGCTTCCCCAACCCGCTACCCTCATCGCCATCTCCGCCGGAGGCCGCCCCGCCGCCGTTCTGCGCGTGCGCGCGCCTCGCTCGGTGGCACTCACCGTGAGCATCGGCCGGTGAAACGGCGCCTGCACTCCGCAGGGGACGCCGTGTGGGCGGTCCCGGTGCGTACGTCGACGGGATCATATCCCGTGCTCGCAGGCGCAGGGCTCCTGGCCCGCATTCCGGAGTTCCTCGAGGAATACGCTCCGGCTCATCGATATGCGGTGATCTCGGACGACCTCGTGGCTTCCCTCTACGGGAAGGATGTGGTGGATGCCTGTACCTTCGCCGGCCTCGAGGCGAATCTCTTCACCTTTCCCCGTGGGGAAGCGTCCAAGTCGCGTGAGCAGTGGTCGGCCCTCACCGATGCGCTCCTCCGGGCCGGCATCCGCCGGGACGGCGTCGTCGTGGCGGTGGGCGGGGGCGTGACCGGCGACCTGGCGGGCTTCGTGGCCGCCACGTTCCTGCGCGGCATCCCCGTCGTGCAGGTGCCGACCAGCACGGTGGCCATGATCGACGCGTCGGTGGGAGGCAAGACCGGTGTCGATGTGGAAGAGGGGAAGAACCTGGTCGGCGCGTTCCATTCGCCCCGTGTCGTGGTGGCCGACCCCGCCGTCGTTCGGACCCTGCCGCCGGAGGAGCGCGCCCAGGGACTGGCTGAGGCGGTCAAGCACGGGGCCATCCTGGATGCGGCATACTTCGACGACCTGTGCGAAGCGGCCGGCAGGTTGATGGCCGGGGACACCGATGCGACGATGGCAGCGGTGCTCCGCTCCGTGGAGCTGAAAGCTCGTGTCGTGACCGAGGACGAACGAGAGAGCGGCGTGAGACAGATCCTCAACTTCGGGCACACGGTGGGACACGCCATCGAAGCCGCCTCGGGATACACCGTCAGCCATGGCACCGCCGTGGCTGCCGGGATGGTGCTGGAAGCACGTCTGGGCGAGCACGTGGGAGTCACCGAGGTCGGCACGTCCGCGCGGCTCACCGAGGCCCTGGCGTGCTTCGGCCTCGGAGCCGTTCCGGACGTGCGCTTCGATGCCGCCGAGGTCCTTCAGTACCTGGGCGTGGACAAGAAGGCGCGCCAGGGGCGCCCGCGCTTCGTCCTCCTGCGCTCCATAGGTGTCGTGCATGAAGCGGATGGATGGAGCTCCGAGGTGTGGCCGGACGAGATCGAGGACCTCGTCCAGGAGGTGACGGGCACCTCCGCGCGTCGCGGAGATGGCTCCATAAGCCATTGATATATATATGCTTAGGCGATATTGTCATCTGTTTGACGAGGTGTCGTCCGTCGCCTATTTTTTCGCCGCGATGATCCCGCACCGGGAGGTGTCATGGCGCTCATCGAGCGCTTTCGAGGGTTCAACGTAGCATCCGCTCTGGCCACGCGTGCCACGTCCGATCCGGGACGCGAATTCCTGCGCACGTCCAGCGACACCTTCTCCTACGGCGTGGTCGACAGCCACTCCGACGCATTGGCCGCGGCACTGGCGCATCTGGGTGTGGAGGCCGGTGATCGGGTCGCCCTGGTCCTCCCGGTATGTCCCGAGTTCGTCGTCGCGATGTTCGCCATTGCGAAGCTGGGGGCCGTCACGGTGCCGCTGGATCCGCGACTCACACCGACCGAGCTCCAGTATATGCTGCGGCATTCGGAAGCGGTGTGCGCCGTCACAGTCGAGCGGGCGTACGGTGTGGACTACCTCCAGCTCTTCGAGGAGCTCTTCGTACGGCTTCCGGAGCTGCAGTATCTCGTGACGGTCGGCGAGGAAGACCTGTGGTACGACGATCGCATCTATCAGTACGGAGACCTCCTCTCGGCCGGCGGAGGGCGTGACTACGCGACCCCGCACATCGATGCGGCCGCGGACCTCTTCGCCATCGTCTATACCTCCGGGACGACGGGAAAGCCCAAGGGCGTGGAGCTGTCACACAGGAACCTCGTCACGGTGGCGGCGGGCACCGCCGATGCGCTGGGCCTGGTGCCGGACGATGTCGTGGTGGGGGTGAGCGCGCTCTACTCGGTGTTCGGGCTGGGCCCCGGGATCCTCTCCACCTTGTTGGCGGGTGCGTCCCTGGTCCTGAACGACGAGCCGGACGCGAGCGCCACGCTGGACCTGGTCGCGGAGCACAGGGCGACGGTCCACTACGGCGTTCCCACGACGTTCGTGGCAGAGCTTCGGGAGCAGCAGCGGACGCCGCGAGACGTGTCCTCACTCCGGCTGGCCATGGCTTCCGGAGCTCCGGTGAGCGACGATCTCGTGAAACGTATACGCGACGTGCTGTGCAAGACGGTGCTGGTGGCGTATTCCCTCACCGAGACGTCCTCCACGCTGTGCATGTCACGGCCCGACGATCCCGAGGAGAAGCGCGTCTATACCGTGGGCAGACCGCTGCCGGGTACCGAGCTGAGAATCCTGGAGCGGGACGGCTCCGAGCTCCCCGTGGAAAGCGTGGGCGAGATCGCAGTGAAGGGGCCGGGGGTGATGTTGGGGTATCACCGACAGCCGGGCGAGACCTCGACGACGTTCGACGCCAACGGCTACCTGCTCACCGGGGACCTGGGGATCGTGGACGAGGATGGATACGTGCATTTGGTCGGTCGCCGGAAGGAGGTTATCATTAGAGCTGGCTTCAATGTCTACCCCCGGGAAGTCGAGGCTCGACTTGTGGCGCACCCGGCGGTACGGGAGGCGGCGGTGGTAGGAGTTCCCGATCCGCTCCTCGGCGAAGCCACCTGCGCCTGCATCGTCCCGGAAGAGGGGGCGATCGTAACGAGCCAGGAATTGGTGGAGTGGTGCCGCGGGACGCTCGCGGAGTCCAAGCTCCCCGACCTGGTCCGCTTTCACGATGCGCTCCCCCGGACTGGGACGGGGAAGGTCCGTCGTCTCGAGCTCTCCCGACTGATCCAGACGGAGAGCCGACCGGCGTGAAGCACGCCGCGGCGTCGAGGGTCGGCGCCTGGAAGGCTTCCCCGACCTCATGTGGAGTCCCCGGACGCACGTGAGGTGGGGAGGTCTCGCGGCCACCACAATTCGGTCTGCGAGAACAATGCGAATGAGCAATCCGTATGCGCGCGCCCCCCACCAGGGGGGCGTCGTCCCGGGGGTTTTGGAGTCACCCCACGCCGCGCTCCTCATCGACTTCGACAACGTCACGATGGGTATGCGCAGCGACCTCTCCAAGGAGCTGAAGACGCTCCTCGGCTCCGACGTCATCAAGGGGAAGGTCAGCGTCCAGCGCGCCTACGCGGACTGGCGCAGGTATCCCCAGTACATCGTTCCTCTCTCCGAAGCGTCCGTCGACCTGATCTTCGCTCCCGCCTACGGCAGCAACAAGAAGAACGCGACGGACATCCGCATGGCCATCGACGCCGTCGAGATGGTCTTCACCCGTCCGGAGATCGGGACGTATATCCTGCTCACGGGGGACTCGGACTTCTCGAGCCTCGTGCTCAAGCTGAAGGAGTACGGCAAGTACGTCATCGGCGTTGGCATCCAGGAGTCGACGTCGGACATCCTCGTCCAGAACTGCGACGAGTACTACTCGTACACCACCCTCACCGGGCTCAAGAAGACCACCGAGTCCGATCAGAAGGCCCAGGATCCCTGGGTGCTCGTGCGGGAAGCCGTGAAGCGGATGTCCGATAAGGACGACGTCATGCGCTCCGACCGGCTCAAGCAGGTCATGCAGGAGCTCGACCCCACGTTCGACGAGGGTTCCATCGGCTTCAGCAAGTTCTCGAAGTTCCTGACGGAGGCCTCGTCGCGAGGGCTGGTGAAGCTGCGCAAGCTGGACAACGGCCAGTACGAGGTGTCCCCCGCAACCAGGGGTCGCGGTCGCCGGGACGAGGGAGACGATCGAGATGCTCGGCGGGAGAGGGGTCGCGGGCGCGAGCGGCGGGAGCGGGAAGGGCGCCGGGAAACGACGGGTCGCGAGGGAGGCGAGGAGGTGGTGACCCACGAGGAGCCGGAGACCGACGAGGTTCTTCCAGAGGATCCGCTCAGGGCCGCGTACGACGAGCTGACCAAGGCACTGGAAGAGCTGCGCGAGCAGGGGCGCGATCCGGTCCGGGACTCGGATGTGAAGCGCAAGCTCCTGGACAGGAATGCCGACTTCGACGAGGCGGAGCTGGGCTTCGCCAAGTTCAGCCGCTTCTTGGTACAGGCCGCCAACCATAGCGTGATCCGGCTGATCCCCACGGACGCCGGGAACTTCGAGGTCACCCTCGACGGTGCCGGGGAGAAGCCCGAGAAACCCGCGAGACAGGCCCGTGCCCGGGAGGAGGAGCCCCGCGAGGAGCCCGTCGTGGCCGCTCCCGAGACGCCCGCCACGCCGCAGGCTGGCGAGGAGCAGGTCTCGGAGGGCCCGAGGGTCGTGGAGATCGACCCCTCCGATCTGCCGGAGACGGGTCTTCGTCTGGGCCCGCGGCGGGGCTCGACCCGACGGCGGGGGGACGACCAGTTCCCCCTCCTGCTGGAGGGGCAGATCGCCGCCCCTCGCCGTGATGGCGGGCACGACGCCGGCGATTCCCGGCCCGAGCCTCCTGCCGACGGTGGCGACTTCGATGCTGCGGCGCTCGGGCTTCCCTCGGATCCGGCCGCCATCGTGCGCTACCTCACGCACCGGTACCGGGGCGTGGGCGAGAAGACCGCGGAATCGCTGGTGGAGCGCTTCGGCGCCGAGCTGTTCCGGGTGTTGAGGGACGATCCCGACGCCATCAGCGCCGCCGTCACCCCGAAGCGTGCGGAGCAGGTGCTGGAGGCGTGGCGAGGCGACTACGAGCGGCGCATGACGCGACGGGCCGGCGGTGGTGGAAGCTCCGGGGACGCCGAGTCCGCCTCGTCCGATCGGGGCGGTCGCCGCGGCGGTGGCCGGCGTCGTGGCTCGCGAAGCCGCGCGGACACCTGATTCCCCGGATCCCGTAGCGGACGTGTGGCGGCCACCCTGGCGGGTGGGGGTGCCGTTCGCCACGTCGTTTCCGCCCGGGTTCCTCCACAGGCCGGTGACCCGTGTGGCGCGTGAGCTGCTGGGTACCCGCCTCGTGTCCACCGTGGGGGGCACGCGCACGGTGGGTGTGCTCGTCGAATGCGAGGCCTACGAAGGGCGCGACGATCCTGCCTCGCACGCGGCTACGCGCACGGGCGCTACCCGGCGCAACCAGGCCATGTTCGGTCCCGCAGGACGGGCCTACGTATACCGGATCTACGGCATGCACTGGTGTCTGAACGTGGTGACGGGGCACCGTGACGATCCCCAGGCGGTGCTGCTGCGCGGCCTGGAGCCTCTGGAGGGCGAGGACGAGATGGGGCGGCGGCGCCACGGGCGCAGGCCCCTCGCGGCCGGTCCGGGACGCCTGTGCGAGGCGCTGGGCGTGGACGGCGCCCTGTACGGTCACGACCTCTCGGTTCCTCCCCTCGTTCTCGCTCCGGGATGGCGGGTGCCCGACGCCGTTGTCGAGGTTTCGGGACGGGTGGGCGTTCGGGCGGCGGCCGAGAGACCCTACCGCTTCTATGTGCGAGGCTCGCCCGGGGTGACGCGCTGAGGGTTCCGGAGGGGCCATCGGCGGGCCGAGCCGGGGTCGCGCGGCACCGGCGGTCCCGGACCCGGAGGGCGGCAGGGGGTAGCGCGCCGCAGCCCTCCTGCGATCTTTCCGTACCTGCACAACCATTCGGAACGGAGTCGTACCGTTGGATGTCATTGTCTGCGTGAAGCGTGTGCCCGACACCGAAACCCGCATCCGCATCGGTGAGGGGGGCACGAGCATCGACCCCGCGGGGGTCAAGTTCATCATCAGTCCCTATGACGAGTTCGCCATCGAAGCGGCGCTGCGCACCAAGGAGGGCGCCGGAGCCGGCGAGGTCACCCTGATCAGCTTCGGCGACGCGTCCGCGCAGGAGACGCTCAGGGCCGGCCTGGCCATGGGTGCGGATCGAGGGGTCCTCCTCGCCGGCGAAGCGGGCATGGACGGCCTGGCCACCGCCAAGGCGTTGGCCGCCGAGCTCGAGGGCGCCGACGCACCGCTCGTCCTTTTCGGCGTGAAGGCCGCCGACGACGATCAGCAGCAGGTGGGTACCATGGTCGCCACGCTCCTGGGCCGACCCTGCGCCACAGGGGTCTCGTCCTTCCAGATGGGCGACGGCAAGGTGACTTGCCAGCGCGAGGTGGAGGGCGGGCTCGAGGTCCTCGAGGTGGACCTGCCGGCCGTCCTCACCATCACCAAGGGTGAGTTCGAGCCCCGCTATGCCTCCCTCAAAGGGATCATGGCCGCCAAGAAGAAGCCTCTCGAGCAGAAGGACGCGGCCACGGAGGCGGGTCGGATCTCCGTCACGAAGCTCACGTATCCACCCGAGCGAGCTGCGGGGAAGATCGTGGGAGAGGGCGCCGACGCGGTTCCCGAGCTGGTGCGTCTCCTGCGCGAAGAGGCGCACGCGCTGTAGGTCCATACACTCGACAACACGAATGCGATGGGAGTGAAGAGCAATGGCGAACGTACTCGCCTTCGCTGAGCAGAGGAACGGAGAGATCGGGGGCCCCGCCCGGGAGACGACGAGCGTCGCGGCGCGCGTCGCGTCGAGTCTCGGGGGAGAGGCACACGCCCTGGTGATCGGAGGACCGGGCACGGGAGCGAAGGCTGCCGACCTCGGCCGCTACGGGGCCGCTGTGATCGCCGCGGCGGAGCACGAAGCCCTCCAGGACTACAATCCGGACGGATACGTCAAGGTCGTCGTGGATCGGGTTCGTGACGGCGCATACGATGCGGTCATATTTCCGGCCACCACCCTGGGAAAGGACCTCGCACCGCGAGTGGCGGCGCTTCTCGACGTGCCGCTGGCCGGTGACGTCACCCAGCTCGACGTGGAGGGCGGCGCCCTGAGCGTGGTCCGCCCGATTTACGCGGGCAAGGCCTTCGCCCACCTGACCCTGAACGCGAAGCCCGCCCTGGTGTCCATCCGTCCCAACGTCTTCCAGGCGGCGGAGAACGCCGCTGCGGGGACGGTGGAGACGTACTCTGCGGAGGTGGATCCGGGGAGTTGGGGCGTGCGCGTCCTCGAGCGCAAGGCGGCGGGCGAGGGAGCGCTGGACGTGGCGGAAGCCACCATCATCGTATCCGGTGGCCGGGGCATGAAGGACCCCTCCAACTGGCCCCTTCTCGAGGGACTGAGTGATGCCATCGGAGAAGGGGTGGCGCTGGGGGCGTCGAGGGCCGTCGTGGACGCGGGTTGGAGGCCCCATGGAGAGCAGGTGGGGCAGACCGGCAAGACGGTGTCACCCAAGCTGTACTTCGCCATCGGCATCTCCGGGGCGATCCAGCACCTCGCCGGCATGCGCACGTCGAAGACCATCGTGGCGGTGAACAAGGACCCCGACGCGCCCATCTTCAACGTGGCCGACTACGGGATCGTGGGCGACCTGTTCGACGTGGTTCCCCGGCTCACGGACGAGATCAAGGCGCTGAAGGCGAAGGGGTGACTTCGTCCTTCCGATGAGGCGCGGAGGGCGCTCCGGGGCACGGCCCCGGAGCGTTCCCTCTTCTCTCAGGGAAACCCGCCGAGAAGGGGCACGGGATCGACCTCCCGACCCCAGCGCCATATCTCGAAGTGAAGGCTGGGGCCGGTGGCGTCGCCGGAGCTTCCGCTCAATCCCACCACCTCGCCCCCGGCCACCTTCTCGCCGGCGTGCACACGGATCACGGAAAGGTGGGCGTATACGCTGAGCACTCCTCCTCCGTGGTCCAGCCACACCACGTTCCCGTAGCCCCGCTGTACGCCGGCGAAGCGAACCCGGCCATCGGCCATGGCGTGTACCGGCGTTCCCGTGGGAACGGCGATGTCGACGCCACGGTGGATCTCCGGGCGGATGCCGCGGAAGCGCAGACCGTAGGGAGAAGTCAGCGGTCCGTGAACGGGCCACCGGGGAATGGTGCAGCCGCCCGCTACCGCGACGAGCGCGAGGGCGAGCCAGCGTGCCCCGCTCACTTGTCGGCGTCCCCTCTTTCGCCCAGGTCGCCGCATCTTCGAGGGACATCCTCGAGGAGGATCACGTCCAGCTCCTCCCCGGCAGGCACCACGCCCCGTCCCTCGGGGACCACCGCCAGTCCGTCCGCGTCGGCCAGGCCACGCACCAGGCCGGAGCCCTGGGGTCCCGTGAGCTTGACGGTGGGTGGCTGCTTCCTCCCGTCGACGGACACTCTGTTGAAGAGGGTGAGCCCTTCCGCCCCTGCGATGTCCTCGCCCGCCCGGCACCTGAGGATGCGGCGCTGCACACGACGGTGACCTCCCGCCGTCAACAGGAACGGCCTCACGAAGATCTCGAAGGTGACGAACGCGGATGCGGGGTTGCCCGGAAGTCCGAACACCGGTCGCCGTCCGTCGGCGACCGGCAACCACCCGAAGCTGAACGGGCCTCCGGGGCGCATGCGTACCCGCCAGAAGTCCTGCTCGAAGCCGGCGTCGTCCAGGACCCTCTTCACCAGGTCCGCCTCACCCATCGACGCGCCCCCGACGGTGACCAGGACGTCCGCCTCAAGAGCCCGCTTCATGGCCGCGGCCAGAGCTTCCCGCTCATCCGGGACTGGACCCATGACGACCGGGATGCCTCCCGCCGCCCACACCGCCGCGGCGAGCATGGGGCCGTTGGACTCCGGCACTCCAGCGCCTGACCGCACGTCGTCGTACCGCCGCGGTGGACGCAGCTCGTCGCCGGTGGCCAGGATGGCCACCGTGAGCCGGCCGTGCACCACGGCGTCGCCGCGCCCGAGGGCGGCCAGCACCGCTACGGTGCCCGGAGTCACGGTGCATCCCGACTCCAGCACGAGCTCGCCCGGCCGCATGTCCTGCCCTGCGGGGCGGACGTTCTGGCCCCGGTCCCGGTCCCGGAGGACCCGCACCCGCCCGGGCTGTGCCTCCTCGTCCGTGTCCTCGCGCCGCACCACCGAGTCCGCTCCCTCGGGAAGCGGGGCTCCCGTCATGATGCGCACGGCCTCACCGGCCCCCACCCGGGCGGAGGGCACGTCTCCAGCCCGGAGCAGTCCGGTCACATCCAGCACGATGGGGTGGGAAGGCGTCGCGCCGTCGACGTCGTCACCGCGCACGGCGTAGCCATCCATGGCACTGTTGTCCCACGGCGGGAGTGTCACGGTGGCCCGCAGATCCTCCGCCAGAGCCCTTCCGAGCGTTTCCGGGAGAGGCACCCGCTCGGGGACGGCTCGAACCGCCGACGCCGCCTGCAGCACCCTCGTTCGGGCCTCGTCGACGCCGAGCCAGTCGGCGGTGCGAATCTCGAAGTCCGGCCTGACGACAGTCACCGGGTGACTCCCCTCAGAAGCGGAGGACCGTGGAGAGCGTGAGCTGATAACCGTTGGCCCACTCGCTCTTCGCCACGGACACGAAGCCCAGCGTGGGGTCGGTGAATCCGGGCGGCGTTTTGAGCTTCCACAGGGAGAACAGCGCGTCCCCACGGAAGGCCAGCCGGTGGGAGACCATCCACCGCACTCCGCCTCCCATGGTCCCGATGAAGCTCCTGCCGAAGTTGAACCGGCTCGAGGCGGCCACGAGCGAATCGGCAGGTTGCGAGCCGTCGATGTCGAACACAACCCCGCCCCCCATCACGACAAACGGCGCCAGGTCGTGCCAGGTGCGGTTCCCCGTGAGCGAGAATCGCAACCGGCCCTCCACGGTGCCCAGAAGCGTGTTGGCGGTTCCCACGCGGCGGTTTCCGGCGGCGTGGCTGGGATCGATGATGTCTCGCGTGCCCTTGATCCCGGTCACCACCGCCTCCAGGCCGATGGGGCCCGAGAAGTCGATGCCCCACCGCACCCCCACGACCGTTCCTCCCGACGGGCCGTACCCGAATCGCCCCGCGTTCACCGACGACGTGCCGAGGATCAACCCGAGCCCCTGTCGCGTGTCGATGTACCGGTACGGAGAGGGGATGACCTGGGCCCGCGCCAGAACGGGCGCGAGAATCAGTGGGACCAGAAGGCCGAGCGCTCGAATCGGGATCCGCGCGTTCATGGAGGAAAGGCGCTCCTCTCCCAAGAGGGGTTCGTGATTGACCTGCTTCGGCGCCACGGGCAGATTGAGGCCGTCACCGACCTCGTCCGTGACCGGAGCGGTTCGGTGGCCGCTCCGGACCCGGACGCTCCATGTAACACTCTCCGAGGCCGATCGTTTCAGCATCCATGGCATTCCTTCGCCAGACCTCGCTCCTCCTGCTGACCATGGGTGCGGCGTGGACCTGGTTGCCGGCGTTCGCGGCCGGGCAGGCCGGCACCACCGAGGGCACCGAGGGCACCGTGGGCACCGCGGAGAACTTCCGGAAGGACCCCAACGGCCAGGTCCTGGCCCGCCTGCAGCCGGGCACACCTGTATCCATCGTTGGCCATCAGGGCAAGTGGCTGGAAGCCGTGGTGGAGGGGTGGGTCTGGTCGCGCTCCCTGCAGGTGGTGAAGCGGGAGGGCTTCGACCTGGTGGTCTCCGCGTCCGGCGGGGATAACCTGCGTCGGGAGCCCTCCGGCGACGTCCTGGGCCACCTCGCCCGGGGGATGCTTCTCCGTCAGGTGGACCAGAAGCCTGGCTGGATACATGTGCGGCGGCAGGGGTGGATCTGGGCGGCCTCGGTGAAGGAGTCCGCCGGGGCGGGGAGCGGGGGCGGGCCGGGTCCCGCACGTAAGGAGCAGCCGGCGCCGCCTTCCACCCGGACGGCGGCCACACGCCCGGGAGGCGTCACCACGGCAGGGAGCGGCGGAGTCGCCATCCTCGCCGCACCCGGTGGCGACACGGTGGGCCGGGCCACCCCCGGGACCGAGCTGCAGGTGGTCGCGCGGCACGGAGAATGGGCGCGAGTCCGTCTGGAAGGGTGGACGTGGATGTCCGGGGGCGACAGCGCGACCGCCTCCACCGACTCGACCCAGGTCCTTACTCCGGCGGAGCTCGCCCGCCGGCCGCAGGCATTCCGGGGCAGGATGGTGTCCTGGGAGCTGCAGTTCATCTCCCTGGAGCACGCGGAGAAGGTGCGTACCGACTTCTTCCAGGGAGAGCCGTTCCTGCTGACCCGCTTCGGAGGCCCCGGTGGACCGTTCGTCTATGTCGCGGTGCCGACCACCCGCGTGGACGAGATGCGGGGTCTCATTCCGCTGGAGCGCATCAAGGTGACGGGTCGGGTCCGCACGGGAGCGTCGTCGCTCACCGGTGCGCCCATCATCGATCTGGTCTCCCTGGAGCGAACCGGGAAGTCGCCGTGATGCGCGTGCTCCGGGGCTCGGTCCTGGTGGGCGCACTCGCTGCGGGCGCCTTCCTCTGGGGGTGTGGGGAATCTCCGTCCGCACCGGCGTTCCCGGAGGTCGAGACGGTGGTTGCGGGGGGCGACGCCCAGTACGGCACCGCCGGGCAGCTCCTGGAGACGCCTCTGCACGCCGTGGTACGCAGCACGGCCAGCGGGGAGGGACAGGCCGAGGTGACGGTGCTCTGGAGCGTGGAGGACGGCGATGCCACGTTGGCCGGAAGCGCCGCCGCGGTCACGGATTCCACCGGGTCGACGTATGCGAGGCTGCGTCTCGGCGCATCCCCGGGGGAGGTCCGTGTCCGGGTCACCGTCCAGAAGCAGCAGAGCGCATGGACCGAGTTCCACGCGTTCCTGGTGGAGGCGCCCCAGCTCTCGAGCCTGTCGGCGACGTCGGCGAACGCGGGTGACACCATCACGCTGAGCGGGAGCAACTTCAGCCCCATCGCCGATCAGGATGTCGCCCTCTTTTCGGGAATCCGTGGACGCGTCGTGACGGCCACGACCACCGAGCTCCATGTCGAAGTGCCGCCCTGCCTTCCGGCCAGGACCGTGGAGGTCACGGTTCGGCTCGGTGCCGTGGCGAGCCAGGGTATCGCCCTCGCGGTGGCGAAGGGGGGCGACGTCACCAACCTCGACGTGGCCGGATCCCTCGATGTGGACGATCCTACGGGACTCTCTTGCGTCCAGCTGTCGGGAGCGGGAGGCGCCCGGTATCTCGTCGTCGCCCTGTCGGCGTCCACCGTCGGGGCGGCCGAGTATGGGTACACCCTCACGGGACTGGCGTCTCCGACGGCGCCGACGCCTGTGGCTACCCAAGCCGCGCGGCGATCCGCGGTGGCGGCGAATACGGCCGACTTCGCGCAGGCGTTCGAAGAGGGGATCAGGGACAGCGAGGCGGGGCTCGTCCGGGGCGGCGCGCCGCCCGCCACCGCGACGACGCTGCGGGCGGCACCGAGCCTCGTGCCGGCCGTCGGCGACCGCCGCTCGTTCAAGGTGCTCAACTCCGCGGGGGGCTTCGACGACGTCATGGCCGTGGCGAGGTACGTGGGAAGCCATGGCGCTCTCTATGTCGACGAGACGGCCCCGCAGGGCGGCCTGCAACCCAGTGATCTGGATACGCTCGCCGCGGAGTTCGACGAGGTGATCTACCCCACCGTGACCGGCGTCTTCGGGATGCCCTCGGACATCGACGGCAACGGCAGGGTCATCATCCTCTTCACACCAGCCGTGAACCGCCTCACGCCCCGCGGAAGCGACAGCTTCGTCGGGGGCTTCTTCTATGGACTCGATCTGCTGGACCAATCGGGGAGCAACCGTGGCGAGGTCTTCTACGCCCTGGTCCCCGATCCGACGGGGGTGTATTCCGATCCACGCCCGACGGACAAGGTGATGGGGGTGATCCCGGCGATCCTGGCGCACGAGTTCCAGCACATGGTGCATTTCAACCAGAGGGTGCTCAAGCTGGGTGCGTCCAACGTCGAAGCCCTCTGGCTCTCCGAGGGATTGGCGCAGATGTCCGAGGAGCTGGTGGCCCAGGCGTACGCGGCGCTGGGCGACTCCGCGGGCGTCGCGCGTCACCGAGAGGGGAATCGCACCCGCGCCCGGGACTTCCTCAGCGACCCGAGCGCGGTGAGCCTCATCGTCACCACGGGCAAGGGGTCGCTGGCGGAACGGGGCGCGGGCTGGCTTCACGTCCTCTACCTGTGGGACCGGGGAGGTGGAAACGACATCCTGCGCCGTCTGACGCAGACGACCCTCACGGGAACGGCCAACGTCACCGCGGTGATGGGTGTTCCGTGGCTCGATCTGATCTCGGACTGGGAGTCTGCGCTCTATCTGGACGACCTTGGACCCAACGCCTTCCCATACGAGTATCCCCATGTGAATCTCCGTGACCTGCTGAAGGTGGACGGCACCGGCTACCCGCTGGATCCGGAGACCCTCGGGGGCACGGACTTCACCCGGGCGGGATCGCTGAGGTCGTCGTCGGCCCGTCAGTACATCGTAGTGCCGCCGTCCGGCGGCTCGTTGACCCTGCGACTGGGTGGCGGAGCGGGAGGTGATGCTCCGGACGCAGCGAAGCTCAGGCTGCGGATCGTGCGTCTCTCCTGACCCGTGAAGACGGCTCCGGGCCTGAATCTTCTCCGGGGACCCGCCGTAGGGACGATAGTCGAAACCGAGGACATCATCTGCTCGGACAGACCCGAATGCGTTGCTCGACCTGTGGTGAGAACCTGGAGCCGGGGACCATCCAGTGTCCCACGTGCGGCACCGCGACCCCAGTGGGGATGGTGCTCACCCGCCCGGCCGGCGTACGCCGCTGCCCTCGCTGCTCGTATCAGGGCGAGGGAATCCCGTACTTCAGGAGGGCCGGGCACGTCGGGCTCCTCGTGGGGGTCTCCCTCATCACCTACGGGTTCGGTGGCCTCATCTACTGGCTGGCACGCCGGAAGCACCTGATCTGCCCCCGGTGCGGGCTCAGCTGGGAACATGCCTCGCGGGCTCTGGCCCTCACCGGACCCGAGCCTCAGCGCCGCGCGGCGGAAACCCAGGTGGCCGACGAGCCACTTCCGAGGAGCGGGATCGGGCGCCGGGTGGTGGGTACGATCATGGTGCTGGGTGCGACGGCCCTCGTCCTCGCAGGGATCTTCACGCAAACGGCACCGGCGCTGGCGGTGGGGGGCGTCATCGGGGCCGTCGGCTCGCTCTCGTTCTACTGGGGATGGACTGGGCAACAGGAGCGAAGAAAGGCCATCATGCAGGGACTGCAGCGCAGAATCCTGCGTCTGGCCACCGCCAAAGAGGGCACCTTGACCGTGACGGAGGTGGCGGCCGAGCTCAACCTGTCCCTTCCGGCGGCCGAGAAGATCCTCACCTCGATGGACGATGGATTCCGTGTCCGGTCCGAGATCTCCAGGGAGGGGGTTCTCTACTACGAGTTTCCCGAGGTCCTCCACCGCAAGGAGTTGGGTCCGGGGGGCTGACGTCCCCGTCGCGCGGAGCCCGTCGGGTCGCCGAAAGCGCCAGCCCGACTCCTTCCTCCACGGGCCCCCGGATCGTTGTGCCGAGGTGCCGGGCGGGCTTACTTTGAAAGGGGCTCCCGACAAGGTACCCGCTACCGACCATATGCCTACGTCCAACATCCTCCGGCTGGACGACTACCGCGACAAGCGCGACCATCGCGTCAGGCTCGCGGCGTCGATGCACGGGGCCGACATCGGCCGCGCCGCATTGCTGCGCCACCTCGCAGGCCTCGCGAGCCTCGTCGGCGCGGACCGCGCCGCCGCCGTGTGGGTGGACGAGTACGGCCCCGGTCTCGTTCATCCCCATGTGCTGCTGGACCTCCTCTCCGACCGTCCACGGCGGGCCTTCCACGTCGAGCCGCTTCGCCGTGCCTGGGAGACGGGAGTGCCCGGCGTCGTCGAGTCCTCGGGAGGCGGCGGTGTCCGATCCCTCGACGGGGTCCAATGGACCCTCGCGGTCTCCCTGGGCAGCGACGGGTACCGGGGGTGGTTTCTCGTCGCTGATTCTGTGACGCCTCGGCCGGTTCTCCAGCCGGATGTCCGGGACCGGGTGATGTTCATCTCGGGGGAGTGCTCCGCCATCCTGCTCCATCGGGACCTCGACAGTCCCGACGAATCTGTGTCCGGCGAACGTGGCGCCACACGGCCCAGGTTCGCGGGGTGGCCCATTCTCCAGGATATCGACGGGCGGGAGGCGGACGACGCCGCGAGCCAGCGCATCGCGCTGCGGTTCGTGGTGGGCAGGCTGCCTCGACTCCTCGTCGACGACGGTCTCACACTCCCGGCCGACCGGCAACGTGAGCAGGCCGATCGGGCGCGCGAGGAGGTGGACAAGCAGGCCGACGCCGAGGACGCCGAGACCCCCCTCTGGCATCGTGTGCTCGACGCATACGGTGCGGCCGATCTCGAGGCGCTGGGGACCGCCCTTGTCGATCTGGGCGTGGCCGTGGAGGGCCAGAACCACCTGAACGGTGCCGCGGAGCTGTACCAGACGGCGTACGAGGTGGCTGTCGGCAACGCGAACGTGGGCGTCGCCATCGATGCGGCCCGATTCGCGGGGCGCGCCCTCCGGCGCCTCGCCGTGTGGGAGGACGCACACCGCTGGTATGGCGTCGCCCGGGCGATCGCCGAAGCGGCGGGTCTCGACGACCGGGTCGCGGTGGTTCTGGACGGTGTAGCCAACATCCACCGAGATCGCGGGAATCATCCGGCCGCGCGAGCGGCACTGGCGGAAGCGAGGATGTTCGCCGAGCGCTCCGGAGAAGCGAGGGCGATCGCCAGCGTGGACCACGGGCTTCTGGCCCTCGAGCACCTGGCCGGCAATCTGAGCCTGGCGCTCGTACACGGCTGGCGTGCGGTACGGACCTACCCGGGTGAGCGTGACCGGACGGAAGCGCTGGCGTCGCTGGCTGGCGTGCTTCTCGACGCCGATGAGCTGCGGGCGGCGGAGGACGCCTGGGCTTGCGTCGAGCACCTGGCCCGTAATGACGAGTACATCCACCTGTACGCCGTGGATGCCCTCGGGCACGTGGCAGCACGCAGGGGGGCCGCAGCGGAGTTCGCTCGGAGGGCGGCGGAGGCCGACGCCCTGGGATGGGAGTCGGGACCCGCCCCGGCCAAGGCCGAGATCCTGTTCTATCGAGGCTTGAGCTACAAGTGTCTCGGCAGGGTCCACGAGGCCCGCCGTTGGCTGGAACGGGCCGTGGCGTTCTGCGAAGAGCACAACTTCAACCGGACTCTCTTCCGAGTGGAGGAGGCCTTGCAGTCACTCGGCAGCGCCCCCGGGGAGGGGCCGGCACGGACTCGAAGCGCGCCGGCCGCCGCTCCGCCGGAGGTGCGCATGGGGCTCGAGAAGATGCGGCGCGAGCTGGTGGGCTCGAGCCGCTAGAACCTCAGCTCAGCCTCAGTTGCCGGTCCCGGGCTGATAGTTGCCCGTGCCGGGCTGATAGTTGCCGGTCCCGGGCTGGTAGTTGCCGGTCCCGGGCTGGTAGTTGCCCGTCCCGGGCTGATAGTTGCCGGTCCCGGGTTGATAGGTGTCGGGGCCGGACGTCGGCCCCAGAACCGACCCGGCGCTGCACGCGGCGGTGGCGAAGGACAGGGCAATCAAAAGGGCGGACAGGCGGGTCTTCTTCATGGTTCGTCCTCGGACGCGGGGTTTTTCCGGGAGGGCTGGGACGACGGCCATCGTCCCGGGTTGAGCGAAGATCGGCGGCGTCCCCACGGGGCGTCGCATCACTTCGGCGTAAGGGTGTATCTTTTTCGAAGATCATGTCCCTGATAGCACTCTATACCGGCAATCCGGACGTCGATGGGGCGGTGCGGGCCGGGCTGGGCGAGCGAAACGTCGTCGCGCGCACGGCCTCGTGGGCCAGGTTCCTGCACCTGGTTCGCGAGCGTCCCGCCACGTGTGCGGTGGTGGACGAAGGCACCGTGCGCTCCCCTTCCGGCGCCGAGGGAGCGCTCGCGGAGTTGCGGACCGCCTTTCCCAGTGTGGCGGTGGTGCTCATCTCGGGCCCCCAGAGCGACCCCTTCATGCTTCTCCGGCTGGGTCGCGCGGGCATCGACGGACTGGTGCTGGTGGGTACCGACGACGTCACACGGGCGGTGCCGGAGGCGGTGGCACGGGCGCTGGCCAGGGGCACGGAAGCTCTGGTAGCGCGGGCCCTCGGTTCCTATCTTCCCGCACGCTCGTGCCGGGCCGTGCGGCTGGCCCTCGAGGGGGTGCAGCGAAGCTGGAGAACCGCGGATCTAGCCCGGCAGGTGGGGTACAGTCGGCCGCACCTGAGTTGGCGTCTGAGAAGCGACGGCCTGCCCTCGGCGGGGCATCTCCTGGTTTGGGCTCGCCTGCTCCACGCGGGCCGATGGCTGACGGACCCCGGGAGAAGCGCCGAGAGCGTGTCTCGACAGTTGGAGTACTCCAGCGGTGCGGCGTTCCGCCGGGCGCTCCGCAACTACACGGGGGCAACGCCTACGCGGGTGACCGCCGAGGGGGGCTTCCGGTTCGTGCTGGAGCAGTTCCGCCGATGCTGCGGGATCGGGCAGCCGGCGAGGAAGCGCCTCTCGGTCGCCTGAGAGAATGGACACTTGGAGCAGGAATTCGGGAGCATGAGAGAGTTCACCGACCAGGAGGGACGTTCCTGGATCGCCGCCGTGCGCGAGATTCAGGGTCCGGACTACAAGGGCCGTTGGTTCTTCGTGATGGCCCCGAAGGACGACGCCGACTCGGAGGTCACCCTGGGCGACGTGCGCTGGAACACCGAGCGCACCGCGAGGCGCACGCTGGAGACGATGTCCGTCGTGGAGCTGCGCAGGCGCCTGAGGTCGGCGCTGGGGCGAGCGTCCGCACCGGTGGCGGGCTGAACACGGCCCCCCGGGAAGGCGGCGTGTCGGACGTCGTCGCGCGCGTCCACAGGCGGGAGTATCCGGAGGAGCCCCAGGCGATCTTCCTCAACGCGGCCAGTTGGGGCCTCCTTCCCAGGAGCACCGCCGAGGCGGCGGCGGACCTGACGCTCCGCAGGAACCGGGAACGCGGCTTCGAGGAGGAGGAGCTCGGCGCGATCCAGCGGCGGTGCAGGGGCGCGGTCGCGAGCCTGTTGAACGTGGATCCGGACGAGATCGCCCTGGCGCCCAACACCTCGTTCGGCGTGAACCTGGCAGCCGCTCTCGTGGGGCGGGGAGAGGTGGGCAGGGTCCTGGTGAGCCAGGGGGAGTTTCCGGCGAACGTCCTTCCCTGGAAGGCCCTGGAGGCGCGGGGCTTCGGGCTGGAGATCGTCCCCACCGGTGTGGATGGGCTTCCCGACGAGCGCGAGATCGTGCGTCGCCTCGATGGGCCCGACGTTCGGGCGTTGGCCGTGTCCGCGGTCCAGTACGCCAGCGGCTACTACGCGGACCTCCCGGCGCTGGGCGACGCGTGCCGCCAGCGGGGAGTCCTCTTCTGCGTGGATGCCATTCAGGCCCTGGGCGCGGCGCCCATCGATGCCCGAGCCATCCACGCGGATGTCCTCGCCGCGGGGGGCCAGAAGTGGCTCTGCGCCCCCTGGGGCTCCGGCTTCGCGTACATCCGCCGCGAGCTTCATGAGCGCTTCGATCCCCCCATGGTGAGCTGGTTGGGCCTGGAGGGAGCGACCCGCTTCGGGGAGGCGGCCCGATACGATCTCACCTGGCTCCCCGACGCCCGCAAGTTCGAGCTGGCGACGCTGGGCCTCCAGGACTACCTGGGCCTGGCCCGCTCGGTGGAGATCTTCCTCGAGATGGGGGTCGCCCAGGTGCGGCGGCACATCCAGGATCTCCACGAGCCGGTTCTCGCGTGGCTGGACGCGCATCCGGAGGTCAGGCTCGTGACGCCGCGGGACCCGGAGCGCCGGGCCGGCATCCTGTCCTTCGTTCCGGGATCCGTGGAAGCGGTCGCGGCGGAGCTGCGCGCGCGAGGGGTCGTTTGCGGGGTGAGGAACGGCGCCATCCGGCTGGCGCCGCACTTCTACAACACGCGGGCCGAGATGGAGGAGGTCGCGTCGATCCTGGAGACACTCCACTAGGGAACCGGGAGCCGCCGCACGAGCAAGGCCGGCCTCCGGAAGCTCCCTAGCCTCCGCCCTCCGACGCTGCGGGGATGGTGATCCATGCCCCCGCCTGCAGATGGAGCGGGTCGATCCGCGGGTTCGCGCGCCGGAGCTCGTCCACGGTGAGCCCGTAGCGGCCGGCTATGGTGGAGAAGCTCTCCCCGCGCCGGACGTGGTGCCGGAGCGGCCCCGCCGACTCCGTGGAGACCGGTGGCGGTGGCAGCCGCACCTCCACGGGCGGCAGGCCGGAATCGGGGCCCCTCGTGAACGACGCGAGTCGGGTGCCCACCCCGTTCTCCAGACGCTTGGCCCGGCCCGTGGACGGCGTGCCATTGACCACCATGGAGAACGCCAGGTGCTCCCCGTCGCTGGACTGCACCACCCCGCTCAGGGCGGAGACGCCCTCGAGGGTGCCGGTCTTGGCCCGGAGGTTCCCCGCCGCGGGAGTGCGGAACATCCGGGCCAGCTCCCGCCTGTTCCCCGCCTCCGGAAGGGTCGACCAGAACGCGTTCCACATGGGGGACGCGGCCATGCCGGAGATCACCGCCACCAGCGTGCCCGTGGTCACGCGGTTGCCTACGGAGAGGCCCGAGCCGTCGAGTTGCACGACACGACCGGTGGAGACCCCGAGCCCGGTGAGCCCTTCGGCCACCGCCCGGGCTGAGGTGGCCGGCGCGCCGTCACCCTCCACGACGCGTCCGAGGGTACGGAAGATCAGCTCCGCGAACAGGTTGTTGCTTCGCTTGTTCACCACCTCGATGTAGTCTCGTAGAGGTGGCGACACGTGACTCGCCAGGATGCGGGTCCGGGGGCGCTCCCCGGCCGCGGGGGCGATCACCTCCCGCGATCCCACCAGAGACGCCGCCGGGTCGCGAACCACGCGGCTCTCGCCGTGGACCACGATGCCCCGCTCCTCCAGCACCGAGCGGAAGACGGAGACGGCGAAGGCGGCGGGGTCGGCCACCGTGAGCTCCCGCCAGACGTCACGCCTGCCCTGGGCGATGGTCCCGCCCACGACGACGGGATCCATGGGCCCGTGTCGATCGATCCACAGTCGCGCTCGGGACGACCGAGGGACCGTGCGGGCCTCGTTCTGCACGTCGAGGTTCGCGTGGTCCGGGATGGTGTGCACCAGGGGGGGCGCCCCCACCTGCGGGCTGGCCTCGACCCGGATGGACACGACGTTCTCGTTGAACGAGAGCGCTGAAATGCCTGGCGCGAAGTAGTCGTTGAGGTCGTGGGGGTTCCACCCCCGGGGACGCAGCGGCCCTCCCAGGTACGAGGCGTCCCCCACCAGGTCTCCGCTCACCGAGTGGATTCCCCGGGCCAGGAGTTGATCGGCGAGGGAGTCGAACACTGTCGTCCTCGACGGGAAGAACCGGTCCGAGATACCGGGATCTCCCATGCCGTAGAGGACCAGGTCACCGTCGAGGACGCCGTCGCGAACCGAGCCGGCGGTGAGCAGGTACGTGCGGAAGCGGAAGCCCGGACCGAGCTCCCGGAACGCGGCTGCGGTGGTGAGCAGCTTCATGTTCGAGGCCGGTGCCACCTCGGAGTCCGGCGCCTGTGCGAAAAGGGTGTCACCGCGGTCCAGCGACACCACCAGGAGGCTCCACAGCGCATGCCGCCAGTGGGGCGAGGCGATGAGGGTACGCAGCTGATCGTCCAGCCGCATCACCTCGTCGCTGGGGCGCCGGCGCGGAGGCGTGACGAAAGCGCCGGTGACGAAGCTGATACCCACCGCGGCGAGGGTGAGCGCCGTGGCTCGTCGTCCGCGCGGACGGCTCACCTGGGCACCTCCCGATGCGGAGCCAGGCCCTCCAGGGGATCCTGCCCGGGCAGAGGGACGATGACACCCGGGTCGAGGATTCCCGACGGATCGAGGGACCGCTTCACGTAGCGGAACGCATCCGCCAGGGACCGGCCCCAGATGCGGTCCAGGAACGGTGCCCGGATCCGACCGTCGCCGTGCTCTCCGGAGAGCGTGCCGCCCAGCTCCGCCACCAGGTCCACCGTGGCCTCCAGGATCCGCCGCACGCGTGCGCGCCACCCCCGCCTGCGCACGTCGATCAGGGGATTCACGTGCACGTTTCCGTCACCGGCATGCCCGAACATCACCGCTTCCGTTCCCTCGAGGTCCAGGATCTCCTTCAACGAACGAAGGTAGTCCGGAAGGCGCGCGAGCGGCACTACCGAATCCTCGATGAACTGCACGGAGACGAGGCCCTCCCGGGCCCGCGAGGCGACGACCGGGCTGGCGGCGTGGCGGATGGACCAGAGCCGCTCGCGCTCCTCACCCCCACGGGCCTCCCGCGCCCGGACGCCGAGGCTCCTTGCCAGGGCCCGGAGGCCCTCGAGACCCGCCTCCACCCGGGAGCGCGGGCCGGTCACCTCCACCAGGGCCAGGGCTTCGGCGTCGGCGGCCAGGGTGCCGATGTCCGTGTGTCGGCGCAGACCTGCGACGTCCAGAAACGACGCGTCGAAGAACTCGCACGCGGACGCCTGCTGGGCGTCGGCAGCGGCCACCACGCCGAGGAGAGCATCGAGGTCCGGGAGGGGAAGGAGCACCAGGGCATGCTCCGCCGGCTCCGGAGCGAGGCGGAGCTCGATTCCCGTCACGACGGCCAGGGTCCCTTCACTGCCCACCACCAGCGGCACGGCGTCGGCGGACGGGAGGAACCGATCCAGGGCGTACCCGGAGGAGTTCTTCCGGACGCTCGGCCACGCTACCGGTGGGGAGCCGAGCTTCTCCAGAAGCGCGGCGTGCAGCGGATGAAATGGTCCGGAGGGCGTCCGGCCGCTCCGTAGGGTCGTGATCGTGCCATCGGCCAGCACGACGTCCAGAGCCTCCACCCAGTCCCGTACCGAACCGTGGCGGAACGAGCGGGCGCCTGCGGCGTTGTTCGCCACCATACCCCCCAGCGTGCAGCGGTCCGCGGAGGAGGGGAGGGCCGGGAGGAAGAGACCCGCAGCGCGGGCCGCGGCCTCCACACGCGCGCCTGTCACCCCGGGCTGCACGCGCACGGTGCGCGCGTCGGAGTCGACGGGTCCCATCTCGGTCCACCCGCCGAAGTCCACGATCACACCGGCCCCCACGTTGCCGCCCGGCATGCCCGTGCCCCCTCCGCGCGGGATCAGGCAAGCGCCCTCGGTCCTCGCCCAGGACGTCAGCTCGGCCACATCCTCGACGCCTCCGGGGTGTGCCACCGCCGTGGGCATGATGCGCACGGGCCCGGAGGCGGAGGCGCAGCGGGCTCGGGACGTGCGGGTGCGCACGAAGTCGCCCCGAAACCGCTTGGGCGGCTCCGGGGCGTGGACCGTGTGTGTGAGGGGGGCCAAGTCCGACTTCTATGCGGACACGCTCGCTCGGGGGGCGCAGCTCGGGCAGTACCCGGACAGCTCCAGGCGGTATCCCGTGACCAGGAATCCGTCGGCCCGCTCACGCAGCATGTCGAGCTGCGGGCCGGGCAGGCTTCCTTCGATATCGGTCACTCTCCCGCACGCCAGGCAGCGGGCGTGGTGATGGGGATCCGTTCGCCCATCGTACCGGGCCGATCCGTCGCCATAGGTCAGCTTGACTGCCAGCCCGCACCCGACGAGCGTTTCCAGGCTCTTGTAGACCGTGGCAAGGGAGATGCCGGGAAGGTCGTGGCGCACGGCGAGAAAGACCTCGTCGGCCGTAGGGTGCTGATCCGTCGCGACCAGTGTCCTGTAGACCGCGGCACGCTGCTCTGTGAAGCGCTGCCCGCTCTCTTCCAGGGCGTGGCGGAGGAGGACCTCCGTGGTTTCTGTCTGCATGGTCATTTTCCCGATAATTCTCGCGCCCACCGCTCCTTTCCGGAGCGTAGAAACACCTGAAAATTAGAAGCGTTCCGCTCTTTGTGTCAATCAATCAAACGCATGACAATGTCCTCTTTTCCGTTTCCGTACGAGGCTTCGGCATGAGCGGCCCGGACGGTGGGGCGATCCTGACCCTGGAGCCCCTCGTCGAGGCGGTTCGGGAGGGGGTCGAACCCTCCGGGTGGCGCCTCTCCGGCCTCCAGAAGACCACGAGCTACGAGTTCCAGGGGCGCTGGGAGGGGGACTCCACACGCTCCGCCTATCTCTTCTTCCACCCTTCTCCCGGGCCGGACTGGGCTACCCTGGACGTGTTTCTCGACGAGACGTCGCGAGGGCTGTCCGGGAACCTCGCCCTGGTGGTGGACGCCCGCAGCCTCTCGGAGCTCGGCGACGTAACCGGGTCGCTGGGTGCTTTGGCCGAGCTCGCGCGGGGTCACCTCCCGCGGCGCTATCGAGCCCCGCTGACGCTGCGGATGCACCTGGAGACGCTGGACGCCGACCCCGGCTCCGCCCAGGCCGAGATCCGGTTCAAGGTGCGCATACCGCGCTCATGCATCGCCTCGGGGGTGCCGGACGTCTCCGCGATGGCGGCCAAGGCGGCGAGTGCGCTGCGCGCCCTGCTCGAGGACCCTGGGCTCACCCCGTTCCTCGACGTGAGGTGACGTCCGGCTCCCCTCCGGCCCGGCGGTCCCGCGGGAGTCGCAGATGTCTCGGCGAGACGGGCATGGGCGAACGTGCGATGCTTGCCTCCTCTGGCTCGAGGTGCAGATTGCGTGGTGCGATCCGGGCCATCCATGCCTGCATACGTCCGAGACTCCTGCGACAAAGGACCTGCCCATGAGCGGGGAGACCGGGGCGCTGAGCGCCCTCCTCAACGAAGAGCGCCGATTCCCCCCCTCCGACAAGTTCCGCCGAGCGGCGGTGATCGCCGACCCCGGCATCTACGAGCGGGCGAGCGCGGACCGGGAAGCGTACTGGGAGGAATGGGCTAGACAGCTCGACTGGTTCGAGCCGTGGCACACGGTGTTGGAGTGGAAGCCGCCGTTCGCGAAGTGGTTCCTCGGCGGAAAGCTGAACGTCTCCTACAACTGTCTGGATCGTCACCTCGCGGGTCCTCTCCGGGACAAGGTGGCCCTTCTCTGGGAGGGAGAGCCCGGCGACACCCGGAGCTATACCTATGCGGAGCTCCACCGCGACGTGTCGAAGTTCGCCAACGCCCTGAAGGGACTCGGGGTCTCCCGCGGAGATCGGGTGACCATCTACCTGCCGATGGTTCCGGAGGCGGCCATCGCCATGCTGGCCTGCGCCCGCATCGGTGCCATCCACTCCGTGGTGTTCGGAGGCTTCAGCCCGGAGTCGCTGGCCGACCGGAACAACGACGCGCGCTCCAAGGTGCTCATCACGGCGGACGGTGGCTGGCGCCGAGGCGGCACCGTCGCGCTCAAGGCCAACGCCGACGTGGCCCTGAAGACGTCCCCCACCGTCGAGCACGTGGTGGTGGTACGCCGGGGCGGAGAGCTCTCGGAGAAGCTGAACGTCCCCATGGAGGCGGGACGCGACCACTGGTACCACGAGCTTATGGAGGGCGCTTCCAACGAGTGCGAGCCCGAACACATGGATGCGGAGGATATCCTCTACATCCTGTACACCTCCGGCACCACGGGAAAGCCCAAGGGCGTCGTGCACACCACCGGCGGATACCTCACACAAGTCTACGCCACGACGAAGGCCGTCTTCGACCTCAAGGACGGCGACGTGTACTGGTGCACGGCGGACGTCGGATGGGTCACCGGCCACTCCTACATCGTCTACGGGCCGCTGGCCAACGGAGCCCAGGTCCTCATGTACGAGGGAGCGCCCGACACACCCGACCGCGGCCGCTTCTGGCAGATCTGCGAGAAGTACGGCGTGACGGTCTTCTACACGGCGCCCACGGCCATCCGTGCGTTCATGCGCTGGGGCGACCAGTGGCCGGCCCGCCACGACCTCTCCAAGCTCCGGGTCCTGGGGACCGTGGGAGAGCCCATCAACCCCGAAGCATGGATGTGGTACCACCGCGTCATCGGAGGAGAGCGCTGTCCCATCGTGGATACGTGGTGGCAGACCGAGACGGGCGCCATCATGATCACGCCGCTGCCCGGCGTGGTGGACACGAAGCCCGGGACGGCGACCCGGCCGTTCCCGGGCATCGAGGCCACGATCCTCACGGATGCGGGGGACGAGACCGACGCCGGATACCTCGCCATCACGTCCCCGTGGCCTTCCATGCTGCGCACCGTGTGGGGGGACGAGGATCGGTATCGGTCGACGTACTGGTCACGCTGGAACGGGACCTACTTCCCCGGCGACGGGGCCAAGCGCGACGGGGACGGGTACTTCTGGATCCTGGGGCGCGTGGACGACGTCCTCAACGTCGCGGGCCACCGCATCGGCACCATGGAGGTCGAGAGCGCCCTGGTGGACCATCCCGCCGTGGCCGAGTCGGCGGTGGTGGGCAAGACCCACGACATCAAGGGTCAGGCCCTGGCCGCTTTCGTTACCCTCAGGGAAGGCTTCGAGCCCACCGACGCGCTCATGCGGGAGATCCGCGACCATGTGGGGACCAAGATCGGCGCCATCGCCAAGCCGGAGCTGGTGATCTTCACCGCCGACCTGCCGAAGACACGGTCGGGCAAGATCATGCGCCGGCTTCTGCGGGACATCGCGGAGGGCCGGACGGTGGGAGACACCACGACGCTGGCGGATCCGGCGGTGGTGGCCAGCCTCAAGGAGAAGTACGAGCACGAGGAGACCTGACGCGGGTCCGTCCAGCGTGGCTTGCCGAGGCTCCCAGGCGCCACGGCCCCGGCTTGGGACGCCGAGGCGACGGCCGGAACAGACCTCGGGACCCCGCGTGACCCGGCCACACGTCACTCGTTCGCGAACGGGTCCGTGGTCGGGGGGGCCTTCCGCGCTCGCTCCTCGGCGGACTTCTCCTTCACAGGCCGGGCGGGGATGCCCACGAAGACCCAGTGCGGGCGGGTGTCCTTGGTGAGAATGGCGCCGGCACCCACCATGGAGTCGTCGGCGATGTGGGTTCCGGCCAGGATGGTGGCGTGGTAGGTGATGCGCACGCCGTCGCCGATGACCGTCTTCGGCGTGACGACGATCCTCCCGTCCACGATGTCGTGGGTGTGGGAGTATACGTTCGCGAAGTCCGACACCGACGCGCCGTCACCCACTTCGATGCCTCCCCGGTCGTCCATGAGCACATGGCGGTGGATCACCACGTCGTCACCCACCTCCATGTTGTAGCCGAACGAGAAGCGCACGAAGGCGAACGCCTTGAAGTTGCGGCCGCACCGCTTGAAGATCCGCTTCGCCAGAATGCGCCGGAAGCGGATGCCCAGATCGACGTTCTCGCCCAGAGGGCTCCGGTCGAACATCTCCCAGAGCCAGAGAAGTGGCTTCACGGCCGCGTACCGCTCCACGTCCGTCTCCTGGTAGTACTCGGGCTCCAGGGTGACGTTGCGCGGGTCCATGTGGGCCAGCGCCAGACGCACCGTGGCAGGCAGGGTCGTGGGGTCCACTTCGGCGTACTGGGGATAGTACAGCTCGGTGAGGATGCTCCTGCACAGCTCGTTCCGGTCGCAGTCGGGGCGGCTCAACTCGCCGTCCAGCCAGGTCAACCAGTGATCATACAGCGACGACGCGTCCGGGGAGACGGCAACGGAACGTAGAGGGAGAAAGGGCATGGACGCTCGGGGCGGGAAACCGATCATTTGGGCCTTGGGGTGCGGCTCCATCAAACCCCGACCGGGATGGTGGGTTTCCTCCGGGGGAGGGCGAAACGGCGGTCCGCCGCGCGGGCCCGGCCCGTGCGGGGGCTCCCGGAGAGGGAGCGGGCGTGTAGACTAAGGGCGACCCTCTGCGGCCACGTGCCGTCCACCAACCTCCCGGATCCCACGATGCACGACGTTCTCCGCCAGCGCCTCCTGCGCAAGATCGAGAGCCTTCCCGACGAGCAGATCTATCAGGTTCTCGACTTCATCGAGTTCCTGGAGTCGAAGTACGTGGAGGTGGCGCCCATGGAAGCGTCGGGGCTGCAGAAGTTCGCGGAGAACCTGGAGGACAGGCTCCGGAAGAGGGCGGTGAGCCCGGCCACCATCCGCGAGGCGTTTCAGCTGATCTCCAGCGCCGACCGGGTGCTTTCGGGCGTGTCGTCGGCGGGGAAGAGGATCCTGGCGGAGTTGAACGAGGTCCTGGAGCGGCCGGCCGACAGTGGAGAAGATGTCGACCGCGGCCAGACGAAGGACGCCGATTCGCCTCCACCCGAGGACGGAGAGGGGGGTGAAAGAGCGCCCTGAAGCCGCGTACGGCGTGGACGGCCGCGCCGTTGACGCTCCGGCGCCCTTCGAATATCCTCACCCATGATACGATTCACCGCTCCTGCGAGCGGGCCCGCGCCCCGCCCCCGCCCCCCCCCCCGGGGCCCCACCCGGGGGGGGGGCGCGGCGGGTGAAACCC